>Ga0105217_100693_pt1 | contig 10163 bp, 12 predicted proteins | sample Virmet3651_4511_FD_89710 | JGI IMG/M metagenome (GOLD analysis project Ga0105217, IMG submission 89710) | Marine viral communities from the Southern Atlantic ocean transect to study dissolved organic matter and carbon cycling - metaG 3651_4511 | ecosystem: Environmental > Aquatic > Marine >... | reverse complement strand
GAGTTATTGTCAAATCTGGTGTATGAGCATCAGGCGGCGTCTCTGCCGGATTGATCATCCACCCGTTCTCCATCCCGAAACTGAACGTTATTCACGACCAGCTTCAGTTGGTTAAACCCCTTGATCCGCTTCCAGCGTTTCTGGGCGGATTGGAGCAATTTAAATACCATCGATAACGTAGTGTCGCGGTTGCCACAGGACCGGCTTCGCTTGGTCCTCAGCCTGACTGTGGCGAAGGTGGACTCAATGGGATTCGTGGTCCTCAAGTGAATCCAGTGCGCTGCCGGGAAATCGTAAAAGGCCAGCAGTTCATCCCGGTCTTTTTCGAGGTTTTCCATGGCCTTCGGGTACTTGTCCCGGAATCGCCTTAACGTGCTGTCAAAGGCTTTGTGAGCGCCATCACGGGTCTCCGCCAGATAGATCTCATGCAGGTCTGACTTCACCTTCGGCTGTACGGACTTGGGCAGCTTGTCCAGCACGTTGGCAGTCTTGTGAACCCAGCACCTCTGGTGCCGGGTATCCGGAAACACCTTGCTCAGCGCTTTCCAGAAGCCCAAAGCCCCGTCGCCTACGGCCAGCTTGGGCGCATTGTCCAGGCCACGTTCACGCAAGCCGGTGAGCAGCTCTCGCCAGCTGGCTTCGGACTCGCGGTGGCCATCTTCCACCGCGACCAGCTCCTTGTGGCCATGCTCTGTGACCCCGATAATCACCAGCAGGCAAAGTCGATCATCCAGACGAACATTGCTGTAGACACCGTCTGCCCACCAGTAGACGTAGCGCTTCTGGCCCAGGTCACGGCGACGCCAATCCTCGTGCTCCTTCAGCCACCGTGCCTTGAGCCGTGACACCGTGTTGGCGGACAGGCCCTTGGCCTGCTCGCCGACCAAGGCACTCAGGGCCTCCTGGAAATTGCCAGAGGAGACACCGCGCAGGTAGAGCCAGGGGATGAGTTCATCCAGACTCTGGGCCCGCTTCAAATACGGTGGCAGGAGCTGACTGTTGAAGCGAATGCCGGAGCCGCTGCGGTCCCGGACCTTGGGCACCTGAACGTCAACATCTCCAACGCCTGTCTGAATGGTTCGCTTTGGTAAATGACCGTTTCGGACTACCGCCTTGCGACCATCGGGTGTCAATACATCGGCATACTGATCCAGTAGCCCCTGAAGCTCAGACTCGACAGCCCGCGCAATCAGGTCACGGGCACCCTGTCGGATCAGATCGTGCAAGGGATCGTTCGTGGTCGCCTCTGGTTGTGAAAGAGCATGCAGGTTAGACTTGGACATGGCGTATCCATCCTCTGTTGGTTGTGATCTTGGTGGTGATCAACCAACAGGATACGCCATCCTTTCAGCCTGCTTCCATACACCAGAAATCACCATAACTCTACCTGTAGGTGTCTGTATCAAAACGATTTCATTTTTCACTTCGACAACCAGGCCTTGCAAAGTGAAATCTCCTTCAGAAATATTGCTCTGTAATAGAGCTGTATCCGAGTGACAGCGCTCTTCTTTCTGTTTTTCTGCCGGCATCCGCTGTAATTTTCCTTTTCAATTTCTTCCACGCTGCATAATTTGTCCGGTTGTCAGTGTCCGAATCTGGACAGCCTTGCCAGAGTGTAAAGCATTCAGGCGCGTTGCGATGAGCTTCCATGTCCTGTCCGCTGATCGTGCTTTCTCTCCAGCAAAAAATAAATTTCCGGTTTTCCCGACCTTGGACGTTTTAAGTATTGGAAGCCTGAAAAAGCGCATCGATGAATGTTGCGCTGAGACAGACTCGAGTCTAGTGCCAGCCAAACGGGATAACATTAATTTCAGCGTGTACGTTTTGGTCAGTCAATTTTTATAGGTCAACCCTGACAGCTCGCTATGAATGTCCGAATCCATTCACTCTGATACTGAATAAGCTGAAATCTATAAATTTATACATTTTAACGACTCGGGAAAACCGTGCCACGAAACCGCACTGCCCGGAATGTAAAAGCCATTGATCAGGGTCTTTTTGTCATCCTTTTGGACAGTCATTATGCACCTGCCATTACAAAAAACACCCGCCTTGCGCAACTTACCTTTGTATCGATACACGGGAATGCATTGCTCGGAACGTGCACCGACTGTCACCGCTGACGATGCTTTTTCTTGCTCCGAACCGCTGAACAGAGGTTGTGAGATATCAAGCAGAGTACACGATGGCTGCGTGCGCAGGTTCAAGCCCGGCCAATCGAGTCAGTTTTTCTATCCCGAATCCGGCCGAATCGCAAAACAATTCACTTGACGATGAAGGGTGTTTTTAGCAGACTATTATTAGGACATGTAGTCCGATAAACGGACACCCGCGAGACGAAGTTATGCGAACTGATATAAGCCTCTCTGCCGAGAAGGCGTTCGAAGTTTTCAAAGTACTGTGCGAGGCCGGGGAGCCGTGCAATCTGGCAAGTCTTGTTCGAGCGACGGGATATCCACGGACGGTCACTCTTCGAATGGCTGCAACTTTGGAACACTGTGGATTTGTAGAACGCAATCATAAAAGTGGCCTCTACACCGTGAGCCCGATGGCGCTGCATCAAGTACAGAAAGGTGTCGCCAACAATCCATATTTAACTCGAATCGACTTGATCATGAGAGAGGTCGTTGAGCGGACCGGTGACGCTGCCACACACATGATTCGGAAGGGTAACCAAGCTTTGGTTATGAGTCGCCGCGAAGGTTCATCCCGCCTTCGCGTGCTTGCGGCCGAAGCTGGCATGGAGGTTCCTCTGCACTGTGGTGGAGCGCCTCTAGCGCTCCTCGCCTTCTCTTCCGACGCGGTCATCGAAGACTATCTTTCCAGGCCCCTCGAAAAGCGAACAAGTTCCACCACAACTAATCCTGAGAAACTCCGTGAGTTGATTGCCGAGTTCAGAGAACAACGCTACACCGTGGGCAATGGTGATCTTTTTCAGTATTTCGTAGCCGTTGGCGTCCCCGTTTACGGCTCAGCTGGAGACCTTATCGGGGCGATCAGTGTCGGCGACATAGCACAGAAATATCCGCCTGAAAGAATCCAGGAAGTGGGGCGAATCTTAGTGGAAATTACGTCCCAGTACTGAACAAGCTCCCCGATTCAACTAAAAACTGGTTTTAAAAAGCTAATGGCTTCAAGCAAATTGATTAAACGGAGAGTCCCTAAATGACTGATAAGAACAACAAGGCGATGGTGGTCGCGCCACAACCTGAAGCAGTTGAAGCTGGCATTGAAATACTGCGCGCAGGCGGTAATGCAGTCGATGCCGCGATCGCTACTGCGTTTGTCCAAGGTGTTGTTGATCCTCTGATGTGCGGAATCACGGGTTTCGGAAGCATGGCGATCTATCGCGCCGATACTGGCGTCCATGAGTACATAGATTTTCATGCGCCTGCGCCGGAAGCTGCGACGCCCGATATGTGGGAAGACCTGATTATAGGTGAAGCACGTGACGGCTATGGCTTCACCCTCAAGGGGAATGTTAACGATGTTGGCTACCAATCGATCTGCGTTCCCGCAGCCTTGAAAGCCTATGCAGTCGCTCATGAGCGCCATGGAAAACTGCCTTGGGCTGACCTCGTTGAACCAGCAATCCGCTGGGCGCGCGAAGGGTGGGCGGTGCGCCCACACGTTCATCAATGGTGGTCGATGCCCAGCGAAATGGGCAGAGTTTCAAACCGAGATCGAATCGCCTACACACCTGCAAGCAAAGCTCTCTATTGCCGTGAAGACGGTTCGCCCAAGCAGGTCGGTGATATGGTTTATAACCCCGATCTCGCCCAGACCTTGAGCCTCATCGCAAGAGACGGCGCCGACACTTTCTATACGGGTGAGATCGCCGAATCAATCGTCGCCGACATGGAAGCACATGGCGGACTCATTACAGCTGCAGACCTCGCAAGCTACGAGCCCCGCATTCTGGATCCGATCACTTCGACGTACAAAGGGTTTACAGTGACCACAAACCACCCCCCGGGTGGCGGACCGATGCTCCTTGAAATGCTGAACATTCTCGAGAACTTCGACTTGGCTACTCTTGGGCATAACAGTCCAGAGTACATACGGATTGTTGGCGAAGCGATGAAGTACGCCACCATCGACAAGGATCGGTTTATTGGCGACCCAATGTTTGTTGATGTGCCAGTTGAAAAACTGATTTCAAAAGATTATGCCCGAACCCTCTCGGAACGCATTGCGGCAAAAGAGAAGGCAGATGTTCCGCGCTTCTCAGCGGATGGGAAATGTACTGACACCACCCAGGTTTCGATCGTCGACCACGACGGAAATTGCGTATCGATGACCCACTCCATCGGAATGTCATCAGGGGTAGTGACTGACGGCCTCGGTATTCTCTACAACGGCTGCATGGGTGTGTTCGACCCGCGGCCGGGACTTGCCGGCTCGATCGCTCCAGGCAAGGCGCGATTCAGTTCGATCTGTCCATCGATTATCTTCCGCGATGGATCCCCTTATATTGTGGTCGGCGCGCCGGGCGCGACACAAATATCCATGGGTGTTCTACAAACAATTCTGAATGTTCTCGAGTTTGGTAACTCGATGTCTGACGCTGTTTCTCTGCCTCGTTTTTCTGCCACTAGCAATGCAATTGATGTAACGAACCGCATCCCACGCTTTGTGACGGCAGAATTGGAGAAGGAAGGCTATCAGATTATCCGCAGCCCCATGAGTTTTGGCGTGGCGTGGGTTCATGGTATTCGGATGACGAAGAATGGCCCCGAAGGCGGAGCTGACCCAGGTACTGACGGCATGTCGCTAACATGCTGAAACTCTGGGCTTCACAGTAAAACAATAAAAACTCTCACACTAACGTGGCTTAAATGCTCAACGAGCGACAAGTAGCCGATATCACATAGGGATAAACAAAATGATTAACAAAAGAGCCCTGCTTTTTGCATCCGCTATCGCTTTAGCGGCCCCCGTTGCCGCTGAGGAAATAACGGCGTCTGTCTGGTTTCCTGACACCCACCCGCTGAATGCAGACGGTTACATGGCACTCGCTGAGGAAGTGAGAGAAATCAGTGGCGGCGACCTGAATTTGAAAGTCTATAGTGGGACTGCGCTACTGCCCCCGGTCGCGCATCTCTCCGGTCTTCAGGATGGAATCGTGCAGATGACATACCATGCAGGAACCTATACTCCTTCTGACTTGCCGGAAGACAATACGGTCGCCTCTCTGGCAATTAGCCTTCCCGACAGCATGGTCACGACGCTCGCGGTAGCCGATTTCTATCTCAATGATTCGGATATGCAAGCGATGTTTAATCGTCTTGGCATCGTATTTCTCGGCTCTTACGCCACACCACAGTACATCTTGATGTGTTCTGGTGAAGTTAAAACTCTCGATGATATTCGCGGTAAAAAAATCCGTACGCCGAGTCCAATGCATGCCTCTTGGACGCAGAGTGTGGGTGCCGTTCCTGTTAACGTGCCTTCCTCCGAAATGTTTTCCGGGCTTGAAAAGGGGCAGTTGGATTGCGCGGTGAATTCAGCGAATGACATGAAGGCCCGGTCATTATGGGATGTGGCGAAACATACAACTCTTCTCGAGCTTGGCCCTTACTTTGCCGGTTGGTTGCATGCCATGTCCGATAGCGCATGGCAAGACCTGAGTGACGATCACCGCCGTGTGATTATTCAGGCTATTCCATCACGCGTCGTTGAAACGACTTTTGCCCAGATGAAAGTCGCGGCGGAGGCGTTGGCCGAAGCGCCTAACCATGGAGTGTCTGTTGTCGAGCCAGCCGAAGAGCTTGCCCTAAGTCTCTCTGAATTCGTTAAGAATGAGATGGATACACTAACAGTCGAGACGGGCAAAAGACTTGGGGTGGAAGACCCAGCAGCCCTCGCCCAGCGTTTCAAGGACACCTATTCAAAATGGGAAGACCTACTGGCAGATATACCTAAGGATGACCTTGATGCTATCAAAGAAATATTCCGGACAAATGTTTACGACAAACTGAATTTATCAAGCTACGGACTCTGAGTTGTCTTTTAGCGGGCCTGAACCTCGGAGAGATGCAATATGAAACAGATAGTCGACAGGGCGCTACTGCTGCTCGCAAGAGCACTTATGCTCATTGCGGGCGTCAGCTTGACTTTAATGATGACGCAGACGGTTGTGGATGTCGTGGCCGACAGTTTTTGGGGTAGTCCCATTCCGGGCAACCTCGAAATCATCTCCGTTTATCATATGGTGCTCGTCGTGTTCTTGCCACTCGCGTTTGTAGAGTGGCAACACGAGAACATCCAGGTTGACCTGCTTTGGCGAGTCATGCCCAGCTGGCTGCAACGCACGTCGCTGATTTTTGGATACCTTGTTGGCGCAGCGTTCTTCGCGATGCTTGCTAACCAGACTTGGATCGATGCGATGAGGGCTATGGCAAAAGGGGAGATGATGATGGGGAATGTCTACGTACTCATCTGGCCGGCAAAGTTCGTTCTTCCGATAGGTTTTGCCGGGATATTCCTCGTTTCTCTTAGACACGCGTTCAAGGCCGCTGTTGACAAAGACTTCGAGGCAAGACCACCTGAGTCCAACGACGGCCCAAACCAAGTATAAGGATAATTCCTGTGAGCAATATCGCAATCGGCTTCATTGGCCTCGGCGCTGGTATGATGCTTCTTTTGCTACGAGTTCAGATAGGTGTAGCACTGGGCCTTATCAGCTTCCTCGGCATTGCCATTCTTCTGAACTTCCGTGCAGCGTGGGGAATTATTACGGCGATTCCCTTTAACTTCGTTGGGGACTGGAACCTCACCGCCATCCCAATGTTTTTGCTAATGGGGTTCATCGCATCAGAATCTGGCCTTTCGACCGGCCTTTTCCGCGCAATGCGTCTGTTACTCAGCTGGCTGCCTGGCGGTCTCGCAGTTTCAAGCGTTGGTGCCAGCGCAGTTCTTGCAGCTGCTTCAGGTTCGTCTGTCGCAACCTCGTCTGCCTTCGCACGAATCGCTACTCCTGAGATGCTGCGCTATCGCTATGACCCCGGACTCGCAACAGGGGTTATCGCTGGGGCTGGAACACTGGGGGCGTTAATACCACCATCGATTCTGATGGTGCTATATGGATATTTAGCGGAAGTCTCTGTCGCAAAACTCTTCGCGGCGGGCGTCCTTCCCGGCATCCTCACAGCAGTGGCATTCAGCGCTATGATCATTGTGCGAGTAATGCTCAAGCCCTCCTTGGCTCCGAAAATAGAAGAGCACATCACCAGAGCAGATATAGTCGAAGCAATTCGTGAGACTTGGCCACTGCCTGTCATTATTTTGGGCGTTTTACTTGGTATTTTTCTAGGAGCGTTCACGCCAACCGAGGCAGGAGCGATTGGCGCTGCTCTGACTATAATTATTGCGGGATTGAGGCGCCGGCTGAACTGGCAGGTACTCTCAAAGGGTATTCGCCAAGCACTAATTAGTACGGCTAGCATTTTTATGGTTGTGATCGGGACCGCATTATTGGCCAGGTTTATGGCACTGTCAGGAGTGCCTTCCTTCTTGGCTGACGTCTTCGTCCAGTTTGGCTCCTCGCCTTTGATGGTAGTCATTGCGATTTCTTTGCTGTTCTTGCTGTTAGGGTGCTTTCTGGACAGTATCGGAATACTACTTCTAACCATGCCAATAATTCTGCCAATGGCGCACGAGGCTAATCTTGACCTTATTTGGTTCGGCATTATCCTGGTTAAACTTCTCGAGATAGGTTTGCTGACACCTCCGGTCGGGCTTAATGTTTACATCATTAAGGGCGCTTTGGGAGACAGAGTGAATCTGACTACTATTTTTAAAGGCGTGACTTGGTTCATGGTGGTGGATCTCTTTGTGCTCGCTTTTTTAATTCTAGTTCCAGAGTTCACCTTGTGGCTACCAAACCTAGTCAGGTAGCACGGCTTGGCGGGGTGATTGTGTTTTTCACGTCTCCCCGCCGGCATCGGTGTCAGCAAAAGCTTGCTTGGTAATCAAATCTGGCACACTAGCCGCGCAGAACAGTCTCCGTGACCGCATTCCACCTTCCATCATTTTTGATTCAACCATCGCTAGCTTCGCAAAAATATTCATAACGCGCTGCTCCAGCGTAACCGTCCGGCAAACCCATCTTGAGCCTGATGCCTAAGCCTTCAAGATAGTGTCCACTTATTCTTTAGTGGACACTATCTATGAACAACGTAAGCGTAACCCGCCCTTACCGAAAACGCCGCCGGCACGCTCCGGAATTTAAAGCTCGCTTGGTAGCCGAGTGCCAAAGACCTGGATCTTCTGTTTCCCGTATTGCCCTGGATAACGACCTTAATGCCAACCAACTTCGGCGTTGGATCAGAGAGTCGAAGCAAGACGATGGAAGCCAAACCCCAGCCTTTGTACCAGTTCGTTTGCCAGCGACGGGCGGGTATACCACGAAGCCTGCCGATAAGGGTCGCACCATCCGCATCGAGATTCCACGAGCCGGTGGCCCAGTTGTGGTGGAGTGGCCCGCCGATCAAGGTCATCAGTGCGCGATGTTTCTGCGCGAACTGTTGCCATGATCCGCATTGACGAAATCTGGCTGGCCACCGAGCCTTTGGATATGCGGGCCGGGCCAGACACGGCGCTGGCGCGTGTCGTTCAGGTGTTCGGCTCAGCCGGTCCAAAACCCGAATAGATTTCCCGGTACTTCGACCAGATCCGGTCTATCCGAGCCACTTACCGTTCAAGATCTGCACTAAAAGAGACTTTGCGACCCGTTGCGCGGCAATTCATTGGCAACTGGCTTCGTATCTCTGAGAAGCCCGAGTGCATTTCAGCACTGCATGATTTTGCCTCTGCTCGCGCACGAATGGAGCTTGGCCATCCGCCGCCATCCAGATACTGCTCGGAAATGTATTCACAGATTGCCAGCGAATCCCAGATGCTTAGATCCCCATCTTTAAGAACAGGGACTTTCCCTGCATCAGTGTGCTGAGCTAGAGCCGAGTGAGTATCATCCTGGTCCAGCGGAATCCGCACTTCCTTAAAAGGTAGTCCGTGGGCTGACAACAACAACCATGGCCTTAACGACCATGACGAATAATTTTTATTACCTATTATGAGATTCAATATTCACTCCTTGAAATATAAGCCCCGACATCACCGGTGATACAGCCGCAGGGAGACGGAGGTTATGAAAGGCCTGTGCAATGCTACAACCTGTTAACCGTGTCCTGGTACGACCTGAAACTCCAGAGACCTGACCGAATCTTGGTTTTCAAGTCGTGGGTGAACATCAAATGTAAGGTATTCACCCCTAGGGAAACGCTGATCAAATAACGCAAGACGGTAACTAATCGCAAGCCAGCGGAATTCGGCCTGAGAAATAATTTATTTTCTCGCTCAGCACTCAATTTTTCTGTTTTAGTGACCAAAATCACCGTTTTTTGCCTTAATTCCGCCTTTTAGGCGCATTTTAAGAACATGGAGACGGATTTTGCCTGCGGGCCAGCACCAAATTAGCCAGGCCGAACAGCGTAAACAACTGCGCCGTGTTCTTTAGCAGCCCCCGATAGCGCACCTTGCGGTGCCGGAACAGGTTCTTCACCACGTGGAACGGATGCTCAACCTTGGCGCGGATCTGAGCTTTGACCCGCTCCCGTTGAGTGATCAGTGTCTTGCGAGGGCCCTCTTCCATCTTCTTAAGCTTGCCGCGCTTTTCGGCCACATGCCAGACGAGTCCGAGTCCTGGAACTCGGGGCGCTTGGCCACGCCGGTATAGCCTGCGTCTGCGTATGCCTCGGTTTCATCGCCGTGCAACAGGTGTTCGGACTCGGTGATATCCGCCACATTGGCAGCTGTACCCGTCAGGCTATGAACCAGGCCGGAGTCTGCATCCGTGCCAATATGGGCTTTCATACCAAAGTGCCATTCATTGCCTTTTTTAGCTTGGTGCATTTCCGGATCCCGTGCCTTGGCCCGGTTCTTCGTGGAAGGTGGCGCGGCGATAATGGTGGCGTCTACAATCGTGCCTTCGCGCATGAGCATCCCGCGCTCGGCCAGGTGGCCGTTGATCTGTTCGAAGATGACTTGGGTTAAAGCCTGCTTTTCCAGCAGGTGACGAAACTTCAGCAGGGTCGTGGCGTCCGGAACTGATTCAACACCCAGATCGATACCGACAAAGTCACGCAGAGCCTGGCTATCAT
>Ga0105217_100682_pt1 | contig 10308 bp, 10 predicted proteins | sample Virmet3651_4511_FD_89710 | JGI IMG/M metagenome (GOLD analysis project Ga0105217, IMG submission 89710) | Marine viral communities from the Southern Atlantic ocean transect to study dissolved organic matter and carbon cycling - metaG 3651_4511 | ecosystem: Environmental > Aquatic > Marine >... | reverse complement strand
GGAGCAAGTCTAAGCGTCGAGGTGCTCATGTGGGCGCCGATCGCGCTGGTGATCATCGGGTTTGTTGTGGGTATCGGCCGGATGTCGATGGCCCAGGACGCGGTGAGTGGCGCGGCTGGTGCTGCGGCCCGTGCGGCGTCGTTGGAGCGTGATGGACAGTCGGCTCAGTCTGCGGCGCAGCAGGCGGCGTCGGCGAACCTGTCGTCCGGTGGGCTGGCATGTGCGCCGAGTGTGAGCGTGGACACGTCAGTGTTTGCCCGTCCTGCCGGGCAGGCGGGCACGGTTCACGCCACGGTCACGTGTGTCACCTCGCTGGGTCTTGGATTCGGGTCCCGGACGGTGCACGCAACGGGGTCTGCCCCGGTAGACACCTATCGGGAAAGGAGAGGCTGAGATGGCCCGCGATGAGCGTGGTGGCGGCTCGGTGTCGGTGTGGATGCTGCTCATGGTGCCAGTAATTCTGGTCATGGCCGGCCTGGTTTTTGACGGGTCCCGTCAGATATCGGCAACCCAGGCGGCCCAGGACGCGGCGGTTGCGGCATCCCGCGCCGGAACTGATGCGGCAGCGACACCGCAGCTAGCTGGCCACGACGGGGCGGCCGTAGCAGTCCAAGCGGCCCGCCAGGCACTATCTGCTGCCGGGGTGGACGGGTCGGTGCAGGAGGACGGGTCGACCATCACGGTGACCACGTCTCAAAGTCGGCCGACAGTGTTCCTGTCAGCGATCGGAATCAGCCAGGTAAGGGGGCATGGGCAGGCCCATGCTCAGCTTGTGGGACCGGGAGAACGCCCATGACAGTGATACGTCGTATCGGTGCCCTGGTGGCACTGCTGGTGGTGATAGCCGGCTTACCGGCCGGGCTCGTGGCCGCAGGCGCCCCGCTAGTACCCTCGGGCCTGTCATGGGCCCATGTGCGGCATCTGTTGGTTACCCCAGACATGACCGGGTCGGTGCTGGTGTGGCTGGTCAGCCTCATCGGCTGGATCGGGTGGGCATGGTTCGCCCTGGCCGTCGCAGCCGAAGCGGTGACGATGCTCTCAGGGCAGCGGCTGCACTGGCACATGCCCGGCCCTCGCCTAGTGCGCCGAGTGGCAGCCGGTCTCCTCATTGCCGCGTTCGCGGCCGCACCGGCAGCCACAAGCACGGCTCACGCCGCCGAGGCCACCCATGTGGCGGTCGCCGCCCAGGCTGGACCGGCACACGCGGCCGGCACCCAGGACAGCCCCGCCACCACCTCTCAGGCCCCGGACGCCTCCACCACTCCGAAAATCTGGAAGACCTACACGGTGCGGGCCAACGACTACCTGTGGAAGATCGCCGAGCACTACTACGGTGACGGCGCCCAATTCCACAAAATTGCCGAAGCCTCCGGTATCGACCCGCACTCGGAACTGAAAGCCGGCCAGAAACTGATCCTGCCGGTTCCTAAGAACACGGCCGCAGTCCACTCGGTTAAAGCGGGGGAGTATCTGTGGAAGATCGCCGAGCACTACTACGGTGACGGCGCCCAATTCCACAAAATTGCCGAGGCTTCAGGTATCGACGCTCACTCGGATCTAGCCGTAGGCCAAAAACTCATCATTCCTGGGCCCCTCCGCCACTCCACAACGCCACCACCGGCCTCGACCCACACGTCGAGCACCGCGGCGGCCCCCGTGACCCCGCCCGCGCCTGTTCATAAAGACGCACCCGCACCCGCCACGACGTCGACCGCACCAGCCCACACGAAGACTCCGGCCGTCTCCTCTGCTGACCACTCGACCAGCGACGAGCACCCAATCCATACGGATACCGCCACAGCGGACAAGGCCAGCGACGAGGACGCCCTGTCCCCAATCCAGGTGGGCTTGACCGCCAGCGTCGGACTGGTGCTGGTCGCCGGACTGATCACCACCCTCAACCGCCGCTACCGGACCCGGTTCACCCGTCAGCCCCGCGGCAAGGCCATGACCCTGCCCAGCCCGGACGCCCAAACTGCCGAGATAGCGCTGCGCAGCACCGGGGCGACTGACACTCTGACGATCACCTGCCTCGACCAGGCGCTCCGCGCGATCGGCGCATGGTGCCACCACTGCGGGCACCCGCTGCCACCCCTGCTGGCCGCCCGCGTCGATGACGACCGGATCGACCTGCTGCTATCCCAGGCGGCCCCCGACCATCCCGAGGCGGTGGAGCTGGCCGCCGACGGATCGGTGTGGACCCTCACCGCCGACCGGATCGACGACCTGCTAGCCCACACCGATGACAACCAAGCGGCTCCGTGGCCGTCTCTGGTCACACTGGGACGCGACGACGACGGCGCCCACATCCTCATCGACTTGGAAGCCGCAGGAACCTTGCACCTGATCGCCGATGACGACCAGGTCGACGCGGCCCTCGCCGCGATCGCCGTGGAACTGGCCACCTGTGACTGGTCCGACGAGGTCAACGTCACCCTGGTCGGCCAGGTGTGCCCGGGCCTAGAAGACGCACTAGAGTCTCCGACCCTGACCCGCGCCACCGACGTGGACGCCCTCCTCACCACCCTGGAAGCTCGCGCCGACGACCAGCGACACATCCTCACCGAAGGAAGCCCCCTCGCCGCTCACCGAGCCGACCCCGCCATCTCCGACGGGTTCGACGCCGAAGTGATCCTCCTCGACACCGAACTCACCGAAGACCACCGCAACCGCCTCGCCAGCCTCGTCGAGGCTCTTCCCCGCGTGTCAGTCGCCGCGGTAACAACCAGCCCCACCAGCCCAGACGAATGGTCCCTCACCCTGACAGGTGACCCACTAGCCGCCGACCTGGCTCCCCTCGGCTGGCACATCCACCCCCAAACCCTCTCCCCCGACCTGTACAACCGCATGGTTGAACTACTCGCCAACTCCGCCGCCGCAGACTACGAACCCGCCAGCTGGTGGAACCACGACGCCGACGACGAGCCCACCACCGACCCCACCAACGAGGAAGAATCTACCCCGAGCAGGCGAGCCCGCCCGAATATCCGCCTGACCACCCTGACCGGCGGCATCGACCTATCCAGCGTCGACATCGACGACATCATCGACGAAGCCAACCAGGCCCTCGACAACACCGACGAGGCCACCAACCAGGTTCGCGTCGACGCCGACCAACCCGGCACCGACACCCCCTTCCCCATCGACGACATCGACCCGCTGAGCTCCGACCACCCGGTCCTATCCATCATCGGCCACCCCGACATCACAGGTGCCACTGGAACCGTTGGGCGCTCCCCGTGGCGCTGCCAACAGTTGGCCCTCTACATCGCTGAGCATCCGGGAGCATCGGGGGCGACTATCGCCGATGATTTGGGGCTATCAGCGTCGACGGTGCGCTCGATTGCTACACACCTGCGACACTGGTTGGGAGCCGACGATGCCGGGGTGGCTTACATGCCGGCGGCGACGCGCGGCTACCGGCTCGATGAGCGGATCGTCACAGATGTGGACCTGATCGACGCTGCTGTGGCCGGGGCAGGCATTAACACCGCTGAGACGGCCACACTGGTGGCCATTTTGAAGCTGGGCCGCGGACGGGTCTTCGCTGGGGTTCCTGACTCGGAACTTCGCCAGTTCAGGGCGTCGATGTACCACTTGGAGGCCCGCATCGTCGATGCTGCCCTCCAAGTGACAGACCGGGCCCTGGAAGCCGGGGACCTGGGGCTGGCCCGGTGGGCGTTGACCCAAGGGCTACTGGTGTCTCCCGATCATGAGGACCTGGTCGCCGGTTGTCTGCGCACCGAGTACCAGGCCGGCAACATGGACAAGGTCGCCGAGCTGGTCGATCACCTGTCGGCTACCGCACGCCGACTGGGCGTCGACCTCAACGAGGACACCACCCGGATCATCGATACGGTCACCCACACCGACAGGAGAGCGTCATGATCTCCCCTGCACTCATCTCCGTCAGGAAGGTTCCTATGCACCATCGTGGTATCGCTGCCCTCATCGCCGTAGCAGCCCTCACCGGCTGCCACTCAGCAGGATCAACGTCGGCACCCACGCCGACACCGAGTACCCCCACCACAACATCGGCATCATCGGTAAGCGCCTCCTCCTCGTCAACACCCTCAGCAACCCCAACGCCATCGGCGGGGGCCGTCAGTGCCGCCGAAGCCGAAAAGGTCTACCGCACCATCCACAAAAATAAGTTTGAGTTGGAGAAGATGGGAGGTTTGGCCCCTGGCGAACCGGCCCCGCTCATGATCACCAACTACGCCAGCGGGTCAGCCCTCAAGGACTACATGACCTTCATGCATCAAGTCTCCGAGCAGGGCATCCACTGGAAGTCAGGGACCTCAACCATCACGGCCGTACGCGAGAAGACCGGCGATACGACTCATCCTGAGGCTGCTATCGCTCTGGAATCCTGCGAGGACGGCAGTTCCATCCGCACAGTAGACCGTCACGGAAAAGCTGGCCATGGCCGTCTCACACATGTCGATAGTTGGTATACCCGCGACAAGGCAGGCACCGTCAAAATGATCGCATTCAACTCAGTGGAGGTTCCCTCATGCGACGTCAAGTAATCACCGCCGGCCTTCTGGGCCTGGTCATGGCCACCACATCCCTGCCCGCACTCGCAGGCGGCGGCGATGACTTCAATGGAACCGTGGATACGGAAGGTCCCGGGTACGACGTTTCGGTAGACGTGTGGAATCATTCCCACCGCGGCAGCACACCCCACCACGGGGACTCGGGTCATCGGGATAAAAAGCCTCACCGCGATGACCATGAAGCCACAGCCATTGACGGAATGTCTGAATCTGACGCCTGGGCTGTTGACCATGGGTATGGCTCAGCAGACAGCTATGCGTGCCGAATGATGAAGTCATACCTGGACGGGGCAGGATCGGCAGCTCTGTCCCCGGCAGAGCGTAAGAGCCAGACCGATGACTTCACGAAAAAATGCAAGGCAGACCCGTCGGGTAAAGCTGCCCCGCCTGACCCGGCCCAGGTGGGCCGGCATGCGGCCATGAAGATGGTCCTGCCTGGGGCCCGACCAGTCATTGCCCCTGACCCGAGTCTGAACCGGTGGCATTCGGCGGCGGTAGGCCAGGCCTTGTGGTTGTCCGTGAATGACCCGACTGCTACCAAGCATGAATCTCTGTCTTTCATGGGGCAGGCTGTGTCTCTGACGGCTCGACGTAACGGGCTGTCGTTCGAGATGGGTGATGGTCACACTGTGCATTGTGATGCCACGACTCAGTGGTCGGAGTCGGTGGAGCCGGGGACCCCCTCACCGACGTGCGGGTACACCTACCAGCAGGCAGCCCCGGAAGGCGGTTATCAGGTCACCGCAATCACGTCGTGGGATGTGACCTGGTCGGTGTTGGGACGCACCGGCACGGTCCATATCGAGAAGGCCGGTGGGCAGATGCTTCCGGTCGGCGAGTTGGAGTCTGTTGTTACACGGCGATGACTCCTGATAGTCCGACGCTGTATGAGGTGTTGGGGGTCTGCCCTGATGCCACTGATGACCAGATCAAGACGGCGTGGCGCACTGCCGCGAAAGCGACCCACCCCGATGCCGGCGGCGACCCCCAGGCGTTCACGGCCGCCCAGCACGCCTGGGAAGTGTTGTCTGACCCGGACTCCCGCGCCTCCTATGATGCCGCCCTAGCGGGAGAAGGCGACCCCGACGTAGAGGCCCCAGACAACACCGTCGACCCCTTGACCCCCTCGTGGTCGTGGAGTGTCTCCTTCATCGATGCCACCCCGCGGCTACGCCACACCCGGCCCGGCACGCTCGCCGCGATCGTGGTAGCCGCCGCCGGGGTCGAGGCCGGGATCGGCTGGCATGAGGCGTTGGAGGCCCTCGCCCCCTCTCCCGGGTTCGTAGGTTCGTGGTGGATGACCTCGGTTCCGCTCGTGGCCGGAGTGACATGGCTCGCGGCGATCACGGGGATCCAGGCCATCATGGCCGGGATCGGCTGGCTGGGGTGGGGCTTTATCGGTGCCGCCTGCCTGTGGGGACACCCGTGGGCTGTGGCCGTATTGGGAGCCGGATGGGTGGCCTGGGTAGCCGCCGCAGTGTGGTGGTGGCGCCGACGGATGGCCTGGCCTGCCCGCACCTGCCGGGCAGGAAACATGGTCGACATGCCCGAGGTTGACCCGCCATGGATGGAGCCGGTGGAACTGGTAGCAGAACTCATCCCCTCCGTGCGGGCCATGTGGTCTCCTGACGGGCAAACGGTGGCTGTAGTAGCCGGTCGGCGGGTAGCAACCTTAGGGATGCCGATGCGAGGGTGGCGTGGCATCGATATGCGGGGCTGGAACCCGATCGGTGCCGACACCGCGTGGATCGTTGACCAGATAGGCGGCTGGCTGGCCGACCAAGACAAACCGCTCACCATCGACGGGCGCATCTTGTACGAGACCTGGGACAGGCTACAGACAGTTCGTCCTCACAGCTGAGAAAAATTTTGGGTCCGCCCTGCATATCGGGGCCTCTTCATACCTTCAAAAGTGTGAAGGGAATACAGACTCTTCGACTGGAATTAAAATGGTATATGGCGTGTCCGGTCCGCACCCAGCTCCACGATGCGCCATAGAGGAGCCATAACTTCACCAATCGTATACGATATGAGTGTAGGTGAGCATCTACCGGTGGCCGACAGTCAGATACAAGCATGGGCGGATGAAGCAGAAGCTGATTATGACCTCAGCATGCTTCCGCCGTCTCGACGTGGTCGCCCACCGGTGGGGAGGGGCCCGGGCACTGTGGTCCCTGTGCGCTTCGACGCGGACACTCTCAAGGCGTTGTCACAACGAGCCCCTGACGAAGGATTGACCACGCGTTCTGACGCGATCCGTGCTGCGGTTAACCAGTGGCTCGGCCTCGGCTCGTAAACATTATCGGCGCGACAACCTTACTGATGACGCTGTTGGTTACGCCGTAGAGCACATCTTGTACTCGTGGGCGCTCGACGATGCCGATGATCCTCGTTGCTGGATGATGATTCGGTGTTGACCCAGCTGGCCTCCTCATGGAGCTAGTTATCCTCATCTACGACGATGGCTATGAACTCCTGATCCACGCCATGAAAGCCCGCCCTCAGTATCTGAGCTACTTCGCTATCTAGTGTTGTTGGGCGAGTTGAACTCAACTTTTCTCCGACGCAAGCGCCAATAAAAGGCTGATCCATCCGAATACCACCAAACACGGCTGAAGTGTGGAACAGATTCAGCAAGACAGGGTGCGGTGCTCGGGTGCGTTGGGGAGATGAGGATATTCAGGCTTCTGGCGGGATGTGGCTTGATGACGTCCAGGATCACCGGTTCGGTTTTGAAGGTGCCTTGCATTAATGTCGACAGGGTCGTACGACTCGAGGACTGGATCGACCAGCCCGTTGCGTCTGAAGAACTTCATCCACCCCGGTGGAGCTCCGGCCGCGTACTGGTGCAACGGATCATTAGCATGGGTAGCGTGAGTATGCCTTCGATCGTGGTCAGTGCTGTCATCATCCAAGATTCTGACGGGCGGCTTCTCACTGTCCGTAAACGAGGCGCCGAGGCATTCATGCTGCCAGGCGGCAAGCCGGAGCCCGGCGAGGACTCGCGTCAGGCAGTAGTCCGGGAAGTGCACGAAGAGCTCGGCGTCGCATTGTCTTCCGACGACCTGCGTCGGGTGGGAGTGTTCACCACGCGAGCAGCGAATGAGGCCGGCCATCAGGTGGTGGCGACGATTTTCACCCACACCCCGGTTGCGGTGAGTGAGCCAGCTGCTGAGATCGAGCAGATTCGTTGGCTCGATTGGAGTGTCGACGCCCTGCCTGATGACCTGGCCCCGCTGCTGGTCGAGGCAGTCATCCCGTGGCTGCGGCGCCGTATCCGGTCGGTCGCTGTATTCACGGGTGCGAAGGATGGAACCGACCCTCATTATCGTGTCGAAGCAACCGCCTTGGGCCGGGGTCTCGCACACGCCGGGATCACCCTGGTTTATGGCGGCGGGAAGGTCGGGATGATGGGTGCTGTTGCTGATGCGGCCCTCGCTGCTGGCGGCGCTGTGATCGGAGTGATGCCGCAGCACTTGGTGGACGGGGAGATCGCCCATCCTAGTCTGACTCACCTCGAGGTAGTGCGGACTATGCATGAGCGCAAGCAGCGGATGAGTGACCTAGCTGACGCGTTCGTCGCGCTACCCGGCGGCGGCGGAACCCTTGACGAGCTATTCGAAGCATGGACATGGCAGCAGCTCGGTGTACACAGCAAACCCGTGGCCTTGTACGACTCGACCTTCTGGGCACCGCTGACCGCGCTACTCAACCACATGACCATCGAAGGCTTCATCCGCCCTGAGGACCGCGCCTCGCTCGTGATCGCCGATACCATACATCAGCTGATGGCCGATCTTGAGGGATGGACCCCACCACCACCGAAGTGGCGCTCGTGACATAGAACAAATGATTCTGACTATGGCTCATTGACATCTGCGCAGCGGCTACTAGCTCCATTGACTTCAAATCGGGCCTTGGCCGAGGCTCGGTTCAGGTGGCCCGGAATGGATCCCCACAAATTGAATGCTCATGATCGAGGTGATGAACGCCCACTCTATTGTCCTACGCCCGGTTGTATCCAGCGAGCAATTGAAGGTGCTGCGCCTGTTGGTCGACCAGGCCGAGCCACTCACTATTGACGGGAAAGTCCTGTTCGAGACCTGGGACGGGCTGCAGGCAGCCCGTCCTCACAGCTGAGAAAAAATTTTGGGGGCCGTTCCGCACATCGCGGCTCTCTTTCACACCTTCAAGGGTATGAAGGAAGTACAGACACCAAACCGAGCTGAGAACTGTGCAGTACGGTGTGTTGAGCCGCATATCACCCATCGGATGGGCGATAATGATCTCTATGAGGTCTCCCCGCAAGCCATACCAGAAGATCCGTCGCGGCCCGAAGCCACGCTGCGAAGAGCCCGTCAGGTCCTTGACGTGTTATGTGCCTCAGTCTCTGATAGATCCGATCGACGAGATGGCGTGGCAGTTGGAGATTTCGAAGTCCGATCTCGTGGGGTGGTCGGCTTTGTGCACCCTCAATGTGGTGCGCAGGGACCGAGGCGAGGACCCCATACCGATCCCGGAGTATCTGGACAAGGCCGTGCTCACTGCGTTGTATCCCGATGGGTTGCCCTTCGACGAGGACACCGAGGAGCCGGGCGAGAATGCCGGGCAGGAGGAGCTTGCGATGACTGGATGAGCCCGAACATGGTTGAAGGCCGCCCCGCCAGGCGACCTTCAATCAATGGTTTCGGTTGTCAGCTGCAGCCACCCTTGCCAGGTGCTGTGGTTCTTCTCCAGAGGAGGAGGGACCGCCATGAAGACCCAGAAGATCTAGAAGATCCAAAAGAACCGGTTTCGGCTGTTGCTTCGGTCTTCATGGTAGCTGATAGCCCGCGTCGTTGGAAGTGCGACGACGCCGATCCTCATCGGTATCGCACCCTGTTCCAGGGTCGAGAATGTGAAGGATTAACAACCATGACAAGTCATGAGACGCCCTCCCGGAGGGCGTCATGACCGCTTTAATTCAAGCTCTGCCGACAGCTGAACTGTCTGCTGGACCTGGTGCTAGCAGTCCAGCTAGACCCTCTGCTGAGGGCTTCATCAAGATTCATCACGACCTTATTAGTGCGGGCGTGTCGGGTAACGCGATGGCGTTGTTCGTCGCGTTACGTAACCAGCCCGGCTGTGATCAGTGGACCCGTCACTCGTACCTGCGGCTAGCCCAATGGTGCGGCTGGGATGGGCTGTCGGAGGCGGCGGGCTGTAAGCGGGTGCAGCGGGCCGCTGCTGAGCTCGCTAGCGGTGGTTGGCTGGAATCGCGGGTCGGCCATGATCGTCGCACCGCTAAGACGCTGGTGTGGCATCGGTTGACCAGCCCCGACACCGACCGCTGGGAGCAATTGCCGCGGATTGTGTGGGCGAGGATCTGCCAGATCGCCGGGGAGACGTCGGGAGAGTGGGTGAGGCATTGGCTGGTGTGGCGGATGCTGGCCGGTCGTACTGGTGTGGCTCAGGCCCCTATGTCCATCGTGGCTCGGTTCCTGGGCTGTTCTTCGCGCCAGGTCTCTCATATCCGTGGGGCTCTCGTTGATGCCGGTCTGCTCGGCTGTGACGAGGTCTCGGGGGCGGCGAGCCGGGTGTGGTTCCCCTCGATGGCCGAGGAGTGTGCAGCGGATCGTGAGGTGGTTGATGGGGCCGTCGTCGATGCTGGGGTGGGCTCTGGTGAAGGTGTCGAGGAGGGCGGGGAACCCCTGTCGATTTTGTCCCACAAGTATTAGACAGCAGACGCAGGACCGCTACCTCCTGGGTC
>Ga0105217_100670_pt1 | contig 10493 bp, 7 predicted proteins | sample Virmet3651_4511_FD_89710 | JGI IMG/M metagenome (GOLD analysis project Ga0105217, IMG submission 89710) | Marine viral communities from the Southern Atlantic ocean transect to study dissolved organic matter and carbon cycling - metaG 3651_4511 | ecosystem: Environmental > Aquatic > Marine >... | reverse complement strand
GTACTAAAACAAGTTATAAATACCAGTCTTTACTTCTAGACGTCTAAAAGTCTTTCGTCACGTATAGTTGACATTACCCGATCATTTATAGGGTTATACAGGGCCTGACCCGAACGACAATACAAGACGCGAAGTTTAAGGAAGAAATAAAGATGGTTATTTTTATTGTTTATCGAATACGTATAGGTCACGCTATAGACCATTTTTTACTATGACTTTCGTTATTGGCAATGAAAACCCATTGAACTGTAAGGTGGCATAGGTAAGAATAACGCCACATTCAAGCGTATAAAGAAGTTGAGCAAAAGCCTTACCTCCACGCTCACTTGAATACGAAAGATACAAATAAAATCAGGAGACAACATGCCCTCTCGTCGTGAACTCGCCAATGCTATCCGTGCATTAAGCATGGATGCTGTTCAACAAGCTAAATCTGGTCACCCGGGCGCCCCAATGGGGATGGCCGATATTGCACAGGTATTGTGGGGAGATTTCCTAGCACACAACCCTGCCAACCCCTCATGGGCAAACCGCGATCGCTTCGTGCTTTCTAACGGCCACGGCTCTATGTTGTTGTACTCATTGCTTCACCTTTCTGGCTATGAATTGCCTATTGAAGAGTTGAAGAATTTCCGTCAACTTCACTCTAAAACGCCAGGTCACCCTGAATACGGTTATGCGCCTGGTGTAGAAACCACCACAGGGCCGTTAGGTCAGGGTATTAGCAATGCAGTGGGAATGGCGCTAGCTGAAAAAGTGCTAGCTGCACAGTTTAACCGTGACGGTCACGACATTGTTGATCATCATACTTACGCCTTTTTAGGTGACGGTTGCTTGATGGAAGGTATCTCACACGAAACCTGTTCACTAGCAGGCACGCTAGGTTTGGGCAAACTGATTGCGTTTTGGGATGACAATGGCATTTCCATCGACGGTGAAGTAGAAGGTTGGTTTACCGACGATACGCCTGCGCGCTTCAAGAGCTACGGCTGGGAAGTGATTGAAGGCGTTGATGGTCACGATGCTGAGCAAGTGAAAGCAGCTATTGAAAAAGGCCAAGCAAATACCGCTCAACCGACCCTTATTTGCTGTAAAACTACCATTGGTTTTGGTTCGCCAAATAAAGAAGGTACAGAGTCTTGCCACGGTGCACCATTGGGCGACGATGAAATTGTTGCTACGCGTGAAAAACTGGGCTGGAGTCATGGCGCCTTTGAAATTCCTGACGACATTTATGCTGGCTGGGATGGTATAGCGAAGGGCGCTAAAGCCGAAAGCGCGTGGAATGAGGCTTTCGCAGCCTATGAAGCGGCTTACCCAGAGCTTGCTGCTGAGTTTAAGCGCCGGGTAAATGGTGAGCTACCGGCTGATTTCAGCGAAAAAGCTGATGCCATTATTGCCGAGCTTCAAGCTAATCCACAAAACATTGCATCACGTAAAGCGTCGCAAAACGCGCTAAATGCTTTCGGCCCGCTGCTTCCTGAGCTTCTAGGTGGTTCTGCCGACCTAGCAGGTTCAAACTTGACCATTTGGGATGGCAGCAAAGGGGTTGAAGCAAACGACGCATCAGGTAACTACATTTACTACGGTGTACGTGAGTTCGGTATGTCTGCCATGATGAACGGTATTACCCTTCACGGTGGCTTTAAAGCCTATGGCGCAACCTTCCTTATGTTTATGGAATATGCGCGTAACGCGGTACGCATGGCAGCGCTTATGAAGCAGCCAGCTATTTTTGTCTACACCCACGACTCAATTGGGTTGGGTGAAGATGGTCCTACTCACCAGCCGGTAGAGCAGGTGGTTGCACTACGTGCAACGCCAAACCTAGACAACTGGCGTCCATGTGACCAAGTAGAGTCTGCGGTATCGTGGAAGTCGGCTATCGAACGCACTGATGGCCCAACCACGCTGATTTTTACTCGCCAAGGTTTGGCGCAGCAAGACAGAACGCCTGAACAGGTAGCCGATATTGCAAAAGGCGGTTACGTACTGAAAGATTGCGACGGTACGCCAGAGTTAATTCTGATTGGTACAGGCTCAGAAGTACAGTTGGCAGTGGAAGCCGCAGATAAGCTTACTGAACAAGGTAAAGCAGTTCGCGTTGTGTCTATGCCATCTACTGATGTATTTGATCGTCAGTCAGCGGAATACCGCGAAAGCGTATTGCCATCAAGTGTGGTTAAGCGCGTTGCAGTTGAAGCCTTATCTAAAGACAGCTGGTACAAATACGTTGGCTTTAATGGCGCGATTGTCGGTATGGACACCTTCGGTGAATCTGCGCCTGCTGGCGAGTTGTTTAAGCACTTCAACATTACTACTGACGCGGTAGTAGAGGCGGCACTGTCTCTATAAGAGGTAAATAAATAAGCCTATGGTAAATATTGCCATAAATGGGTTTGGTCGTATTGGTCGCAACGTGTTGCGTGCACTTTATGAAAGTGGACGCAATAACGAGTTTAACGTTGTGGCCATCAACGACATTGCTAAGCCCGAAGGCATCGCACATTTGCTTAAATACGATACCGCCCACGGGCGGTTCCGTTTTGATGTGGCCTTAGAAAATAATACCCTCAAGGTGGCGGGGAGCCCTATCCAGCTGTTAGCCGAACCTGACATTAATCACCTGCCGTGGCAAGCCTTAGGCGTGGATATTGTGCTTGAGTGCACCGGTAAATTCGATGATAGAACCTCAGGCCTGGCGCATATCAATGCTGGGGCAGGCAAGGTGCTTTTTTCTTCACCGGGTGCCACAGATTTAGACAATACCGTTATTTTTGGTACCAATGAAGATACGTTAACCAGTGAACAAAAGTTGGTCTCTAACGGGTCCTGTACCACGAATTGTATTGTGCCTGTCATCCAAGCGCTTGATGCGGCTTTTGGCGTAGAAAGTGGAACAATTACGACTATTCACGCGTCTATGCACGACCAACAAGTGATTGATGCTTACCATGAAGATTTGCGCAGAACCCGCGCAGCAAGCCAGTCAATTATTCCCGTTGATACGCGCTTAGCGGCAGGTATAGAGCGTATTCTGCCTAAGTTTGCAGGGAAGTTTGAAGCAATCGCTGTGCGTGTGCCCACTATTAACGTCACTGCTATGGACTTAAGTGTCAGCCTTAATGCTAAAGTCACTATTGAACAGGTAAATCAGGCGCTTCGTAGTGCAAAGGCGGGGCGATTACAGGGAATTTTGGATTACACCGAAGAGCCTTTGGTGTCGGTAGATTTTAATCATGACCCACACTCGTGTATTGTAGATGGCACACAAACGCGAGTAAGCCATAAGCAGCTGGTTAAAACCCTGGTATGGTGTGACAACGAATGGGGTTTTGCTAACCGAATGCTCGACACCGCCAAAGCGATGTTCGACGCAAAATAATGCATTAATGCTGCCAGGGTTGGTAGCACAACCCGCGCAGCTTTCATAAGTTAATATGCCCTTGTTAATCATGTTGTTGATTCACAGGGGCGGTAAATTTAAATTAACATAGGAAAGACAATGGCAATTCCAAGTATGAGCGATATGGCCCTTAACGGTCAGCGTGTTCTAATCAGACAAGATTTAAACGTGCCGGTAAAAGACGGCAAAGTGACTTCTGATGCGCGTATTAAAGCATCTATTCCCACGATTAAAGCGGCCTTAGAAGCCGGCGCAGCGGTAATGGTGATGTCTCATCTTGGCCGCCCCACTGAAGGGGAGCCTGCCGATGAGTTTTCACTACAACCTGTTGTCGATTACCTTAACGACGCGCTCGATGTTCCCGTCAAGCTTGTCAAAGACTACCTAGATGGCGTGGAACTTGCCGACGGTGAATTGGTTATTTTGGAAAATGTTCGTTTTAACCAAGGCGAAAAGAAAGACGACGAAACCCTAGCGAAGCAATACGCAGCCCTGTGCGACATCTTTGTGATGGATGCATTTGGTACTGCACACCGTGCACAAGCCTCTACTCATGGTGTCGCTAAGTTTGCTCCTAAAGCGTGTGCAGGCCCTCTACTTGCGGCTGAACTTGACGCGCTTGGCAAGGCTTTAGATAACCCTAAGCGCCCTATGGTAGCCATTGTGGGTGGCTCTAAAGTTTCTACAAAACTTACGGTATTAAAAATGTTGGCCGAAAAAGTTGACCAGTTAATTGTTGGTGGCGGTATTGCCAATACCTTTATTGCAGCACAGGGTCACAATGTTGGTAAATCTCTTGTGGAAATGGATTTAACCGAACAAGCCACTCAGCTCATGAACGAAGCACAGGCTAACGGCGGTAACATTCCAGTGCCTACTGATGTTGTGGTTGGTCAAGCGTTTGATGAAAATACACAAGCCACCCTGAAAGCGGTATCTGATGTCGCTGATGATGATATGATTTTTGATATCGGCCCTGATTCCTCAAAAGCTCTAGAGTCCATTATTAAAAATGCCGGCACCATTGTATGGAATGGGCCAGTAGGTGTCTTTGAGTTTGAACAGTTCAGTGCGGGAACGAAAGCGCTTTCTCAAGCAATTGCCGAAAGTGATGCGTTCTCAATTGCAGGTGGTGGTGATACACTAGCTGCAGTCGATAAATATGAAATCGCTGACAAGATATCTTATATCTCAACAGGTGGTGGTGCATTCCTCGAGTTTTTAGAAGGAAAAACACTACCTGCAGTAGCCATGTTAGAAGAAAAAAATAAATAATACTAACAGGTTACAAGAATCGGAAACGATTTTGCCGGTGCTACAGTGACGTACACCGGCTTATAACTATAAACCCTACAGCTGTCCACAGGACAGGAATATAAAAAGGAGTGTTGCAATGGCATCACAAGCTCAGCAAGCTATGCTGGATAAACTCAATACGCAAACGGGTTTTATTGCAGCCCTAGATCAAAGTGGCGGCAGTACACCTAAAGCATTGCGTCTTTATGGCATTGAAGAGTCTGAATACAGTTCAGACGAAGAAATGTTCAACCTCGTTCATGAAATGCGTACCCGCATTATTACCAGCACCCCTTTTAGCGGTGAGCGCGTATTAGGCGCAATCCTGTTTGAAAACACACTTGATAGAGAAATTGAAGGCATGTCTACTGCGCATTTCTTGTGGCAGAAAAAGCGTGTTATCCCTTTCTTAAAAGTGGACAAAGGGCTAGAGGCTGAAAGCAACGGTGTGCAGGTAATGAAGCCTATTGTCGGCCTAGATGCTCTGCTAGCGAAAGCGGTTGCGCAAGACGTATTTGGTACAAAAATGCGTAGCGTGGTAAAACTCGCTAACCATCAAGGTATCAAAGATGTGGTTGCTCAGCAGTTTGAAGTGGGTAAGGAAATTCTCGCCGCAGGGTTAGTGCCTATTATTGAACCTGAGGTTGACATTAACAGCCCTCAAAAAGCAGAAGCAGAAGCATTACTGAAACTTGAAATCCTCACTCAGCTAAATTTACTGAATGAAGGCCAAGAAGTTATGCTGAAACTGACTTTGCCTACGGAAGCGAATTTCTACAAAGAGCTTGTCGATCATCCGCGGGTACTGAAAGTGGTCGCACTTTCTGGTGGATATAGCCGCGATGATGCGAATGCGAAATTGGCTGAAAACCAAGGTATTATTGCTAGTTTCTCAAGAGCACTTACCGAAGGTGTTTCGGCTAAGCAAAGCCAAGAAGAATTTGAAGCGACACTAGATGCAGCGATTGAAGGCATCTATCAGGCGTCAAAGTCATAAAGTAAAATATGAATTCATTAAAAAAGGAGAGCGTTGCTCTCCTTTTTTGTGTTTGTTTCCCGCCCATTTAGGGTAACGCTTGCCGTTATCTGTTGTTAACCGTTGCTTACTTATGGGCTATATCGAAAGCTTCTGTGTTAACTAACTCTCCAGTTTTGTGATGTCGGGCTTAATCACCAACGACAAATCTAGACTTTTCCAATACACACTTTCTCTGATTAAATCTGCTGAGATAATTGGCTTTTCATCTAACCATTCGTCGGGGAAGGTAAGGGTAAGCGCATGTTTATCAACGTGTATTTTGACGTCAGGAACAAAGCCTTCTTGGCGTTTAATATTCAACAACGCCCCTAACCGCAATAAGGCAATTAAGCGTTTTACTGCATTGTCCTCAAATAGGTTAAAGTTCGGTAACTCGTTGGTGCGTATCTTTTTGCGATGAAAGCGTACAAGGGTGGCCAATAGCAACTGTTGTTCTTGGGTAAATCCAGGCATGTCTACGTTTGCCAAAATATACGCACTGTGTTTTTGAATGCCTCGGGTGTTAATTTGCATTCCTACTTCGTGCAGCAGCGCTGCCCAACCCAGCATACTTCTGAAATCTTTTCCTTTAAGCTTCCATTCTTTTACCACTTGATCGAAAAACTGCAAGGTTGTGTTTAACACCATCGTGGCTTGCGCCGTGTCTACGTCGTAACGCGTCGCTAGGCTGCTGGCGGTTCTGCCTCTAATATCAGCATGATGAAGCTCATCTTCCATCTGATATAACACGCCTTCTCTCAGCGCCGCAGGCGAGTAGGTTAACCCTTCTATGTCTAAGGCTTTAAACACGGCAATTAATATGGCTAAGCCGCCTGCAATAACTACTCGCCTATCATCGCTTAGGTTCGGGTAGTTAAGTTTGTCTACATGACCGGCGCTGACAAACTCTTTCATTAGGTTGCGTAGGCTTTTTTGGGTGACAGGCACATCATGACCATTTGCATTGTCTTGTTGGCACAAGGTAAATAATGAACGAATGGTACCTGAGGTACCAATACACTGTACCCAGCCGAGACGACGGTACTTGCCGTCAATCATTTCAAGTTCCTGTGCCGCCGCAGTAATGGCACGATCAAATGACTTACCTTTTAATTCGCCATCGGGGAAGAAGCGTTGGGTGTAGCTCACACAGCCCATTTGTAAGCTTCTGCACAGCAAAGGCTTAAACCCCTTACCTATCACAAATTCAGTTGACCCGCCGCCAATATCAACCACTAACTGTTGTCCATCAGCGTGATTGGTGTGGGCAACGCCAGAATAAATAAGACGTGCTTCCTCTACCCCAGAAATAACTTCGACAGGATAGGGAAGGATCTCTTTGGCTTGATTGATAAAGTCTCGGGCATTTACCGCTTTACGCAGTGTATGTGTGGCAACAATACGTACAGAATCTGGCTCGAAGCCGCGTAGGCTTTCGGCAATAACCCGCAACATATTTAAGCCACGCTCCATGGCTTCTTCTGATAAAACATTGTTTTCATCAAGACCTTCAGCCAGTCGAACTTTTTGTTTCACACGGTGAAGAATTTGAACTGACCCAGCCACAATACGCGCTACCACGAGGTGAAAGCTGTTAGAACCAATGTCTAATGCTGCGACTTTATTGGTTTCGCGGCTTTCTACTGAGCTTAATACGGTTTCATGTTGGATCATGTAGTTTCTTCATTTCCTACTTATTTGTCTTCTTGTTGCTTTAAATAGTCGTAAATCTCTATTTGTGAGCGTAATTTTTTACGGTTGCCTCTGCGAACGTACTTGTTGCTCTGATCTCTGTCAATTACTCTCGCTTTTAAAGTATCACGGAATTGCATTTCCATGATATCCACCACACGCTGTTGAAGGGATTTATCGTATATTGGGCAGCCAACTTCAATACGGTTATCCATATTGCGAGTCATCCAGTCGGCTGAACTGATAAACACTTTTCGTTCGCCGCCGCCTTCAAATATCATCACTCTAGGGTGTTCTAAAAACCTATCAACGATGGAAATGATTTCTATATTTTCACTTAACCCTTTTACACCAGGGTTCAATGAACACATGCCTCGAACAATTCCTCGTATCCTCACACCAGCTTGGCTAGCTCGGTACAGGTCATCAATCAGTTCTTTATCAACCAAGTTGTTAATCTTAAACGTTATCTTCGCATCAGCCCCTTCTTTTAAATGCTGGATTTCTTGGCGAATTAATGACTGTATCTTGGTCCGCGCATTGAGCGGCGATATTTGTAAATGCTGGAATTTATAACGACGGTACGGGTAATTGATAAGGTCGAATACGGCCACCCCTTCATTCGCCAATTCCTGATTGCGGGTAAACAAGCTGAAGTCGGTATAAATTTTTGCCGTTTTTTCGTTGAAGTTACCTGTACCAAAGTGGGCATAGTTCACCAACGAGCCACGCTCTTCGCGGCTCACAATACATAATTTAGAGTGTATTTTAAGGGTTGGCACACCTAACACAACGCGAATACCCGCGTCGGTCATACGTTTCGACCATTCAATATTGGCTTCTTCGTCGAAACGAGCGCGAAGCTCTACCACAACGGTCACTTTCTTTCCGTTATCAACCGCATCAATCAGTGAGTTGATGATTCGAGAATTACTGGCTACCCGATAAATATTGATACGAATGGCTTTTACGCTGGGGTCGAAGGCGGCTTGACGCACAAACTCAGTGAAGTGCAAAAAGCGATGGTACGGGTAATAAAGGAGTATGTCGTGGCCCGTAATGGCATCGAATACCGTGTTGTATTTTGAAAATGCACTGGTATCGATAGCGGGCAGCGCAGCGTGCTCTAAGTATTCTCGGCCCACATTGGGGAAGCCGATGAAATCCTTAAAGTTGCGGTAATGTCCGGCAGCATGCATGGTATCAAGCTTGGTGATCCGTAAACGCTTGCGCAAGTCATTCACCATGTCATCTGGCATGTCGTTATCGTAAATCACCCGGACAGGCTCTGCGATAAGGCGCTGTTTCATACTCTCTGACATTTTTTCAACGTAGCTTTCGTCAATTTCGTCATTAATCGAGTATTCAGCATCTCGTGTCATTTTAAACGAAAAGGACTCAATTTCGTCGAACTTCACAAAGCCTCGGAAAATGTCTTCTAAGCAAAGCTGAATCATGTCGTCCAACATAATAATATGTTTCTTCTTACGGCTTTTTTCCGGAGGAATCAGCTTAAAGCGTGACATTTCAGAGGTAGGAACCTGAATAACGGCAAAGCGGGTGTTACGCTCTTTTCTTCTCAACGCCACATACAAATATACTGAGGTGCCGTTAAGTCGACTAAGCAGGTCAACTTTCTTATCGATAAGAATAGGGGCAATATGACGAAGGACTTTGTTGACAAAGAAATTGCGAACCCATTGCTTTTGATAGTCGTTAAGATCATTTTTGCGCAAAATGTGGATGTTATATCGCGCTAACGACTTCAATACGTCTTTATGAATTTCGTCAAACTTGTCTGACAACAGCACAACTTTCTTTTGAATGCGCTCCATCAACTCCGTTTGACGCAACGCTTCTTCTTCGTTGCCGTCATTTTGAGCAATGGTAATTTGCCGCTTAACATCCGCCGCACGTACACGGTAAAACTCATCTAGGTTATTTGAGTAAATACCGAGAAAGCGTATACGCTCTACCGCTGGGTTATTTTTGTCCGCGGCTTCTTGTAATACACGCTCATTAAAAGCGAGCCAACTAAGCTCTTTGGGATAATATAAATCTTCGTTATCCATAAATGTTCATATTCACTATTAAAAATGGTCAAAGACTGCCATTAGTCGGTGACACTACTGTGACAACCCTGTAATACAGAGTAATTTGGTAAATCCATTACCTTAGTAAGGTGAAGGTGTTTATTGGCTATCTTCTATTTCAACCACTAAATCGTTCGATAGCGCTTCTAACGCATCTTGCAGTGCGTCCTGATCAAAGGATGCTGGAACGGCAATAACAGCCGTGGCTTTAAAAATCAGGCTTCCCCAGTTAGGTGCGCTTTCACAATGGGACGAAAAGCTAACAATGTTTAAGTTAAACTGATTCAGTATGCTGGTAAGTTCTTGCACAATTCCGGGTTTATCGTTGCCCATAACATCAACGGATAATTCGGTGAGCGTTTCGCTTTTTGATAAACTGGTCACCACGGTTTGTACTGTGACATCAGCAAGGCCGTCTAAAGCTGTGACTAACTTGTCTTTTTGGGCGTCGTCCACGTGAACTTCGACAAAGCCAGTGAACATGCCTGCCATATGTGCAAAGCTAGAACCTTGCCAATTGCCGTTATGCTGATAAATACATTTTGCTAATGCGTCAACGATACCGGGTTTGTCTTTACCTAAAATGCTGATTACCAGGGATTGCATAAAAACTCCTATTCACATCGTAAAGAAATGCATTTGCCAGTAGGGATAGAGGGTAATACCATGAGTCGGATGGATCTGGCGCTATAGCAGTACCCGAAACTTTCGCTTGCTATTAGCATAACAAAACTTACACTGCTCACCAGTGCAAATTTCGCCTGAATATTTAATAAATTAAGCATGACCTACGAAAGCGATAGTATAGATAAAAAACGCCAGCGCTATGATAAGTGGAGCCGTTATACTGTAACTGCATTCGGTGGTTTGGTGTTAATTACGCTGGTTGTGCTCATTTCTCACCTTTTAACGCAATCGCTACCCCTCGCTTTATTGCCCAAAATTCAGTTAGAAAAGACCTACGGGCTGCCAGATAAACACCCAATAG
>Ga0105217_100658_pt1 | contig 10603 bp, 9 predicted proteins | sample Virmet3651_4511_FD_89710 | JGI IMG/M metagenome (GOLD analysis project Ga0105217, IMG submission 89710) | Marine viral communities from the Southern Atlantic ocean transect to study dissolved organic matter and carbon cycling - metaG 3651_4511 | ecosystem: Environmental > Aquatic > Marine >... | reverse complement strand
GCCGCCGCGCGGCGGCCGAGGAACAGGCCCGCAAACAGGCGGACTATGCGGCGCAATCGCGCGCCAGGGCGATCCGAGACGCTCGCGAAATCTGGCACGCCGCGCGGTCCGGTGCGGGCACCGCGGTCGAGGCGTATTTGGCCGGTCGCGGGATCCGGTTGCCTGAGTGGCCGCCCACGCTGCGGTTCTCGCCGGATCATCCGTACCGCAAGTATTTTGCGGGCCGGGGGGTGGTCGATTGGTTTCATGGGCCTTGCATGATCGCGGCTATCCAAGACCGCAACGGCCGCGTGACTGCGGTGCATCAGACCTTTCTCGACCCCGACCGGACCGGGCGCAAGCGGCGCGTGGTTGCGCCAGATGGCAGCGCGGGCGACGAAAAGGGCAAGCCGTGGCCTGCCAAGCTGGTGCGCGGATCCAAAAAAGGCGGCGCCATTCGCCTGACCCGGTTCAATGACACGGGTCTGATGATCATGGGTGAGGGGATCGAAACCACACTGTCGCCCCTGACGGCCGGGATCCGCACCGATGCTGTCTATTGGGCCGGGGTGGACCTCGGCAATATGGGCGGGATCATGGAAAAGACGCCGGGTGCCCGTTGGAGTGGTCAGCCCGATCTGCAAGATGGCGATGCTTGGCTGCCGCCCGAGGGGATCACTCGCCTTGTGTTTATCCAGGACGGTGACAGCGATCCCAATTCCACACGCGCAAAACTGCTGTCTGGTCTGCGCCGGGCAGCCCACCACCGACCCGGGCTGCAGGGCTGGATTGTGAAGGCCGAGCACGGCCGTGATTTGAATGACATGCTAAGGAAGGCCCCCGAAAATGACGAATGATAACGGGATCCACACGGCATTTGCAAAAGCCGAAAAGGTGGACATGGGCACCCCTGATGCTGCTGACATGCCGCGGGGCGATGACGGTCCGAAGGAAGACCGGGGCAGCCCACTGCCTCCGCATGAAGAAAGCCCGCCGGATGATGCCTATCTGGAAGATAAGCCCGAGGCAAAAGGTGCAAGTTTTCCGCTGACCGATTATGGCAACGGGCAGCGCCTGATCCACTATTTCGGGCGGGATTTCGTCTGGGTGCCGCGCCTCGGTTGGTATCGCTGGGACGGCCGTCGCTGGCAGGCTGATGAGGATGAAATCTTGGTGCGCCGGGACGCACAACAAATCTCTGACCGCATACTGCATGAAATACCGTTCGTTGCGCTGGATGATTGGCAGCGTGATGCGCTGGATCTCTGGCGCGAGGTGAAGGCGGAATATCGCAAGCTGATCGGCGTGAAGGTGAAGGGCCGGGCAGAAGGTGACGCGGAGCGGCTGGAGGAATTGGAGGGGATCCGCGAGAAAGGCGTTGCGGCCGAAAAGGCGATTGCGGGCCTCAGGAAAAGCCACCGTGACCACGCTAGAGCCTCGGGCAATAGCAGTAAGATTTCCAACATGCTGCAAGAGGCGCAACCGGCCAAGGCCGTGCGCGTTGATGATCTGAATGCAGATAAGTTGGCCCTCTGTGTCGAGAATGGCGTTTTGCGGTTTTCCATGGTCGAGGATGAACATGCCGCCGAGTGGGGAGAAAAAGCGCAGCTGGTGCCGCGTGCCAAACTGGAGGATCACGACCGCGCCGACATGATCACCAAGATGGTGCGGGCCAAATATGATCCCGGCGCCACCTGTCCAACCTTCCTTGCTTTCTTAAAGCGTATCCTGCCGGAACGCGAAATCCGCGACTTTATGCAGCGGTGGTGTGGCTACAATCTCACCGGGCTGACCACTGAGCAAAAGCTGGCCTTTCTGTTTGGGGGCGGCCGGAACGGAAAATCCACCCTGATGGATCTGATCGGTCGGATCATGGACGACTACGGCACCACAATCCCGATTGAAACGCTGACCGGATCGGAACAGCGCAAGGGATCCGACGCCACCCCTGATCTCGTTCGCCTGCCCGGCGCCCGCTATGTGCGCGCCTCTGAGCCGGAACAGGGTCAGAAGATGAAGGAAGCCCTTATCAAATCCCTCACCGGCGGCGAGGCCATCATGATCCGCCGCATGATGCAGGAATTTGTGGAGGTGGTGCCCGAGTTCAAACTGACCATTGGCGGCAACTATCGGCCCGAAGTGCGCGGTGCAGATGATGGCATTTGGCGCCGGATTATGCTCGTCCCGTTTCTCCAGCAGATCCCCCAGGACGAAGTGGATCCACTGCTGCCACAAAAACTCTGGGCCGAGCGTGACGGGATCCTGTCGTGGATGGTGCAGGGCGCCTTGGATTGGATGCAAGGCGGCCTGCGCCCGCCCGAGGCCATTCTGGAGGCTACAGCCGACTATCGCCTGACAAGCGACCCGGTGCGCCAGTTCCTAGAGGACGAATGCGAAATCACAGGGTCGCCCGAGGATGACGTTATGGCCCGCATTATGAATGACGCTTTTAACGCGTGGCAGCTGGACAATGGCAACGCCGCGTGGACCTCGCGCCACCTGTCGAACCAGATGCTGCTGCGCGTAGGCGCCATCAAAGGCCCAAATGGCGAGACATTCGAGCGCGTGAAATCCAGCAATTATGTGTATCGCGGCGTGCGCCTGAAACAGGATGCATTGACCCGTCTGGACGTTTACCGGGAACGGCTGGAGGCGCGGAAATGAACGCATCCGTTAGGCCGCTAAAAATCCTTGTTGGTTGTGAAACCTCTGGCATCGCCCGCCGTGCTTTCGACCGTCTGGGGCATGACGTCTGGTCCTGCGATCTGGAGGCGGCCGAGGATGGTTCTAACCGACATATCCGCTGCGATATTCGGGACGGGATCCTGCTGGACGGCTGGGATCTGCTGGCGGTCATGCACCCGCCTTGCACGCGCCTGTGTAGATCCGGCCGCCGTTGGATGTCTGGCCCGGGCAAATGGACGCCCCCAAAGAAACTGCCCAGAGGCAGAACCCTTGCCAGCATGTTGGAGGAATTTGAGCTAGGGGTCAGTGTGTTTACCGCCTGTTGGAATGCTCCAATCGAGCGGGTCGCGATTGAAAACCCCGAAATGAACGATCTGGCACGGGATCGCATGCCGCACGATCTGCCCGGGCCGCACTTGGTGCAGCCGTTCTGGTTTGGTGAGCCAGTCTATAAATCAACCGGCTGGTATCTGCGCAATCTGCAACCCTTGATGCCCACCAACATGCTGATCGAGCCTGAGCGCAATTCTGACGAATGGAAGCGATGGAACAAGATCCACCGTATGCCACCCAGCGCAGAGCGGGCACGGCTGCGCAGCCGGTCATTTCCGGGCATGATGGAAGCGGCTGCACTGCAGTGGGCTGGCCAAGGGCTTGAGCAGGTAGCTGCATGATGCCTCGCTGTGATTTTTGCGGCACCCCTGTCGCACCCTTTGGTTTTACCCCCGCACCCCGCCTCGGGATCCCGGTTCGGCGCCCGATCAAAACCTGTGCGGCCGAGGGGTGCAAGGCAAAGGCCCGTGCCCGGTGCCGCGCATTGGTGGATGCCAAGGATCCGTTGGCAGGGCGGCGCGGGGCGCGGCGTGCTACTGCAGATCGACACCAAAACCATCACCCTTAGGCGCCGAAAACCGACACTACCTAGCAATGAATATCGACATGTGTGTGTGCAATCCAAACGACATTCGCACTAAACTGTCACACATACAAACTGTGCGAGTGTCAGCTCCGCGCAGTTAGTGGCATTTGCAAAGTCGCGGTATCTGCCACAGATATTGGTCCCTGCTTACCGCACGCGCAGTGTCAAGATACGGCTTTTCTGTGCAAGCGGTCTCAAAAAAAGGTCGGGACTCTTCCTTAGCAATCACATTATCAAAATAAGCTAGACCCGGATGAGGGATAGTGTTCATACAAAAGGCGAGTTTGCTTCAAGCGCTGAACTAGAGAGGCGACGTCTACGATTTAGGATAATTTGACCATTGTTAGAGAGTTGATTTCTCGCCAACGGACGAGCTACGCAGGTCTTCACCTGTGGACCATCGCAGAGTCACCTTGGCACATCGATGCCGTCAGGGGCGGTCACATCATCAGAGCCACTGGAAGCGACAGTTGACGGAAATACGAGCCGCGCAAAGCTGAACTAAAATAGGCTCTTAGCCAGGGCCACAATGGGCGCGTTCTCGTCTGTAAGCAGTTTGTTCCCCTCAGGATGATAGACCACGCTACGCCTCTTAAGTTTTCCTTAATCACCTCGAACTAGGCAAGAATTTGCTACACGATAACCATGGGCTAAAACAGTGTCAGACCTTGTGATTACGAAAGGATATATGCGCCGTCGTAGCCTCCTCGCTTTAGGCTTTCTGATACTCTTTGCCTTTCTGTCAGTGGCCGGGACTGTGACCGCGCGGAAAGTAGAAAGAACAAAGGCAGACAATTTAGCGGCCATCGACATGGCTTTGGTGTCCTTATCGGAGCTTTCGGTAGCGTTCGGGGTGCTCACACAGCGGCCGACTTCACAGCAGGCCTTTGTGGCTCAGAGCAATATCCGCCGCGCAAGCGAAAGAGCAACGGGCGCTCTAGGGGTTATCGACACCGCTGTTGAAAATGAGGAGTTCTATAAAAAAAACCTAGCGACCCTGACGCAGGTTGCCCTGAACCCGATCTCCGATTTCAAGCAGGTCCTGCAATTCGCTCGTATGCTAAATGAAAACCAAAACCCGCCAGATGCACGATCAATAGTAAAGATATCATCACTTTCACTAGAGATTGTGAATAGGCTAATGGGTGTGTTCTCCAGCATTCGGCAGCAAGAGGTTGAAAACACCCAGCGTGCACATCAGCGGGCGATAATCTACACTGTCTGTTCCATACTGTTGTTTTGTGTTGGCATTCTGTTGTCGGTGTGGGTTGTCTACCTGCCGATGGAAAAGTCTGTTCTGACTGCCCACCGGCAATTGCTAGGCGAACGTGACCGTGCAGAGCACGCTTCCAATGCGAAAACAGTGTTTCTAGCCTCTATCAGTCATGAAATACGTACACCATTAAACGGTATTATTGGCCTGACGGAAACACTTTCAGGTTCAAATTTGACACTTGAGCAAAGCGAAACGATCAAATTGGTCAACAAGAGCGGCCATGGGCTGTTGCAGCTGTTGAACAATATCCTCTCGACGTCACGGGGCGAGGCCCTTGGGGACGATGAAGAAGAGTCGGTTTTTCAACCTCAAGAGATTTGCCAAGAGGTCATCGCGATGTTCGATGCAACTGCAAGGCGACAAGGGAACGAAGTTTTGTTCGAATACGAACAAGCGTCTGGCCCGGTTTGGATTCAGGCCCGAAGTGGACAGTTTCGACAGGTGATCAATAATCTGTTGAGCAATGCCATCAAGTTTACACGAAACGGCACCATTACACTTTCTTTATCTGCGACGCAGGTCGGCAAGCAGGTGCGAGTGAAGCTTACAGTAGCAGACACGGGTATCGGTATCGCGCCGAACAAAATGGAAGCAGTTTTCGAAGAGTTTCAGCAGGCGCACGATGAGCTTTCAACGGAGTATGATGGCACGGGGCTCGGTCTTTCGATTTCTAGGGCCATCGCTCGGTCGATGCGGGGCGATATTCTCTGTGAGAGCGAACTCGGTATTGGAACCACTTTCACCTTTTACTTTCGGGCGGATGCGGCTGATTTGCAGGTCGCCGCTATCACACAACCTGCCAATGATAAAATCAAGGATTTGAAGGTCATGATCGTGGATGACAACAAGGTGAATGTCCTCGTTGCAGAACGCATCTTAAATAAATTAGGTGTATCGGCAAGTAGCACAAACTCGCCACTTGAAGCGCTCTCAATGGTAAAAGAAGTGCAGCCGGAGGTAGTTCTTATGGACGTTCGGATGCCGGAAATGAATGGTCTAGATGCTACACGTCGCATCAAGGATATGGAAAAGAAAGAACTGATATCAGGTATTCATGTGATTGGCGTGTCTGCAAATGACAGCCCATCAGATATCAAAGATGCGCTTGCCGCCGGTATGTTTGACTATGTCTCAAAGCCGGTTAATGCCACAAAACTAGCTGGGGCATTGAGCAAAGTGGTAAAGGAAATCGAAAAAACTGATACCGTTAGTGTATCTACGGGAGGGCAGTTGATATGAGAGAATCTTTCAAACGACGCATTTGGGTGTGCGTTATTTCAACCATGCTATCGATCTATGGGATTGCACACGCAGAGGAAGTGCTGCTCTACAATTGGAGTGGTTACATCGACCCTGAGGTCATTCCGAAGTATAAGGAAAAAACGCAGAAACACCTAGTCGTCGATACCTACGATGTAGCGGACGAGGCGGAGGGACGGTTGTTGGCTGGAGCCACAGGCTATGATGTCGCCATCGTCACGTCAGAATCCATTAATCGTCTGATTTCCAAGAACGCAGTACTCCCCCTGCCTGAGCGATCCCCCAAGCCAATGCAGGATGCATCAGAGCTGATGCATGCGGCACTACGCGAAGCAGTTCCGAACATCGATGACTATGCCATTCCATATCTTTGGGGGACCACCGGGATCGTCTATAATCGGGAAGAGGTACTGCGCCGACTTCCCAATGCACCGTTAAATAGTTGGGCTCTAATCTTTGATCCTGCCAATGCAGAGGCTCTAGCAGACTGTGGTATCACAATTGTGGATTCAGTCGAGGAGGTTGTGCCAGCGGCGCTCTCTTACCTTGGCAAGAACCCCAATTCATTTGATCCTGAAGATATTGACGCAGCTTTTCAAGTAATTCGCGAGATTGCACCCTTCGTGCGCTCCTTTAACACTGATCAGTTTGATGATGTCGCCAACCAGAGAATTTGCGCGGCGATTACCTGGAGCACGGACGGCTTGAGCGTGGCTCCTGATAGTGCGGTGAATGACGTATATCGATATGTTACTCCGACTGAAGGTTCGAATTTCTGGGTCGATCTCCTCGTCATTCCAAGTGATGCAAAAGACAGCACGCTCTCCATGGAACTCATCAACTTTATCCTTAGCCCAGACGTGCTTTTAGCCTCAGCAGAACACTCAGGTGCGTGTAGCAGTATAAGCTACAGCTCGTCTGGCGTCGGTGCATCGACCGCTCCCACCAACTGCGAGCGGATTACGCTTCCGCAGCAAAGTAACTTGTACTTTCTACGTAGCCGCACAGCTTCAGAAAAGAATGACTTAGATTTGAGATGGCGCTTGTTGCAGGTCCAAAGCTAAGAACTGACAGTATGCAACACAACCTAAAGATGGCAATTTCCACGAGGGGATTTGTCAAAAGTTAAGCCTATGGATATCTGCCATGCGGCGAAGTCGTTCTTTAAGTTCTGAGTGCGATTCGAATTTTACGTTTCGCAGCGCCAAGGTTCACCAAGAAAAGTACTGAAGGCAACAGTCTAATTATAGCAGGGGAATCTCCAGAATATTCAGGCCCCGTACAAACGTGATAAGATAGGCGGCAATGGTTGCAAAGAACTGCACCTTAAGCGAAACGCGGCCATACATTGCAGTTTAATAAAGACTGCTTTTGCGCCCCGCCGACCTTCGAGCGGGGCGCAGCATCTTTTTGGTCAGCTGGGTGACCCGCAAGCTCCGCGTTTGGAAAGCACTTCTCGCCCACAGCGGGTCCGTCGCTGCGCTTGGTACGAATGTCTTGCTTGGGCTGCCTCCCGTCATCTGGCGGCGGTGATCAGATGCGGCGTCCGCTAGAAAGATTGCATGGTGCCAGTCACTGTGACTGAGGTCTACTGCGACGCCACCGCCCGTCCATGATGAAACCACGTGATCAACTATGTCGGTTTATCTGATTACTGGCAGCTAACCCGCACCCCGCGCCAGATGATCGGCAGCCCGCGCTTCTTTGATGCCGATTGACCTATGATCCGCTTTTACTTGGCCACATTGGTGGCCGAGGTCGGTTTATCACCTGATGAATTGCCCGGCCGCCAATCGTGCGGTCATCTTGCAGCGATCGATGTTTCGTTGATGTGCCAATCATCGGAGGTCGGGTTGTGCGTAAGGGTCACGGTGAAATTACTTCGTAGCATCGCGCCATATCCGTTCTGTGCGTCTACCCATGCTGACACCCTAAACTGGCAGATTGCGGAACCTTCGGAAATGATCACCTGACCGTTCGAGTAGAGCGGGCCGCTCGGAAGCGGAGGGAACTCTGCAGTGGACGGGGATTTGAGGTTTCGTTTCACCTCTGCCTTGGCTCTCTCATAGGCAGCTGGTTTGTTGCACCCGGCCTTGGTCTCGCTGTCATCTTTGCAGGCGGTGAGGGTCAGAGCAACGGCCGTCAATGTGGCCAGAGGAAAGCGGATCATAGGGCAATCTTCTCCTGTTCAATGCGGCGCGACTATGCGCCCGCTCGGCCGATCCCGCAACACCTGCGCCTCCGCGCTCGCTGTATCCCGTGGGATCTGCGCCCCTGGGTGTGGCGAAAGCGGAGCGGCGACGGCTGCGGCGGAGGGATCCGGCCGTGCAAGGCTACTGCAAATCCCCGTACCCCTGCACTCTAATGAGGTCATGCGCGCGCCACTGGTCCCACTGATCCCTGATGTGAGGGCAATATTTGCGCGGTAGTCCCGATGAATTTCCGTTGTTTTCCAACGAGATAAATGAGCGCTGGTGCGGTTTGGGATCATTGGGACCAATTCTCTGGGCTTCGCCTATTACGTGAAAAGGGGGTGCGGGGTGGCGCCAAAGGGTCGCGCATGTCAGGCGCGAAAATTGGTCCCAGTGATCCCTCTGTGATGTATTTGTGAATAAAAACAGTCCCTTATCAACGTTCACTGATCCCATGCTGATCCCATTCTAATCCCATAGGGCTGGGGCTAATCCCAATCATTTGCATCATGTTGGGGGTGTAGGTCGGATCTACCCTATATCTGGAGGTTTTGCCGTGTTGACTGGATCTGAGTTGGGGCGCGCTGCCCTCTATCTGTCGAATATGAATTTGCAGCTGGTGAAGGCGGCCGGTGTGCGTCGAATGCAAGCGGGCAGGGGTGTCGGTGCCCGGCTGCCCGGAACCCTGCAGGGTGCCCCGGTGCAGCTGGTGGAGCTGTCCCGGTCGATCCCGGGCGGCAAGGCCGAGCGTGTGACGCCGTTAGGCTACAGGACGGCGCGCCGCAGCTTGCCGCGTCTGCTGTCTTCTATGGACCCAGCTGACCCGCGCCTAGTGGTGGCGCAGATGATTGTAGATGCAGCGGAGCGGCTGGGCGCTGTGCCCGGTTCCAATTTCGCGGGATCGGACAGTAAGGGCGAAATCTCAGACGGTGGCGCCACCACCCGCGTAAAGCACGCTGCGCGTCTTCGCGACTTTGAGGCGATGGCGAACGGTTGGCCATTGGATCGCCGCAAGGCCCGCGCCAATCGGGTGCCGCGTGTGGCGCTGTCCGTGCGCCGCCGCACGGCCAATCGCTATAGTGTAAAAGTGTTTGACGCGCTTTGTCTGGCGTGTGTGGACTGTCTCAGTATGGATGAAATCCTGCGCCGCCACGGTTGGCCCGCCCGCACGTCCTACCGCAACAAGGTGCGGGATGCCGTGCTGAAAACGCTGGATCTGATCGCGTTGGAAATGGGCTATGCGCCTGCCGCCAAGAAAACGATTTGACACAAACTGACCGTCTCGGACATACCTATGAACAACGGCGCAAAGGTGCGTCAGCCACCCGGCAGCCCCTTGGGCGCCGGGTTTTCTATTCCAGACATGAGGTGATCCTGTGGCGCGCTTGAAGGGACCGCCCCGGCGCTTGGGCTTTACCCCGCGCGTCGTGGGCTTCGTGGACCGTGCCGAGGCGGAGCGTGCCCGGGATCGGGCGCGTGTCGAGGGCAACAATCTGCGCCGTCTCTACCGCACAAAGCGCTGGCGTGATTTGCGTTTGGTTATCCTGACCCGGGCCGGGTGGATGTGCCAGGGCTGCGCCGTGCCGCACTTGCTCGTCGGGAAGGCGCCAGCGCCAGACAGCCCGGTGGTGGATCACATAGAGCCGCATCGGGGAAACCTCGCGTTGTTCTGGGATGAATGCAATCTGCAGGCCGTGTGCAAGCGGTTCCATGACACTGAAAAGCAGGCAGCCGAACACGCCGCCGCCCGGGACGGTGCCCAGGGGGGTAGGTCAAAAGTCTAAAACCTTCGAGCGCGCGAACCCGCACTCCCCCGCATTTGGAGATTTTTTTTCCCTATGAGTGACGATTTTCAACAGGAAGGCGGCCCCCGTGACCTGTTGGGGGATCCATATGAACAGAACAAGGAAAGCTGGGGGCGCCCGGGGTATAAAAAAACTAAGGAAAAACAAGAGGCTGTCATTGCATTGTCAGCGGCTGGTTGGACCCAGCAGCGGATTGCGCGTTATCTGGGGTGCGATGTTAAGACGTTGCGAAATCATTTTTCCCTAGAGCTAACCGAGGCGGCGGATCGGGTCGAAGGAGAGGCGATTTTGGCGATCCACCGGCGGATGCGCGACGGCAACGTGACGGCCGCAAATCGTGTGATCGCGATGGCAGAAAAGGGCCGCGCCGCTCCACCTCTGCGCCCTACGCAGCCCGAGGCAGCCACGCCCGAGCAGGAGGAAACCCCGGCCAAAGGCAAGAAAGAGCAGCTGGCCGAGGCCGCCAAAAAACCCACCGGCCGGTGGG
>Ga0105217_100643_pt1 | contig 10743 bp, 8 predicted proteins | sample Virmet3651_4511_FD_89710 | JGI IMG/M metagenome (GOLD analysis project Ga0105217, IMG submission 89710) | Marine viral communities from the Southern Atlantic ocean transect to study dissolved organic matter and carbon cycling - metaG 3651_4511 | ecosystem: Environmental > Aquatic > Marine >... | reverse complement strand
TGCAACCCAGGTAGACACGATTCTCCCCGTCAAAAATGGCGATATTAACGCCCACTTTTTGCGTCTTGGTTTAACACGAATAGGCTATATCACTGGCGCGCCGATACCACAGGCATTGGTTGACGCAAGTAACATAGACACCATCGCGGTAAGCAGCCTTTCTTCGTTACTTGATATGTTGGCGCTTGACCGAGTAGACATGATTTTCGCAGATGAGTATTTAGTGAAAGAAACCTTGGTTAACGAACGCCCTCATTTGCAAGGGCAGTACCGTTTTATAGAAGCGCTTAGTCGTGATCATCCTTTTTTCCTTGCGGTATCAAAAGACACTCCCAATGCCGCAAATATTATAGAAAGCTTTAATGAGGCATATCATGCGCTAGAAGCTAGGGGTGAAATAGAGGAAGTTTTAAAGCAATACGGTATGTATGAGGCGGCGCCTTCGTCATCATCGTTAACCGTAGGTGTGCCGGATATTAATGGCATCAAACAGGTAATACAGTATTTAAGCAGCCATGACACGCCGTTTTCACAGCTTGCAATCGATTGGAGAGTCATGGATGAAACTGTACTTAGGAAGCGCCTGCAAGGAGATGTTGCAGTGAACCAGGCGAACTATGACCTGGTTATGCTTGGGAATTATGATGTGCCTATTTGGGCCAAGAAAGGCCAGTTAGCAGCGTTTGCCGATGTGCCCGAAAGCTATGATATCGATGATGTTATTGGCGCCGCGCTCACTGCTAATACGTATGAAGAGACGCTTTATGCCTTACCTTTTGTAGCTGAAACCACCCTAACCTATTACCGCAAAGACTTGCTATTAAACGCGGGGCTTAATATACAGTCGCCACTGACTTACGAGCAATTGTACGCAATGGTGAAGCAGCTGCATCAGCCTGAAAAAGAGGTATATGGCATTGGTCTTAGAAGCCGCGTGGGCTGGGGGCAAAATATGGCCCTGCTTTCTGTGATGGTCAATACCTATGGTGGGCAATGGGTTAATCAACAAATGCAGCCACAAATTAACACGCGAGAGTGGCACAAGGCGGTGAGTACGTATATTGATTTGCTAGGCAACTTTGGGCCACCTAATCACCAAGATTTAGGCTGGCAAGAGAATCAGGCGCTGTTTGCCGAAGGAAAGCTTGCGTTTTTCGTGGATGCTTCCTCATTAGGTGGTAGCATTTTAAACCCCAAAACATCCAGTGTGGCGAAAAATGTCGGGGTAACACAAGCGCCTATTGGCACAGTTAAAAGGGGTTCTCAATGGTTTTGGTCTTGGAACTTTGCGGTGCCAGCAAGCAGTGAGCGTAAACAAGCTGCGCAACAACTGGCATTATGGTTAACGTCGAAAGCGTTGAATGACGCGCTAAGAGAAAACTACGGTTTATATGCAGTACTTCCTGGTACGCGTCACTCCACTTATGACGAGAGCTATCAACGGGCTATCCCATCGGCATCCTATGAGTATTCAGCGTTACGCGCACTTTCCCATACTGATACTAGTGCGTCAGCAATTGGTAAGCAGTTTGTGCCTATTGCTGAATTTACCGCAATAGGACATTTAGTGGGCGTTCAAGTGAACATGGCGCTAACGAAACAGGTATCAGTATCAGAGGCGTTGAAAACAGCGCAGTATCAAACTACCTCGGTGATGCGTCGTGCGGGGTATATCCAGTAAACCAGGTTAAGGAGTAACATGTCTCGCCCTTTCTCACTGTTAGATCTTGCCCCTATTGCAGAAGGCTCCACTATTCAAGCGGCGTTCGAACATTCGCGGCAATTAGCTAAGCAGGCTGAACACTGTGGTTATCGTAGAGTATGGTTGGCTGAGCATCACGGTATGCACGGTGTGGCCAGTTCAGCCACCGCAGTGGTGTTAAGTCACATTGCGCAAGCAACCTCCACCATACGAATTGGGGCGGGAGGCGTGATGCTTCCTAATCATGCGCCTTTGGTGGTGGCTGAACAATTTGGAACCTTAGCCGCCTTGTATCCTAATCGTGTAGATTTAGGATTAGGGCGAGCGCCGGGCACCGATATGGCTACGGCAAAAGCCCTGCGCCGAAATGGGATAGATTCGGTAGACAGTTACCCCAGTGATATTCAAGCGCTGCAGGCATATTTAGGGCAGCCTAATCCATCGCAAAAGGTGGTAGCCATACCTGGAGTAAATACTCATGTTCCTTTATGGCTGTTGGGCTCGAGCTTGTATAGTGCACAGCTTGCGGCGCAACTGGGCCTCCCTTATTCGTTTGCCTCTCACTTTGCGCCCGATCAGTTATTCGATGCCTTACATGTTTACCGGTCTATGTTTCAGCCCTCTGATCAAGTTAGCGCACCTTACGCGATGGTGGGTGTCATGGTGGTCATGGCAGACACTGAAGAAGAGGCGCAATATCTGTTTACTTCGGTTCAACAGCAATTCATTCACTTGCGCCAAGGCGCGAATAAGCCGTTTTCGAAACCGTCTGAAAACTTTAAAGAAAACTGCAGCCCAGCCGATGAAGCTATGCTAGCAAGTGTTTTACGCTATGCCATGGTGGGAACAAAAGCGTCGGTAGCCGACAAGCTAGATGGGTTTTTGCAAGCCACCCAAGCTGATGAAATTATTGTTTCTATGCCAATTCATCCTATTGAACAGCGCCTAAAAAGTGTGAAATTGTTTAGTGAGTTGATGGGAAGCTTAAACCCATAGGGTGCTTTTTCTGCCAATAGCTTGAGAATGTGGGCGGTGTTCGAGGCCACATGGCAAATATCGCCTATGCAAAATGTTTGAATAACATTATGATACGCACTGACAAGCATATTACACTTTCGACTAATATTTTTGAGTAACTCTGCCTTGGGCGTCATCCGATGAAGTGGATCCTTTTCGTTGTATTTATTACCTTTGCTAGTGTTTCTTCATTAACAAAGGCCGATGACACTGTGCTTAGAGTCGTCATCATTCAAACAAATGCCTTGCCCATCGTGATGGAATCTCAAGCCGCCTTTGAAAAAGAGCTTCGTTTTATAATGCCTGAGGCGTCTGTTGAATTTGATGTTTATGATGCTGGCGGCTCCTTCGAGGGCGCGCGCGCGGCAATAGAAGCGGCATACCAAGTGGGCGAGCCGGATCTTATTGTGTCTATCGCAACACTGGCGACCCGAGCGCTCTATCAAGCTGAGATTAGTCGTCAAACACCCAAATTATTTATGACGGTAGCCGACCCGGTCAAGGAAGGTATTGTGACTCAGTTTGATGAAACAAGCGCTGATAATATCACCGGCGAGTCTCATGTGCTGGATGCCAAGGTAAAACTAGATATGTTGCAAGGGTTAATTGCGGCATCTGACACTGACTTACCGCTAACTATAGGGCTAATTCATACCGACTACCCTTCATCGGCGAGTTCTGTCGATAGCCTACTTGCCTTAGAAAGCGATTACGACAGTGTGAAGTTTGTGGCGATTAGTACGCCTTATGTTGATGGAGACAAAGGCTTGCCTGTTATGCGAGAAGGCATTATTAACGCCCTTGTTAAACATAAACAAAGCCGAAGCATTGATGGCTTGTGGTTGTCCACGGGGCCGCTATTGCAGGCGGAGAATCTGATTGGTGAAATCAGAAAGCAAACCCAATTATTTCCACTTTTTGCGGAAAGTATAGAGTCGGTTCAAGACGGCGCACTGCTAGGTGTGGTGTCGGACGTGAACAGCATAGGTAAGTCCGCAGCTCAACGAGCAGCGAAAATTCTTCGCGGCACACCGGCGAATCAATTCCCGGTCTCAAGAATGAGTAAATATACCGTCGCGGTCAACGTATCTACTGCGATTAAACTGGGATTGCCAATTCCCTCTTCTTATTTGAAGTTAGCTAAAAACAACGTGTATCAGTAAGGGTTGACCAAACGTTATTATGCGAATTAAATCGAAATTATTAGCCATATACATTCCTATCTTGCTGATTGGAATGACGCTTATCGGTTATTGGGCTTACCTTACTGCCTACGAATCCGTGAGAGAGCGGGAGTATAAATTACTTACCCAAACCTTATCACTCACCTTTGTGGAGTTGGTGGAAGAGCGACATAAGCTATTGGTGGACTCAGGGTTAGAAAATGTCCCTATGTTTCGCGAAGCCTATCAAAAAGAAGTGTTTGACGAGTTAGACGCATTGCATCTTTCAACAGATAAACACTTCACGGTGAGCGAAAAAAGCACAGGGCAACTGATTTATACGTCTCAACAAAATTGGTCGCCCCTCGATATTAGTGAAGCCAATAGGCAAACGATTAATAACAAAAAAGTGGCTTTTGGCGAAACGACCATGGGAAGCGAAGAAATACTTTTCGCGTGCAGCGAGTTTTCGCCTTGGAATTGGAAACTGACGGTAAGCCAAACTACCGATGCGTTGCAAACGTCCTTATCGAACATCGCACTTCTTACGATTATTATCACCCTATTTGCCGTGGCGCTGGTAAGTGTACTTATGGGTTCGGTTACCCAGCACCTTGTTATTACCCCTATTAATAAAATCAAGAGTGCTACCAGTCGAATTGCAAAAAATCATCAAGGGATAAGTATCGATGTTAAAGGCACTGATGAACTGAGTGAGCTGGCCCGTGATGTGGAAACCATGTCGGCTGATATTCAAGATTATGTATCTCGAGCTCAAGCGGCCAATAAAGCAAAAACCGATTTCTTAGCGGTAATGAGCCATGAAATACGTACGCCGCTAAATGGCATTCAAGGGCTTGCAACACTATTGTTAGATACCGAGCTTAACGAAAAACAAAAGAAATACGCAACAGATCTAAAAGCGTCGGCCTCAATTTTAGCGAACGTAATAAACGATGTTCTCGATTTATCGAAGATAGAATCCGGTATGTCTGAAATTGATCTCATTGAGTTCAATTTAGACTCAATGTTAAGCGACTTGGTGACTTTATTAGGCACTAACGCAAGTGCCAATAATACTCGCCTTGAGTATAAGAGCCGTAATTTAGACTCAGTTATGGTGACCAGTGACCTTACCAAGCTGCGCCAAATTATTATTAACTTAATCAGCAATGCGATTAAGTTTACCCAGCAGGGCACGGTAAGCATTTCGGCCAAGCTGAAACAGGTGGCGCAGGAAGAAGCGCAAGATAATAAACTTGTGATTTCAGTGAAGGATACTGGCATTGGCATCGAGCCCGATCGTCTAGAAAGTATTTTTGAGAAATTTACCCAGTCAGACTCCTCTATTTCAAGGCGTTATGGTGGAACCGGTCTTGGCCTTGCGATTGCAAGAGAACTCGCCCAACTCTTAGGCGGCGACATTAAAGTAAGCAGTAAGGTGGGTGAGGGCTCGTGTTTTACCGTTACCGCTAATGTACGCGCTAGATCTGTAGATTTGGTAGGCACAAACGTAGATAAAGAGGCCTGCGCTGCAACGCCGGCAGTTAATCACAATTTAAATGTGTTGTTGGCGGAAGACAACGCGATTAATGCGGTAGTGGCGCAAGCGTTACTGGAGCAACTGGGCTGCAACGTGATTCATGTTGATAACGGTCTTAAGGCCAGCACTCGCGTATTAGAGGGAGATATTGATGTTGTCTTTATGGACATTCATATGCCTGTTATGGATGGGGTTGAAGCCACAAAACGTATTCGTAAGTTAGACAGTGGCGCTGCTAGCACGCCTATAATTGGTTTAACGGCAGAGGCTTTCAAAGAGCGTCACGATACCTTTATCGAAGCCGGTATGAATAATGTGGTCACTAAGCCTGTTACTATTGAAGCGCTGAAAGAGAGTTTGGTAAAACTAGAGCGAGAAAATACACTCACCTCTTCAATGTAGCGTTATCCGCTGTACTATACTGGTGATACACGCATTGAATCGCATATGCTAAGCCCTGATTAGGATACCGTAATGGATGTAGTCTCGCCCCACAAAGAAACAGTACGACTTCGTCTCGCACTTATAGTGGGCGCACTATTGATATGTGGTTTCATGTGGGCTGATATCGTTCTGCTTCCCGATAATCTCCATGACACCTATTTTTTTAACCGCTTATATTTTCAAGTACCCACCATCGTATTGGTGGTAGGCTTATCGTACGCCCCCTTCTTTTATGCTAAACGCCATTGGATTTTTACACTATTGATGGTTGTGCTAACCCTATCCAACTTCGGGTTAATTCATCAAAGCTGGATAGAGGCCAACTTCGCTTTCCCTTATGAGGGCACCATACTTTATGCCTTCTATTGTGTTTTTGCCTTAGGGATACCGTTTAAACTAGCCCTATTGGCCGCCCTAATTAACGTTATAGGGTTCGTTTTACTTATGGTGGTTTCACCGGTTTATGGCGAACGGGTCATGATTTCAAGTGCCTTTGTGGCAGGCTCATTATTCATATGTGTGTACGCTAAGTATCGGCTTGATAGGGTGATGGAGCTGTTGGTGTCATCTAATAAAAAGTTAGCTAAATTAAGCCGTATCGACTCCTTAACTAACCTTCTTAATAGGCGTGCGCTTATGCAGCGCAGTGAAGCGCTGCTGTCGTTGAGTATTCGACAATCTCTCGATTTCGCCGTCATTATTGCATATTCTGGCTGATCATGAACACCCATTCTGGCCGATGGTGAACACTAATTCTGGCGCATCGTGAACACCTATTCTGGTCTGATGGTGAACAGTTTTGCCCTGACGCCAGAATCACTGTTCACGAACCAGAATAGATTTCCCGCATTGATATTTTTGACTGCTAACCTGTTGCCTTTTGCTTTAGGAAACAGGGATGCCAACCAAGAGATTATTAATGCGACAACTTCGAGAAATTCTTCGCCTGAAATTGCAGGCAGATCTCAGTATCCGGCAAATCCACCGTAGTTTAAGAGTGAGTGTTGGTGCCGTTTCCAAGGTGCTTAGCAAAGCGAATGAGATGAACCTGAGCTGGCCTGACGTTAACCAGCTTGATGATGTACAACTGGCAAGTCGCTTCTATCCAGAAGCGGATACACGTCAGTCCGGGCAGTATGAGATGCCTGACTGGCGGGATGTACATCAGGAGCTTACTCATAAAGGCGTAACCAAGCACCTGTTGTGGGAAGAGTACACAGAACAATATCCCAACCGTTGTTACAGTTATCCGCAATATTGCCATCATTATCAGGTCTGGCAGAAGTTACAGCGCCGCTCGATGCGGCAGACTCACAAGGCCGGTGAAAAACTGTTTGTGGATTATGCCGGGCAAACCGTACCGATAATCAGTGCCAGTACCGGTGAAGTTCGCCAGGCGCAGGTCTTTGTTGCGGTGATGGGCGCATCTAATCACACCTTCGCGGAAAGTACCTGGACGCAGAGTCTGCCGGACTGGCTGGGTAGCCACACCAGAGCATTTAGCTTCTTCGGTGGTGTGCCGCAGTTGGTGATACCGGATAATTTAAAAAGTGGGGTGAGTAAAGCTTGCCGCTACGACCCGGATGTCACGCCAGCCTATCAGCAGTTAGCGGCTCACTATGGCTGTGCGATTGTTCCGACAAGACCTTATAAGCCGAAGGATAAAGCCAAAGCCGAAGTTGGTGTACAAGTGATAGAACGTTGGATATTAGCCCGGTTACGTCATTACACCTTCTTCTCGCTGGCAGAGTTGAATACGTGCATTGCCGCACTCCTAAAGGATGTGAATAGCCGCCCCTTCAAGCAACTCAATGGCAGCCGACAATCGTGGTTCGACAGTATCGATAAGCCATCACTCGCGCCGTTACCCAAGCTGGCTTATCAGTATACCGACATCAAAACAGTCAAGGTCAATATCGACTACCATATCCAGTATGATGCGCACCTGTACTCCGTGCCGCATCATCTGGTTGGCGAGCGAATAGATGTGCATGCCAGCAGCACCTTAATCACGCTGTACTTCCGCAACAAGGTCGTCGCCAGTCATGCCAGGCAATATCGCCATGGGATGAGTACCGTTCCTGCGCATATGCCTACCCGCCATCAGAAGCATCAAAGCTGGACGCCAGGCAGACTGATGAACTGGGCGAAGGATGTCGGGGATGAGGTACTTGCCTGGGTAAAACACCAGTTGGCTAGCAAATCACATCAGGAGCAGGCATACCGCGTGTGTCTGGGCTTGCTCAATCTCTCTCGTCAATATCCGTCACAACGACTCAATAAAGCCTGTGCAATCGCCAATCAACAGCATCTGTACCGGCTTAAACAAGTGAAAGCCATCCTGACCTCGAATCAGGACAAGCTGTATCAGCACAATCAGGACGAGTCGCCAAACCATCTGCCACAGGCTCATGAGAATATCCGCGGCCCACAGAGCTTCCACTAACTCAGGAATAGACAATGACTAACACCACCTTAATGCTGCTCAGACAGCTAAAACTCACCGGCATGGCCGATGCACTGACCATGCAACAGACACAGCCGAATAACTACGACAACTTAAGCTTCGAAGAGCGACTGCAGTTACTGGTCGATGCCGAGCATCTCGAACGCGGCCAGCGAAAACAACAGCGCCTGCTAAAGGCTGCAAAACTCAAATTACATGCTACCGCCAGAGACATTGATTACACCCATCCGCGCGGTTTAAAACAGGCACACATGGCCAGCCTGCTGCAATGTGAATGGGTGCATAAACACCAGAACTTACTGCTCACCGGGCCGTGTGGTTGCGGGAAAACGTATCTGGCCTGCGCTATGGCTCACACCGCCTGTATGAAAGGCTACAGCGTCAGGTACTACCGGTTATCCAGACTCATGCTCGAACTGAGCCAGGCAAAAGCCGATGGTACTTACAGCAAAATGCTGCAACAACTGGCGAAAATAGACATCCTCATCCTGGATGACTGGGGTCTTGAGCCACTAAAGGCTGCTCAGCGCAACGACCTGATGGAAATCATGGACGACAGGAACAACCACAGCTCAACCATTATCATCAGTCAGCTACCCACAGACCAATGGTATCAATCCATCGGTGACAACACGCTGGCTGATGCCATCCTCGACCGACTGATGCACAACGCGCACCGGATAAAACTAAAGGGAGAATCAATGCGGAAAACACGCTCAGAGTTGACTGATGGTGAACACTTAGCGTAAAAATGGGCTTCGCCCAATGCGGGAAATCTTAGGTGTTCACGATGCACCAGAATAAGCGTTCACGTTCAGCAGAATACGCAACTGGAACGGTCGAAAGTGACCCAATTGTGCCGGCTTGCGCGAATACAGATATTTTTACACTCTCCGAATACAATACCTAACGCCATTAGAAATGCGGTCGCAAAAATGGCAATAACCGGCGTGTAAGTTGTGCCAGTCTGCCCCGCTTCTCCCATATCAAAAAATTCCCTTAGCTCGTCATATCCCCCAATACGGTTGTCATTAATAAATGTTTGAGGTGTTGTTTCAACGCCATGTTTACCCTTAAATTTATCCGTTTCTTCACGAGAGCTAAGTTTATGATCGTCTATTTTATAACCTTTTCTTTCTAACAGGTCTTTAGAACGCAAGCCATAGGGGCAAATATGTTCCTTCGTATGCATTCTGTATAACGTTGCAGATTTACTTATGTTTGTTCTCCGGTATAAAATAATAATAAAAGATAATCGTTACTTTTTACTAAAGTCGGGGACTGGGCGCTGAGTTGCTTCATTCGCTGAGGCCACGATGCCATTATTATTGATATCTGAGATTAACCATTTCATTTCCTTAATCTCACGCTCTTGCGCGTTTATAATTTCTTCGGCCAATTTTTGAACTCGGACATCATCAATATTTGCACGCTAACTTGTTAAGATCGCAATAGAGTGATGAGGTATCATTGCTTTCATCCACGCGCGACCTTCAATGGTGACTTGCGATCGCACCAAAAACAGCGCCAAACAAAAAACAACGACACTACCTACTAAAATTGAAGCGTTTTTAATTTTCAGCCCTAAACCACCTACTTCAGTAGGTGGTTATCATTCATGGTAGGGCTTTGCCCGTATACCTACCCATGTTAAATCTCCCTTTGATTTTTAGCGAAGTCAAAAAGGAAATTAACATGAGTAGATACGAGCAAGCATCGCATGTGTTCTGGCGATGTCAATATCACATAGTTTGGACGCCGAAGTATCGGTTTAGGGTTTTGAAGAATAAATTAGGCAAAGATGTTTACAGGTGTATTCACGTGTATTGCCAGCAACTCGGCTGCATAGTAGTGGAGTTGAATGTACAGATTGACCATGTCCATCTGGTAGTAAAAATTCCTCCAAAGTTATCCATATCGAATTTAATGGGAGCTTTAAAAGGAAAAATAGCATTGAAGCTATTTAGCAAATATCCGCATTTGAGAAAGAATAAGATGTGGGGCAACCACTTTTGGCAAAGAGGCTACTTCGTTGACTCAGTTGGGATAAACGAAGAGATCATAAGACGGTATGTTCGTCACCAAGAGAAGGTTGAAAGACAAGAGCAAGCTCAGCTAGCCCTTGAATAGAAGGCCCCCTTTTAGGGGGTTAACGCAAAGCCACCTTCTTTAGAAGGTGGATTCTTTACTTTGCTTTCATACATATTCAGCATAAATAGCAGCATGATGACCGCCATCATCGCCCCCATGTAGATAGCCATGTATAAGCGAGTCTCGCTAAAGAAAACGTGTTAAATTGAATATGAATTAAAGTACATCATAACCAACATAAAGGCGGTAGAGGTCAGGGCAAGATCACGAACATTTATTGACCAACTGAGTTAACAATAGATATTACAACTGGACG
>Ga0105217_100642_pt1 | contig 10752 bp, 9 predicted proteins | sample Virmet3651_4511_FD_89710 | JGI IMG/M metagenome (GOLD analysis project Ga0105217, IMG submission 89710) | Marine viral communities from the Southern Atlantic ocean transect to study dissolved organic matter and carbon cycling - metaG 3651_4511 | ecosystem: Environmental > Aquatic > Marine >... | reverse complement strand
CTTGTTTTAGTACAATATACGACTATTTTGATAATTTAACGCTTACGGAGCATTTATGGCCACGCATTTATTCACATCCGAGTCAGTGTCTGAAGGACATCCGGACAAAATTGCTGATCAGATCTCAGATGCGGTTCTTGACGCTATTTTAGAACAAGATCCTCGCGCTCGGGTGGCCTGCGAAACGTATGTAAAAACCGGTATGGTTTTAGTAGGTGGTGAAGTAACCACTTCAGCGTGGGTAGACATTGAAGAGCTTACCCGCAACACCGTAAAAGAAATCGGCTATACCCATTCAGATATGGGCTTTGATGCTGACTCATGTGCGGTATTAAATGCCATTGGTAAACAGTCTCCTGACATCAATCAAGGTGTTGATAGAGCAAGCCTTGAAGAGCAAGGTGCAGGTGACCAAGGCTTAATGTTTGGTTACGCCAGCGATGAAACAGACGTTTTGATGCCGGCACCTATTACGTACTCTCACCGTCTTGTGCAAAAGCAAGCCGAAGTACGCAAGTCTGGTAAGCTAGACTGGTTACGCCCGGACGCAAAAAGCCAAATTACCTTCAAGTACGAAAACGACAAGCCTGTGGGTATTGACGCTGTTGTACTTTCAACGCAGCACTGTGATTCAGTAAGCACTGAAACGGTTCGCGAAGCGGTAATGGAAGAAATCATCAAGCCAGTGCTACCAAGTGAATGGATTGATGGCAACACACGTTTTCACATCAACCCCACGGGCCGATTTGTTATTGGTGGTCCAATGGGCGACTGCGGCCTAACAGGTCGTAAAATCATTGTAGACACTTATGGTGGTATGGCTCGTCACGGCGGTGGTGCGTTCTCTGGTAAAGATCCATCTAAGGTAGACCGCAGCGCAGCCTACGCAGGCCGTTATGTTGCCAAGAACATTGTTGCGGCAGGTCTTGCAAAGCGTTGTGAAATTCAAGTGTCTTACGCCATTGGTGTTGCAGAGCCTACGTCTATTAGCATTGATACCTTTGGAACGGGCGTTGTTGATGAGAAAACGTTAGTAGCGCTTGTGCGTGAACACTTCGACCTGCGCCCTTACGGCCTTATTCAAATGCTAGATTTAGAGCGCCCTATTTATCGCCCCACAGCGGCATACGGCCACTTTGGTCGCGATGAATTCCCATGGGAAGCTACAGATAAAGCAGACGCGCTACGCGCGTCTGTATAAGTCCGAATATAGATTTACGCAATGACTTGCTGCCCGCTGGAAATGACCATGTCGGGCAGCCCATATCTCGCCAAAGCCACGTTTTGAAATTCCTTTCGATGGGTCACCTCTAAGTCAGCAAAATCTGGCGGCAAGAATTGTCGGCTACTGATTTCACTGTCAAATTCAACCTCAACCAGCTTTAGCGGGGCAAGGTTGCCAACAAAAATATCAACGACCAATTGATCGCCAAAAAAATCTATTCGATAACGCTTCTTCTCCACCCTCATATTTTGAGTTAATGGCCAGAGGTCATTAAATTGCGCTGCGTTTAATTCTATTCGTGTGTCTCGACGTTTAAGCCCCATGCCCTGTTTCACAGTCATAGTGTAATGGCCACCTTCATCACGAATTCGAATGTGTTTATCCCGTTCGGTCGCTAAATACCCTTGGCGAATAACCACCGACTTCCGGGTATCTAGCAACCCCTCTGGAACATAAGAAACCACAAATTTGCGTTCAAACTCCCATTCCGTTTGCATTTCTCATCTCCTGTCACTCACTAACGTAAAATTCCCCTCTACTGCATTGGGATAATTGCATCATCGTTGCTCGATAACTTTAAAAGTGACAACACACAATCACTTCTCTCATTTAAAATTAGTTCAGTATGGAAAAATCTATCAAGTTTATTTTCATACTTTTCAAATCGGACTACACTTAAAGTGGGTATATAGCGGTTACCAAGCATTTTTACGCCTCGCAAATCATATTGTTAGCAGAGAAACTCAGTGAGGATGACTCCCTTACTCTTTTTTTGCGAAAGCAAAATGACGCCTTCGCGCAACTCGGCTTATGAACACATTTAGGGAACCGTTACCATGCACACAAAACACACAGGCGTAGCATTTATTGCTTTATGCGCCATGGTTGTTTGTTCATTGCCGGTTTATGCAGCCTCGATGACCTCGGATTACCGTGTGGCGGGCTATAGGGAAATGGGTTATGGTCCCATTGTTTTTAAAAGTAAAAAGTTATCAGGGTGGCAACTTCAAAGTCGATTTAATTATCAATCTACCCCGTATTATGCTGCTCCGTGGATTGAAAACGCGGTGTTACCGGTAAGTGTCATTAGTGTGCGTGCCAGCCACGCTTTTTCTTTCGTACTGCCACAACGGATTTACGCTTCGTATGATCGTGCCGACGCCACCATGAGGTCGTCAACTAACTGGCAATACCTTCCAGCGAATATGGGCACCTTTACGCGATTAGGTTGGCTGCTGGGTGACCCAGAAACATTGAACATGGCCATTGAATATGAACATAGAAAAGTAGGAAGCAGCGAAAATAATGCACTTTCTCTTGGTGTACACTACTGGTTCTAGCGCTGTTGAGTATAGTGGCTTTATTTAGGCTATTTGCTTCGTTTTCACAAATGTCTTTTGAATAATAAGTGCATCAGTACTGGCTCGATGGCGAGAGTCCTTTGTATGATCTTCAATATCAGACTTAACTTGGTGCCAATACTCCATCTGCGTTTCATTCAATACGTAATCTAAAGCGCGACAAGTAAAGCTCATTTCCACGCCAGATGCTGCGTACAATTTGATAAGCCAGGGGTTATCTACCACCCACCCATCACTATATACCTGTGTATTGCTAAGAAAATGATTGAGCTCATGGCACACACGAATAGGGCTTAAACCATGGTTGTTTAGCATTTCGCGGGTTATGCCATGCAAGGCTTCGGCTTCTTCATCCCAATGCACCCAGTGATCGAAAGGCCTGATTAATTTGCACCACTTTGCACCATCATGGCGCACAACACCAATTTCAATGGGGTAACTCTTGGCCCCAAACCCGCTAGCTTCCACATCTATAATGGAAGGAGGATACGTATTTCGCAAGCTAGCTCCCGTTGCCGCCCGCACAACGGGCTACCGCTTTACTTAATCGCAGCATCACTGCGTATTTACTGTCTTTTTATACGGAGACGGGGACATTAGTGTCTTCGACAACCCCAAACCGGCACCGTATTACTATGTCGTCTCTGTGACTTAATTTAGACTAATAGTAAAATCGTGCCAGTTTGCGTGTCAGTTTTATTAAACCTTAATTTACCTTATTTAAAGGTATGAGACTTACTTGGCCACCGCCAGAGAAAGTATCTCTTTGCTGACTTCAGGCGTAATCGCTTGATGCTCACCCAACGCCACCATTTTATGCTTTTCAAGTTGCGCAATAATGGCGTCGATTGCCGATTGCTGATCGCCCTGGTGTTCGGTTAGTGTAGTGGCCACCGATAAGCTTTGGTAAAAAGACTCAATGGCATCGATGGTTTTTTCAGCAATATCGTCCGATGGTGCTAGGCCAAATACGTTTTTACCCATTTGCGCTAATTTGTCTTTCTTCGTATCAATTTGAACACGAAGCAGTGAAGGCTGAACAATGGCCAGTGATCGCGCATGATCCACACCATATAAGGCCGTTAACTCATGACCAATCATGTGGGTTGCCCAATCGTGCACAACGCCAGAGCCAATTAGCCCGTTTAATGCTTGGTTTGCTGACCACATTAAGTTGGCGCGCCACGCGTCATCTGGATTATCTACCTCTTTACCCAGCGCAATAAGCGTTTTAAGTAAGGTTTCTGCGTAGCCATCTTGTACGGGCGCATTTTGTGGATAGGTGAGGTACTGCTCACATACGTGCACAAACGCATCAACCAAGCCGTTGACCACTTGGCGCTGAGGCAAGCTTTTGATAACGTCAGGGTCTAGTACAGCAAACTTCGGATACACCAAAGGCGACATAAAGGGCAGTTTTTGCTTCGTGGCTTTCTTGCTGATAACCGAGCCACCGTTAGACTCAGAACCCGTCGCCGGTAGGGTTAATATAGCGCCAATAGGCAACGCGTCATCTACAGTATGGGCACCGGTAAGAATGTCCCAACCTTCACCTTCGTATTTCGCACTCGCGGCGACGTATTTAGCACCATCGATAACACTCCCGCCACCTACGGCGAGAATAAAGTCGATGTTCGATGCTTTGACTTGTTCAACGGCTTTGTCCAGAGTTTCCACTGTTGGGTTTGGCTCTACGCCGCCAAAGGCTTCCCATGTATAGCCATCAAGGGCGCTTTCTACTTGGTCATATACGCCATTTTTCTTGATAGAACCGCCGCCATAAAGCACTAGCACTCGCTGTTCTTTAGGAATAAGTGTATTTATTGAGGCTATTTGGCCTTGGCCAAACTGAATTTTTGTTGGGTTACTAAATGAAAATTTCACGATCTTTCCTCTGTATTTTTCTGCCTGTGTTAATGCATAATAGTGCCAACATATTAATAAAAACCGTCTAATTCTGGAAACAATTTGCCTATTTCTACAAAAGCTCCGTTTTCGTCATCAGATATACAGTGTCTTGCTGCGTTAGCCTGCGAGTTCTTATTGGCGCAAGGGAAGTCTCATCTCAATGGAGTAATAAAAACCCCCGTTGATGGCGTACGACTATTTAGAGATCCCACAGGATGTAAAAAGCAGCCGTTACTATACCAGTCAGGCATTATCATCATGCTTAAAGGTAGCAAACGACTGTACATAGATAGTAGGGAAATTGTCTATAAAAAAGGCGACTATTTGGTTCTAGGTGTCCCTTTGCCTGCAGAATGCGCAGCCTTCACCGATGATGACGACTGTATATTGGGGCTAGTGGTAGATGTTCCCCCCTCGTTACTGGTTGAATTAACACAGTTAATACCACGAGAGGCGTCTTCAGCGCGCCCCACATTTACGGTGAGTCAGCAATCGTTAGACACGACCATTGCTGATGCAACCCACCGCTTATTAGCGGCATTTACCAATAAAAATAAAGCGTTAGCCCTAGGGGCAAGTTATGTTCGTGAAATTATTTACCATGTTCTTAATGGCCCAGCAGGTTACGTACTGAGTGGGCTAACCGAAAATGGCCATTACGCCCGTGTAGCCAAAGCCCTTCACATTATTCACGAAAAGTATGCAACGTCGTTAAATGTAGAGCAAATTGCCCGTGACGTTAACATGAGCCCATCAGGCTTTCATCGCGTGTTTCGTGAGGTGGTACTAGACACCCCAATTCAATACATAAAAAAGGTACGTTTAGCAAAAGCAAGAGAACGCATTAATGGCGGGGAGCGTGTGAGTGAGGCAGCTGAAGCAGTCGGTTATAAAAGCGTTTCTCAATTTTCTCGTGAATTTAAGCGCTATTATCAGTTTACGCCGTTACAAGATAAATCCTCTGAAATAGCGTAAAAGCGCTAAAATACAGCATAGATTCAAACGATTAGTTATTTGTATCACCCACTAACCTTACTTATCAGTAAAAAAATTAGACGAAAGAATAAGGCCACAAACAGTCAACTCTATTTTTAATGATATAGAATTGAAGATGATTATCATTTTTGTGACTACGTATGTCTTTACGCAAATTTTTCGTGTTTATTTTTCTTTGCTTTACTTCACTTTCGCTAACGGCAGCAGAAGGTGACGCACCGCTGTACGTAGGTATTGATGCCGACTTCTCAGCGGTAGCCATTGAAGGGGGCTTTGCCATTAAGCATGGTGCCGAAATTGCTGCAGAAGAGATTAATCAATCGGGGGGGATTCTAGGGCGTAAGTTAAAAATTGTTTCCTTAGATCATCGTGGCAACCCCGCCAGAGGTATTTATAATCTTCAGCAGTTTTCCCAAAATCCGGATTTATTAGCAGTCATGGGCGGGGTGCATACGCCAGTCGCCTTAGCTGAATTACCCTTTATACATGAACAAAACCTGCTGTTTTTAATCCCATGGGCTGCGGGCACACCGCTCATTGACAACGGATATACCCCTAACAACGTTTTTCGAGTGTCGATCAGAGATGAACAGGCGGGGCAAGTATTAATTTCACATGCCAAGAAAGTAAACGCCACCCGCATTGCACTTGTTCTTGAACGTACGGGCTGGGGGCGCTCGAACGAAGCCTCACTAACCCAAGCGGCGAAAACACAAAATATTGATATTGCGGCTACTCATTGGGTTAATTGGCAACAAAAGTCTTTTAGTGACGAAGCAGAAAAAATCAAAGCGGCTGATGTCGATGCCGTTATCTTAGTTACAAACGCGCCGGAAGGCGCAGTGGTTGTAAATGCATTGCATCAAAGCAAACTTGCTGCATTGCCGATAATATCCCATTGGGGTATTGCATCAGGGAACTTTGCAGAAAGGTTAAATATTCTCCCTTCGCAGCTTAACCTTGCTATATTACAGACGTTTCACTTTAATAATCAAAATAATATAAAGTCGCAACGTTTACTGAGCGCCTACTTTCAGCAGCATGGTTTACTAGCCCCTGAGGCTATTCCAGCCTCTGTAGGCATGGCGCATGCGTACGACCTCATTCATTTGCTTGCCATAGCCGCTGAAAAGGCAGGCGCGGTTGATACCGATAAACTGCGCGCGGCGCTAGAAAACATAGATAACTATAACGGTGCAGTAAAACTATATGCCCCCGCATTTAGTAAAAACCAGCATGATGCATTAATGGCGAAGGATTATTTTATGACGACGATGAATGACAAAGGCCATTTGGTATTGCTGGAACAGCGATAATGCGCGCACCACCACTTAGAAAACTTCTTCTTAAAAGTATGCTGCCAAGGTTGGCTAGCGTAATTCTAATCATTTCAATATTGCTTTTAGGGATAACCCTTTACTTTGTACGCCTTCAAGTTTCAGACGTACAAAAGCAGTCATTAGAAGGTTTGCAACAAGATTTATCTTTTATCGTTAGCGATACCACACGCCAACTTTCTGATCTCGCGGCTAACGACATCCTCATTAATTCCCTTGTGGATATTGAGCAAAGAGATAGCTATCTCCCCATGTTTTTCCGTTCACTAAACTTAACGCAAGCGAATAATGTCAGCTTTGCTCTTTACGATTTTTCAGGTAAAAAGTTAATCGACAAAAACTTCGATGGCACACTTCCGAATAACTTGCAAAATGCCTGGCAACAGGAAACCTTAGGGGCATCTCAAGCCTACTCTTCAATCAGCCGTTATGGCGTATTAATATCTGTGCCCGTATTGCTCGGTGGTGTAGCCGAGGGTGCCTTAGTGATGTATGTGGATAGCCTCCAGGCGTTACTTGCACCCTACCCCCGCCTAACCAACCAGATAGTCACCGACAACACAGGTACCATTTTATTTAGTAGCGACACCGAAAAATTTGTTCCCTCTTCACCATTTACTGACGTAGATGTAGAGAATTTTGTGGTTGAAATGGTGCCTTGGGAAAATTTGAGCTTGTACAGCATTAAGCCATCCTCGGAAGCTTACAGAAGCCTGTACTCTTTAGCCATTGTGTTATGTGTCATGATTATTGGCATTCTTTTAGTAGGCCTACATATTGTGCGTACCACGGGGCTACTTGCAGAAAACACGCTATTGAATTTATACACTGATATCGAAAACCGAATTAATACTAAGCAGGGCCAACCTCGTGCTGGCAGTACGCTTGAAGCCAGAGAACTGGTCAATATTCGTGAAGCTTTCGATAAACTGCTTTGGGACTTAACTGAAGTGTCTGTGTCTAACGAACAGTTTTCGAATGTCATCGATTCTATGGGCGATATGCTTGTCGTGGTAGATACAGCCAATGCTGTTATTTTGAGTAACCGTCGATTTGAGGCGTTTTGCGCCGATCAATACGGTGAAGTAGAAGGCACTGTTAAGTTTGTTGTGAATAAACTTAACAATAAAGCTAGCGACGAATTAAAGCATTTTTCTATTCAGGACGGCCATGAAAAGCAAATTCGTTGGGGTAAAACAGCACTGAAAGACGCGAATGAAAATGTAAGAGGCAGCATTTTTGTCGGCCTTGATATCACTACTCAACGCTCATTAGAAAGCCACGTTCAAATACTCAACCATGCTATGGATGAAGCAACGGTATCCATCGTTATTTCTGATGTACGACGAACCGGCCAACCTATCATCTATACCAATCACGCTTTTTCCGAGCTTACAGGCTATTCAAGAGAAGAAATTATAGGTAAAAACTGTCGATTAATGCAGGGTGAAGAAACCGAACAAAAAAATATTGCCGCGTTGCGACAAGCCATTATTGACAATAGACCCATCGAAACCACCATATTAAACTATAGAAAAGACGGCTCTACCTTTTTTAACCGTTTAATCCTTACCCCGGTAAAAATTGACGGAGTAGTAACCCATTACATCGGGTTCCAGCAAGACGTTACCCAACAACGACAAGCAGAACTATACCTGCAAGAAGCCAAACAAAAAGCCGAAGAATCTGCCCGCTTAAAATCGGGGTTCTTAGCTAGCATGAGCCACGAAATTAGAACACCTATACACGGTATATCTGGCGTATTACAGCTAATGTCAGATTCCCCGCTTTCCGATGAACAAAAGCATTATTTGTCGCTGGCTAAGTTTAGTATTCAAGGTTTACTGCATATAGTAAACGACATTCTAGATTTCTCGAAAATTGAGGCTGGGCAATTACAAATTGAAGCCCAACCCTTCGACATACTGGAAGAATTAGAAAGTATACAGTCACAGTTTGCTATTTTGTGTCAGGAAAAAGGCTTAGCGCTTCACTTCCACTTTAATTTGCAGGGCTATCACGTTGTTATTGGTGATGCCGTGCGGTTTAGGCAAATTCTGTCTAACTTAATAGGCAATGCTGTGAAATTCACGCAAAATGGTGCCATTGATGTTACCACCAGCATAGAAAGCGTGCCTGACGGTAATTTACGGCTAGTGTGTAATGTACAGGATACTGGTATCGGCATAGCCGATGAAAAACAATCTGGCATTTTCAATGTTTTCACTCAGGAAGACATTTCTACCACCCGCCAATTTGGTGGTACCGGCCTAGGTTTATCCATTAGTAAACAATTGTGTGAGCTTATGCAAGGCAGCATAAATGTTGAAAGTACGAAAGGTGAAGGCAGTACCTTCACCTTTAATATACTTCTTCAAGAGGGCGATGATAGCTTGCTGCTTCCTGCACACGACACTCGTGCATTTAAGCCTACCAAAGGTAATAAACGGAAAATTTTGATTGTAGAAGATAACGATATTAACCAAATCATCGTTAAACAACACCTTAGCCACCATACTACATTGAGCGCCAAATCAGGCATAGAAGCGCTGCAAGCGTTAGTTAAAATGAAGGTGACCTTTGATGTTATTTTAATGGATTGTCAAATGCCAGATATGGACGGCTTTGAAGCCACTCGTCGAATTCGTGCAGGCGACGCCGGAGAACGATATGTGGATATTCCTATTATCGCATTGACGGCAAATGCAATGAAAGGCGACAGGGAAGTGTGTGAAGAAGCCGGCATGAACGACTACCTCAGCAAGCCCTTTGATGCCAAAGATCTTCTCGACAAAGTGCAATATTGGGCGGAGCGTAGTAAGGAAGCTTTAGATAGCCAATAGCTTAGGCCGATTGACGCTAAAAAAGAGTGGAGTTGGCCGTAAGCCGGGTTCTGTCGTGGGCAATCATTCCTCTAGATCAGCAATCACTCACTGATTCAAGCAACCTACCCGATCCCCATGCGGGCCACACGTTAAGGGATCCTATTTGGTCTTGCTCCGGGTGGAGTTTACCTTGCCACACTCTGTTACCAGAGGTGCGGTGCGCTCTTACCGCACCCTTTCACCCTTACCGGCATGTAAACATGCTTAGGCGGTCTTCTCTCTGCTGCACTTGTCGTCGGCTCACGCCGCCCAGACGTTATCTGGCACCCTGCCCTTTGGAGCCCGGACTTTCCTCCCCTTTCTTACGAAAGCGGCGATTGCCTGGCCAACTCCGCGGCGCATTCTACATGAAGTACCCTACAATAGCACCCTATTCCTGCTCGCTGTAAAAGCACTGCTCAACGGCGTTTTTATCGAGCAGTTTTGTGATAATAAAAATTTGATCGCCTCTCTTTATTTTCGTGCTTCCTTTAGGGATAAGGGTGTCTTCTCCGCGGGCAATCATCGCCACAACCGTATTATCGGGTAACGCTAACTCACTAATAGTTTTATCAAGCGCTGGCGAAAGCTTTGATACTTCAATTTCGATAAGTTCCCGCTTGCTCTTGGCGACTTTGACAATTTCTAGGGTACTCGATGCTTTAACGTTATCATCTAATACCAAGCCTAACTTACGCGCTGCATAGGGGAGCGTAGAACCTTGCAACAAGGCCGAAATTAGCACGATGAAAAATACCACGTTGAATATAAGCTCGGCGTAAGGCATGCCGAATATAAGCGGGAATATAGCCAAAATAATGGGCACTGAGCCGCGTAACCCCACCCACGAAATAAGCAGAGAGGCTTTAAACGAGAACTTAGAAAGCAACAAAATGGGCATTACCACCAGCGGGCGCGCTATAAATATCAGCACACAGGCAATCAATAAACCTTCTTTCCAACTAACAAACAACTCTGTTGGAGTAACCAGCAGACCTAAGATAACAAACATAGCAATTTGGCCTAGCCAGGCCAACCCGTCGAGAAACACAAAGGTATTG
>Ga0105217_100633_pt1 | contig 10880 bp, 9 predicted proteins | sample Virmet3651_4511_FD_89710 | JGI IMG/M metagenome (GOLD analysis project Ga0105217, IMG submission 89710) | Marine viral communities from the Southern Atlantic ocean transect to study dissolved organic matter and carbon cycling - metaG 3651_4511 | ecosystem: Environmental > Aquatic > Marine >... | reverse complement strand
CGCGTAAACCTGAAGCGTGTCTACCACTTGAATCTCGAGATCCGTTTTCAGATTCTGTATAGCTGCAGCTTCACTAACAGACTTTTTAAAGCGTAGCTTTTCCTTCGTACTTTTCACCTCAAGCACCTCTACCGAATCTTGCAATTGGGTCAAGGCGACAATACCCTCAACGGTCTGAATGGAATCAATAGTCACCCAATTTACATTTTCGGTAATTTCAGGGCGTTTCCCTTTAAAACCCTTGACAAGCGATTTTGAAAAAACCACTAAACTATCGGCTTTTAGGTTTTCAAAATCCCGTACCAATTGCCAATAGTCCGTCGCAACTGTTTTCACTGAATCAGCTACATTATATTCCGGAAAATCCTCTAGAAATAATTTTACCGTTTTGCTTTCCGCCAGGCTATCTATAGAATTTTTGAACGTGTCAATCTTTAATAATTCTGGCTCAACCAGATACACCAAATCCTGATTTTGGGTTTTTGTTTTAGCGAAAGGTGCAGCCAAAATAAACACCAACAAAGCGATCGCCAGCATTCGTAACAACAGCAACAGCCATTCATTAAGGTGCAGGGTTCTCGTTTGGGTATTTTCAGATTCTTTGAGGTTGGCAATGCTGCCTACTTTGATGGTTTTGCCCTCATCTTTGCTCCATAGATGTATGGCTACAGGAACGGCGAGTCCCAGTAATGCCCATAAATACATCGGATTGGCAAAAAACATATTAAACGAGATTTATGCGTTTTTTGAGGAACAAGTTTAGGGTTTCTCCCAGCGGTTCGCCCATCGTAAACACCTGAAGGCTGATGCCCTGATTCAGCAACAGCTCTTCCGTCTGTTTGAGTTTGTTTTGCAGGGTTTCCAGATAGTGCTTCTTGGCCTCCTTTGCCGAAACTTTCAATTTGCTCCCGGTCTCCAAATCTTCAAAAGTCACTGTCCCTTTATAGTCAAAATTCACTTCGTCCTGCCCCATTATTTGTAACACCGCTACTTCATTCTGCGACGTTTTCAAGGCTTTTATGAATGCTGAAAGTTCGTCGCTATGCTCATACATATCAGTAATAAAAAAGATAAGTTCTTTACGGCCACGCTCGTGTAAGCGCTCATTACTTGTCGCACTCATCGGCCAGGTTCCGGTGGTTTCCACCGTGAGTAATTCCTGAAGCAAGCGGTTAAAATGCTGTATGCTGGCTTTGGGATAAATAGTAGCCAGGTTTTTTTCGCTTAAAGCGAAAAGGCCCACCTCATCTCCTTGTTGATGTGCGAGGTACGATAGGCTAGCAATCAAAATCCGAGCATAATCCATTTTGGTCAGCTCGCCTTCCCGGTGCGCCATCGAGTTGCTCGCATCGAGAATAAACTTCACCGAAACCTGAGATTCAATCTCTGATTGCTTGATGTAATAACGCCCGGAACGCGCCAGCATTTTCCAGTCTAGCAAACGCAGATCATCTCCCGGCTCATAGCCGCGGTACTGACTGAATTCCATCCCGCTGCCGAGACTTTTACTGCGATTTAAACCTTGTAAATAGCCATCAACAACCACCCGAGCAATCAGGCTAAGTCCTGACACTTCGTGCAGGATTTCTGGTTTGAGTAATTCTTGATAGTTGGTTTGCATCCCGATTTATAAAATGGTTTCCAATAGTTTTTGAGTAACCGTATCTGTCGTAATATTTGCAGCCTCCGCTTTAAAATTGACGATCACGCGATGGCGCAACACCGGGAAAGCTACAAACTTTAAATCGTCTGGAGTCACGGATAGTCGGCCTTGCGAAAGCGCTCTGGCTTTTGCGGTTAAGATCATCGCCTGGCCTGCACGTGGCCCTGCACCCCAACTCACCCATTGTTTGACATATTCGTCACTTGTAGTTTCAGGTCGGGTTGCCCTGATGATCTTGCTCACTTTGCTGATCAACTCATCACTGATGGGAACTTCACGCACGAGTTGCTGTAAGCGTATGATCTCTTCACCGCTAAGCACCGACTCTACTTTTGCTTTTTTAGAACTGGTAGTTGCTTTTAAAATCGTGGTTTCCTCTGCTTCGGTAGGATAGCCGATGCGGATGTAGAGTAAAAAACGGTCTTGTTGAGCTTCCGGCAAGGGAAAAGTTCCCGATTGTTCGATGGGGTTTTGCGTTGCAAGAATAAAAAAGGGTTTATCCAGCGCGTAGGTTTTTCCTGAATAGGTCACCTCAAATTCCTGCATCGCCTCGAGCAAGGCCGCTTGTGTTTTGGGCGGCGTACGGTTGATCTCATCAGCGAGAATGATGTTTGAGAAAATAGGACCTTTGTTGAACTCAAAGAATTTCTTTCCGGTAGTTTGATCTTCCTCGAGAATTTCGGTTCCTATGATATCGCTGGGCATCAAATCTGGCGTAAACTGAATGCGTTTAAATTTTAAATCTATGGCTTGCGCCAAAGTGCGTATCATCAAGGTTTTTGCCAGCCCGGGAACCCCTTCTAGCAAGGCGTGTCCACCCGCAAGAAAAGTGATCAGCAATTGCTCGACCGTCTCTTCCTGACCTATGATGATCTTGCCAATTTCTTGTTTGAGCTGTGTGATTTTCGCCGTAAGGCTATTTACTTCCTGCTCGATTTTCACCAAGTTGTTATCCATACGTTTAAGTTATGAGGTCAGGGCATACATCACAATGTTCACCCCAAATCGTGTATTGTCTATTCTATAAAATCGCTTGTTCCTAAAGTCATAATCCCACTCGCAACCGTAGTCTTTGTTGCTGTACAGCACCCCGATGCGTCCGTTGATCTCAATAGCTTTTAGGTACTCGTGCACCAAGTCATCTCCCCAACCGTTCAGCTCCTGTGAGGTTGCCGGCGGACCGTCTTCAAATTCAAAGAAGGAAGAATACAATTCGTGATCGTTTGGGATCTTTTTGAGTTCGTCAGGGCCAAAAATCTCTTCCATCTGTCGCTCAAAAGATTTTGCAAAGAGTCCGTCGATATCATGATTGCAATCGTCTGCAAATACAAAACCGCCATTGCGCACATACTTCTCAAAATTCTCGTGCTCCTTGGGTGTAAACTGCACCAGTTTATGTCCCGAGATGTAACAAAACGGACATTCAAAAATCGCATCACTACTTAGCGAGATGATATTTTCGGTAGTACTGATCTTAAGCGTAGTGTATTCCACAAGCGAGTTGAGCAAGTTGGAGGGCATACGCTGGTCTACATCCCAGTCGCCCGACTCATATTGCAATCGTGTGAAGAAAAATTCGGTATTCAACGGAAGTTCAAGGGGTTTGCTATTGCTATTTCTATTTTTGGCGAAAGCCAAACTTCAATACATATTAAAGAAAAAGAAAAACTGGCTACTTAAGAAGTAACCAGTTTCTAATTATTTTTTTGTTTAAACCGCGTCTGACAGGCTGGTAAACGTAAAGTCTCTGACCTTCATATACGGAAGAAGGTTTCCATTTACGCGTACCTGTTTACCCAAGGCTTCAAGGTTGTTGAGCATAATGATCGGACTCTCATTAAATCGGAAATTCTTCACCGGATATTTGATCTGTCCGTTTTCGATATAAAAAGTTCCGTCGCGGGTTAGTCCTGTAAACAAGAGCGTTTGCGGGTCAACCGAACGAATGTACCAGAAACGCGTCACTAAGATTCCGCGTTTTGTACTTTTGATCATTTCGTCAAAAGAGGTATCCCCACCTTCCATAATCATATTGGCTGCAAAAGGTACCGGCTCAACACCTTGCTGCGATGCCCAGTAGCGGTCGTAAGCTAGATTTTTTACGACTCCGTTTTCTATCCATTGTGTTTTTTTGCGTGGTAAACCATCGCCGCTCCAGGTTGAAGCAGGAACATCAGGATGCAATGGGTCTGACCAAATGTTCACGCGCTCATCAACAATTTTCTCTCCCAGTTTAGTTCCTCCACCTTCTTTAGACATAAAGCTTCGGCCTTCATCAGCTGTACGTGCGTTGAAAGCGCCACGAAATCTACCCAGTAAATCACTTGCTGCAGCAGGTTCTAAGATCACGGTATAACGCCCCGGCTCGATTGCTCTCGCCTCACGCGACATCACCGCTTTATCTATTGCGATCGCTGATGCTTCTTCAGCATCAAACTTGGTAATGTCATTATAATCGCGCGTCACCCATCCTGAACCGGTACCATCATTGGTACGCATTGTCACGGTAAAATCAACATTGGTCGATTTGTTGTAGGCGAACAATCCGTTTGAATTGAGCATCGCGCTAAAGCCAGCTCCATCGTCTAAGAATCCGGCAGCCGTCACATCCTGCTCAGCGGCCGGTTTGATGCTGTTTGCAGCAACCTCCGCTCGATATTCGGGGGTTACATTCGCTGTAGCATCTACATAGGTAATTGATTTGTCATAGGTTTGCGGACCTAGAGGTTCCATATATTCCGGGTTCTCTGGTGAAAGCTGCGCCAATTCTTCTGAGCGACGCACTACTTTTTCCAGAGACTCATCGTCAAATTCGTCTATGGTTGCTGTTCCCGATTTCTTTCCGAAACTCGACTCTACAGCCAAGCTTTGGTTAGACTGGTGCCCGGCGGTAGAAACGGTATTTCGCGCGTAACGGATATTTCCGCTTTCGCTTCCGCCTAGATTCATTACACACGCATCGGCCTTAGAAAAGCTCATCGCCTTCTCTAAGATCGCTCGTGCTTCTTCTTCAGTATATATTGCCATTGTACTTTGTATTAAGTGTTAGATAAAAGTGTTAGACCGATCTGCCTGTGTTGATAACATTAGCACCGTTAAAACGCGCCGTTGAACTTCCGTGAGAAACGGCACTTACCTGTGAAGGTTGCCCTTTTCCGTCAAAGAACGAACCGAATAATCGGTAATCCTTCTCGTCACAGATCTTTGCACACGAATTCCAGAATTCCTGCGTGTTTGATTGATAGGCCACATCATTTAACATTCCTACAATCTTACCATCTTTTATCTCGTAGAATACCGTACCGCCAAACTGGAAGTTATAGCGCTGCTGGTCTATAGAATAACTACCACGTCCTGCGATATAGATTCCTTTTTCTACGTCTTTGATCATTTCTTCTACTGAATACGGCTCTTTGCCCGGCTCGAGTGAAACGTTAGGCATACGCTGAAACTGAACATCATTCCAGCTCTGTGCATAACAACATCCGTGGGATTCATTCTGGCCTAAAATGCTTACCTGATCACGAATCGCTTCATAATTCACCAGCGTTCCATTACGAATCAAATCCCATTTCTTGGTCTTCACACCTTCATCATCATAACCTACGGCACCAAGAGAATGCGGTTGGGTTTTATCGGCTACGATGTTTACAATATCGCTACCGTATTTAAAGTCACCGGCTTTCCATTTATCTATCGTAGCAAAACTGGTCCCGGCGTAATTGGCTTCGTAACCCAATACACGGTCAAGCTCCAACGGGTGTCCTACCGACTCGTGAATGGTCAAACCTAGATGATTGGGTTCTAAAACCAAATCATATTTGCCCGGCATTACAGACTCAGCAGTAAGCATTTCTTTTGCCTGCTTAGCAGCTGTTGTTGCATCTTCTATAATATCATAGCTGTTGCGGTACAGGTTGAATCCTGCCGGACTCTTGAGCTTTTCGCTTTCTAGTCCGTCCATATATTCATATCCCATTCCCATCGGTGCGCTGAGCGCATCACGAGACTTGAATTTCCCCGCTTCGCGGTCTATGGCTGTAACGCCAAAGGTGGGCCAGATACGGTGAATATCCTGATCGATATAAGAACCGTCAGTTGAAGCGAAATACTTTTGCTCATTCACCATAAACAAGGCGGAATTCACAAAGTTCGCTCCTGCGTTCATTGCAGCTGCATTGGCATCTAACAGCAATTCTACTTTCTCAGAAACCGGAACTTCTCTAAAATCTTTTACAATTGGTGTTTTCCAGCTTACTTCACCGTGTGCTTCTACAGGAGCAAGCGTTACCGGCTCCGTTTGGATTTTTGAATTTGCTTTTGCTATAGAAACTGCTTGTTGTGTGGCTTTTTTGATTCCCGCATCGGTTACATCGTTAGTTGATGCAAAGCCCCAAGTTCCATTAGCGATCACGCGTACCCCAATACCAAAAGATTCAGTATTTACTACATTTTGCACTTTATCCTCGCGGGTAAATACATATTGATTAAGGTAGCGACCTATACGCGCATCGGCATACGAAGCGCCGAGGGAGCGTGCGGTGTTTAGCGCCACATCGGCCAGTGATTTTTTGGTAGCAATATCAAGACCAGGTTCTAATAATGCTTCGGCGGCGATGTTGTTTCCCATCATTGCTGAAGGCACCATCAACGCTCCCGCTCCCAATCCTGCTAATTGCACAAAATTTCTTCTTTTCATAAAAACGGTTTGAGTTTTGATTAATGAACTATATCCCACCACTAAAGCCTAAACCTTTAAAATTCTGCTAAAAAAGCAAGATTCAAAATCAGTAAATCTTCTGTAAATCCAGTGAGAGACGAGCCCTAAACTAATTGATATAATTTTCTCAATATCTTAAAAAAAGCTTAAAAACTTAAAATTTTAACAAAAAGAAGTGGACGTTTTAGGAATGTGCTAATGTTTCTGCACAATTCGCAATTTAAGCGTTATTAAATAAGAAGTTGGAAATTATGGGCTTTTGGTTTTACCAAATTGATATTTACCCAAATCAATAAAAAAGCCCGAATGAAAATTCGGGCTTGGTTAGCTCTCTAAACACTAAGCAACGCAACTAGTTTTATTCCGTACGTTTAAAATTCTCAACATTTTGATGAATCGTTTCGGTGTCCCGAATAGAATCAACCTGGATAGTAGTTAACTGAATATCTCGCACCGGCAATTCTGCTTCACCCAAAATGCGCGAGACAAAATCAACATTTTCGGCTTTGATATTTTTCATATGTATTTGTTCAATCTGCGTCAAACGGCGCTCGTAGGTAGGCACAAGATCACGCCACTGGTACAGCACATCGGTCTCGATACCCAGCACGCCCATATCAATTCTTCCAGCTTTGATATTTTCCATATAAATATTCTTCACATATCCTCCGCGGCGCTCGTTAGTCTTTATAAAGAGTAAATGATTGAGTTTTGCATTGGGTTCAACTTCACAATTTTCCATATAAATATTTTCAACCCCGCCAGAGAGTTCGCTCCCAACGGCTAATAACTGGTGGCCGTTTTTAACCAGACAATTACGTACGACCACGTTTTTTACCGGAGTATTGAGACGCCAAGCATCCTGATTGCGGCCTGCTTTAACTGCGATGGCATCATCGCCCTGATCAAAAACACAGTCCTCAATAAGTACATTTTGACTCATTTCAGGATCCACTCCATCATTATTATGACCGTGCGCATACACATTTACATTTCTGATAACTACATCAGAAGATAGGTAGGGATGAATCACCCAAAACGGACTGTTTTCTATCGAAATACCTTCTAAAAGTACTTTTTTGCAGCGGTTAAACTGAATGAATTGTGGTCTGAAATTAGCCGAATCATTAACCATTTGTCGCTCTTCTACCGGCACATCTTTAGAAGCCATTTCATAAAGCTGCTTCAGGTTTTGCATATGACCAGATGGCCGTGCAAACCATACTTTCCAGGTATCCATTTTTGCTTTTAACTTGCCTTTGCCAGTGATGGCAACATTTTCACAATCGTAAGCATAGATCAATGGTGAGTAATTGTAGCATTCCATCCCTTCCCAAGTACTCAGCACCGCAGGTAAATAATCTTGTGGGTTTTCTGAAAAGAGCAATGTAGCTCCTTCTTCTAAATGTAGATTTACGTGACTCTTAAAATGAATTTTTGAAGTAAGCCACTCCCCTTTTGGAATGACCACCGTTCCACCATTACGCGCGTGCGCACTATCTATGGCAGTAGCGATAGCCTTTGAAGTTTTGTCTTGATCAGCCTGCTCTGCACCAAAGTCGGTGATTAAAAATTGCGGTGCGTTCTTAAAATCCGGAGTTTGTATGTTGTAGTTGCCAAAAGGAGCCGTGACACTGAGCGTATCGACAGTTAAGAAATTTTCTGCGGAAGTTTTAGTTTCCTTTTGATTTTTACAAGCGAACAAACTTATGAGGAGTGTTACAAGTAAGGTGGATTTTAAGAGCTTCATATTTAAAAGTTTGTTGGAAAAGTACGTATCTACACGCTTCCATTTATCCTGTTCTTACCTGTAATTCGAAGATTGTAAACAACCTCGTCTCAAGTCGAATATATAATAATGATGGAAAAGGCGATGAACCTTAAATTTTCAGAACACATTACCCTACACGTTCATTACAACGAATATTTTATCATTTCAACTAAAACTCTCATATATAATGTCTTACTGCGCGTACAAATTTTTAGCTTTAGAAAACGTTGTAATTCGTTTAACCACAGCAATCAACAAGAATTTTAAACCTAAGCCTAACCCAAATGAATTTAGTTTATCAAGGAAAAAACAGTCTTGTAGATAGTGCGGTGCGCCGTGCTACTCAAGTCATCAACAGTTCGTTTTTTCAAAAACATCTTTTAGAGCATTTAGATAATGACGATGCACAATTGACTCAGCAATTATTGCATCACATCAATACCTCAACCCAAGAGAATTTGATCATACATACGTATTGGAATGTTTTAAAACGCGATAAAATCACCTTAACCACAAACCCTGATACCTTGCGCATCAACTTGGCGCATTTTAGAAAATCGAGAGGACTTATTTTAGAACAAATAGTGCGTAATTATACCCTATTAGAATTTAAAAAACTGAAGGCAAATTTTACTGAAAATGCTTCTCGTGATGAGATTTTGGCGTCCAGAATTTCGTCATTAGCGAATGTGTATGCGTAATAAGGATTGTTTATTGCGTATTCAAAAGAATAAAAATAACTCAATAATTTAATTATCAGCCAATTACAACCAAAACCACCCCACTAAAAAAACGTTTATTTTTTTGAAAAAATAGTATTTGATTTTGTTGCGCGAATTAGAATTTAAATTACATTCGCTCACATTTTTAACGCAATAAATCACATTCTATGAAACGCAATATTTTAGCTGGTTTCGCACTGAGTTTAATGATCACTGTTTCTTCTTGTAGAGAGTCTGCAGAAGCAACTACTGATGAGTCTATGCAAGAAACTTCAATGGAGGAAGTAACTCCTGAAGCTCCTGTTTTAGAAGAAGCTCCTGTTGAAGCTCCTGCTGAAGTTGTAGTTGACAGCGCTGCTGTTACTACTCCAGAAGCTGAATAATCAAGTCTATTTTTCAGCTTTTAAAACATACAAAGCCTTGCTTCCGCAAGGCTTTGTTCTTTTATGCCAATTGGTATTTTTTAGCGATCGCATCTACGCAATTAATCCCGTCGATGGCTGCAGACATAATTCCGCCGGCATAGCCTGCTCCTTCTCCACACGGATACAATCCTTTAACTTCAATATGTTCTAAAGTTTCCGGATTTCTAGGAATAGAAATTGGAGACGAGGTACGACTTTCGGGCGCGTGCAATACGGCATCTTTTGAAAGGTATCCCGGCATTTTCTTATTGAAAAGCACAAACGCTTTCTTGAGTCGGTTTGCTATCAATTTTGGAAGTACTTTATTCAAGTCGGCACTTACAATTCCCGGTTGATAGGAAGTCTTCGGAAAGTCATTACTTAATCTTCCATTTACAAAATCGGTCATACGCTGTGCCGGCACTTGTTGTGTTTTCCCACCCGCAATCCAGCAAGCACGCTCCACTTCCTTCTGAAAATTCAAACTAACAAAAGGATCATCTGGAGAATAATTTGGTAAATCTTCAGGTGCTACACTTACTACAATTCCAGAATTGGCGTACGGATTATTTCGTTTACTAGGACTCCAGCCGTTAGTCACCACTTCTTCCTGTTGGGTTGCACAAGGCGCAATAATCCCGCCTGGGCACATACAAAACGAATACACGCCCATCCCGTTTACCTGCTCCACCAGACTGTAAGCCGCTGGCGGCAAATAGGGGTTGTCAGTTTCCCCGTGATACTGAATATAATTGATCACTTCCTGCTGATGTTCTGCCCGTACACCAAGCGCAAAAGGTTTGGCTTCGATCTTAACACCTTTCTCATGCAATAAATAGAAAATATCTCGAGCTGAATGCCCAGTCGCCAGAACCACCTCATCAAAAGCATATTGCTTTTCTTCATTGATCACAATGCCTTTTAAAACCTTATTTTCAATCTGAAGATCGGTGAGTTTTGCATTAAAATGCACTTCTCCACCTGCCGCAATAATCGCTTCCCGCATTGCCGAAATTACTTTTGGCAATTTATTGGTCCCGATATGTGGATGCGCATCTACCAAAATATCTTCGTCTGCACCAAAATGCACCAGCCATTCTAATCCTTTAAGCACATTACCGCGCTTTTTTGAGCGAGTGTACAATTTTCCGTCAGAATAAGTTCCGGCGCCTCCTTCCCCAAAACAATAATTAGATTCCGGATTTACAAGCTGGTCTTTATTGATCTTTGCAAGATCTCTTCGGCGCTCGCGCACGTCTTTTCCACGTTCAAAAACAATGGGCCTCAAGCCGGCTTCAATAGCGCGCAAAGCAGCATACAATCCGGCAGGACCGGCGCCTATAATGGCAATCTTTGGAGCACTACTTACCTCTTTCGGTACAAAACGATTCAAAGGTTCGCGCTGTTCGCCTTGCTGCCAAATTTCAATCTGCAATTGTAATTTTATAGGCTTATTTCTAGCATCTATAGAGCGCTTTCTAATGCGCCAATCGGTCACAGATACCGCTTTGATCTTTGTTTTCCCTAAAGCTTGCTGAAGAATGTATTCTCGATTTTCCAGTAGTTCTGGTCTAATCGTAATTGAGGTAAGTGTACTCAT
>Ga0105217_100581_pt1 | contig 11627 bp, 9 predicted proteins | sample Virmet3651_4511_FD_89710 | JGI IMG/M metagenome (GOLD analysis project Ga0105217, IMG submission 89710) | Marine viral communities from the Southern Atlantic ocean transect to study dissolved organic matter and carbon cycling - metaG 3651_4511 | ecosystem: Environmental > Aquatic > Marine >... | reverse complement strand
GATCAAAAAGTGCTCGCTGGCGGTGATAGGGAAAGTGTCGGCGCCGGCTTCACGGATTCAGGATTCAATGAGTATGAAATTCTTGAAGGCTATGGAACAGTGTCTCGCAAGCATGCAGAGCAAAAGGCTCATGCTGAATACGACCAATTCAATAAGCAGCAGCGTATTGAGTCGGACTTCGACCGGGAGATCAAACAGCGGCTGAGTAGGCAGGATAAAGACGCATGAGCTACCAGCCGCCTTTCACCATCACCAGCGAAATCCTGAATGGGTTGGCACAAAACGCCCTTGTAAATGCCTCTGTAAACGCCCCTGTAAATGCAGAAGGAGCATGCAGTCCAGGCACGAGCACACGAGCGATAGGAGGCAAGTAATGGATAAAATCAGCCAAGTCAAACAGCTGGTCAGCGAAATCAATCGCCTGCATGCCGATTTTTCCAGGGATTATTTTGAAACCGGCAAAATCGCCAAACTCAAACTTTCCAGAACCATCCGACAGGTTCCCGTCGCCCATATTTATCAATACCGCCTCACCCTGCACGAAAGCATTAACGATTACCTGATGGCGGCAGAAATCGACATCAAATACTTTTATCGCGTAAAAACTCGCGAAAGTATTGATGACAAGATCGAGCGTTTTTCCAGGCGTGAAGATCAGTATCCGGTGAATAACTGGCTGAATGATATTTTTGGTGCCCGCATTGTGCTCACCGCCGATGAAATCAGCCAGGTGATGGAGTTGCTAGACGACTGGCAAGACGAACTGGGCTTGAAAAACTGGTATTTGCGCGATAAGGAAGGTTATCGCGGCCTTCATGTTTACTTCAAAAACAGAAGCAACTTTTACTTTCCGTGGGAACTGCAAATCTGGGATGAAGCCGATGTTCGCAGCAACATAGAAAACCACGAAAAATTCAAACGCCATTTCATGCAGGGAGAGCCAAAGTGACGCATTACACCCCCATCGCGGAATCCAATAACTTCATTGTGTTGGAAAAGTACAGCAAGGAATGGAAGGTGGCTGAGGGCTACCAGAGTGAAGATTCCCTAGAGCGGGAGCTGATTCAGGATCTGGTCAATCAGGGTTATGAGTACCTCCCTAACCTCAATAGCCCCGAGGCGCTGCTCGCCAATGTGCGTGAGCAGTTGCAGGCGCTGAATCAGGTGACGTTTTCAGAAAGCGAATGGCGGCGCTTTGTCGAAACCTACCTGGACAAGCCCAGCGACAGCAGCGTGGATAAAAGCCGCAAGATTCACGACGACTACATCCACGATTTTACCTTCGATGATGGCCGCATTCAGAATATCTACCTGGTCGATAAAAAGACGATTGCCCGCAACAAAGTGCAGGTAATCAAACAGTTTGCCCAAACCGGTAGCCACGCCAACCGTTATGATGTAACGATTCTGGTCAATGGCTTGCCCTTGGTGCAGGTGGAGCTGAAAAAACGCGGCGTAGCAATTCGTGAAGCGTTCAATCAGGTACACCGCTACAGCAAGGAGAGCTTCAACAGCGAGCACTCTTTGTTCAAGTATTTGCAGCTGTTTGTGATCAGCAATGGCACCGATAGCCGCTACTTTGCCAACACCACCAAGCGCAACAAAAACAGCTTCGACTTCACCATGAACTGGGCGCAGGCCGATAACACCCTGCTCAAAGACCTGAAGGACGTTACAGCGACTTTTTTCCAAAAGAACACCCTGCTGAACGTTCTACTGCACTATTCGGTGTTTGATATCGACAACACCCTACTGGTGATGCGCCCTTATCAAATTGCCGCCACCGAGCGCATTCTGTGGAAGATAAGAAGCTCGTTTGAAGCTAAAAACTGGAGCACCCCGGAAAGTGGCGGGTATATCTGGCATACCACTGGCTCTGGTAAAACCCTGACCAGCTTCAAGGCAGCGCGCTTGGCTACCGAGCTAGAATTTATCGATAAGGTGTTTTTCGTGGTCGACAGGAAAGACCTGGACTACCAAACCATGAAGGAGTACCAGCGCTTTTCGCCCGATAGCGTGAACGGCTCAGACAACACGGCAGGGCTGAAGAGGAACATTGAGAAAGACGATAACAAAATCATCGTCACCACCATCCAGAAGCTCAACAACCTGATGAAGAGCGAGGCCAACCTGCCCGTATACAAACAGCAGGTGGTGTTCATTTTTGACGAGTGCCACCGCAGCCAGTTTGGTGAGGCACAGAAAAACCTGAAAAAGAAATTCAAACGCTTCTATCAGTTTGGGTTTACCGGTACGCCCATCTTCCCGCAAAACGCATTAGGCGCGGACACTACCGCCAGCGTGTTTGGTCGCGAGCTGCACTCCTATGTCATCACCGATGCTATTCGTGATGAGAAAGTGCTCAAGTTCAAGGTGGACTACAACGATGTGCGCCCCAAGTTCAAGGAAATAGAAACCGAGCAGGATGAGAAAACGCTAAGCGCCGCCGAGAACAAACAGGCGTTGCAGCACCCGGAACGTATTCGGGAGATTTCGCAGTACATCCTGCACCACTACCGCCAGAAAACGCACCGCCTGCAGGGTAATAATCAGGGCTTTAATGCCATGTTCGCGGTGAGCAGCGTGGAAGCCGCCAAGCTCTATTACCAAACGCTGAATGAGCTGCAAAAAGACAGCGACAAGCCTCTGAAAATCGCCACCATCTTCTCGTTTGCGGCCAATGAAGAGCAGGATGCCGTCGGCGACATTCTGGATGAAAGCTTTAATGTATCGGCGATGAACTCCAGCGCTAAGGAATTTTTAAGTGCTGCGATTGAGGATTACAACGCCTACTTCAAAACCACCTACAGCGTGGACAGCAACGGCTTCCAGAACTACTACCGCGACCTGGCCAAGCGGGTAAAAGCCAAGGAAGTCGACCTGCTGATCGTGGTCGGCATGTTCCTCACCGGCTTTGATGCACCTACGCTGAACACTCTGTTTGTCGATAAGAATCTGCGCTATCACGGTTTGATGCAGGCCTTCTCGCGCACCAACCGCATCTATGATGCCACTAAAGCGTTCGGCAACATCGTGACCTTTCGCGACCTGGAAAAGGCCACGGTGGATGCTATTACCCTGTTTGGGGATAAAAACACCAAGAACGTAGTGTTAGAGAAAAGCTACAAAGAGTATATGGAAGGCTTTACCGACTTGGTAACCGGGCATGCAAGGCGCGGTTTTATGGAAGTCGTGGCTGATCTGGAGCAAAACTTCCCTGATCCTGCGGCCATTGAAAAGGAAGCAGACAAAAAAGCCTTTGCTAAAGTCTTTGGCGAGTATCTGCGGGTGGAAAACGTGCTGCAAAACTATGATGAGTTTGCCAGCCTAAAAGCCCTGCAAAGCCTGGACACTAGCGACCCGGAGGCAGTTGAGGCGTTTAAAGCAGAACACTACTTGGACGATGAAAAGCTGGCGGAGCTGCAAACCATACGCTTACCCTCCGAGCGCAAGGTTCAGGATTACCGCTCGACCTATAATGACATCCGCGATTGGCAACGCCGCCAGAAGGCCGCTGAAGCAACTGATGCAACAACACTCGACTGGGATGATGTTGAATTTGAAGTAGACCTGTTGAAATCCCAGGAGATCAACCTGGATTACATCCTTGGGCTGATCTTCGAGCACAACAAAAAAACCAAAAGCAAAGCAGATTTGGTGCAAGAGGTGCGACGAGTGATCCGAGCCAGCCTAGGCAATCGCGCTAAAGAAGGCCTGGTGGTTGATTTCATCAACCAGACTGACCTAGATCAGATCGGTGAGAAAGCCAGCGTGATTGAGGCCTTCTTTACCTTTGCCCAAGCTGAACAGCAACGCGAGGCCGAGGCGCTGATTGAGTCAGAGAATTTAAAGGCAGAAGAAGCCCGGCGCTATATCACTACCTCGCTCAAGCGGGAATATGCCAGTGAAAAAGGCACTGAACTCAACAGCCTTTTGCCCAAGATGAGTCCTCTGAACCCGCAATACCTCGCCAAAAAGCAAAGCGTTTTTCAAAAAATTGTGGCTTTTGTAGAGAAATTCAAAGGCGTTGGGGGGAAGGTTTGATACATATGGCGAAGATAGACTAACCCTTAGTTCAAACCCAAAGAACTGCTGAACGATTAGTGCATCCTGCTCCGCCTAAGTGGAGCATGTCAGCTCAGTTTTGCGACTAAGTCATTCACCGATCTGGCCTGCAGGCCAACTGCCAAAGCGGGTCACGGCGCAGCGTGTCGGTATCGCTGAGATCGATCCAGCCCATCGCCCGCTGCAGCACCAGGGTACGCAACTGGCTGGCCAGCGATGACGGATGCGCAGCGGGTGGCGTCGATCGACCAGATTGTCTTCCAGCGCCTCGATCACGCCGCTGTTGTCGAGGGCCTCACGCAACAGCAGAGCGCCGCTGTCGCTGGTGGTGCGCTGGCCGCTCAGCTCAACACGGGCAGCACCGTTGCACGAGGGCGTCCAGGTGGATAGGCTTTCACCCATGGCGGATGGCTCTCTTGGTTCAGATTCTTGCCGGAACGTTCTGATTTCTCAAGAGAATACCATCCGCTATCTTCGTTTTCAGGTCGGCCTCATGAATAAGCCGGGGTAAAGGGACTGAGATGCGAGAGACAACGACGCGGCAGCACTTGGCGGGAGTTTTGATTCTGCTCGGGCTGTTGGCACAGATTATTGGTTTTACCGGCGCGGTGCCGACCGCGCAGGCGGTGAGCTATCTGCTGTGGGCGGCGGTGGCGCTGCTGTGGCGGGATATTCCCAAGCGTTCGCGCCTTCAGGCGGGGGTGTTGATTGCCCTGGGTGTGGTGATGCTGGTGGTGGCGCAAACCGTGTATGGCGCGGCGGTGAACTGGCCTGCCATGCTGCAGGGGAACGTGTTCGTGGCTTCCATGCTGGTAGGCGTGAGCTTTATCTCGCTGATTGGCACCCAGGGCAACAAGCGTGCGCCGGGTAAGCGGGTAACGGGGGCGGACGGCGTGCTGCGCACCTGGCTGGGCGTGCATTTTCTCGGCACGATTTTGAATCTTTCCACGGTGTTTATGGTGGGCGACCGCTTGGCTCGCCGTGCGCCGTTAACCACGCCGCAGCTATTGGCACTGAACCGTGGGCTAAGCAGCGCCGCGCTCTGGTCGCCCTTCTTTGCTTCTATGGCGGTGGTAATTGCCTTGGTGCCGTCGGTGCAATATGCCCAGATTGCCGTGGTGGGTTTTCCTATCGCCATGCTCTCAGGACTATTAACCACGCTAGAACTGCGGCGACGGTTTGATTTAACCGAGGTGGATGGCTTTTCGCTTTCGCCCCGCAGCCTGCTCATGCCTGCGGGCATGGCGGCGTTGGTGATGCTGTTTCACTTCTGGATCACGCCATCGCTCACCATTGTCAGCATTATTACTTTTTTGCTGCCGGGGGTGGCGCTGCTGAGCAATCTGCGGGAAGGCCCGCGTTTTACCCTGCGGCGCCTGCGTCAGCATACCGTTACTCGCCTGCCCGCCATGCGCGGGGAAATTTCACTGTTTTTAGCGGCAGGCTTATTAACGCTGGGGCTTTCAACGCTGGTAACAGCGGCGGCAGGCGATGAGTGGACGCTGTTTGCCCGCTTTGGTACATGGCAGGCCATGGTGAGTTTTGCGGCTATTACGCTTAGTGCGCTGGTGGGGCTGCACCCGATTATTGGGGTGTCGGTGTTGGCGTCGGTGCTTAATCTGAGCGGCGCTGAACAGACCCTGTTTGCCTTTGTGGCGCTTAGCGCCTGGGCGGTGGGCACCAGTGTGGGGCCGCTTTCGGGTATTAACCTGTCGTTGCAGGGGCGTTACGGGGTGAGCGGTTATCAGATGATGAAAAATAATCTACCTTATGCGGCGATGATGAGCCTGCTCTCGCTAGGCGCGATCGCAGGCTTGAGCGTTTGGCTAGGTTAGATACTTAGGTTTCGACGATTTTGCTCGGAAAGCGGTAGAAGTAGCGGTGGCCGCACTGGTGGCAGGGTTCTATCCGCGCGACATCGTTAAACATGACCTGAGCATCGCAGTGAGTGCAGGCCATTAAGCCCGGGGCGGCGATTTCACCTTCGCAGTAGTCGGCGCGGGCGGCTTCTAGGTCATCCTCGAAACGTTCGCGGTCTACCACGCTACGGTCGGCAATGGAAAGCAGCGATTCCGCGACCCGGCGGGAAAGCTGGTCGATGTCGATTCCTAGCCAGCTGGCAACCTGCTTGCCGGTATCCGCCATGTAGTAGCGCATGTCTTTCAGGTCGCGCTCTACCCAGGCACGCAGCAGCGCTAGCTCGTCTTTGGTGTACTCCTCAAGCTCAGCTTCAAAGGCAACGGCGTCGTCTAAGTCCTTTTGTAGGTTGTCCCAGGTGAGCTCGTTGGCGCCATCCTGCATACGCTCCAATAGGCGCTCGTAGCCTTCGCGAAGGCGGTGATCGTTATGTTTTTCCATGGGTCCTCTCCTTTTGTTGCCACAGGTGCTGCCTATCATCGGTTAGCCGTTCAAGGATACACCGGCATAGGATACAATCGACGCTACTTATCTGACAGTCGTCATCTACTATTCACTTTGCGCCCTGAACAAGGGCGAATTATCCCAAGGCATTGAAAACACCGATGGACGCACAATACAGCCCCCGCGAGATCGAACGTGACGCTCAACAGTACTGGGACAAGCACCAGTGCTTTAAAGCCGTAGAGGACGCCAACCGCGAAAAGTTCTACTGCCTATCCATGTTCCCCTACCCCAGCGGCAAGCTGCACATGGGCCACGTGCGTAATTACACTATCGGCGACGTTGTCTCACGTTTCCAGCGCATGCAGGGTAAAAATGTCATGCAGCCCATGGGGTGGGATGCCTTCGGCATGCCGGCGGAAAATGCCGCCATCCAGAATCAGGTGCCGCCCGCCAAGTGGACCTACCAGAACATCGATTACATGCGCAACCAGTTGAAGGCACTAGGGTTTGCCTACGACTGGAGCCGTGAGTTCGCCACCTGCGATACCAGCTACTACCGCTGGGAGCAGTGGTTCTTCACCAAGCTGGTGGAGAAAGGACTGGTCTACAAGAAGATGTCCACGGTGAACTGGGACCCAGTCGACCAGACCGTGCTGGCCAATGAGCAGGTTATCGACGGCTGCGGCTGGCGTTCCGGTGCGCCGGTAGAGCGCAAGGAGATCCCGCTGTGGTTCCTGAAGATCACCGACTACGCCGATGAGCTGCTGGCGGATCTGGATAACGTCGAGTGGCCTGAGCAGGTCAAGACCATGCAGCGCAACTGGATCGGCAAATCCCGTGGCGTCGAGCTGAGCTTCGATATCAAAGCCGCCGATGGCAGCGCCTGCGAGCCGCTGGCGGTGTACACCACCCGCCCCGATACGCTGATGGGCGTGACCTACGTGGCCGTCGCCCCTGGGCACCCGCTGGCCAAACAGGCCGCCGAGCAGAGCAGCGAGATCGCGGCGTTCTGTGAAGAGTGCGCCAAAGGCGGCACCTCTGAAGCGGAAATGGCCACCAAAGAGAAGCTGGGCATGGCCACGGGCCATAAAGCCATTCACCCATTAAGCGGTGAAGGTGAAGAAGTACCGGTATTCGTGGCTAACTTCGTACTGATGGAGTTCGGCACCGGCGCGGTGATGGCCGTTCCCGCCCACGACCAGCGCGACTGGGAGTTTGCCACCAAGTACGGCATCGAGCTGAAGCCGGTGGTAGCCGACGAGCACGGCAATACGCCAGATATCTCTGAAGGCGCTTACACCGAGCACGGCACGCTGATCAATTCCGGCGAGTTCGACGGCCTGGAATTCCAAGCCGCGTTCGATGCCATTGCCGATAAGCTGGCCGAGCTTGGCCGTGGCGAAGTGAAAACCAACTATCGCCTGCGTGACTGGGGTATTGCCCGCCAGCGCTACTGGGGCGCGCCGATTCCGGTGAAGTACGGCCCGGAAGGCCAGACCGTACCGCTCTCCGATGACGAGCTGCCCGTCGCGCTGCCCATGGAAGTCACCGTGGATGCCTCCGGCTCGCCGCTGAAGAAGATGCCGGAGTTCTCCGAGCTGGGCGATGGCTGGGTGCGTGAAACCGATACCTTCGACACCTTTATGGAATCCTCCTGGTACTTCGCTCGCTTCTGCTGTGCGGATAACCACGAGGCGATGCTGGACGAGCGTGCCAACTACTGGCTGCCGGTGGATCTTTACATTGGCGGTATCGAGCACGCTATTCTGCACCTGCTCTACGCCCGCTTCTTCCACAAGCTGCTGCGCGATTTCGGCATGGTTGATTCCGATGAGCCGTTCCAGCAGCTGCTCACCCAAGGCATGGTGATCGCGGAAACCTTCTACCGCATTAAAGATAACGGCGGCAAAGAGTGGTTCAATCCCGCCGATGTGGAAGTGAAGCGCGACGAAAAAGGCCGCCCGCTGAGCGCCATTTTGATGAGTGACGGCCAGCCGGTGGAGATGGGCGGCATCGAGAAGATGTCCAAGTCGAAGAACAACGGCGTCGACCCGCAGTCGATGATCGACAAGTTCGGTGCCGACACCGTGCGCCTGTTTATGATGTTTGCCGCACCACCTGAGCAGTCGCTGGAGTGGTCGGATTCCGGCGTCGAGGGCGCGCACCGCTTCCTGAAGCGCATCTGGCGTCAGGTTACCGAGCACCTGGAAGCGGGCACTCCAGGCACGCTGAACGTCGATGCACTCAACGACGACCAAAAAGCGCTGCGACGCAAAACCCACGAAACCATCAAAAAAGCCAGCGACGACATTGGCCGTCGCACCACCTTCAACACCGCCATTGCCGCTGTGATGGAGCTTTCTAACGCGGTCGCTAAGTTTGACGATACGTCCGAACTGGGCCTCGCGGTTAGCCGTGAAGCGTTGGAAGCCTGCGTACTGCTGCTGGCCCCGATTACCCCGCACCTTTGCCACACCCTGTGGCAGCAGTTGGGCCATGAGCAGCCCGCCATTGAAGCCCAGTGGCCGAAAGTAGACGAAGTCGCCCTGACCCGCGACAGCATCGAGCTGGTGGTACAGGTAAACGGTAAACTGCGCGCCCGCCTGGAAGCCCCGGCCAGCGCCGACAAAGCCACCATCGAGCAACTGGCGATGGAAAACGAAAACGTCCAGCGCCATTTGGAAGGCAAAACGGTTCGTAAGGTGATCGTGGTGCCCGGCAAGCTGGTTAACATTGTGGTGAGCGGATGAATCGCCGTCGCTTTTTGACCCTCAGCATCGCCGCGTCAGCGGCGGTGCTGCTCAGTGGCTGTGGGTTCCGCCTGCGCGGCTCGGAATCCATGCCACGCCTGCCCGCGCTCTCGCTAGAGGGCGATGACAACAGCGCTCTCGCCCAGCAGCTTCGCACTCGCCTGCAGCAGTTAGGCACCGAGGTAGAAAGCGGCGCGCCCTGGCGCGTCACTCTGGGCACCCCTTCCCTTCAGGAGCGGCGCATCGGGACCGATGGCCGTGCCAGCCGTGAGCATGAGCTGACGCTGAGCACGTCGCTGTCGGTGCAGCAGCGGGAAACCAATGCCTACGCCCTGAACAACGCCACGCTGAGTACCAGCACGCGGATTCGCGTCAGCGATGACGACCTGCTGAACCGCGAGACGCTGTTCCAGGAAGCCGAGCAGACACTGACTCGGCAGCTTGCCCAGCGTATTGTGGAACGCTTAGCTAACCTTGAGGCGCTGCGGTGAAGGTATTTGCCGATCAATTGCCCGCCGCTCTGGCCAGGAAGCTGCCGAAAGCAGTGATCGTGGCGGGTGACGAGCCGCTTCAGCATCGTGACGCCTGCGATGCCGTGCGCGCCGCCGCCCGCCAAGCGGGTATCGAAGAGCGCGAAGTGCTGGATGTGGAGCCCAACTTTGCCTGGGGGCGGCTCCTGGAAACCGCGAGCAACCTCTCGCTGTTTGCCACCAACAAACTGTTGGAGCTGCGTTTGGGCAATCAAAAGCTGGGGCAGGAAGGCAGCAAGGCGCTGGCGCAGTACGCAGACATGATGGATGGCAGCGATGATTTGCTGCTGGTCAGCATGGGCAAAGTCGATGCCAAGCAGCAGAAAAGCGCCTGGTTCAAAGCCTTAGATAAACAGGGAATTTTTGTTCCCGTATGGCCGGTAGATGCCTCACGGCTTGGCTATTGGCTACGGGATAGGGCCTCGCATCACGGCCTGCAGATCGACCTGGAAGCCGCGCGACTACTGGGTGAGCGCACCGAGGGTAATCTGCTGGCGGCTGATCAAGAGCTGCAAAAGTTGGCGTTGATCTACCCGGCTAACACCCGGCTCAACGTCGAGCACATTGCCCAAGGTGTGGAAGACAGCACCCGCTTTGACGTCTTCAATCTGGCGGATGCGTGCTTGAAGGGCGAACCCAGCCGTGCCTCGCGGATTGTGAACGGCCTAAGAAGCGAAGGCGTGGAAGCACCGATTGTGCTGTGGGCGCTCACCCGTGAGCTGCGCACTCTGCTATCGCTGCATCAGCATTTGGACCAAGGCCAAAGCTTCGAGCATGCCTGCAAATCCCAAAAGCCGATGATTTTTGATAAACGTCGCCCGTCCTATCAAAAAGCCATTAGCCGCCTTTCCATGAAGCGTTTACACAAACTGCTACTAATGGCCCAGCGCCTGGATTTAGCGGTGAAAGGGGTATCTGCCGTGCCTCTATGGCCGGGGCTGCACGACCTCGCCATGACCATGGCAGGGGCAAAAGGCCTCCTGGCGGAAACGCCCTGGACCTATCGCATTAGTGCAAATAATTAGCACTTTGCATTTTCGTCTTAAAACACTCGCTGTTTGTTTCTATACTAATCACTCAGGCTACTCATAGCTTGCTCCCCGATAAGTCTAAGGATGAAGACAATGAAAACAGTGCGTGCTTACCTCTCGACCCTTTTGATTGCTGCGTTAGTGTTTGCCAGCCTGCCCGTTGTGGCGGCCCCTACCGCCCCGCAAGGTATGGATCTGGTATCAACGCAGTCTGTTTTAGCAGGCGACCGTGCCGGTGCGGACCGCGAGCGTATCAATGAAATCCTCGCCCGTGCCGATGTGCAAGATCAACTGCTCAAACAGGGCGTCAATCCCGCCGATGTCGAGGCGCGTGTGGCGGCCCTGAGCGATGCCGAAGCCCAGCAAATGGCGCAGCAGCTTGAGCAGTTGCCCGCCGGTGCTGGCGTGATTGGTGCGCTGTTCGCGGTATTTGTGATTCTGCTGGTAACGGACATTCTCGGTTTAACCGATGTTTACCCGTTCACACGTTAATTCATCCGCGATGATGAACCGTTATGTTAACGCCCGCACTGCGGGCGTTTTACTGTTAGGCCTGCTGCTTCTACTGCTAACCGGCTGCGCACGCAGCCCGGTACTGCTTGAAAGCACCAAAGCGAGCCTGACGCCGCAAACCGAGCTTACCGAGGTGCCGTTTTTCGCCCAAACGGAATACCAGTGCGGCCCAGCTACCTTAGCTATGGTGCTTAATCACGAAGGCGTAGAGGCTAGCTTAGACGAGCTGATTCCTCAGGTATTCTTGCCTGGGCGTGATGGCAGCGTGCAGCCGGAAATGCTGGCCACGGTACGCCGCTACGAACGGCTGGCAATTCCCATCCGAGGTACCATGGATGCTCTGCTCACGCACCTGGAAGCAGGTAACCCGGTGG
>Ga0105217_100572_pt1 | contig 11845 bp, 22 predicted proteins | sample Virmet3651_4511_FD_89710 | JGI IMG/M metagenome (GOLD analysis project Ga0105217, IMG submission 89710) | Marine viral communities from the Southern Atlantic ocean transect to study dissolved organic matter and carbon cycling - metaG 3651_4511 | ecosystem: Environmental > Aquatic > Marine >... | reverse complement strand
TTATCGCAGGGATCGCCGCCGTCGCAGGCGTTGCCTACCTGATATACAAAAACTGGGACTGGATCGGCCCCTGGTTCGGCGGGCTTTGGGCCGGCATCAAGGCCAAGGCCGGTGCTGCTTGGGAGGGCATCAAGGCCGCCTTTAGCGACGGCATTGGCGGTGTTACTCGCTTGCTGGTGAACTGGTCGCCGCTAGGCATCCTCTGGCGAGGCATTAGTACCGCGCTAAGCACCCTCGGCATTGAGCTGCCCACCACGCTAACCGGCCTGGGCGGTGCGCTCATTGACGGCATGATCGGCGGCATTGATGCCAAGTGGCAAGCGCTGAGAGACAAGATCACCGGTATGGCCAGCGGCGTGACCAGCTGGTTCAAGGAGGCACTCGGCATCAATTCACCGTCCACCGTGTTCGCTGGGTTCGGCGGCAACCTGCTCGAAGGACTGGTTGGCGGCATCGATGAGAAGTGGCAGATGCTCAAGGACACGATCGGCAATACCGCCAGCGCAGTGACCGGGTGGTTTAAAGACAAGCTCGGCATCAACTCGCCCTCCAAGGTGTTCGCCGAGTTCGGCGTCAACACCATGGAAGGCTACCAGCAGGGGATAAAACGCGAGGAAGACGGCCCGCTGCGCGAAGTTAACGCCTTCGCCAAGTCGCTACGCCAGGCCGGTGGTGGCTTGATGCTGGGTGCTGCTGCGCTATCTTCCGGCGGTGTCGCCGCTGACAGCGCTCCGCTGGCCTCTCCAAGCTTCGACGCCCGCCCGCCGCTCACTGCCTCGGCTAGCGGCGGGGGCAGCAGCATCACTATCGGCGACATCCACGTCCACGCCGCACCCGGCATGGACGAACAGGCACTGGCCCGCTACGTAGCCGCCGAAGTGCAGCGCGCCTTGGCCAATGCCGAACGCGACGCCGGCGCACGCCGCCGCAGCGCCTTCCACGATATCGACTGAAGAGGAAAACAGCATGGCACGATGGATCGGTGTAGATCTCGACGGCACATTGGCGGAAATAACCGGCACCACGGGCAGACGGATCGGCAATCCCGTTCAGCCGATGCTTAAACGCGTAAAGCGCTGGCTAGCCGATGGCAAGGCGGTAAAAATCATGACCGCTAGAAGGCTCGATCAAGGCCAGGTCGATGAGCTAGAAAACTGGCTGATGCGTCACGACATCGAAAAGTGCGGCATCACCAACAGTAAAGATCCCGATATGATCGAACTTTGGGATGACAACGCCCTTCGCGTGGAGCGCAACACCGGCAAGCTCTGCTCTGGATGCAAATCGAGCAGGGGCTCTCACTCATCTTCCAGCACCGCATTATCCGATGACAACGCCGTGCTGACTGACTGTTGAGGAAGTACCCATGATGATGGCTTACGGCATGTTCGTCTTCGCGCTCAACTCCGCGCCGTACCAGGAGCTGCAGCGCCAAACCGCCTGGCGTCACGACGGCCAAGGCCGGGTAGGCAAGCGCCCGGCACGCCAGTTCCTCGGCCCGGGTGACGACACCATCACGCTCACCGGTACGCTGCTGCCCCACTTCACCGGTGGGCAGCAGAACCTGGATGAGTTGCGCGAAATGGCCGATGAGGGCGGTGCCTGGCCGCTGATCGAAGGCAGCGGCATTTTCTACGGGCTCTACGTGATCGAAGGCATGAGCGAGACCAAGAGCCACCAAATGCGTGACGGCAGCGCCCAGCGCATCGCGTTTTCGCTCACCCTGCAGCGCATCGATGACGAAAGTGCTGAACGGCTGGGCAGCCTGGCCGCCGCCTTTGGCCGGCTGCGCAGCGGCAACATTGCCGGGGCACTGGCATGAGCTGGGCGCGTCAACAGCAGGGGCGCCCTGCCCGCGCTCCTGGGTACCGGCTCACCATCGGCGGGCAATTGATCAGCCCCGAGCTAGACGCCCGGCTGATGCGCCTACGCCTGACCGATCGCCGCGGCTTCGAGTCTGACCAGCTCGATATTACCCTGAGCGACCACGACGGCCGCCTGGCGCTGCCCCGCCGAGGGGTCGAGCTAACGCTAGCGATTGGCTGGCAACATGAAGGTCTGGTGGAGCGCGGCATCTTTATCGTTGACGAAATAGAGCACAGCGGTGCCCCCGACACGCTCACCATCCGCGCCCGTAGCGCCGATATGCGTCAGCAGCTGCCCGGCAAGCGCTCGCAGGACTGGCACGAGCTCACCCTGGGCGACATCATCGACGCCATCGCTGGGCGAAACGACCTAGACCCCGCCATCGGCGAAGCGCTGCGCGGGATCTACCTCGACCACATCGACCAGACCGACGAGTCCGACCTGCATTTTCTTACCCGTCTGGCCGAGCAATACGACGCCATCGCCACCATCAAAGCGGGTCGCCTGCTGTTCATGCCCGCAGGCCAAGGCAGCACCGCCAGCGGCCAGGCCATTGACCCGGTCACGCTCTACCGCCACCAGGGCGACAGCCACCGCTACACCGAAACCGACCGCGACGCCTTCACCGGCGTGCGCGCCTACTGGCACGACCCCGACGCCGCCGAGCGCCGCGAAGCCATCGCCGGTAGCGAAGAAAACCTGAAGAGCCTACGCCACACCTATGCCACCGAAGACGACGCCATCACCGCTGCTAAAAGCGAATGGCAGCGCATTCAGCGTGGCGGGGCCGAATGCTCGCTCACCTTGGCCGAAGGCAGGCCCGACCTGTACCCCGAAACCCCCGTCACCCTTTCCGGCTTCAAGGCCGTGATCGATGCAAAGCCCTGGATCATCACCGAGGTGAGCCACGAACTCAGCGACACCGCCTACACCTGCGGCGTGCAGATGGAAATACTCGGAATGTAAGCGGCTGTACGTGAAATCTGACGGAGTTGGCGGGGGTAAGGTGGCTAGATTTTGCGATCAGGCGTCTAAAAAACCCGGCCATCATAAGACCGGGTGCGGCGTAGCAAGGTAGAGCCACTCAATCGAAGCTGAATGTCTCTCGATTGCCTGCGGCGCTTTCTTCCATCTGCATGCAGCTTTGAAGTATCTGGTAGCTGCCGCCGCCGAACTCGGCGACTTCCTGGCAGTGGTTACGGATCCTGCCTGATGTGTTTGCCCATTGACCTTTTAGGCCGTTGTAAGCGTTCTGTTCCATCTGCATGCAGCTATTGAATATCTGATGGCTGCCGCCGCCGAACTCGGCGACCTCTTCACAATGGGCTTCCACATCAAAGCGGGGCACTTCTTGGCCGAGGGCCGACAAAGGGACAACAGCGAGCAAGAAGGCAACCAGGTGGCGACACATAATCAGAACTCCTCGATGGCGGCAACGATCTTGTCAGCGGTGCCTTGCGACACCTCGCTGTTAAGTTGAGCAACCACGCGACCACTTTCCGACTGGTAGCGATGGGGGCCAACAAGCGATTCCAAGGCGTCGAAGTAACCCTTCACGTCGTCGCATACTTCGCGTTCTTCGCAGATGAAGAACTGCCCGCCGCTGGGTGCGACTTCGTCAAGCACGATACTGATATGGTGCTGATAACCGCCCGGCACCATGCCGCTATCGCTGACGTCCTCTGTTACGAACTCGTTGATATCGACGTCAGTATCTTTCAGTGCATCGACCAGGGCTTCCTCTGAAACCGGCTCGGCTGAAGCTGAACAGCCCGCCAAAAACGCCAATGCCGCCATTGTCAGTACACGTTTCATCCTTGTCCCCTTACTTCTTGGCGGAAAAGTTAACCGCCTTTATAGATAAAAATGCCACCTAAAATTGGCAAAGCTTAATTTAATCGCCCCACTACTCTACATGATCAGGCTTACGAAAACCGCCGCCGCTGCAGCTCCTGCTTAGCCTGTATGGCTCGCGCGCGCGCCTGCTTGAAGATCCCGCGCTCAACTTCGCCAATGCGGTTTGCCCAAACGCCTGCGATGAAAAAAATAATGCCACCACCGATCAAGAGCAGGTTGGCCGTGCTCATCGGCACTGAGAGCAGATAACCGCTAAAAACCCCGGTGACGGCGAGGCCGATCAAAAAAAACATGATGGCCGTGGGGATGTTCAGACGGTTACGCAGCCAGCTTTGTCGTGCTTCCCGCTTGCTCTGCTCGGCTATTTCTCTGAGCTGCTCGGTGGTAAGCGGCGGCGCTGCGTGAGCATCAGCAGGTGGGTTAATGGTGATGTGGTGGCCTAGCGTGATATGGCCATCATTATTCCCCCCTACCGTGATGCTCACGGTGCGTTCCTCGCCATCACTGGGCAAGTCCAGCTCTTTAATGGCCTCTTCAAACTTGCCGATGGCCTTGTCCAACCCCTGATCCATCCGATCCCGGCTCATGTTCCCTACTCCCTGATTTGGTTCTTTTTAACTTAACGGTTTACCACCAGCTTTAACGTCCGGTTTAGCTTCTCATCGTCCTGCGCGCCCTCCTCCTCCTGCTGGAGGTAGTTGTAAACGTCTGCGGCAATCTCGATCAGCTTCGTCGCAGGTAGGCGCTTGCCCGCCTCGGTGGCGATGGCGTCCAGCCGCTCCACTATCCGCACCAACTGCGCCACGTCGATGGGTTCACCACTAGACGCTTCTGAAGCCCGTTCAATCGACTGGCCGGAACGCTGGCCGGTCAAAACGTAGGATATATCCACCCCAAGCGGCGCTAGACGCGCCACTAAATCAGCAGAGCATTTTTGTCTGCCTGCAAGAATGTCTTTAAGTCTCTGTGGCGAGTTTTCACCAGCGCGCCTGGATGCTTCCGCCAGCGACAAGCCCAAGATAGAAATTTCTTCCCTAATCCTAAGGGGGATATTTTCAACCAATTCAGTTGACACGGTAGGATATCTCCACCATTCTATGAATGTCGTTAACTCCACAACACACCACAAAGGAACCACCCATGAAAGAGACCGCCACCGATAACCGCGATTCCCGCCACTCCTTACAAGACCATCAACAAGCAATAGCGAGTCTCGCTCTCGCTAAAGCCGTTTCTAAGCTGGCCACTAACCCGAATCTTGAGGCTGGAACACTTAGCGTGCATGCCGTTGAAGTGGCCGAGGCCCTTGTGGCGGGCATGGCGGTTATTCAGGGCGCTCAAGCGTCCGATAGTAGTCGGTAAGCGCTTTATGAAACGCCGCAGCGGCTTCGCCAAGCCGCTGACCAGCCTGAGGGCTACTTGCATTCTGCAAGCTTCCAGCGCCAAAAACCCCGGCCTTACACATTTCAATCAGCACTTGCTGCGCGGCGCTTTCAGGCTGGTCAGACGGGTGAATTAAGTCCTGTCCTGACATAACCAAAGTCCTCCATTTGGACATTGTTGAAAAACCGCGAGGTCTCTCGCGGCCTAGACCATTAGCGAGTCATTTTCCCTAAGACTGCCTAAAGGAAGCATAACGTATGACTACCCCGGAAACCATTCGCACCCCCGGCGCGGCCTACTCGCGCAGCCCCAACGGCTGCAGCAAGCAGGTGATGACCCAGATCACCCCAGATGAACGCGAGCAGCTCAAAGCCATTGCTGAGCTGGAGATGCGTAGCGTCTCCGCCACGCTGCGTATGTTGATGTTGCGCGGCATGCAGGGCTACCACGACGACACCGTCAGCGCTGAGTAATGAGCAGGAGCGAACCATGACTATCACTACCGACATGCAACCGCTTGCCACGCCGTTTCTGTTCCAGCAGGCCGAGGTACGCACCGCCACCGATGAAAAAGGCGAGGCGTGGTTTTGCGCCAAAGATGTGTTTGAAGCCCTCGAAATCACTTGGAGTAACAAGAGTGGAAGCCTTAGAGGAGTGCCCGAAGAGTGGCTTTGCACCTTATATCTCAAGGGGCAAAGGGGTGCTGGTGAAGTGATTTTCCTCTCCGAAGCCGCCGTGTATAGGGTGCTATTCCGTTCCAACAAGCCCCAGGCGGTGGCCTTTGCCAACTGGGTCTGCGGTGAAGTGCTGCCCACGCTCCGCAAGCAAGGCTTCTTTGGGCAGGTGCCTGCCAAAGAGCGGCTGGGTTTCTCCCGCCAGATTCTCACGGTGACCCGCGAGCTGATGCGCTGCCGCAACGCCTTCCACCAAGCCATATTGCTCGACGAGTTGCGCGACCTGTACCGCATGGTGGGTAAGCCGTTGCCCGACTTTAGCGCCGTCAGCCTAAAGCCCAGCCAAATGCCGCTGCTGTAACGCCCTGCTCTCTGCTGCTCGAGGAAATTCGCCATGTACCAAGACCCTAAACGTATTCGCACTAAAGCCACCGTCTACCTCGACCAGTACGAGTCGGACGTCATCACGGCGCTGGCCAACTACCTGGGCGTGCCAAAAGCCGAGGTGATGCGCCAGATGATGATGAAGGAGGCCCGCGAGGCGCTTGGCATTGATCCCGCTGCCCTGGAAACCAGTGTCAATGCTCACGCTGGGTAAACCCAGCCCCACTTCCACCGTGCATAAGAGGTGCCTACATGCCGGAACAGCCCCTGGAGCTGGATGAGCAGGCGAAGGCCGTGCTGGATGCCGTTTGCGAACAGCAAGGCCTAGAAACCCGCGAACAAGCAGCCGAATGGTTGCTACGCCGCCGCATTCGACGCGGTACCCAAGGCCTAACAGGCCGTGGCCGGGCGCTATACGACGTAAAAGGAGAAGGTCGATGAAAATCTATTGCCCCCACTGCAAGCAGGGCGCGATTACCCGTACCAGCAAGCGCCCGGTACCGGTGTTCTATGAAGTGTATGCGATGTGCCCCAGCCAAGAGTGTGGTTGGGCCGGCAAGATTTATGTCGATTTCGCCACCACCACCACGCCTAGCCGCAATCCAGACCCAGCGGTCAGCATCCCGCTTGAGCCGAAAAGCCGCCGCGATCTGCTCGAGCAGCTCACCGCCAACTACCAATAACGCAGGAGCTTGTCATGGGAACCATCACGCCTATTCGCCACAACACGTTTTGCCCGCTGGATACCGAGAACGTCGCCATCGCTCAGCTGTGGAAACACCGTGGTTGGCCGCGCCATGAGGCGCTGGACGACTGCATCGATTACCTCTGCGACGTGCACAGCATGCCGCAGCAAGGGGCTGAAAACGCTGCTTTCCAGGCGCTGGCAGAGATTGAGTCGGTCAATGCTCACGGCACCATCGATGTTTCGGCGACCACCAGCCACGCCGTCGTTATCACCAACCGTGCGGGGCAGCGCATCGTGCTGACCGTGCGCGATCTGCGCCGCTTGCTAGATGGCCAGGACTTGCAATGCGGCAACAGCGTTACCGGGCAGTTGCTGTTGCTGGAGAGTTGAGCACACCGCATTACCCGACCGCGTATTTCACTCAGCAATAAGGAGGGCGAGCGTGAATACATCGCTACGCCAGGACATTCTCGCGCGCCTGTTCCGCGACTTCGAGGCTAAGGAGAACGGGGCTTACCTGCAGAAGGTGCGCTGCCCCGAGTGCGGCAAGCGCGAGGCCTACATAAAGGCGGACGCGCCGTGGATGCTTAAATGCGGTCGAGAAAACAACTGCGGCGTCCAGGTTCACGTCAAAGAGCTATTCCCCGAGTTCTTTCAATCGTGGAGTGAGCGTTACGCGCCGCGTGCTGATATGCCGGCACATGAAAAAACCACCAGTGCAACCCCGGTGGCGGATGGCTACCTGCGCGATGGTCGCGGCTTTGAGCTGGAGAAGGTGCGCGGTTGGTACACGCAGGAAAGCTTCTGGAAGCCGCAGATCGGCGGCACCGCGACCGTGCGCTTTACCCTGCCAGGCGGCGCGTACTGGGAGCGCCTGCTCGATAACCCGGAGCGCTTTGGCAAACAGAAGGCGAACTTTGTTGGCCGCTATAAAGGCCAGTGGTGGTGCCCGCCGGTACTCACCCCTGCCGATCTGGTGGATGCCGAAGAGGTGTGGATCGTCGAGGGCATTTTCGATGCCATCGCGCTTTACCACCACGGCATCGCTGCCGTCTCGGCCATGAGCTGCGCGAACTACCCAGAAGACGCCCTAAACGGCCTTTCCGATGCCGCGCACCAGGCAGGCACTAGCCGCCCCACGCTGGTGTGGGCGCTAGATAGCAACCGCGCCGGGCAAAAGGCCACGCTCAAGCACGTTGAGCGTGCCCGTGCCGCTGGCTGGGAATGCCGGGCAGCGCAGTTGCCAGGCAGTGGCCAGCGGGATTGGAACGACGCTCACCAGCGCGGTGAGCTTTCCGAGAAGCATCTTAGCGCCTACCGCTACCATGGCGCGTTGCTGTTGGCCGAAAGCCCCATGGCTAAGGCGCTGATCATGTACAAGCGCACCGAGCGGCGCGAGTTCTGGTTTGAATACCGCGCTCAGCTGTGGTGGTTCAAGCTCGACCTGGATGCGTTCGACCGCGCAGTGCGCGCCGAAGGCGAAGACGGCGCCGACCAGCAGAGCCTGAACCCCGCTATTCGCGATGCGGCACTGGAGCAAGCGGGCAGCGTGAAAAAGATCTGCACCTGCTACCCCACGGCGCTGTATTACCAGTCCAACGCGGTCACCGATGAGAGCTGGTATTACTACCGCGTGGAGTTCCCCGATGGCCGCGCGCCGGTCAAAAACACGTTTAGCGGTGGGCAGCTAGCCAGTGCCAGCGAGTACAAAAAGCGCCTGCTGGGCGTGGCCCCTGGTGCGGTATGGATAGGTACCAGCCAGCAGCTCGACCAGCTGCTACAAGACCAGATCGGCAATATCAAAACCGTCGAGACCATCGATTTCATCGGCTACAGCAAAGAGCACGGGGCTTACGTGTTCGGCGACCTGGCCGTGGCTGGTGGCAAGGTTCACGCCATTAACAGCGAGGACTATTTCGAGATCGGTCCGCGTCGCCACCTGAAAACCCTGAGCCAGTCGGTAACGCTGCATATCAACCCTGACCACAAGGCGTTCAGCACCGAGTGGACCCACCAGTTGTACGGGGCGTTTGGCCTGCGTGGCGTGGTGGCACTGGCGTACTGGCTGGGCAGCTTGCTGGCTGAGCAGATCCGCGCGGAGATGGGCAGCTTCCCGTTTTTGGAGATTGTGGGTGATGCCGGTGCGGGTAAATCCACGTTGATTGAGTTCATGTGGAAGCTGGTGGGCCGCCGTGATTACGAAGGCTTTGACCCTTCCAAAGCCACCATGCCCGCCCGGGCGCGTAACTTTGCCCAGGTGAGCAACCTGCCGGTGGTGCTGATTGAGTCTGACCGCGAGCAGGAAGGCGGCGCCAAACAAAAGCAGTTCGATTGGGACGAACTCAAAACCGCCTTTAACGGCCGCTCGATCCGGGCTCGTGGCGTGAAGAACTCAGGCAACGACACTTACGAACCGCCCTTTCGCGGCAGCATCGTGATCAGCTAGAACGCCCCTGTTCAGGCAGGCGAGGCGATCCAGACACGTATCTGCCACCTGCATTTCAGCCGTGAAGGCCAGACCCTGAAGACCAAAGAGCTGGCCGAGGGCTTAGAAAAAACCGATCTGGAGCATGTCAGCCAGTTCGCGCTGACCGTGGCTCGCCAGGAAGCCGCGCTGCTTGAGCACATCACGACCAGCGGCCGTGAGTACGCCAACCAGTTGGGCCAAGACCCGGAAATTAAGGCGCTACGTATTGCCAAGTGCCACGGCCAACTGATGGCTCTGGTGGAGTGCTTAGGCCCGCAGGCGCTCAACCTGTTCGATGACCAGACCATCACCATGGCCATGGGCCACATCAAACAGATGGCCCGTGAGCGTCAGCAGTCGATCAACGCCGATCACCCCATGGTGGCGGAGTTCTGGGAGGCGTTCGATTACATCGAAGGCCTGCGGCCTGAGCCGACGTTGGATCACTACGGAGGCCAGGGCGACAACATTGCCATCAACCTTAAAGACTTCGAGCGCACCTGCGGCGAATACAAGCTGCGCGTGCCGGATATGCGCGAGCTAAAGCGCTACCTGAAAAGCAGCAAAACCCGCCGCTTTATTGATGCTAACCGCACCGTGCGAAGCCAAGTTCGCTTAAACGGTGCCAGCGTGAAGTGCTGGATCTTCCAGCGTTAAGCCAGGAGCCACTGCCATGCAACAACGCTACCGCACCTACACCTTGGATCAAGCTGCTGCCCTGTTGAACACCGGGCGTAACACGCTAGCCCGGCAGCTGCGTGACGCGGCAGTGCTTGGCCAGGACAACCTGCCGGCCGGTGGCTACCGGGGCAAAACCCGGCTTGTGGTGGTGGCCACCGGCACTTACTGGCACCCCGTTTGCGGCTGGACACACTACGGCCGCACCGAGTTCACCGACGCTGGGCTTGACCACATCGCGACCAAGCTCGGCATACCCCTTGCTCGCCTACCACATCACCGCGAGCCCCATAACCCGCAACATGCAAGGAGTCAGTCATGACCCACGAATCAAGCATGCCCAACCTCTCTGCTCGCCTGAGCGAGCGCAACCGCCAAGCCCTTAACGACATGCTCGATGCCGAGGAGGAAGTCGAGCGCAAGGCCGACGATCTCGAGCGCAAAGGCCCAGACGCCTGGGTTCGGCTGGCCTGTGTTGGCAAGGGCGACACCGGGCAGAGCCAACACTGCCGGCGCATCCTGCTTTCCGTTTACAACGGTGCCACCTGGCCGCTGGACCCGACCCGCTTGCGCGTCATCGATCGCGAGCTGCAACAGGCCGCGCTCACCGTGCTCGAGTGGAGCATCTACTCCTTTAATGAGCCCCACGACTACACGCCAGGTGGAAACCAGCTGATGCAGGACTTTGCCACCATTGAAAAAGCGGAGCCCTAACCATGGCTGACAACGCCGATATTGCCAACGAAATGATGCAAAACCGGCTGGAGGGGGCGCTGGCCAAGCGCCCCCGCTGGATAGGCATCGATATGGCCGTCACCGCTTGTGATGACTGCGGCCACGAGATCCCCCAGGCGCGCCGAGCGGCTGCGCCCTGGGCCACCACCTGCATCGAGTGCCAGGGCATTCGTGAACAACGGAGGCGGCATGTGCGCTGAACAAGCCAAGGGTGGGCGCTGGGCACGGGCAGCGGCCATGCTCTGCCAAGACAAAGCGTTCCAGCTCTATCTAGATCGCCGCCGGCGGCATAAACAAGGGCTGTCAGAAACCCAGCTGCCCGACGGTACCCATAACGCCGACGACGCCCGCGATTGGCTGTGCGCGGCGTGCAAGATCCAGAGCCGCGCCGAGCTAGACCACAACCCACAAGCGCTGGCCACCTTCCGTACCATTCGCCAGCGCGTGGGCCGGTGGAAGAACCGGCAGCCTGGCTAAGGTTGCGCCGCCGTGTGCCTTGGGCTAGGCTTAATCCGCTTCTCAGCCAAATCTGGGAAGTGGGTTTCGCAGCCCAACGTACATACGGCGCATAGCGCCCCCTATACCTGATGGCGCTTTTTTTGTGCCCACCGGGTAGTTATGGCGGGCCGTGCGTGGGAGGCCTTGTGCCTGCCGGTTTCCGTGTGTGCCGGTCTGCGAACCCGCGTGCGGTCCGCCTCCATCGTTTCGCAGCGACGTGGCGGACTCCTGATTACATACGGAGCTTCACCATGACAACCGCTCAAATCATTCCCTTCCCGAGCCATCGAGCCAAACGCCCAACGCCGAGCGAACGCCTCGACGATCTGGCCTCGCGTATTGCCATCACCATCTCCGAACTCCCCGACGCCGATCACGACACCGAGGAACTCCAGTTGCTGCGCCGCATTGATCGCCGACTCGCGCAGATGGACAACTTCCTCGCCCAGCAGCCTTGGAGATAACCATGAATAGCCAACTGATACCCGTTTTTCACACCGATAACGCTGAGCTTCTGTGCAACGCTCGCGATCGATGACGCGCAAGCGGGTCGGGTCCAGCGGCCAGGTGGCACCGTTGTAAACGGAAAGCAGGATGCGCCGGCAGTGTTGGCTC
>Ga0105217_100568_pt1 | contig 11901 bp, 10 predicted proteins | sample Virmet3651_4511_FD_89710 | JGI IMG/M metagenome (GOLD analysis project Ga0105217, IMG submission 89710) | Marine viral communities from the Southern Atlantic ocean transect to study dissolved organic matter and carbon cycling - metaG 3651_4511 | ecosystem: Environmental > Aquatic > Marine >... | reverse complement strand
GCCCACCGTCGAGCGGGGGTTATGTGATGTCGATTTTTGCTCAATGGATATAGCAGGTGAAAGCCCCTCAATGTGGTCGACATCGGGTTTTTCCATCATGGAAAGGAATTGACGCGCATAGGCAGACAACGATTCTACATATCGTCGTTGGCCTTCCGCATAAAGGGTATCGAAAGCAAGGGATGATTTCCCCGAGCCAGAAAGTCCGGTTATCACCACCAGTTTGTCTCTTGGCAGTGTTAAATCGATGTTTTTTAAATTGTGGGTGCGGGCACCGCGAATTTCGATTTTATCCATTGAAGCCTAAGTGAGAGAAAAAAGAATCAGTATGCCATAGGTGTCAAGCAAAGTGATATGGCAACGTACCTTGAAATTATACTCGCTGAGTATTGAAGGGATCACCTTAAGATTAGATTAATCGGTTTTTAGAAACGTGGGAAGGCGCTTATATTATGCTACACTTCGCGCCCATCATGAATTAGAGGACTTTAACGGTTTGAACGCTCTGGAATTGCGCGCCTCACTGGCGCTTGCCTTGGTGTACGTTTTACGTATGTTGGGTTTGTTTATGGTGATGCCTGTATTGGCCGTTGCAGCCATGGACTATCCTGATTATTCCCCGTTAATGGTGGGCCTTGCTGTTGGTGGTTATGGCCTCACGCAAGCCGCGTTACAAATTCCCATGGGTATGATGTCTGATAAATGGGGTAGAAAACCGGTTATTTTGTTGGGCTTAGCAGTGTTTGCTTTGGGCAGCTTTATTGCCTCCCAAGCTGATACTATGGCGTGGATGATAGTGGGTCGCATACTGCAAGGCGCCGGTGCAATTGCCGGAGCCATTATGGCATTGGCCACTGATGTTAGTCGAGAGAGCCAGCGGGCCAAAGTGCTCGCTATTATCGGGATTGCCATCGGATTTTCTTTTTACCTTGCGGTTATCATTGGGCCTCTTATTGCTAAAAGTTGGGGGCTAGCCGGTATTTTTTCGGTGACTGGGGTGCTCGCTGTACTTTGTATGCCCCTCGTTAAATGGGTTGTTCCCAATGGCGTCAAGGTGAGCAGCGGTGATACCCTCCCGCAAAAAGGTCAACTTGCCGAGCTCGTCTTCTCTTCTCAACTATGGCGCTTAAATGTAAGCGTTATGGTGTTGCACATGCTAATAACACTACTTTTCGTACAGCTGCCCGTGACACTTTTGCATTTTGACATGACTTTGGACAGTCACTGGACACTGTATTTACCCGTACTGGGCGTGTCTGTCCTGGGGCTCATCATTATGATGGGGATGGCACGAGGAAGAACGCCTAAATCATATCTTTTTGTGGGTGTCTCACTGATGGGCGCTGCGTTCTTAGGACTCGCACTCAAAGACAATAGTTGGTGGGTTACGTCGGCTGCTGTGGTGTTGTTTTTTACCGGCTTTAACTATTTAGAAGCAAACTTTCCCGCTTTAGTTTCAAGTATTGCCCCTGCCGGACAAAAGGGCACTGCAATGGGGATTTACGCCAGCTTCCAGTTTTTCGGCGCGTTTTTAGGTGGTATGCTTTCAGGTATTGTCACCAATATTTTCTCACCAGAAGCGGCTTATTTAGTGGGGGCCATAAGTACCCTCATTTGGGTCGTGGTGTTGGGTGGGTTAAAAGAAGTGAGCCGAGTAAAGCGTATCACCATGAGTTTGGACAATACTGTGACACCTAATCACCATTTATCCGCAAAGCTAATGCAGGTGTCAGGAGTATTAGAAGTGACGTTAAACAGTAATAGTAATGCGGCATATTTAAAAGTGAATCGAGACTTCAATGCGGTAGAAGCGCGTAAAGTGTTGGAAAGTGGCTAAGCGCTATACTCCCAAAACAAGATAACGTAAAAAAGAGTATTGGCTGAGCAAGGAGGAGACACCAATGATAGATTTATCACGCTACCAAGGTATCATTTTTGATATGGATGGTACCTTAGTGGATTCTATGGGCGTTCACGTTGAAGCTTGGCAAGTAACTTGTCGTGAGTTTGGTTACCCATTTGATAGAGAATACCATCATAGCCTTGGTGGTGTCCCTACTGCTGAAACGGCTGTTTTATTGAATAAACGGTACGGCTGTAAGTATGACCCATATGTCGTCGCGGCGTTCAAAAAGAAGGTATTCGATGAGCTTGAAGACCTTCCAGCGCTTATTGAAGACACCCATATTATTTTTCAACGATACATAGGCAGTAAGCCTATTTCAGTAGGGACTGGCTCTGACAGAGCACATGCCACCTGGTTGTTATCTCAGCACAATTTACTTAACCCATTACACGCGTTGGTGACATCTGATGATGTCGCTAAAGGGAAGCCTCACCCGGATACCTTTTTGCTAGCAGCTAAAAAAATGGGTATTGCGCCGGAAAACTGTGTTGTATTTGAAGATACAGAAATGGGTAGGCAGGCCGCAGTGAATGCCGGTATGGCCTGTATTATGGTCATCAACGGCCAAGTGCAAACTGGACTGTAATATATTGCTAAACGCATAAGTGAAGTAAGCCGGTCTTAACTCTTTGACTTGCTTGACTTATCGCTTTCTTTACCGCAAGAGAATAGACGCGATTTTTGCTCTCCTTTTCATCAGATCTCTCAGTTTCAGCCAGTATGAAGCTTTGCCCTCGATACACTTGAGATGATGAGAATTCGGTATCAACATTGGTTTTATGCGCAACGTTTAACACAACGGTGGCTGATATCTTGTCATTGAGGGTTTTTAAAAAGGCGCGTTCAAGTGAGACGTTAACGCTAACCTTGTTATCTGTATCTGATAAAACGTTCATTTCGGTCAAACTTTCGCTCAGCCATTGGAAAACAGGGTCTGATAGACTTTCATTATTTGTTTCATGTAAGACAAGCGTTTTGCTGGTTCGGTTGTCTGTTAATGACGATAGTGTTAAAGCGCACCGCTTTGCATTGGCTAACGTTTTTTGGTGGGCCTTTTTATTAGCTTCAGGAATGAGTGTGGTTTCTAAATCTTGGGTAGATTCACACGCATATAACGTAAAGGTGGCCAGTAAAAGCAGCTGAAATTTTAATGGTACTTTCATTTTCATTGATAATAAATTCCAATCTATGTGTGTGGTTAACGGTGTATCTTAATCGCCAATCATTCTGAGTATATCGCTAGCTTATAGGTTTAAGAATGGAACATGTGTGTCAACTTGTTTCAAACGGCATGACTGAGACACACATGTAAAAAGATGAGAAACATGGACACTCACTTTTAAAGTGGGTGTCCATGTTCCTCCGTGTGTGTCTAAATAACAGTGGGTGTCCAATAAAGAGGGGATTGATGAGCTGTGCTTGTCTCGCACCCATGAGTTTGCTTTAATGAACACTTATTCATCAAGGATTGAATGTGAAAATGACGAGAGGATTGATAGTTTTCTTTATTGCTATTGGGTTAAGTGCGTGCGCAATAAATGTAACGCCAAGTGCTTTCTTCTACCAAGACAACCAAAACAAACCATTAAATACCACCAAACTTCATGCAGCCATTCAGCAGGACAAAACATCTGCAGGTATCACCCGAGTTGAAATAACAAATGCGCAGGGCCTTGTGTTAAGAGGCGTCGCGGCGTCATACCCAAAACCGAAAGTAAATATTATTTTCTACCCCGATAACCGAATGCCGCTAAGCGAAAACAACAGCATTTTACATCGCCTAGGTACACTACCAGCTAATATCTTATGGATGGATTACCAAGGTGTTGGTGCCAGTGAAAAGTCGGGTAAACTTAGTATTAATGCGATTAAAGACGATGCATTGACCATTTTTGATTATGCAGAAGGTATTTTTGATAAAGCGTTGCCCACCATAGTACACGGGCGAGGCGTGGGAAGTTATTTTGCAAGCTACGTGGCTGCCAATAAGCCTATCGACGGTCTAGTACTTGATGGTGCATTTAACAATATCTCTGATCTCATTGCCAACATGGTTCCTTCGTTTTCAAATTCAATCACTTCAATGAAGCTGCATCCTGAAGTTCACTTGATGCAGATAGCACCGATTTTACGGCATTACGAAGGGCCACTGTGGATGCTTGTAGGCGCAGACGACAGTGTTACCCCGCCAGCGATTAGTCAGTCACTAATGAATAATGCTGCGAGTACTCAAAAACGTCTTTCTATTATTCCCAAGGCTACGCACAATGCCACACTGAAAAGCGACCGTGCTATTGCAGACTATCGCGTTTTTATCGCTAGTTTGTCAGATATTTAGCAGTGTGGGCTAACGATTTCTCCTGTGGATAAAGTGTGGATCAACTTGTTATTAACTCACAAATTGCCGTAGGGTGGGGTCTGGTCGAGATCCCACCAATGAAGCTGGTCGGATCACGTTAGCGCAATAATATCAAGGGTTGTGGCGTATTTATTCAAGATCACTGCGTAGATGAATCTTCATCTGAGTAAGGATCACGCAAACTGGTCTCTTGGGGATAAAGATTTTTATTTACCGATCACTATCAAAGCGTTGTCAATACCACGCATCCATGAAATTTTTTATATGGAAGTGGCGTTAAACGCGGGTCAATGAGTCACGTTTAACAATGGTAGGGGTATATTTAAAGGTTAAGCCTTCCTCTGGCTGAATCCCACTTGCATATTTAAGGGCAAGCTCAGCGGCCTTTGCCGCCATCATTTCAATAGGATAGCGCAGCGTCGTCAATTTAGGTCGGCAGTATTTCGCAAGTAACACATCATCGTACCCAACTACCGAAACGTCGTCTGGTACGCTTATGCCGTGATCTTGTAGCATTGTCATTGCGCCTGACGCCATTGCATCGTTATAGGCCAACACTGAGGTAAATTTAGCCCCAGTCGCTAATAAGTTCTGCATAGCAAGCTCGCCGCCTTCCTGGTCTGGAGACGCGTATTCAATCATGCTTTCAGGCAAATCGATGCCAGCGGCTTTCATTGCTTCTCGTATACCCTGTAATCTGTGATTAGGGTCGTCAATCCTGTATTGGCTACTAATTACGGCCAAGCTTTTGTGGCCTTGGCCGATAGCGTACTCTGCCATCAATCGCCCACCCGTCACGTTATCAAGCCACACGCATCGATTAGCAATTTCGGGGATATAACGGTTAATTAGTACAAAACCGGGAATTTGTTTGGCAAAGTCAATAAGAGTTTGGTCGTCAAGGGCTTTGCTATGAACCACCATCGCTTCTACTCTGTGTTCAAGTAAAATTTCTATGGCGCGGCGTTCGGTGTCTTGTTCAATGGAGCCAGCACTAAGCAGTATTTGAACATTATTCTTACGAGTAACGGTTTCTACGCCGTGGGCTAACATGGCAAAGAAGGGGTCGTGCAATTCGGCTAATACCACACCTAAAGAAGCACTACGTTTGGTTACCAGCGCCCGGGCATTTGCATTGGGACGGTAACCCATTTCTTCCATAATGCGTTTTACCCGTTTGCGAGTTTCCTTCCCAACCTTGGGGCCATCGTTAATGACGCGAGATACGGTTGCTAGGGATACACCAGCTGCTTGTGCAATATCTTTTATTGTAGCCATGAGAACAAATATGCAGTCTTTTTAATTAGTTAAATAAGGGCAAATCGACACTAGTGCCTAAAATAAAGGCATAGAATTGCCGATGAAAATGGGTGTCTCTGTATTCGTTTTAGGGGTACAGCGTACAGGAATTTTACAAAAAATCATAAACATGTTGTTTTATTAGGTGATGTAAATTTTCAAGAAAACGTATACCCTCCTTAACATCTATTGAGCAGACACTGCTAATGCAGTGCCAATCATCAATTGTGAAAGGTTAATATATTGTTATGAAAGTTCAAAGCACTGAGTTTGGTGTTTACCAAGGAAAGGTGGTTAATGCCTTTACGCTGATTAACGACAATGGCATGAAAGTCACGCTACTTAGTTTAGGTGGGATTATTCATGATATTCAAGTGCCTGACCGAGCAGGGCAGCTACATGCTTGTGTTCAATCACTTCCCGATTTACACGCCTATATTGACGACCCTAGTTACAAGGGGGCTATTGTGGGTCGGTTTGCAAACCGCATAGGTAATGCAACTTTTACCCTTGATAACGCAGTGTACAAGTTGGATAAGAATGGCGGCGAACATAATCTGCATGGCGGCATTGCTGGCTTTCATAAAAAGGTATGGCAGTCGAAAGTCTGCAAATCTGACATTGAGGTCTCTGTCCGTTTTTCACTTAGTAGTGAAGACGGTGAAGGGGGATTCCCTGGAAACGTTGAGGTTACAGCGGTGTATACACTTAGCAATGACAACGCCTTATTGCTGGAGCTTCATGCCACCACCGATAAAGCTACCCCGCTAAGCTTAACCCAACATGCCTATTTTACTCTCAGTAAGCAGGCCACAGTGGGCACTACAGAAGTTCAAATACATAGCCAAAAAATAACCGATGTGGATAGCACTCTATTACCCACGGGGCGCTATGTGGATGTCGCCAATACCCCGTTTGATTTTAGTCAGCAAAAGGCCATTGAAACGCAAAGCAATAAGTCTCATCCACTTTATGAGCTGGTGTGTGGCTACGACCACAACTACGTGCTTTTACCCAGTGTAGAGGGGCAGCCTCAGGCGAAAGTGGCGAGCTCAGACACGGGGATTTGTATGTCGCTCTATACTGATTTGCCCGGTTTGCAGTTTTACACGGGAAGCTTGCAATCAACTTCTCAATTGGGCGCACTCTGTTTAGAGCCGCAGTATTTTCCTGACTCGCCGAATCGCCCAGAGTTCCCTGATTGTATTGCGACCCCCGAGGCTCCTTACAAGGCGTACATTCGCTACACATTCGAGCACATTTAACGAGAGACAAATAGGTAAGTGGCAATAAACGTAAACAAAACGTGTAATTTATTTAACAAATAGTTTTCTTTCTCGTTTGAAATTAAGCTAGGCTTCGTTTACTATTTAGGGTAAACGTTTAACCCGTAATTCAGATAGGTGGCCAGGCATTGCTTTTTGGCATGTCTGGCCTTCTAATAGGTGAGAGTATTTATGGCAACTCCGTTCGACCCCACAAACGATCCCCATCGTCGTTATAACCCGCTACTTGGCGAGTGGGTCTTGGTATCGCCACATCGCGCAAAACGTCCTTGGCAGGGGCAATCTGAAGAGCCTTCAAACGAGCAAAAACCAAGTTACGATCCTAACTGTTATTTATGTGCAGGTAATACCCGTATTAATGGTGAAATTAACCCTGACTATACGGGTACTTTCGTATTTGAGAATGACTTTGCAGCACTGAAAAAAGACACGGAAGACGCCAGTGAATCAGAGGGGCTTTTTCAATTCCAAACAGAGCAGGGATGTAGCCGAGTTATTTGTTTTTCGCCGGATCACAGTAAAACATTGCCTGAACTGACCAACGACCAGCGTATGCAAGTTGTTGATTGCTGGAAGAAGCAAACCGCGGACTTAGGTCAACAATACCAGTGGGTCCAGGTGTTTGAAAATAAAGGCGCTATGATGGGGTGTTCAAACCCTCACCCCCATGGGCAGGTATGGGCGCAGCAGCATTTGCCATCCGACCCAGCGAAAAAGTTAACCCAATTGGGCGAGTATTACAGCACGTACTCTCGTCCGTTATTGCTCGACTATGCTCGCCAGGAAGTAGAAAAACAAGAACGTGTGGTTTGTCAAAATAACCATTGGGTTGTGGTTGTACCTTATTGGGCGGCTTGGCCATTCGAAACCTTGTTGTTACCTCTGTTTGATGTGCAGTCGTTAGATAGCATTAGTGACCAACAAACCGAGTCGCTAGCAGAAATTATTGGCGAAATTACTACTCGCTACGACAATTTATTTGAAACTTCCTTCCCGTATTCAATGGGATGGCACAGTGCGCCTTTTGACAATCAGGCACACCCTGAGTGGACGCTTCATGCGCATTTCTTTCCGCCACTTCTTCGCTCCGCAAGTGTTAGAAAGTTCATGGTGGGTTACGAAATGATGGCTGAAGCACAACGGGATTTAACCCCTGAGCAGGCAGCCGACCGTTTAAAGGCATTGCCCGTTCAGCACTATAAGAAACGTGAGAATAACAATGGATAAGCAATTGCTGTCTGCAGAATTTGAACAACATTTTGCCCACGCACCAGCCCTCGTTGCCCATGCTCCTGGGCGCGTAAACCTCATTGGCGAGCATACAGATTATAATCAGGGTTTCGTCTTTCCCGCCGCCATCAATTTCGGCACCTGGGTGGCAGCGTCAGCCCGCGATGACAATAAGATTGTGGTGACAGCGAGGGACTATAGCAATGCAACTAACGCCTTTGCCATCGACAATATTGAATATGATGAAGAGCAGGGATGGGCAAACTATGTACGTGGTGTCGTTAAGGTTCTGCACGAAGACGTTGCCGGGCTTAAAGGGGCAAACCTCTTTGTGACTGGTAACGTGCCACAAGGGGCAGGCCTAAGTTCTTCAGCTTCCTTTGAGGTTGCTATTATTAAAGCCTTGAGTGCGTTGTATGAATTACCCGTAGATGGCGTGAAAGCCGCCCTCCTGGGGCAAAAAGCGGAAAATACCTTCGTTGGCTGTTCGTGCGGTATCATGGATCAGCTGATTTCAGCGATGGGTAAAGAAGGTAATGCGATGTTGTTGGATTGCCAGTCGCTAAACATTGCTCATTCGCCTTTACCCGCATCTCACCAAATTGTCATCATTAATTCCAATGTGAAACGTGGTTTGGTGGACAGTGAATATAATTTGCGACGTGAACAATGCGAACAAGGCGCATCTTTATTAGGTGTATCTTCATTGCGTGAAGCATCTATCGACATGCTTGAAAAAGCGAAGCCTCATATGCCTGACGTGGTGTATCGCAGAGCCAAGCACATCATTACCGAGAATGCGCGTACCCTAAGTGCCAGTACCGCTTTGAAAAATGGCGATATCGTCACTGTTAGTGAGGCAATGGCAGCGTCTCATGCGTCAATGCGAGATGACTTTGAAATTACCGTTCCGCCCATTGACTACCTCGTTAAAATTATTCATTCACTTATCGGCAACACTGGTGGTGTACGAATGACGGGGGGCGGTTTTGGCGGTTGTGTTGTCGCGCTAGTACCCACAGACCGTGTCAACGATGTTAAGCAATGTGTCGCAGATAACTATTTTAATGAAACCGGATATCATGCCGACATTTACGTGTGTACTGCTACGCAAGGAGCCTTTGCGTAATTTAACATTTTCTTTTCCCTAATAACACCGTTATTTTTATAGCGGAGTGTCCCTTACGCCGCATTGCATACGTATGCGGCGTTTTTTTTATCTAAAAATCACCTCCCTCGGTGAAAAAAGTTAAATAAATGTGATATTAATGGCGAACTTTCCTCTTTTATGAGGCAGTCGTGTAGCGGCAACACATAACAACGATAGAGCGTGCGATTTTAATTGGGCGCTATTACTCGTCGCATCTAATTTTACTGTGGGAAGAGATATGAAGTTAGCATCAATAGATATTACGGTTTTCGTGATATATGTGGTTGCACTTGTGGGGATTGCGTGGTGGGTGTCACGTGAAAAACAAGGGCATAACAAAGACACCAATGATTACTTTTTAGCAGGTTCTAGTTTGCCTTGGTGGGCCATTGGAGCATCATTAATTGCCGCCAATATTTCTGCCGAACAAATTATTGGCATGTCGGGTTCTGGGTATCAAATAGGGCTGGCTATCGCTTCATATGAATGGATGGCAGCCATAACACTTATTATTGTAGGGAAATACTTTCTCCCCATTTTCCTAAAACACAAAATTTACACCATGCCGCAATTTCTAGAGCAGCGATATGATCACCGCGTGCGTAAGGTTATGGCTATTTTTTGGTTAGGTGTGTATGTCTTCGTAAATTTAACGGCTGTGCTTTGGTTAGGTGCATTGGCTATTAATACCATTGCCGGTGTAGATATGATTTACGGCATGATGTTTTTAGGCATATTTTCACTGGCCTATTCACTGTATGGTGGTTTAAAAGCTGTCGCCATGACTGACATCATTCAAGTGGTCTTATTGGTGGCGGGGGGTTTATTTCTGTCCTATACGGCGCTCAACCTTATTAGCGATGGCAAGGGTGCTATACAAGGCTTTATTCATTTAACGGAAGCCTTACCAGAAAAATTCGATATGATCCTTGCCAAAGACAATCCTCATTATATGGATTTACCTGGTTTGTCAGTACTTATCGGCGGCATGTGGATCATGAATTTATCGTACTGGGGCTTTAACCAATACATTATTCAGCGCACATTAGCCGCAAAAAGTGTGCAAGAGGCACAAAAAGGTATTGTGTTTGCAGCATTCTTAAAGCTACTAATGCCGCTTATTGTGGTGCTACCGGGCATTGCCGCTGTCCTTATCGTGCCGGATTTAGGCAAAGCTGATCAAGCCTACCCAAGCCTTATGACGCTAATGCCTGTAGGGTTGAAAGGCGTTATTTTTGCCGCGTTAGTCGCCGCCATTGTTTCGTCATTAGCCTCAATGACAAACAGTGTATCCACCATTTTTACTATGGACTTATATAAAGATAAGCGGCCTGACGAATCACAACAGCATTATGTCACGGTAGGGCGTATCGTGAGCTTCGTTGCACTTGCTATTGCGATGGTTGTGGCTAAGCCATTGCTTGGAAATTTTGATCAAGCTTTTCAATATATACAAGAGTTTACGGGCTTCTTTACACCCGGAATCTGTGCACTATTCGTGTTGGGAATGTTTTGGAAGAAAACCACAGCGAATGGCGGGTTATCAGCAGCATTGGGCTCGTTCATTTTAAGTTTGGTCTCTTGGCAGTTTTGGCCTGCGCTACCCTTTATCGATCGCGTCGGTATCGTCTTTCTTCTTTGTACAGCACTGGCCATTGTGGTGTCTCTAGTGGAGAAAAAAGGCGAGAGTGATAGTGCAGTACAGCTGCATGATGTTGAATTTAAAACGACCTCAAGTTTTAACGTTGCGTCTGCAGCTGTAATTATTCTAACAGCCGCATTTTATATTGCTTGGTGGTAAGCAAAAACTAGGCTGAAGGTCAGCTGATACTTACGTTAAATGTTGTTAGCTTTATGGGTAAAGTTAAGGTACGCGAAAAACTCTCTTTTTCGCGTACAAAATACGATATACTAATCGGCTATTATCGATGAACTTTAGTGCTTGTTGCTGTCATAGCTTTTAGAAGCTGACGGCTGCAAGCCAACAATTACGTTACAGGAGACATCAATGGCAACGAAAGGCGTTAATAAGGTTATTCTTGTCGGAAACCTTGGCAATGATCCTGAAGTAAGATACATGCCAAACGGAAACGCCGTTGCGAACTTAAGCCTTGCCACCAGTGAAAGCTGGAAGGACCAACAGGGTCAGGTTCAAGAACGCACTGAGTGGCACCGTCTTACCATGTACCGTCGCTTAGCAGAAATTGCCGGAGAGTACCTGAAAAAGGGCTCGCAAATTTACGTTGAAGGTAAACTTCAAACCCGTAAATGGCAAGATCAACAAGGGCAAGATCGCTATACTACAGAAATTATTGTCGACCAAATGCAAATGCTTGGCGGCCGTGGTGGAGAAGCTGGCGGCGGCAGCGGTGGTTATCAGCGTCAGCAGAGCAGTCAAGGTGGTGGTTACAACCAAAACCAAGGCGGTGGATATAATCAGCCTGCTCCACAAGGCGCTCCGCAAGGTGGTCAACAAGGCGGATATAATCAAGCTCCACAAGGTGGCGGTCAGTCGCAGCCTAAAACACCGCCAATGGCAGAGCCAGACTTTGATTTTGACGATGACATTCCGTTCTAGACAAAGACAAAACACCAAATGTTTAAAAGTTTTCTAGAAAGCCGCTATTAAGCGGCTTTTTTATTGTCTTTTTATAGCTAAGTCATCGCTAAG
>Ga0105217_100547_pt1 | contig 12276 bp, 8 predicted proteins | sample Virmet3651_4511_FD_89710 | JGI IMG/M metagenome (GOLD analysis project Ga0105217, IMG submission 89710) | Marine viral communities from the Southern Atlantic ocean transect to study dissolved organic matter and carbon cycling - metaG 3651_4511 | ecosystem: Environmental > Aquatic > Marine >... | reverse complement strand
CCCGTATGCAGCCCTAAGGGATCATCGTCGCTGTGCAGGCTTCCCGGGAGCGGCGCAACGCCAGCTGGCGGCTCGGGGATCGTTCGCCACAACATGTTGACCTGGGTTTGCAGGTACGCTTCGCGCTCGTCTTGGCGTTTGGCCTCTTCCTCGGCCGAGATGGGTGATGGCCGCTTGTAGCGGTCTACTCCATAGTTTTGTAGCGCATGGCAGGCATCCAAGAGCTGCTCGACGGCGTGCACGCCGTGGCGCTCTTCGCACTGGGCGATGTATTTGCGGGCGAACACGAGGTAATCGACGATGGATTCCGCATCGGTCCACGTGCGGAATAGGTAGTTGCCCTTGAAGAAGGAGTTATGACCGTAGCAGGCATGAGCAATGACCAGCACCTGCATCATCAAGGTATTCTCCTCCATCAGGTACGCAATGCAGGGGTTGGAGTTGATGACCAGCTCATAGGCAAGCCCCATTTGTCCACGTTTGTAGGCCTGCTCCACAGAGAGAAATTGCTTACCAAACGACCAGTGATGGTAGCCCACTGGCATGCCAACGCTGGCGTAGGCATCCATCATTTGCTCGGTGGTAATCACCTCAATTTGATTGGGATAGGTATCCAGCCGATACTCATCGGCGAGCCTGGCGAGCTCCTCATCAAAACGCTCCAGCACGCTGAAATTCCAGTCCGACCCAGTGGCGATGGGCTTGCGGTTTACACTCATGGCGCACTCCTCGACTCGCACTACCGCTCTTGGCTCATGCGGCGCTTGAATAGCTCACGAAAAACGGGGTAGATATCTCCCGCATCGACGATCTGGCGCATGGCAAACCGCTCGGGAAACTGTGCTGCTACGGTTTCGTACTCGCGCCACAACGACTGATGATCGTGCGGGGTAATCTCCACGTAGGCGTAATACTGCAGCTGGGGCATCAACTGCTTTACCAGCAGATCACGACAGATGTTGGAGTCGTCGTCCCAGTTGTCGCCATCGGAGGCCTGGGCCACGTAGAGATTCCATTGCCCGGCGGGGTAGCGTTTTTCAATGATCTTATTGACCAGGTTCAGCGCGCTGGAGACGATGGTGCCGCCGGTTTCTCGCGAGTAAAAGAACTCCTCTTCATTCACCTCTCTAGCAGCCGTATGGTGGCGCACGAACACTAGCTCGACTTTCTCGTAATGCTTTTCTAAAAAAAGATAGAGCAGTAAGAAAAACCGTTTGGCGATGTCTTTATGGTTCTGTGTCATGGAGCCCGACACGTCCATGACACAAAACATCACCGCTTGGCTCGATGGTTGCGGCTGGGCGGCGAGCTGGTGATAGCGCAAATCGTAGGTATCGATGAAGGGAATGGCGTCGATGCGCTTCTCCAGCCGCTCGATCTCGGCTTTGAGCTCCACGATACGCGCCGGGTTACGCAGCACCGGGTCTTTGCGCTCCTCGGCCGCTAGCGCCTCTTGCGCCTCTTTCAAAGCACGTTTGATGGGCGCGCGCATGGCGATGCGCCGTGCATAAGCCTCGCGCATCGATCGGGTAATACTGATGCGTGACGGCACCCCATCTCGCGCAAGCCCTGCCCGCACCATTTTGATCTCTTCCAACGACTTGAGCGGCTTGCGCTGTAAATGGGGAAGCTCCAAGCCATCGAAGACGAACTCCAGAAACTCCTCGCGGCTAAGGGTAAACGCAAACTCGTCGTTCCCCTCTCCTTGGTTAGAAGCGCCGCCTTCCCCGGCACCGCCACCACCCCCTTGGCCGCTAGGTCGACGGATTTTGTCACCTTCCAAAAACTCCTTATTACCCGGCGCGACGATGTTGCGTGCCCCGCCCGGCCCGTGCTGAAACACGGGTTCGGAAATGTCCTTGGTGGGAATCGATATTTTCTCGCCGCGCTCCATGTCGGTGATGGAGCGGCGGTTGACCGCCTCCTCCACCGAGCGCTTGATGTGCTTGCGGTAACGCTCCAAAAAGCGCTGCCGATTGACCGCGCTTTTATGCTTAGCGTTAGGTCTACGATCAATAAAGTAGGTCATTCGACCTCCTCAACACCTCGATCTTAAGCGCCGAACCGTGGCGCTCTTGTATGCGGGCCAAGCAGCCCGCTACTGAGACTTACGCACGCGCAGATACCACTCTGAAAGCAGCCGCACCTGCTTTTCGGTATAGCCACGGTCCACCATGCGCGCCACGAAATCCTCGTGCTTTTTCTGATCCGACTTCGACGCTTTGGCGTTGAACGAGATCACCGGCAACAGCTCTTCGGTGTTGGCAAACATCTTGTGTTCGATGACGCCTTTCAGCTTCTCGTAAGACTGCCAGCTGGGATTCATACCGTTGTTTTGCGCCCGCGCCCGCAGTACGAAGTTCACCACTTCATGGCGGAAGTCCTTGGGATTGGAGATCCCGGCCGGTTTTTCGATCTTCTCCAGCTCTTCGTTCAGCGACTGGCGGTTCAACAGCTCGCCGGTTTCGGGGTCGCGGTACTCCTGATCCTGAATCCAGAAGTCGGCATAGGTCACATAGCGGTCGAAAATGTTCTGACCGTACTCGCTGTAGGACTCGAGATAAGCGGTTTGAATCTCCTTGCCGATAAAGTCCACGTAACGCGGGGCCAAAAATTCCTTGATGAAGCCCAGGTAGCGCTCGAACACCTCGGAAGGCAGCTGTTCGCGCTCCAGCGCCTGCTCCAGCACGTAAAGCAGATGAACCGGGTTAGCCGCGACCTCCGTACTGTCGAAGTTGAACACTTTCGACAGAATTTTGAACGCAAAGCGGGTAGAGAGCCCTTGCATACCTTCATCGACCCCAGCCGCATCGCGGTACTCTTGAATCGACTTGGCGCGTGGGTCGGTGTCCTTCAGGTTCTCCCCGTCATACACCCGCATTTTGGAGTAGATACTGGAGTTCTCCGGCACCTTGAGCCGCGACAGCACTGAGAACTGCGCCAGCATGCGCAGCGTATCCGGCGCGCAGGGCGCGGCGCTGAGGGAGGAGTCTTCCAACAGCTTTTGATAGATCTTGATCTCTTCCGACACCCGCAGGCAGTAGGGTACTTTGACGATATAGACACGATCCAGAAACGCCTCGTTATTGCGGTTGTTACGAAACGCCTGCCATTCGGACTCGTTGGAGTGGGCCAGAATCACGCCATCGAAAGGAATCGCGCCCATGCCCTCGGTAGGATTGTAGTTGCCCTCTTGGGTAGCGGTCAGCAGCGGGTGGAGCACCTTGATGGGTGCCTTGAACATCTCCACGAACTCCATCAGCCCCTGGTTGGCGCGGCACAGCCCGCCAGAGAAGCTGTAGGCATCCGGATCATCTTGGGAGTAAAGCTCCAGCTGACGAATATCGACTTTGCCGACCAGCGATGAGATATCCTGATTGTTCTCATCCCCCGGCTCAGTTTTGGAGATGGCAATTTGATTCAGCCGCGATGGGTAGAGGCGCACCACCCGGAACTGGGAAATATCACCACCGTACTCTTTTAAGCGTTTAGCCGCCCAGGGCGACATCACGCTGCGCAGGTAGCGCCCGGGAATGCCGTACTCCTGCTCCAGCAGCTCACCATCCTCTTCCGGTGAGAACAGTCCAAGCGGCGATTCATAGACCGGCGATCCTTTGATGGCATAGAAGGGAATGCGCTCCATCAATAGCTTCAGGCGCTCGGCTAGTGACGATTTACCGCCACCGACCGGCCCCAGTAGATAAAGAATCTGTTTACGCTCTTCCAAGCCTTGGGCCGCGTGGCGGAAGTACGCCACAATCTGCTCAATGGCTTCTTCCATCCCATGAAACTCGGCGAAAGCGGGATAGCGGCGGATCACCTTATTCGAGAAAATACGTGATAGACGCGGGTCTTTCGCCGTGTCGATCACTTCAGGCTCGCCTATCGCTTCCAGCATGCGCTCTGCGGCGCTGGCATACACCTTAGGGTCGCGGCGACAAAGCGCCAAGTACTCCTCAAGGCTCATGTCCTCTTGCTGAACGCGGGCAAATCGGTCTTGAACGTGATCAAAGATGCTCATGGAACTCTCCTGTGGCCCATCCCCCAGCGCAACCGCCAAGCCAATACCCCAGACGGTGTGCTATTCGAGGTGTCGCTCTATCAGCGTAGTCAGCATTAGCAAAAAGTGATGACTAAACCTTCAACGCAGCGCTGTTAACGATATGAGCACAGCAACAGGGGGTTAGTTGCGTGAAATATTGTGGCAACCCCACAATGCAACGCGCCGCCTGAGAAGGCGGCGCTTGAGAGCTCAACGTCAGAGCAGTTTTTAGCGGCGGTATTGCTCAAGCACGAACGTCAAGCACGGCTTTCACATCGGCCAACAGCTGATCGAGCAATTCAACGGTGGTGTTCCAAGCGCAGACGAACCGCGCTCCGCCGGCACCGATGAAGGTATAAAAGGTCCATCCTTTGGCTTTCAACGCTTCGATGGCGTGAGGTGGCAATTCAACGAATACGCTGTTGGCCTGGGTGGGGAACATCAGCGAAACACCCGGCAACGCCTGTAGCCCTTCCGATAGATAACGCGCCATGGCGTTGGCATGTTCGGCATTGGTTAGCCAAGCACCGCTTTCCAGCAGGCCCAGCCAGGGCGCAGAGACATAGCGCATTTTCGATGCTAGCTGCCCCGCCTGCTTGCATCGGTAGGAGAAGTCTTCCGCCAGCTCGCGATTGAAGAACAGGATCGCCTCACCAAACGCCAAGCCGTTCTTGGTGCCCGAGAAACACAGTGCATCGACGCCCACTTGCCAGGTCAACTCTGCGGGTGAGGCGTTCAAGCTGGCACAAGCGTTGGCAAAGCGTGCACCGTCCATGTGCAGCCGAAGGTCATGCTTATCTGCCATGGCGCGAATGGCCAGCAGCTCTTCGCGGGAGTAGACGGTGCCTACTTCGGTAGCCTGGGTGAGCGAGACGACTTTCGGTTTCGGGTAGTGGATATCGCTGCGCTTGGTCACCAGCGCTTCAATTCCTTGCGGCGTGAGTTTGCCGTTCGCCCCTGGTGAAGTCAGCAGCTTGGCGCCGTTGGAGAAAAATTCCGGCCCACCGCACTCATCGGTTTCAATATGCGCCAGCTCATGGCAAATCACGCTGTGGTAGCTGCGCCCCATCGCGGAGAGCGCCAGTGAGTTGGCTGCAGTGCCGTTGAACACGAAAAATACGTCGCAATCGTAGTCGAACATTTCACGAAAACGGTCGGCGGCGCGGGCGGTCCAGCGGTCGTTGCCGTAGGCTAAATCATCGGCCTGATTGGCTTCGAGTAAGTACTGCATCGCCTCCGGGCAGATACCGGAGGTGTTGTCACTGGCTAAAAATCGTGGGGTACACTCCGAGGGCATGACGATAATCCTTTTGTCTGACGGTCGTGCGGCGCAGGCTGGGTGCCACCCGCGCCTTAAATCCCTAACGTGGCTTAGTAGTTAGGGTGATCCATCAGTCTATCGCCATTTTAGCGTTAACGTCACGCCCCCCACGCGAGTTACAGCGAGGCCGCCAGCCGGGTGCCTTGATCAATAGCGCGCTTAGCATCCAATTCGGCCGCTTCATCTGCGCCGCCAATCACATGCACGCGGCTACCCGCTTGGGCCAGCGGCGAAATCAAGTCGCGTACCGACTCTTGGCCTGCGCACACCACAATGGTGTCCACCTCGACCACCTGCTCTTGCCCTTCGCGGCGGATGTGTAAGCCCGCATCGTCGATGCGCACATACTCGCAGCCGGCCAGTGTTTCTACGCCACGCTGCTTTAACGAGGCACGATGCACCCAACCCGTGGTTTTGCCCAGGTTTTTTCCCGGCTTAGAGCTTTTTCGCTGCAGCATCACAATGCTGCGCGGTGAACGTGGCGGCTGCGGCGCTTTTAAGCCGCCCCGTTCGCCCACTGCTAAATCCACGCCCCACTCATCGCACCATGCGGCCACCTCCATGGTGGGGTGCCCCTCGTGGGAAAGCAGCTCCGAAACATCAAAACCAATGCCGCCTGCCCCAATCACCGCCACGCGCTTGCCTACTCGTTCAGGCTGCTCAATGGCGTCTGCATAGCTCAGCACGCTGGGGTGGTCGGCTCCTGGTAACGCCAGTTCACGAGGCACCACCCCCGTGGCAATCACGATTTCGTCAAAATCTGCCAGGGCGCCTACAGTGGCTTCGGTGTTTAAGCGCACGTCCACCGCGTGCTTTTCGAGCATGACGCGGAAGTAGCGCAGAGTTTCGTTAAACTCTTCTTTACCGGGGATTTTGCGAGCGTAGTTAAACTGCCCACCCAACTCGCTGCGCCGCTCAAAGAGCACCACGGCATGCCCACGACTGGCCGCCGCTACTGCTGTGGCAAGCCCCGCTGGGCCGCCGCCGACCACCGCTACCCGCTTAGGTGTTTGCGCAGGCGCCAGGGTGATCTCGGTTTCGTGGCAGGCACGGGGGTTGACCAAGCAGGAAGTCAGCTTGCCCATAAAGGTGTGATCCAAGCAGGCCTGGTTACAGGCGATGCAGGTATTGATCTCCTTCGCCAAGCCCGCCTCGGCTTTACGCACCCACTCGGGGTCAGCCAAAAACGGACGCGCCATCGACACCATATCCGCATGACCCTCGGCCAGTACGCGCTCGGCCACCTCCGGCATATTGATGCGATTGGTGGTAATCAGCGGAATCGACAGCGCCGCGCGAATGCGGCGGGTGACTTCGGTAAACGCGGCCCGGGGCACGCTGGTCACGATGGTCGGCACCCGTGCCTCGTGCCAGCCAATGCCGGTATTGATGACGTTCGCGCCAGCGGCTTCAATGGCCTGGCCCAGTTGTACGACCTCTTCCCAGGAGCTGCCCTCTTCCACCAGATCAATCATCGACAGGCGGAAGATCAGCAGGAAGCGCTCGCCAACCGCTTGGCGAATACGCTTGACGATCTCGACAGGGAAACGCATACGCCGCTCAAAATCGCCGCCCCAGTCGTCGTCACGCTGGTTGGTGCGGCGGCAAATAAACTGGTTGATCAAATAGCCTTCCGAGCCCATCACCTCTACGCCGTCGTAGCCCGCCTGCTGGGCGAGCGTAGCGCAGCGAACATAGTCGGCAATCTGCTGCTCTACCTCTTCACTGGAGAGCGCTCGGGGGGTGAACGGGTTGATGGGGGCTTGCAGCGCCGAGGGGGCCACCAGCTCTGGTGAGTAAGCGTAGCGCCCGGCATGCAAAATTTGCATGCATAGGTGCCCACCGGCGGCATGTACCGCGTCGACAACGTGGCGGTGCTCCGCCACTTGAGACTCCTCTGTCAGCGCGTTGGCACCTTGAAAAACCGCCCCTTCGGCATTGGGCGCAATGCCACCCGTCACAATCAGGCTTACCCCTGCACGCGCGCGCTCTGCATAGAACGCTGCCAAGCGCTCAAAGCCATTCGGCGCTTCTTCTAAATTGGTGTGCATGGACCCCATCAATACGCGGTTAGGCAGCGTTAAATGTCCCACGGTTAATGGACGAAATAGGTGCGGATAAGCTGGCGCTTGGCGCATCACGGTGCTCCTTCACTGTTATTAGTACGGCGGGCAATCAATGGCTTGCCATTCACATTCAAACAAGCGTATGACATAGCGCTGGCTACGTACAGACTTTTACCACGCAACTGTATCGCCTTTTTATCCAGACGATAGTCGCTATATCGACTACTTTCCCCCTTGCCCCTGGCGGCAAAGCGCGTCACATTAACCGGCTAACGATCAGGGATTGAATCTAGGGAATGTGCTATGCCATTGATTTACTTTTTACCGCCGCTGGCCACCGTACTGATATGGTCCGGCAATATGACCATCAACCAGCTTTCGGTAGATGCCATTGCTCCTAGCAGTATCGCGTTTTTACGCTGGCTGCTCGCCCTCGTCGTCATGACTCCTTTTGTGCTGCCGGCCGTACTGCGTCACAAAGATGAAATCGTGCGTAACTGGCCAAAGCTAGCTCTGCTAGGGCTTTTAGGGATGGGGCTATGGCAGGGGCTGGCTTATATCGCTGCTGAAACTACCACCGCCACCAATATGGGCATTCTTGCAGCAATGGTGCCGCTGCTCACGGTGCTATTGAGCGCGCTAATTTTGAAGGAACCACCCACATTAGGCGGCGTCGTAGGCGGCGTGCTCGCCTTTATCGGCGTCACCGTGCTGCTGGGCCGCGGCAACCCACTTTCTCTGCTGCAGTTAGAGGTGGCGCAGGGCGACGCGTTAATGGTGGTCGCCGCCACCTGCTATGCGCTTTATGGCGTGATGCTCAAACGCTGGGCGATGAATCTGCCTCCTTGGGTCATGCTCTATGCCCAGGTCTGTTTTGCCGTGTTGTTCTTGCTGCCACCCTACTTGATGGGCCCCATGACGCCGGTGGATGGGAAGAACGTTTGGCTGATCCTGTACGCAGGCATTCCTGCTTCCGTTATTACCACGTTCTTGTGGATGCGAGCGGTCCGCCAAATCGGCGCTAACCAGGCGAGTATCTTTATCAACCTGATGCCGCTATTTAGCGCGCTGATTGCCATGGCGTTACTGGGTGAACAGGTATCGGGGTTCCACTTTATAGGTGGGCTGTTAATCCTTGCCGGGGTGATCATGGCGCAAACGCTGACACGTCCGTTGGTACGCGCGGCAGCCGCCCGTAAAACGCAAAGCGTACAGCAGTGATACAATAGGCCAACTTCATTTTATGAATGGGAACCCCTGACCTATGTCCCTAGAAGACCTGCACCTCAATCTGCGTAACCTCACCAGCGACGACTACGAGCAGCTGAAATCGCTGATGGATGCGGTGTATCACGATATTGGTGGCGCTTGGCCTAAGCACACCATCGATAAGCTGATCCAAGAATTTCCTGATGGTCAGATTGCTATCGAGGACGATGGCGTGCTGGTCGGCGTGGCGCTCACCGTGCAGGTGGATTATGACGAGTTCTCCAACCCGCACAAATACGACGATCTGATCGGCCATCGTGAAATCATCCTGAACGATCCGGAAGGCGATGCCATGTACGGGCTGGATGTACTGATCCACCCAGACTATCGCGGCTACCGCCTGGGCCGCCGCCTGTACGAAGCGCGTAAAGAGCTGTGCCGTTCGCTCAACCTGCGGGCTATTTTGGCGGGCGGACGTATTCCCGAGTATCATCAGCACGCCAGCGAGCTAACGCCTGCCCAGTACATCGAAAAAGTCTCCCGCAAAGAGATTTACGATCCGATTCTGTCGTTCCAGCTTGCCAACGACTTCCAGGTCAAACGTCTGTTACGCAAGTACCTGCCGGAAGATGAGCAGTCCCGAGGCTACGCCACGCTGTTGGAGTGGAACAACATTCTGTTCGAGCCCGCTGAAAACGTGCTGGACACTCGCCCCACTCAGGTACGCGTGGGCGCGGTGCAGTGGCAAATGCGTGAGTTCGCCTCCGTGGAGGCTGCGCTGCAGCAAATCGAGTATTTCGTCGATGCGTTGTCGGATTATCAGAGCGACTTTGCCGTTTTCCCGGAGCTGTTCACCACGCCACTCATGGGGCTTCAGGACCGGGCTGCCCAAAAAGACCAAACGGCGGCCATTCGCTTTTTGGCAGGCTTTACCGACCGCTTCAAGAGCGAGCTGTCGCGGATGGCGGTGTCCTACAACATCAACATCGTCGGTGGTTCGATGATCGAGGTGGGTGAGGACGACCGTCTTTATAACGTGGCTTACCTGTTCCATCGGGACGGCGAGGTGGAGAAACAGTCCAAGCTGCATATCACCCCGCAGGAGCGGCGCGACTGGGTGATCGAAGGCGGCGACGATCTGCAGGTGTTCGATACCGATGCAGGCCGTGTCGGCATCCTGATCTGCTACGACGTGGAATTCCCGGAACTGGGCCGCCTGCTGGCCGACCAGGACATGGACATTCTGTTCGTGCCGTTCTGGGTCGACACCAAAAATGGCTACCTGCGTGTGCGACACTGCGCTCAGGCACGGGCTATCGAGAACGAGTGCTACGTGGTCATCTGCGGAAGCGTCGGCAACCTGCCGTCCATCGAGAACCTGGATATCCAGTATGCCCAGTCGGCGGTATTCACCCCCTCTGACTTTGCCTTCCCCCATGACGCGGTGCTGGCCGAGACCACGCCCAACACCGAGATGATCATCTTCTCGGACCTGGACTTGACCCGCCTGACCGTAGTGCGTGCCGAAGGCTCGGTCACCAACCTCAAGGACCGCCGCAAGGATCTCTTCGATCTACGCTGGCGCGACTGGTCGTGGAAGTCCGGCAGTAGGCAGGAAGACTAACGCTCAACCTGCGACCCACTACGCATAAGTACGCATAAGAACTCCAACGCCGCCCACCGGGCGGCGTTTTGTCATTCACAAATCGCTATTCACAGCTTTCTATTCACACCTCTCCATTCACCACTCACCCAAGAGCTACTCATCCGGCCAAACAAGATGGCTCGGCACGCGGCCTTTGGCATCGAACGCGACGCCCTCGGCACGCAGCTTTTCGTGCTGGTGTGCCGCGCCGCCGTGGTCAGCTAGTTTGAGTGACGCGGAAATGACACGATGCCAGGGTAGCTGATGCCCCTCGGGCAGGTGACGCATGGCCGACCCCACCATTCGCGGCGTGGCCCCTTCGGTCATCTTGGCAATGCGGCCATAGGTCGTCACCCGCCCCGCCGGAATTTGATCGACAATAGTGTAAATCTGTTCGAGCAGTTCCGGGCGTGGCATGACAACCTCGTTTGGCTTATGGCGTTGGTTTAGAGCGCTTCGACAAGCTGATCAATGGCTTGGAAGGCTTCTTTCATCGCGGCATCGCGGTGAGCGTCGCCCATGTTCAAACCTTCAGCAAACACCACTTCCACATCGCGAATGCCCATCAGGCCCAACATGGTTTTCAGGTGCGGCGTTTGGCTATCGAACTCGGTGCCCGCGTATTGACCGCCACGAGCGGCCAGAATGATAGCTCGCTTGCCTTCGATCAGCCCCTGGGGGCCGTTTTCGGTGTAGCGGAAGGTTTCACCGGCGCGCAGCACGCGGTCAAACCACGCTTTCAGCTGTGACGGAATGCCCAGGTTGTACATCGGCACCGCCAGTACCAGCACGTCGTTAGCGCGCAGCTCTGCCAGCAGCTCATCCGAGTGCGCGGCCAGCGCCTGTTGCTCGGTGGTGCGCTCGTCAGCCGGGGTCTGCCACGCGCCCAGCTCTTCGATGGCAAGGTGCGGCAGCGCGTTGGCAACCACATCGCGGTGGGTAACGGCGACGCCATCACGTGCAGCGGCCTGCTGCTGAAAATGGCTCGCCAGCGCGTTGGACTGGCCGTTGTCGCCGAGGATAGAAGAGGTCACTAACAGGGCACGAGTGGTCATGAAAATTCCTTAAAAACAGAGAGAAGGTTAGGCGCTATTCTACGGCGCTTTTCGGTGAGCAAAAGCGCAACGTTTTCCGATCTACATTCGACAAAATCGAACTATTCACCCATGAAAAAGCCCCACGCGTGGCTGCTTGAATCGCAGCAACGCGTGGGGCAGATGACGACTAGCAAGCAGATACGTGGCTATTTCTTAGTCGGCCAGGCGTTCGGATCTACTTTGTTCGCCAGCTTCGGAAACTGGCTAGGGTCGAAGACCGGTTCTTTACCCGCCTTGAGCTGCGTGTCGTAATCTTTGAACAGCGCAAAGGCAATGGGCGATAGCAGCAGAATCGCCACCAGGTTAATGATCGCCATCATACCCATGGAGAGATCCGCAAAATTCCAGATAGCTCCCAGGCTGGCCACAGAGCCCACCATGATCATGCCCAGCACGGCCAGACGATACAGCATCACCGCCAGGGGTGCCCGGCGGCCAGCCAGGTATTCGATGTTGGACTCACCGTAAGAGTAGTTGGCAATCACGGACGTGAACGCAAACAGCAGAATCGCTACCGCAATGAACATGCCGCCCCATTCGCCCACATGGCTGGAGAGCGCCATCTGGGTCAGCTGGATGCCGTTGCTCTCCTCGCTGGCCAGCAGTTCCGGGCCCGCCATAATGATGATTGCTGCCGTCGCGGTACAGATCACCAGGGTATCCAGAAAAACGCCCAGCATTTGAATAAAACCCTGAGCTGCCGGGTGATCCGGGCGGGTGCTGGCAGTCGCTGCCGCGTTAGGCGCAGAGCCCATACCCGCTTCGTTAGAGAACAAGCCGCGCTGAATACCGTTCATAATCGCTTGGGAAATGGCATAGCCCATCGCCCCACCAGCGGCCTGCTCGATACCAAAAGCGCTCTGCACGATCGTCATGATGGCAGCGGGCAGGTCGCT
>Ga0105217_100505_pt1 | contig 13077 bp, 11 predicted proteins | sample Virmet3651_4511_FD_89710 | JGI IMG/M metagenome (GOLD analysis project Ga0105217, IMG submission 89710) | Marine viral communities from the Southern Atlantic ocean transect to study dissolved organic matter and carbon cycling - metaG 3651_4511 | ecosystem: Environmental > Aquatic > Marine >... | reverse complement strand
GCCAAGGCTCGCCACCAACCCCTAAGGTGGCGCATATTTTTCCCGGAGCAACGCAGTTGCGCTCACTGTTCTGGGAAAAGTATGGGGCGATAGTTAGCTTGCTACTTAGCTGGCTAGTTAGCTAGCCAAGCAGTGAGCTGTTTTAGACAACTCTCTGATGAGATCACACCATGCAACTACCTACCCACTGGCGCAGGCGAGGCACTTTTGTGCTCGTCGTATTGTGCTTGCTGTTAACGGGCTGCAGTTCTGCATTGCTGGATCCCAAGGGGCAGATTGGCGTTGAGCAGCGCTCGCTGATTTTGACCTCCTTTGGGCTGATGCTGATTGTGGTCATTCCGGTGATTGTGATGACGCTGCTGTTTGGCTGGCGCTATCGGCGCAGCAATCGCGTTGCCAAGTATCTGCCGGACTGGGCGCACTCCAATGCCATCGAAGCGGCCGTTTGGACCGTTCCCTGCTTGATCATTGCCGTTCTGGCGTTCCTCACCTTTAAAACCTCCCACAGCCTGGACCCCCACAAGCCGCTTGAGAGCGACGTGGCGCCCATGGAGATCCAAGCCGTGGCGCTGGATTGGAAGTGGCTGTTCATCTATCCCGAACAGGGCATTGCTAGCGTCAATGAACTGGCGTTCCCGGTAGATACCCCAGTGCGCTTCCGAGTGAGTTCTGGCTCGGTAATGAACGCGTTCTTCATTCCACGTTTAGGCAGCCAGATTTACGCCATGGCGGGCATGGATAACGACGTTCACCTGATTGCCGACGAAGAGGGCGTCTACCCCGGCCGTTCCACCAACTACAGCGGCGCTGGCTTCTCTGGGATGACCTTCGATGCCCACGTCACCTCTCCGGCGGAATTCGATGCCTGGGTGGAAAACGTGCGCGCAGCCGATGACACCCTTACCTTCCCTGAAGGCTACAACGCCCTGGCAGAGCCGAGTGAATACCACCCGGTGGAGTACTTCTCGGCGGTCACGCCCGAGCTGTATGAGTCGGTTGTCAGCAGCTTCCACGGTGGTGACGGCAGCGGGCACGGCGGTCATGCAAGCCACGGTGATGCCATCAGCGATGCCCACGAAAGTCACGGTGAATCCAGCGAGCTAGAGAGCGCCAGCGCTTCTCAACAGCAGGCCGCGATCGGCCACGTTACCAATCAGCATGCAGGTGATGACCACGCCATGGGCGGCCATCCCACAAGCGTTGAAGCGGGGGGTTAAGCATGTTTGGAAAACTCACGTTAGAAGCAATTCCGTATCACGAACCGATCATTATGGTCGTTGCTGCCTTTATGGCGATCGGGGGTGCCGCGCTACTTGGCGCATTGACGTATTACCGTAAGTGGGGCTGGCTGTGGAACGAGTGGTTTACCTCCGTTGACCACAAAAAGCTCGGCATTATGTACTTTGTGGTGGCCTTGGTGATGCTGCTTCGCGGCTTTGCCGATGCGATTATGATGCGTACCCAGTTGGCCATGGCGGCCGGTGGGGCTGCTGGTTATCTCCCTCCTGAACACTACGATCAGATCTTTACCGCCCACGGCGTAATCATGATCTTCTTCGTTGCGATGCCCATGGTCATCGGCCTGATGAACCTGGTGGTGCCGCTGCAAATCGGCGCCCGCGACGTTGCTTTCCCGTTTTTGAATAACCTGAGTTTCTGGCTGTTCGCTGTCTCGGCGATTTTGGTCAATATTTCCCTCGTGGTAGGGGAGTTCGCCAAAACCGGCTGGCTCGCTTATGCGCCTTTATCGGGGATAGAGTTTAGCCCTGGGGTGGGGGTCGATTACTGGATATGGGCACTGCAAATATCCGGGATAGGCACCACGCTCACCGGCATTAATTTCTTCGTTACCATTCTGAAAATGCGCACCAAAGGCATGACCCTGTTTCGCATGCCGATTTTTACCTGGACGTCGCTGTGCGCCAACGTCCTGATTATTGCCTCGTTCCCGATTCTGACTGCGACCATCGCGCTGCTAACCCTTGACCGCTACTTCGGTATGCACTTCTTCACCAATGACTTTGGCGGCAACATGATGATGTACGTCAACCTCATTTGGGCCTGGGGTCACCCGGAAGTGTACATTCTGATTCTGCCGGCCTTTGGCGTGTTCTCTGAAGTCATCGCCACCTTCGCCCGCAAGCGCCTGTTTGGTTACAAAACCATGGTCTGGGCCACGGTGGCGATCACGCTGCTGTCGTTCATCGTGTGGCTGCACCACTTCTTCACCATGGGTGCAGGGGCCAACGTGAACGCCTTCTTCGGCATCATGACGATGATCATTGCCATCCCCACCGGGGTGAAGGTGTTCAACTGGCTGTTTACCATCTTCCGCGGCAGCCTAGAGCTGACCTCGCCAGTGCTATGGACCCTGGGGTTCATCATCACCTTTACTCTAGGCGGTATGACCGGCGTGATGCTGGCGCTGCCAGCAGCCAACTTCGTCCTGCACAACAGCCTGTTCGTGATTGCCCACTTCCACAACGTGATCATTGGCGGCGTGGTGTTCGGCATGATGGCGGGCCTGACCTACTGGTTCCCGAAAGCGTTCGGCTTCACGCTGAGCGAGAAGTGGGGCAAGCGCTCGTTCTGGTGCTGGTTCATTGGCTTTTACGTCGCGTTCATGCCGCTCTATGTCTTGAGCTTCTTCGGTGCCGTGCGCCGTATGCAGTCCTACGCCAATCCTGAGTGGCAACCTTGGATGATTCTGGCCTGGGTAGGTGCCGTGATCATCATGATGGGGATTGCCTGCACCATCATTCAGTTCTGGGTCAGTATCCGCGACCGCAAGCTGAATGCAGATCTAACCGGCGACCCCTGGGATGGCCGCACGCTGGAGTGGTCGACCTCTTCTCCTGCGCCGTTCTACAACTTTGCTCGCCTGCCGGAAGTCGGTGACATCGACAGCTTCTGGTCGCAAAAGCAGCGGGGTAACGAGCAGTTGGACGAAGCGCCCTACACCGATATTCACATGCCGCGTAACACCGTGGCGGGGCCGGTCATCAGCTTCTTCGCGCTGATTCTAGGCTTTGCGCTGGTGTGGCATATCTGGTGGCTGGCAGCCGTGGGTGCATTGGGCGTCGTCGTCAGTTTCATCGCCCGTGTATTCAACGAAGATATCGACTACTACGTGCCCGCCGCCGAAGTGGCGCGCATCGAGCGCGCGCACGAAAAGCGCAAAACGTCTGCGCCGAGCAGCGCAGCGTCTGACCGTGAACAGACCAACTATGTGGAGGCACGCGCGTAATGGCCACCGATACCCTACATCATGGCGCCGCGTCCGAGCCCCATGAGCACCACGACGCGACCGGCACGAAAGTATTTGGCTTCTGGGTCTACTTGATGAGTGACCTGGTGATCTTCGGGTCACTGTTCGCTACCTACGCCGTGCTGATGAAAGGCACGGCCGCCGGGCCAACGGCGGCAGATATTTTCGAGCTGCCCTTTGTGCTGGTGGAAACCTTTCTGCTGCTGTTCAGTAGTTTCACCTTTGGCATGGGCGTACTGGCGATGAATGCCGAGCGCGTCGGCCAAGTAAAAGCGTGGCTGGCGATCACCTTCTTGCTCGGTGCCGCGTTCGTCGGTATGGAAGTGTACGAGTTTCAGCACTTGATTCATCAGGGCTACGGCCCTGATCAGAGCGCGTTTCTCTCGTCCTTCTTTACCTTGGTCGGCACCCACGGCCTCCACGTGACCGTTGGTTTGGTGTGGATTCTAGTGATGCTGGTGCAGCTTTCGACCATGGGCATCACCCCGATGACACGTCCGCGGATTCTGTGCCTGAGCCTGTTCTGGCACTTCCTGGACATCGTGTGGATCTGCGTGTTCTCGTTCGTTTATCTGATGGGAGTGCTGTGACATGAGTCATTCATCATCTTCAACGTCTTCCCACGGCAGCGTTAAATCGTATGTGACGGGGCTTCTGCTATCTTTAGTGCTAACCGTGATTCCGTTCGCGGTCGTTATGAGCGGTGCGTTGAGCACCGCCACGACGGTGGTGGTCATCGCTATAACAGCCGTGCTGCAGATTTTGGTCCAGCTGGTCATGTTTATGCATATGAATACCAAAGCCGACGAAGGCTGGAACGTGATGTCCTTCGTTTTCACACTGACGATACTCGTCCTGGTGGTAGGGGGCTCGTTATGGATCATGCAGCATCTGCATCTCAACATGATGATCGGCTGAACGTGGCACCGAGCCGCTGGCGAGACCTGCTGGCGCTCACCAAGCCGGGCATCATTGGCGGTAACTTGATCGCCACGCTGGGGGGCTATTTTCTGGCCGCCCACGGCACCTTCGATTGGGTCACCTTTGCCTCGGTGATGCTGGGCATTGCGCTGGTCATTGCCTCGGGCTGCGCCTGCAACAACGTGATTGACCGGGATATCGATGCACTGATGGCGCGTACGCGCCATCGCCCGCTGGCCAAGGGGCGTATCTCGATTACCCAGGCACTGGGTATTTCGGCGCTGCTGGGCGTGGCGGGGGTCGTGTGCCTGGCATTGGGCACCAATGGCTTGACGGTGGCGCTGGCGGTGATTGGCTGGGGCGTGTATGTCGGGGTCTACAGCCTCTACATGAAGCGCCACTCCGAGTACGGCACGCTGGTGGGCAGCCTTTCCGGGGCCATGCCCCCGGTGGTGGGCTACTGTGCCGTCACGGGGCAGTTCGATAGTGGTGCGCTGATGCTACTGGTGATTTTCTGCCTGTGGCAGATGCCGCACTCCTATGCCATTGCGATTTTCCGCTATGCGGATTATCAGCGGGCATCAATCCCGGTACTGCCGGTGGTGCACGGGATCAAAATGGCCAAGCATCACATCCTGGGTTACATCGTGGCGTTTATTCCCGCCTCGCTGGCGCTGGTCCTGGCCAGTCAGGCGGGGATGGGGTATCTGTGTGTGGCGCTGGTCATGGGCGGCTACTGGCTCTACCTAGCACTACGCGGCTATCGGTTAGATGACGATGTTCGCTGGGCCAAGAAAGTGTTTGGGGTCTCCATTCTGACGATCACCGCGATGAGTTTGGTGATGGTGCTGGAAGCCATGGTGCCCATGTGGGTGTAATGCCTCCCAACGATTGAACCTGACGCAAAACTTGAAACGCCCCGAACAGTGAACTGTTCGGGGCGTTCTTTTTAGCGCGGCTTTCAGCGGATACGTATACAGGGCTCGGGGAGTGCTTAGCCTTTCCGCTGGCTGGCCTGAATCGCGGTGAGGGCGATGGTGTAGACGATGTCATCCACCAGGGCGCCGCGGGACAGATCGTTCACCGGCTTGTTCAGACCTTGCAGCATCGGGCCCACGCTGACCACTCGGGCGCTACGTTGAACGGCTTTGTAGGTGGTGTTGCCGGTGTTGAGGTCGGGAAACACGAACACGGTGGCCTTGCCCGCCACGGGGGAGTCGGGGGCTTTTTGCTTGCCCACGCTTTCGATGGCGGCGGCGTCGTACTGCAGCGGGCCGTCGATAGCCAGGTGCGGCGCGCGCTCCTTGGCGATGCGGGTCGCTTCGCGCACTTTATCCACGTCGGCGCCGGTGCCGGAGTCGCCGGTGGAGTAGCTGATCATCGCCACGCGCGGCTCGATGCCGAAGGCCTCGGCAGAGCGGGCGCTCTGTAGGGCAATTTCGGCAAGCGTTTCGGCATCCGGGTCTGGGTTCACCGCGCAGTCGCCGTACACCACCACCTGCTCCGGCAGCAGCATGAAGAAGATCGACGATACCTGATTGTACTCAGGGGCCGTTTTGATCAGCTGAAACGCTGGGCGAACGGTGTTGGCAGTGGTGTGAACCGCGCCAGACACCAGGCCATCCACTTCATCGAGCTGCAGCATCATGGTGCCCAGCACCACGTTATCCTGAAGCTGCGCTTCGGCGGTCAGCTCGTTGAGCTTGCCGCGACGGCGCTCCACCATCGGGCCAATGTAGCTGGCGCGGGTGCTTTCCGGGTCGATGATGGTCAGCGCATCGGGCAGCGTGAGGCCACGGTGATGGGCGACGCTCTCGATATCTTCCCGTTTGCCCAACAGCACGCAGTCGGCAATGCCGCGACGCTGGCAGATGATCGCCGCTTCGATGGTGCGCGGCTCGTCGCCTTCCGGCAGCACGATGCGCTTTTTGGCTTGCTGAGCAAGCTTCACCAACTGGTGGCGGAACGCCGAGGGTGAGAGGCGGCGGGTGTAGCCACGGCTCAGCTTGGCTTTCAGCCACTCCAAATCCATGTGGGCAGCCACGTAGCGGGCCACCTGCTCGGCGCGCTCGAAGTCATCCATGGGGATTTCGGTGCTGAGCTGGCTCAGGTTCTGCGCCGTGGTCAGGCTGTCGGTTTCTACCGCCAGCACCGGCAAGCCGGTTTTCAGCGCTGGGCGGCACATCTCGATCATGCCCTCGTTGGGCAAGAAACCGTTGGTGAGCAAAACGCCCGCCAGCTGGGTGCCGTTCATGGTGGCCAGCGCCGAGGCCAGCACCACGTCATCACGGTCGCCGGAGGCCACGACCAAGCTGCCCGGGGTGAAGATATGCAGCGCATTGGCCGCACTTCGGGCGCACAGGCTGGTAGATAGCACGCGGCGGCTGGCGGCTTCGCCTTCGTTGAGCATCTTGGCATTCAGCGCCCGGGCCACGTCCAGCGTGCGCGGGGCACTCAGAGTTTTGCTGTAAGGCACTACGCCAATCAGGTGGAAGCGGTCGGTGGCCAGCGCCGGGGAGTAGCGGCGCAGCTCGTTGAGCACCGGCTCTTCCAGCTGCGGTTTGATGGTGCCCGGCGCGGCCGAAAGGTCATCTTCCTGGCCGTAGGGCAGGTTCTTCATGCGCATCAGAATGCCGCCCAAGGTGCGGCTAGAGCTAACGCCGCCAAAACTGCGGGCGTGCATATCCAACTCTTCGGCCAGCGCCTGGGGTTCGTTGAGATCCCCGGTGCCCACCAGAATGATCCGTGCGTTCAGCGCATGCGCGAGCTGCGCATTGGTTTGGGTAGCGTAGGTGGTGTGCTGGGTCGGCACCACGCCTTCCACCACGATCAGATCCAGCGCGCTGCCGTCTCGGTAGGCCTGCTGCACCACCTGCTCGTAGAGCTCGACGACGTTTTCCATCAGCTCGTCGGTTTGGTCGTCGCGCAGCAGCCGCTCTAGGCGGGCCTGGGAAATGGGCGAGGGCGGGCGCTGGCTTAGCGTGCGCGATACCAGCGCCGTGGAACGATCCAGGCCGGGGCCGTTCAACTCGTTCTGCATGAACGGCTTTAAAAAACCGGCTTTCAAGCCGATGGTGTCGAGCGCTTGAATCAAACCAAGGCAAGCAGACGTTAGGCCAGCACCGACGCTGGTGGGTACCAATAGAATGGCTTGCGGTTGCTCGGGGGAGCTATTCATTCAGGGGTCTCCACGCAGTGGCGGGTTTCCATGGCAATGCGGCCCTCTTCATCGGTGGGGATCACCCACACTTCAGGGCCGTTATGGCTCGCGGTGTCCAATTTGCCTTCCTTGCCGCGAATGGTCGCTTCGTTGGCGGCTTCGTCCATGCTGAAACCGAAGTGGGGCAGCAGCGCCAGCACTTCACGACGTACGATAGGCGAGTTTTCGCCAATACCGCCAGTGAAGATCACGCCGTCTAACTTAGGTAATGCACAAGACAGCGCCGCCAGGGATTTGGCAATGCGGTAACAGAAGACGTCCAGCGCCAACTTGGCGCCAGGGTGCCCGGCCATGGCTTGGTCTTCTACTTCGCGCATATCGTTGGTCAGGCCGGAAAGCCCCAGCAGGCCGCTCTGCTTGTTCAGTACGTTATCGATTTCATCTAGCGACCAACCTAACTGGCGGTGCAGATGCGCATGCAGGCCGGGGTCGACGTCACCGCTGCGGGTGCCCATCACCAGGCCTTCCAGCGGGGTAAGGCCCATGCTGGTATCCAGGCTCTGGTTGTTCCACACGGCGCTGGTGGAGCAGCCGTTGCCCAGGTGAGCGGTAAGCCAGCCGCCTGCGCCACGGCTGCTCAGCTCGCCAGCGCGCTGGCTAACAAAGGCGTGGCTGGTACCGTGAAAACCGTAGCGGCGAATGCCGTGCTCGGTGTAAAGCGCTTCCGGCAATGCGTAACGGTAGGCGCGGGGTGGCAGCGTTTGGTGGAAGGCGGTATCGAACACGGCCACCTGAGGCAGGTCCGGAAACACCTTACGAGTCGCGGCAATGCCCGCTAGGTTGGTGGGGTTATGCAGCGGTGCTAAGGCAGCGGTGGTCTCGATGGCCTCGATCACACTGTCATCGATCAGCGCTGCTTGGGTGAAGTGCTCGCCACCATGAACGATGCGGTGGCCCACGGCCCCCGGTACGCGACCTTCCAAACGCTGAAGAATGGCGTTCAAGGCGTCGGCGTGGTCAGCATTCGGCAGCGGTTGGGTAAAGCTTTCACCGGCGCTGTCTTTACCTTTCAAGCGGGCGTCGCTGCTGCCTAAGCGCTCCGCTAGCCCGGCCAAGCGTGGTGCCTGCGGGTCCGCATCGATCAAAGCGTATTTAATAGAAGAAGAGCCACAGTTAATGACCAGCACCGGTGCGTTCATAACCACCTTTGTAACGTAATGAGGAAGTTAAGGGAATAGACTTTAGTTTAACATGCTGCGACGCGGAAAATCAGCGAAGAATTTAGTTAGCCTTCTATGTAAAATGTCGGCATCCTGTTCCTTATATAACCAATCGTGAGCCGTTTTGTTCCTATGTCCTCAATTTCAAGCCCCACACTGCTACCCCGACATCTCGCTATTCTGCTGATGATGACGGTGGCGACGATGTTCGCTGCTAACCACGTCTCAGCTCGGCTGGCGTTTGATAATGGCACAGGATTGCTCTTAGCGGTGTTGATGCGCTCAGGCGTGGCTTGCTTGATTCTGCTTTCCTTGGTGATTCTTCAGAAAAAACGCCTTTGGCTGCCTCCGGGAGCGTGGCGCTGGCAGCTCGCGGTGGGGCTTCTTATTACGCTGCAAAGTGTCAGCTTATATTCCGCCGTGGCGCGCTTGCCGGTGGTGATTGCGCTGCTGCTAGTGAATACCTTTCCTATTCAACTGGCGCTGATTAGTTGGGCGCTGGGCGGCCCTCGGCCATCGCTGCGCAGTTGCTTGATTATGGGCACCATTCTGATTGGCCTGTTGGTGGTGCTGGATATTCCTAGCTGGGTGGCCAACGCCGATGCCATGGGGCCGGAGTGGCTGGCAGGCATTGGCTTTGGTCTGTTTGCCGCGTTCGCGTTTGCCTGTGCGCTGTGGGTGACCGAGCATCGCTTGGCCGGGGTAGGCAGCACGCTGCGCAGCCTGCTGACTATGCAAACCGTGTTTATCGCCATGATTATTGGTGGGTTTTTAGGGGCGGTGCCGGGCGGTATGAGCCTGCCGGACAACAGCACCGGCTGGGTAGGTCTAACGCTGCTGGCGTTGCTGTACGGTAGCGGGTTCTCGATTCTGTTTATTTTCGTGCCCCGGCTGGATATGGCCCGCAACGCACCAGTGATGAATTTCGAGCCGGTGGCGTCGCTGCTAATTGCCTATCTGGTGCTTGGGCAAATGCTCAGCCCTAGCCAGCTAGTGGGAGGCGCGGTGGTGGTCGGAGGTATTGTCGTGCTGAGCCTTTCCAAAGGGCGCTAGAAAACGTCATCAACAGTGCAAGAAAAAAGGAAACTCGATGCAAGCATGAGAGGGTCAATTGCGTTATTCATGGGCTTGGGCAATACTGCAAAAGCGTAAGGAAACACTGTTTTTTAACTGAGGTTTACCCCATGAAGATGACCGTCTTATCACTGACCTCCGCAGCGCTTCTGTTAGGTGCAGGTGCGTTTGCGGCATCCGCCCAAGCCCAAGAATCTTTCCAATACCCACAAGGATACGTGGGTGGCGATGCCATGTTTTGGAGCTTGAACCCTGACCGTGGCAACTCCCGTGACGACATAGGCCTGCGCCTGCGCGGTGGTGCTCAGTTCAATGACTACTTCGCCCTCGAAGGCCACCTAGGCACCGGCGGCTCGGATCGTGGTGCTGACCTAGACCACCTAGCGGGTGCGTATGCCAAAGGCATCATCCCTGTGGCGCCCAACTTCCGTCTTTACGGTCTTGCTGGTTTCTCTGAAGTCGAGATCAGCGATAATCGCGAAAGTGGTCTCTCTTACGGCGCGGGTGCCGAGATGGATATTGCTAACAACGTCTCGATTGGTGCCGACTACATGCGCTACCTGGACGAGTCCGCCTACGATTTCGATGCGGCGAGCGTAGGCCTTCGCTACCGCTTCTAACACGGCAAGCGTTTAGCGCTTATTCATCAAGGGAATAGGACCCCGCTGACCGAGCACAGACTCGGCAGCGGGGTTTTTTTACGATTATTGTTAGCGTGCTAATAAATTTGTTAGACTAAGGTATTCCATCTAACGCTACCCCGAGTGCACGTGACCGCTTGGGGGCCAGTGAACGAGTAATACCCATGACCCCTGATCAACGATTTACCCGCTGGGTGAAAATAGCCCTGGCGGCGTTTGTAGTGCTGTTCGTCTATTTCTTACTCGCCGATAGCTTTATGCCCATGACTCCGGAAGCGCGCGCGATGCGGCCCGTGACGCGTATTGCGCCGGAGCTCAGCGCGCCGGTGAAAGACGTGGTGGTGCGGGACCATCAGCGGGTGAACGCGGGCGATGTGCTGTTTCAGCTAGATACGACGCCGTTCGAGCTGGCACGCCAGCAGGCTGCGCTGAATCGCGAGCAGGCCGAGCAGGAGAACGCTCGGCTAACCGCCGAATTGGCGGCGGCGCGAGCCTCGCTGGCATCAGCTCAAGCCACGTTCGAAGAGCGCAGCGGTGAGCGCCACCGCGCTGAGGCGTTGTTAGGGCGGCAGGGCATCTCCCGCCAGCAGTACGAGCAGCAAGTGGCCGCCGAGCATACGGCCCAAGCTGCCGTGGCGTTTGCCCGCGCGCAAATCGATAGCCTAGAAGTGCAGCTAGGTGAAGAGGGCGACGCCAACCTGCGGCTGCGCCAGGCCGACAATGCGCTCGCCCAAGCCGAGTTAAACGTGGCCCGTGCCACGGTAAGAGCGCGGGAGGCGGGCGAAGTCACCAACCTGCAGCTACAGCCGGGGGATTACGTACAGGCCGGCCAGCCCGCCGTGGCGCTGGTGGCCAGCCGTGTCGACGTCGTGGCCGATTTTCGCGAGAAAAGCTTGCGCCACGTGAAGGAAGGCGACGAAGCAACGGTGGTGTTCGATGCGCTGCCGGGACGACTGTTGGCAGGCCACGTGAGCGCGTTCGATGCCGGTGTGCGGGAAGGGCAGCAAGTGGCCGACGGGCAGCTGGTGGACATTCCGACCTCCGACCGCTGGGTGCGCGATGCCCAGCGGGTGCGTATTCACATCACGCTGGACGAGCCTTTGGGCGAGCTTCCGCCCAGCGGCGCGCGGGCCACGGTGCAGCTAGTGCCCGGCGAGCACGCGCTGGCCAAGCCGTTTGCCTGGCTGCAGGCTCGGCTCGTGAGCTGGCTTCATTATGTCTACTAAATCGCCTACTCAATCAAGTGCGCGTACGGGAACATCCGCTACGCGCTCAGTGCCCGCTTCCTCGGCGCTCAGTCAGAATGGGTTTAGCCAGAACGGACTTAGCCAAAACGGACTGCGCCAGTGCCTGCGGGTCGCGGGCGGCGGCACCTTGGGGTTCATCATCAGCCAATTGATGGGCTGGAATTACGGCGTCTTCTTTACCGTATTCCCGATGTTCTTGCTGGGGTTGGTGCCGGTGCTGAATGGCTCGATCATTCGCCAGTTTCTCTCCAACGTGAGCCTCAACGTGCTGGAGGTGAGCCTGGTGGTCGGGCTGTTAAAACACATGCCCGTGGTGATGACGCTGGTAGTGCTGGGGCTGTTTTTGCTGCGTTTCAACTTAATGGCCAAAGGCCCGCTGTTTCTGTTTGGTGCCAACGGCGTGTTGACGCTCAGCATACTGCTGCACTTCGCCAGCTACTCCAGTGTGGATTTGAGCGACCTGTTGGCCAGCAACCTCATGGCCAGTGTGCTGGCGGTGTTCATCGCCATGCTGATGTACACCCTGTTCCCCGATAGGGAACCCCGCCAACCGCCACCCAGAGGCAGCAAATCGACGGCGCAAATCCGCCATGAAACCCTGATTGGCGGCATCACCGCCACGCTTTCGTTCGTAGTGTTTCAGGTGCTCGATCTGCGCGGGTCGCTCTCGGCGCAAATGGCCACCATCTTGATTCTGTTTACGCTGGGCTACTTTGGCGCGCAGGTGTCGGCGGCCAAGCGCGCGGTGGGCACGCTTTTGGGCTGTAACCTCGCGCTGGTGATGCAGCTGGCGCTCTACACCCAAAGCCACCACTTTCTGCTGGTGATTATGCTTTATTGGCTGGGTTTGATGCTGTTTGCGCGGGAGCACGTCTTGGAAGGCGGCGGTTCCGGCATCGGGTTTGGCGGGCTCACCACCATGGGCATTCTGTTCGGCCAGTCCTTGGGGCCACAGCAGGACTTGGTCTACAGCGCGCTGTATCGCTTTTCGTCCATGAGCATAGCGCTGATCGGCACGCTATCGGTGATGATTTGTCTGCACTATCTGCTCAACCGCTGGGAACCTACTCGCCTGCTCGAAAAGTAGTTGAGGTAATTTTTTAACGAGGCACTACGCTGAAAAGAGCCGCCGGGAAAGCCAAAGAAGCCGCCGGTAAGGCCACCGGCAGCAGCAAAGCCGAAGTCAAAGGCAAAGGCGATGCCAAGGAAGGGGCCAAGAAGAACAAGAAGAAAAAGTGATGCTTGTTGCGCAAAAGGAACAACCGGAGCCCATGATGGCTCCGGTTGGGGTGTCACAGGGCTACACCTCCTGGTACAGCGCGCTGCCTTCCCGGCGGAACTTCTCCGCCTGCTCCTGCATACCGCGCTTCACTGCTTCGGCATCGCTTTCGCTGGCGTTTTCCGGGGTGCGGTCGCGGTAGGTGTCACGTACTTCCTGGCTGATCTTCATGGAGCAGAACTTCGGCCCGCACATGGAGCAGAAGTGGGCTACCTTGGCGGAGTCTTTGGGTAGGGTTTCGTCGTGGTATTCACGGGCGGTGTCCGG
>Ga0105217_100499_pt1 | contig 13144 bp, 14 predicted proteins | sample Virmet3651_4511_FD_89710 | JGI IMG/M metagenome (GOLD analysis project Ga0105217, IMG submission 89710) | Marine viral communities from the Southern Atlantic ocean transect to study dissolved organic matter and carbon cycling - metaG 3651_4511 | ecosystem: Environmental > Aquatic > Marine >... | reverse complement strand
GTGCATTGGTTAAATGAACAATCCCTGCCAGAAGAAGCGGCGTGGGGGCGGCGAGTAAGACACTGATAAAGAAACAGCGAAAAACAACTTTTGGGTTCATAGATGATAAAAGCTCTCTTGTTGTATGGGTAACAGACGAAGGACAATACTCGAACTACCAGGCCCATTCCTAACAGTACCGAGCATACTACACAAGGTGACGATGTTATCATGACAAACGAATTATCGCCTGCTGAGCTCGCTCAACGTCTTGAATCGTTGGAGAGTCGGCTGGCCTATCAGGAGCACTGGCTGGACACTCTGGATCAAGCGGTCACCCAGCAGGAGCGCCGCTTGGAAAAACTGGAGCAGCTAAGCGCCTTGATGCGCGAACGGCTACGCGAGCAGCATCAGGCGCTCCAGGCGGGCGACTCCCAAGGCAGTTTTCGTCCAGAAGACGATATCCCACCCCACTATTAAGCCACGACTCGCGGCTTCTTGCCCGTCCAAAAGCAGTGGGATTACCTCACCATGCTGGCCGGGGCAACGCTTTCTAGCCCAAATGCATCGGCAACGGCACGATAGGTCACCTTGCCGTTGTGAACGTTAAGGCCGGGCAGGAAGTGCGCATCATCGGCTAATGGCCGTGCTTAGTCGCGGAACACGCGCACGCCTAGCGCCTTCAAGTACGACGTCTCCGGTATGGCCGGGTGCACCGGGTGATCCGGCCCTTGGTGGCCCTGGAAGATCACCTGACCTTGGCGGTCTTGGTGGCGCACTGCACCGCGCACCACATCGACCAAACGCTCAGGGGCAAGGTGCATGGAGCAGGATGCCGACAGCAGCAGGCCATCTCGGCCCAGCAGGCGTATCGCCTCACGGTTCAGGCGCGAGTAGGCGCGCTCGCCGTTGGGGATATCCTTACGCTTTTTGATAAACGCAGGCGGATCGAGAATCACCACATCGAACTGCTCGCCATCTGCCTTTAGCGCCGCCAGGGCTTCAAAAGCATCGCCTTCACCAATCGCCACCTGCTCTTGAACGCCATTCAGCTCGGCGTTGCGCGCCACTTGCTCCAGCGCCGCGCCGGATGCATCCACGCAGAGCACTTCTGATGCACCGCTGGCCGCCGCCTGAACGCCCCAGCCACCCACGTAGCTGAATACGTCTAGCACGCGCTTACCGGCCACTTGGCTGTTGAGCCAAGCACGGTTCACACGGTGATCATAGAACCAGCCGGTTTTCTGGCCGTTTAGCACCGGCACGGCAAAGGTGACGCCATTTTCGACCAGCAGCACTTCGTCAGGCAGCGTACCTTTGACGACTTCCACGTGGGCTTCCAGGCCCTCCTGGCGGCGGCCACCGGTGTCGTTACGGAAGACGATAGCACTCGGCTTAACCACTTTCTCCAGGGCGTCAACGATATCTTCCGCCAGTGCCTGCATACCCGCGGTGTTGAGCTGCACCACCAGCACATCGCCGAAACGATCAATCACCAGGCCAGGCAACAGGTCGCCCTCGCCATGAATCAGGCGATAAAACGGCTGATCAAACAGGCGCTGGCGCAGCGCTAGGGCCTGATTAAAGCGATGCACGAACAGCGAGCGGTCCAGGCGCATTTCAGGGTCGCGAGACATGATGCGGCCGCAGATCAGCGAGTGCGGGTTCACGTAGGCAACGCCCAGGGTTTTACCGTTGGACGCCTCTACCAGCGCAGGCTCGCCCGCCGCAAAGTTTTTCAGCGGCGTCTCTTTGATATCGACTTCGTTGGAGTAGATCCACAGATGGCCAGCTTTTAAGCGGCGATCGGCGTTTTTATTCAAGCGCAGGCGTTGGGTCACAACAATCTCCAAAAGAGCAAGCTTATAGTGCACTTAGGCACTGTAAGCATAAAAACAATTAACCGCCCAAGGCGGCGATTAACGCTGGCAGCCGGGGCAAAACACACTGGCACGTTGACCCAGGGTAATGCGCTTCAGCTCGCTGCCACAGCGTAGGCAAGGCTGCCCGTGGCGTCCGTAAACATTCAGCCGCTGGGCGAAGTAACCAGGCTCGCCTTGGCCGCTGACAAAATCGCGCAGCGTGGTGCCACCTTGGGTAATGGCCGCCGCCAACACCTCTTTGACGGCCGCCGCTAGCGCGTCGTAGCGCGCTTGGGAAATTCGCCCCGCCGCACGGCGCGGGTCGATGCCTGCCATAAACAGCGCTTCGGCGGCATAAATATTGCCCGCACCCACCACCACACGGTTGTCCATCAAAAAGGGCTTTACTGCCACCCGCTTATTACGCGACAGACGGTAGAGCCACTGGCCGTTGAAGGCATCGCTAAGCGGTTCAGGGCCAAGGTGAGCAAGGCGGGTATCGCGGCTGCCGTCGCCCTGCTGCCAGTCGACAAACCCAAACCGACGCGGGTCATGGTAGCGCAGCACGTAGCCGCTAGCGGTCACCACATCCACATGGTCGTGCTTTTTCGGCAAATCCCCCAGGCGGGCAATACGCAGGCTGCCCGACATGCCTAAGTGCCACAGCAGCGTGGCACTGCCATCAGCGGTGGCTAGCGGAATCTGCAGGTATTTAGCTCGTCGGGCCAACTCGCCCACTCGTGCGCCGATTAAGCGTTCGGCCAAGTCGTCCGGCACTGGTACCCGCAGGCGCGGCTGGCGCACCCGCACTTCGGTAATTTCTTGCCCCTCTATATAGGGGGCGATGCCACGTCGCGTGGTTTCAACTTCAGGCAGTTCGGGCATGATGAAAGCCTATGATGACAGCACAGTGACAGCGATTAACGGCCAAGGCGCTAACGACAGACATGCAAAAACCCGGCTTTAGGCCGGGTTTTTCAACAGGCGCTCGCCTGCGGTGAAAGCCGATCATCGTAATCGCGATTACTTGATCTTGGCTTCCTTGTAGATAACGTGCTTACGGACCACCGGGTCGTATTTCTTGAATTCGAACTTATCCGGGGTGTTCCGCTTGTTCTTATCAGTGGTGTAGAAGTGGCCTGTACCGGCACTAGACACCAGCTTGATCTTATCGCGCATGGTTTAACTCTCCCAAAAGTGCTTAGCAAAAAGCTGGCTTAGATAGCGTCGCCGCGTTTGCGGATATCGGCCAGAACCGTCTCGATACCTTTCTTGTCGATGATGCGCATGCCTTTAGAGGAAACGCGCAGCTTGACGAAGCGGTTTTCAGACTCAACCCAAAAACGATGGGTGTGCAGGTTCGGCAAGAAACGACGACGTGTCTTACGCTGGGAGTGAGAAACGTTATTACCAGTTACCGGACGCTTGCCGGTAACCTGACATACTTTGGACATGAGAGCCTCCAACCGCTTGGCGAGTTGTTCAAAACTGTCGGGCAAACCGGAGCAGGGAGGGAGTCGACGCAGTTAACCGCCTAGCTGTACCCAAATCCGTTATTCAACCCAAGTTCAAAGGTGGCACTTTATACCAGAGCACCTAGCTACCAGCAAGCGAAACCGCCCAAAAAGCCCAAAAAAGCGCTTTTTTGGACAATTTACTTAGAAAAAGGGCAAAGACCGAAGGGTCGAGCACACGTCTTCTGCTGCTGATGCTGCTGAAAATTACCGCTATAGCCAGCCACGCTCGGCAAATGACACCACTTCTCCGTCCCCCACCACAAAATGATCGAGTACCCGCACGTCAAAGAGTGCAAGAGCATCTTTTAAGCGTTCAGTGATACGTCGATCAGCATCGCTGGGCTCAGCCACACCCGATGGGTGATTGTGGGCCAGGATGACAGCACCAGCGTGTAACTCAAGCGCACGCTTGGCAACTTCGCGGGGGTAAACGGATGCGCTGTCTAGGGTACCGCGAAACAGGGATTCATAGCGAATAATTCGATGCTGTGTATCCAAAAAAAGTACGGCGAACTCTTCATGCCCCAAGTGACGCAGCTGTGAGCTCAAATAGTGGCGCACCAACGCAGGCGACGTTAGGGCATTGCCACGAGCCAGTTGGCTGGCCAAATGCCGTCGAGAGAGCTCTAGGGTGGCCTGCAACTGGGCAAATTTAGCACTTCCCAGACCACGGGCGGAGCAGAACTGGGTTTGGTCCGCCTCAAGCAACTGCCTTAACCCCCCAAAGTTCGCCAGCAAATCCCGCGCCAAGTCTACCGCCGAGCGCCCCTGCACGCCTACTCGCAGAAAAATCGCTAACAGCTCGGCATCCGAAAGCGCCTGCGCGCCCATATTCAACAGCTTTTCCCGTGGCCGCTCACCTTCGGGCCAATGATTAATCCCCATCCACGCCTCCCTAATGGTTCTTTTAACGCACTGCCATGACCACCAGCCTCACTATACCTCGCATTATGGCGAATCTGCCGAGCATGCCAAAATAATCAGCCAAATGGTATGGTAAGCCCCTTGTTGATCGTCACACTGGACTGCCCACCATGGCCCCACTTTCGCACTCCTCCTTATCGTCGCTAGCGGGTAAGCGCCTGCTGCTGGGCGTTAGCGCTGGCATCGCGGCCTACAAAAGCGCCCTTATCGTGCGGCTGCTAAAACAGGCTGGCTGCGAGGTTCGTGTAGTGATGACCGAGGGAGCCCAGGCGTTTATAACGCCACTCACGCTTCAGGCACTTTCGGGCGAGCCGGTGCGTACCTCGCTACTCGACCCTGAAGCGGAAGCTGGCATGGGGCATATCGAGCTGGCCCGCTGGGCGGATGCCATCATCGTCGCCCCGGCCACCGCCGACTTGATCGCGCGGCTGGTCCATGGCATGGCGGATGACTTACTGACCACTCTATGCCTTGCTTCTGAAGCACCGCGCCTCATCGCCCCTGCGATGAATCAGGCCATGTGGCGCCACCCAACCACTCAGCGCAATGTGAAACAGCTGGCCACCGATGGCTGGCAGCTGATTGGCCCGGCGGCGGGCGATCAGGCCTGCGGCGACGTCGGCCCAGGGCGCATGAGCGAGCCTGATGAAATTCTGGAGGCCGTGAGCCGCCATTTTGCACCGCCCATTACCCCTTCGGCCAGCGCCCCCCATGTCGTGATTACCGCTGGCCCCACGCGGGAGGCACTAGACCCTGTCCGCTACCTGTCGAATCACAGCTCGGGGAAGATGGGCTATGCCCTGGCGGCCGAGGCGGCCGCGCAAGGCGCACGAGTAACGCTAATCAGCGGCCCGGTGAATTTGCCTACTCCCCAAGGAGTCGAGCGGCTCAACGTCGAAACCGCCGTACAAATGCATACAGCAGCGCTTGAGCTAGCGCCCCAGGCGGCGCTGTTTATCGGCTGCGCAGCGGTGGCCGACTACCGCGCCGCCAACGCGGCCGAGCACAAGCTGAAAAAAACCGACGACCAGGACACCCTAACGCTCACGCTGGTGAAAAATCCCGACATCATTGCCGATGTGGCGGCGCTACCGGACGGCCAGCGCCCCTTTGTCGTGGGCTTTGCCGCCGAGACCCAAGACATCGAGCGTTACGCCCAGGATAAGCTCGCCCGCAAAGGGCTCGATATGATCGTCGCCAACGATGTTTCCCAACAGGGGCTGGGATTTGGCAGCGACGACAACGCGGCGCTCCTGCTATGGCGAACATCCGACGGTAGTGACCGACTCGTTGCACCGCCACAGCCTAAAACGCAGCTGGCCGCGCTGATCGTTCGGCACGCCCTCACCCACCTCTCTTTGACCTCTTCTGGAGCCTAACCATGAGCAGTTCCCGCCCTCGCCTGCAGTGCAATGTGTTGGATGAGCGCCTGCACGACTATCTCCCCACCTATGCCACGACAGGCTCTGCGGGCATGGACTTACGCGCCCTGCTGGATGAGCCGCTCACCCTTGCCCCCGGCGAATGTCAGCTCGTCCGCACCGGCCTTGCCATCTATATTGAAGATCCGGGTTTAGCGGGAATGATTCTGCCGCGCTCTGGCCTAGGCCATAAACACGGCATCGTGCTGGGTAACCTAGTTGGGCTCATCGACTCCGACTACCAGGGCGAGCTAATGATCTCGGTATGGAATCGCGGCCAGGACAGCTTCACGATTGCGCCCTTCGAGCGGCTCGCCCAGTACGTTCTGGTCCCCGTGGTGCAAGCTGAACTCGATATCGTCGATAGCTTTAACGACTCTACTCGCGGCAGCGGCGGTTTCGGCAGCACCGGCCGCCAGTAACCCCGTTCGCCAGCCCACTCCCTTTCAGCGTTTTTCAAGGATCGATGATGACCGTACCCGCTTCGATATTTCGTGCTTACGATATTCGCGGCATCGTGGATGACACGTTAAGCGAAGCCACCACCGAGCTGATTGGCCGCGCCGTCGGCTCTGAAGCCGCCGTTCGTGGCGAGCAGACGGTGATTGTGGCGCGAGATGGCCGCACCTCTGGGCCGCGCCTGCAAGCAGCGCTCATTCGCGGCCTTCAGGCCGCCGGGCGGGACGTTATCGATATCGGCATGGTGCCCACGCCGGTGCTCTACTTCGCCACCCACACGCTGCCGGAGAGCCGTTCAGGGGTGATGCTCACCGGCAGCCACAACCCACCGGACTACAATGGCTTTAAAATCGTCCTGGCGGGCGACACCTTATCGGGCGACGCGATTACTGCGCTCTTTGGGCGTATCCAGGCGGGCAATTTCACCCAGGGCCAGGGCAGCGTGAGCAGCCAAGATCTGCGCGCCAGCTACCTGGAACGCATCTTGAGTGATGTGAAGGTAACACGCCCGCTTAGCGCCGTGGTGGATTGCGGCAACGGGGTGGCTGGCGAGCTAGGCCCGCAGCTTATTCAGCGGCTTGGGGTCACCACCACACCACTGTTTGACGAGATCGATGGCCGCTTCCCCAACCATCACCCCGACCCCGGCAAGCCGGAAAACCTGCAGGATCTGATCCACCACGTCCAACAGAGCGGTGCCGACATCGGCCTTGCCTTCGACGGCGACGGTGACCGCCTGGGCGTCGTGACGCCCCGTGGGCGTATGATTTACCCTGACCACCTGTTGATGCACTTTGCCACCGATATGCTGTCGCGCAACCCTGGTGCCAAGGTGGTCTTCGATATCAAGTGCACCGGCAACTTGGCCAAGGTGGTTAGCGAGGCTGGGGGTGAACCCGAGATGTGGCGCACCGGCCACTCACTGATCAAAGCGCGTATGAAAGAGACCGACGCGCTGCTGGGCGGCGAAATGAGCGGACATATCTTCTTTAAAGAGCGCTGGTACGGCTTTGATGACGGCCTCTACTCAGCCGCACGGCTGCTGGAGATTCTTGCCCAATTCCCCGGCGACGCGGACACTTTCTTTGACCAATTCCCCCAAGATGTCAGTACGCCAGAAATTAACGTCAGCGTTGCCGATGAAGAAAAATTTGCCATTATCGAGACACTTGCCAGAGAGGGCGACTTCGGCGAAGGTATCAAAACCACGCTGGATGGCATTCGCGTTGATTACACCGACGGCTGGGGATTATGTCGCGCCTCTAATACGACGCCCGCCCTGGTACTGCGTTTCGAGGGAAAAGATAGCGCAGCGCTCGCTCGAATCCGCGAGCGCTTTGAAAAAGCGCTACATGGCGTCGCGCCTACACTGACCATACCGGCCACCACAACGACATGATCGCGCCCTTAGAACGCGCGACGTGTTAAAAAATGCTGTCATCCAGGCGCGTAAGCGCCTAGCAACGCAACAGACATTAAAAAGAGCAAAGGGACAACGTCATGAGTTCAGCTAGCCGCGACCCCCAGGTCGTTGTGGAGGTGCTGTCAGAAGCGCTTCCCTATATTCAGCAATTTTCCGGTAAAACTGTCGTCGTGAAATATGGCGGCAATGCCATGACCGAAGACACGCTGATCGACTCATTTGCTCGCAACATCGTGCTGATGAAGGAAGTTGGCATTAATCCGGTGGTGGTTCACGGCGGCGGCCCGCAAATCGGCAGCCTGCTAGAAAAGCTCAATATCGAATCCCGCTTTGTTAATGGCATGCGCGTTACCGACTCGCAAACCATGGACGTTGTAGAGATGGTGCTGGGCGGACTGGTGAACAAAAGCATCGTCAACCTGATTAACCAAAGCGGCGGCAAGGCGATTGGCCTGACCGGCAAAGATGGCGCACAAATTCGCGCACGCCAGCTAAAGGTGGAACACCAAAGCCCGGAGATGACCGCTCCCGAGATCATCGACATTGGCCACGTGGGCGAAGTCGAATCGATTTCGACCGATCTGATCGAGATGCTCGCTGCCCGAGATTTTATTCCAGTCATCGCTCCCATCGGCGTGGATGACAAAGGTAACAGCTACAACATCAATGCCGATCTGGTAGCAGGCAAGCTGGCCGAAGCGCTGAACGCCGAGAAGCTGATGCTGCTGACCAACGTGGCGGGCTTGATGAACAGCGAAGGCAAGGTACTAACAGGGCTCACCACCGCCCAGGTAGACGGCCTGATTGCCGATGGCACCATCTACGGCGGGATGCTACCCAAAATCCGCTGCGCGCTGGATGCCGTGAAAGGCGGTGTGAACAGCGCCCATATTATTGATGGCCGCGTTCCTCATGCGGTGCTACTGGAAATCTTTACCAACGCCGGGGTAGGCACCCTGATCACTGACGCAGGTTAATCGCGACGGAGGGCAAGAGTCATGAGTGACGATCGCAAACCTCGCCGCCGCGAGCAAATTCTGCAGGCGCTAGCCATCATGCTGGAAGAGGACAGCGGCAAGCGGATCACCACGGCCGCACTGGCGCGCCAAGTGGGCGTTTCCGAAGCGGCGCTGTATCGCCACTTCCCCAGCAAGGCGCGCATGTTTGAGGGACTGATCGACTTCATCGAAGAGAGCATTTTCGCACGCATTACCCGCATTCTGGATGACATCCCCGACGCCACGACCCGCTGCGGGACAATTCTCTCGCTCCTGCTCGGATTTGCCGAGAAGAACCCCGGGCTTGCCAGGGTGCTAGGGGGCGATGTGCTCACCGGTGAAACCGCACGGCTGCGCCAGCGGGTACACCAGCTCTTCGAGCGCCTGGAAACCCAACTCAAGCAGGTGCTGCGGGAAGCCGAGCTGCGCGAAGGGTGGCGCACCAGCATCACCGCCTCAGCAGCGGCCAACCTGCTCATCGCCCAGGCCGAAGGGCGTATTTCGCAATACGTCCGCAGCGACTTCAAGCGGCTGCCTACCGAGTATTGGGAGGATCAGTGGACGCTACTCTCGGGCCAGCTATTTAGAAACGCTTCCCAACCCGCATAATGAGGCGCGTGCTCTCAGCACATGCACAAAGCAAATGAAAACGCCCCGCCGTAACGATACCGGCGGGGCGTTTTCCTGCGTGAGGCGTGAGTGTTACGCAGCGATGGCCGCGTCGCCCATTTTCTGGCGCAGTTTCTTCATGGCGTTCTTTTCGAGCTGGCGAATGCGCTCAGCGCTAACGCCGTACACATCGGCCAAATCGTGCAACGTGGCTTTGTCATCGGTGAGCCAGCGGCGCTGCAAAATGTCCCGCGAGCGATCATCCAGCTCTTTCAGCGCCAGCTGCAAGCGGCGAGTGGAGTCCTCTTCAAAGTCGCTATCCTCTAGCTGGGCCGCCGGATCGGCGGAGGCATCGTCAAGGAAGTAGGCAGGCGCTTGGTAAGCACTCTCCTCATCGTCGCTGGGCGAGGCATCATAACCTGCATCAAACGCCGAGAGGCGGCCTTCCATATCGCGCACGACTTCGGGCTTCACATCAAGGTCTTTAGCGATGGCATCGACTTCATCGTTGTTCAGCCATGCCAAACGCTTTTTCGCGCTACGCAGGTTGAAGAACAGCTTGCGCTGAGCTTTGGTGGTAGCGATTTTAACGATGCGCCAGTTACGCAGCACAAACTCGTGAATCTCTGCCTTGATCCAATGCACGGCAAACGACACCAAGCGTACCCCTTGATTGGGATCGAAGCGCTTGACGGCTTTCATCAAACCGACGTTGCCTTCCTGAATCAAGTCCGCTTGCGGCAGACCGTAACCGGAGTAGCTGCGAGCAATATGCACCACGAAACGAAGGTGCGATAGCACCAGTCGACGTGCCGCCTCAAGATCGCCCTCATCGTAAAGGCGGAACGCCAGCTCGCGCTCCTCTTCGACGCTCAGCACCGCGATGCCATTCACCGCTTGAATGTAGCCACCCAGGTCATTGCCTGGTGAAAACTGTCCCACCGGTAGAAGACTAGTGCTCATATGCAGATGGCCTCCCTTAAAACCTATCGTGGTTGACGTGCTGGCGTCGCGTGAATGTGCGCAGCCAAACGTCTTGCGTTAACCTTAAGACCTTAGGCGAACCCAGAGGTTCAAACGATCGACGCACAGTTGGCATCGATCACGCCACGGGGGTAGAAATTCCCGTGACTGCCCGCATGGACAATATCGCGAAGTCTATGTACTGCCTATAACGTGAAGATGACAACGCGACAGACGCATGCTCAGCGCGGGCGTATGCTGGAAAGATGGCGCGTGACGGCAAGCCAAGCGCCCAGCCAACCAAGTAGTATACTGCAGGATAGCAGAATTGTAGAGCCTGTCACATCTAGCTGCGGCAAGGTGAAGCTGGCACCGTAGCTGGCCGCCAGCGCCGCTACCGGCAGTGAGAGCCAGTGATTACCCAAGGCCAATAGACCCAGCGCCAAAAGCCCGCCGCCAGCGCCATACCAGGCTCCACTGTACAAGAACGGGCGACGTACGAAGGCGTGCGTTGCGCCGATCAGCATGACCACTTCGATTTCACGGCGTCGACTCTCCACCGCCAAGCGAATGGTATTACCGACGACCAGCAGTACACCGAAACCAAACAGCACCCCCAGCGCCAGCGCCACGCGGCGCCCCAACGCCGCCAGATGGCGCAGCCGCTCGACCCAGGCCAAATCGACGCGTACTTCATCGATGCCAGTTACCCCCTCGAGCCGCTCGGCCAGTTCAGCCATCGCAGCGGGCTCTACATCTTGAGGGGAAATGACGATACTCGTGGGGAGCGGATTATCGTCAAGCCCTGCCAGGGTATCGTCGATGCCCAACGACTGCTGGAAATCCGCCATGCCCTGCTCTGGGCTGATCATACGCGTCTGCGCCACGCCGCCGTCAGCACTCACCGCCTCTTCGATCCGAGCCGCCTGCGCTGCATCAATCCCCATATCGAGATAAACGGTGAGCGACGCGCTTTCATCCAGCTCGGCATCCAGCAGCTTGGCGCTGTCCAACGTCAGCCATAGAGCAGCGGGAAGTACCAAGGCAATGGCAATGGCCAGCATGGTCAGCAGGTTTCCCAACGGGTAGCGCACCAGTCGAAAAAGGCTATCCAGCGCCATGGCCCGGTGGTGACGCCCCCAGGCACGCAGGCGACTGCTAAAACGTGTTTGCTGAGCGCGCGCCCCACTGCGAGGGGCTGTTTCCGAGGCAGGTGCGGCGGGCTTGGGTGTTTGGCGCTTACCCCGAGGGGCGGCGCCGCTTTGGCGAGCATTGGCTGAGCGCTTCATGCAGCCCCCTCATCGGCGACTAAACGACCGTCCTGCAGACGCAGAATCCGATGACGCAAGCGCGCAATCAGCGCCAAATCGTGGCTAGCGATCATGACCGTAGTGCCGATGCGGTTGAAGTCCTCGAACAGCCCCATGATGTCGGCGGAGAGCTGGGGGTCTAGGTTACCGGTGGGCTCATCGGCAAGCAGCAGCGCGGGCTTATTAACCACGGCGCGGGCAATGCCCACCCGCTGCTGCTCACCGCCGGAAAGCTCGATGGGCAGGGCTTTTTCACGGTGCAACAGGCCGACTTTATCCAGTGCTGCCCGCACCCGCCTCGCCGCCTCTCGGGGCTCTACACCCTGAATTTCTAGCGGCAGCGAAACGTTATGGAACACGCTGCGATCAAATAGCAGCTGGTGGTCCTGAAATACCACGCCAATCTGGCGACGATAAAACGGCACCTGGCTGGCGTGGAGCTGAGCAATGTCATGCCCGGCTACCACTACTCGCCCACGGCTGGGCTTTTCTAGGCGCATAATCAGCCGCAGTAGCGAGCTTTTTCCCGCCCCGGAGTGGCCAGTCAGAAACACCATTTCGCCTCTCGCCACGCGAAAGTTCAGGTGCGCCAGCGCGTCAAAGCGCCCTCCATAGCGCTTCCCCACATGCTCAAAAGCAATCATGCGCGACCATCATCCCCTTGGCGGTCAAACAGCGCGTTGACGAAGTCGTTAGCGTTGAAGGGGCGCAAGTCGTCCAGGCCCTCACCCACCCCGATAAAGCGAATCGGCGTTTCTAGCTGTTTCGCCAGGGCAAAGATAATCCCGCCTTTGGCGGTGCCATCCAGCTTGGTTAAAGTAATGCCGCTAATCGGCACCGCCTCATTAAAAGTGGTGGCCTGGGAAATTGCGTTCTGCCCCGTGCCTGCATCCAGCACGAGCATGACCTCATGGGGCGCCGTGTCATCGAGCTTCTGCATCACACGGTGCACCTTTTTCAGCTCTTCCATCAGGTGGCTCTTGTTGTGCAGCCGCCCGGCGGTATCGGCGATCAGCACATCTACGCCGCGAGACTTGGCGGCCGCCACTGCGTCGTAAATCACCGAGGCGCTGTCAGCCCCGGTGTGCTGAGCAATCACCGGTACACTGTTGCGTTCGCCCCACACTTTAAGCTGTTCCACCGCCGCCGCACGGAAGGTATCCCCGGCTGCCAGCATGACGCTCTTGCCTTCGCGCTGGAAACGCTGGGTGAGCTTGCCGATGGTGGTGGTTTTACCCACGCCGTTGACCCCCACCACCAGAATAACGAAGGGGCCGTCGCTCTCTTTCTCGAAGCTGAGCGGCGCAGACACGGGTGCCAGCAGCGCGGCCAGCTCCTCCTGTAGGCCGCGATAGAGCGCTTCGGGATTATTCAGCTCTTTGCGGGAAACCCGTGCCTCAAGGCGCTCGATGATTTCGCTCGTCGCTTCGATGCCCACATCGGCCATGAGCAGCTGAGTTTCCAGATCCTCCAGCAGCTCGTCATCGATATGCTTTTTGCCAAGGAACAGGTCGGCCAAGCCGTCAGTAAGATTAGCGCGGGTTTTTCCCAGGCCAGATTTGATGCGCGCAAACCAACCTTTCTTCTCGCCTTTTTCGGATACCGGCTTCTCTTGAAGCGCAGGCTTCGCGGCTGGCTCTGGCTCTGGCTCTGGCTCTGGCTCTGGCTCTGGCTCTGGC
>Ga0105217_100466_pt1 | contig 13885 bp, 10 predicted proteins | sample Virmet3651_4511_FD_89710 | JGI IMG/M metagenome (GOLD analysis project Ga0105217, IMG submission 89710) | Marine viral communities from the Southern Atlantic ocean transect to study dissolved organic matter and carbon cycling - metaG 3651_4511 | ecosystem: Environmental > Aquatic > Marine >... | reverse complement strand
ATTGAAGGTCGCACCTTACGCTACATAGAGCAAGGCGACTGGCAGCCTACGGGCTTAGCGAGCGCTCTGAAAGCGGTCATGCGGGCAGCGTTGGCCCCCCATCTTGGCCCAACGGCATTACGTTCTCGCGAGCTGATGCTAGATTTAGCCCGCCGCCGTCATCGTTAGTGAACCACCGTTACTATTGATCGCGATAACGACCTATCGCTGCTTATTGATTGGAGACCCGCTATGCATCCCCCACGGATATTACTCGGCGTTAACATCGACCATATTGCCACGCTGCGTCAGGCCCGTGGCACTCGTTACCCTGATCCGGTTCAGGCAGCGCTGTTGGCGGAAGAAGCTGGAGCCGATGGGATTACCGTCCACCTACGCGAAGACCGCCGCCATATTCAGCCTCGTGACGTGCGCCTGCTGGCGGAGGTGCTCAATACGCGCATGAATCTTGAAATGGCGGTCACCGAAGAGATGCTGGCGCTGGCAGAAGAAGTGCGCCCGGCCCATGTGTGCTTGGTGCCCGAGAAGCGCGAAGAGCTGACCACCGAGGGCGGGTTGGATATCGTCGGCGGTTTTGATCATATCGCCAGTGCTTGCCAGCGTCTCGCTGCGATTGGCTGCGATGTATCGCTGTTTATCGACCCGGATGAAGCACAAATTGATGCGGCCAAGCGCGCAGGCGCACCTACCATCGAGTTACACACCGGAGCCTATGCAGAGGCAAAACCGGGGAGTGCCGAGGCCAACGCCGAGTATGACCGCCTCAGCGCGGCGGCGGTACACGCCGTATCTCTGGGCTTGGTGGTCAATGCTGGTCACGGGTTGCACTACCACAATGTGGAAGCCATTGCGGCGCTACCCGGTGTTAATGAACTGAACATTGGCCACGCGATCATTGCCCGTGCGCTGTTTGTCGGCTTGAAAGAAGCCGTGCAAGAGATGAAACGACTAATCATTGCCGGGCAAGAAGCGGGCTTAATGGCTGCGCTTGATGCCCACGAGCACGAACATGACCACGATCACGGCGACAGCCACCACTGCTGCGGCCATTAACATGATTGTGGGAATTGGCTCGGACATTGCCCGAGTTGAGCGTTTTCGCCAGGCCGTGACGCGTCACGGCCCGCGCTTTGCTCAGCGTATCTTAGGGCCCGACGAACAGGCGGTGTGGCAGGAGAAGGGACAAGCAGTCGCCTATCTTGCCAAGCGCTTTGCGGCGAAAGAGGCTTTTGTGAAAGCCCTGGGCCTTGGGCTTCGCCAGGGGATGCAGTGGGGCGATATTCAGGTAATCAATGATGCCCTGGGGAAGCCCAGCCTTAAACTGAGCGGTGAAGCGCAGCGGCGGTTCACCGCCAGCGGGGCGACCGCCGCGCATATTACGCTGAGTGATGAAGCCGACTACGCCGTCGCCTTTGTGGTGTTAGAGAACTAACCAGCTGCCCCCGATGGGGCAGTTAGTTCACCAGCGAAGCGCGCTCTTGGCTAAGGCGCGTCATGGCGACGTATAGCTCGTCAAGCAGTGCCTCTACATGGCGTAGGCCACTGGTACGCAGGCGCGTTTCTAGGGTTTCCACCAACAGGGCTAGTTCTGGTGCGCCGCAGTAGCGGCTGGCTCCGTTTAGTCCATGCACCCAGTCCAGTAGCGCCGTTAGATCGCTTGCCTGAAAGGCGTCGCGTATCTGCTGCTCGCTCTCCGGCAGGCTGTCAATGAGCCGTACCAGTTGCTGCTTGGCTAAGGTCTCCCTGCCTCCTGCCAAGCGTGCACCTAGCATCAAATCGACCGCTGGCAGCGAGCTAGGGGGAGCGGTGGGAACCTGTGACTGACGAGTGGAAGCTGCTTCAGTAGGGGCTGCTTTTCGTGGTGCAATTCCTAAAAAGCGCTGCAACAGTTGTTGTAGCTGGGCATCGTCGATGGGTTTGATCAGCACATCATCCAGCCCTTCGGCCAGCCACTGCTGCCGTTCAGTGCTCAGTACATGGGCCGTCACGGCAATAATAGGGCAGCGCGCCCAGCTATTATTGATACGCCGCAGCGCTTGTGTGGCCTGTATGCCGTCCATCCCCGGCATGCGGATATCCATCAATACCATATCGGCAATTTGGTGGCGCGCAAACTCCAGTGCTTCTTGGCCGCTTTCTGCTAGCACAATGTGTAGCGTATCGCTCTCCAGCATCGCTTTTAACAGTTCACGGTTTGACGAGTTATCGTCGACAATCAAAATTGTTAGGCGAGGGGCAAGCGGCGGTTTGCTGACTGCTTCACTGGCAAGGGGGAGTGGTTGCAGTTGCAGCAACTGACGCAGGGTGGTCACAAGCTGCGTCCGAGTAAACGGTTTGCACAGCATTTCGCCGCCGTAGGGAAATTCCCACGTGGGTAGGTCAAAGCTAGTAGTATTCGCCAGAATAATGACCGGGCAGGGAGTTTGCGCAATCACGGACTGCCAGTACGCTTTGCGATCACCTTCAAAGTCACTCTGCGCCAGACATAGCATCAGCAGCGATTCATTGCCGGCATTAATAAACGAGACTGGGCGCGCGCCCCAGCGTACTAGTAAATGCTCTAGCACATGGCGAGTGGGTGGGTGCGTTTCGTGAAGGCGAATAGTGGGGTTATCTAGCGTCAGCTCCGGCGGGCGCTCAGCCGCCTGGTGTGCCAGAAGAGGCAGGGTAAATGAGAAAGTCGACCCCTTACCCAGTTCGCTTTCTACCGTAATCTCCCCACCCATCCGCTGAATAAGCTGGCGGCAAATGGTCAGCCCTAAACCGCTGCCGCCGAACTGGCGAGAGTGACTCGGTTCGGCTTGTGAGAACGCGCTAAAGAGCTGCTGCTGGTGCTCATCGCTTAAACCAATGCCGGTATCGCTCACGCTAATATGCAGTATGACATGCTGACCCTCTTGGCTATCCAGCATAACGCGAATGATGATCTCGCCTTCGTTGGTAAATTTTAGTGCGTTGCCTAGCAGATTGTTCAACACTTGATGAATGCGTAACGGGTCGCCGCATAAGGGAGTCGGCACATCGTCATATACCATGGCGACCAAGTGCAGCTGCTTGCGCTGTGCTTCAGGGGCGTGCAAGCCAATAATTTCGTCAACCAGGGCAACAATATCGACATCGACCTCTTCCAGAGTCAGCCGGTCGGCTTCCAGTTTGGAGAAGTCCAAGACATCATTCACCAGCATCAGTAGGTTATCGCAGGCGCGGCGAACGTGCTCCAGCCACTCTTCTTGCCGGGTGTCGAGGGATGAACGGCCCAGCAAGCGGCAAAAACCAATAATGCCGTTGAGCGGTGTGCGGATCTCGTGGCTCATATTGGCCAGAAATTCGGATTTAACAGCATTGGCGCGCAGCGCGCTGCGGTGAGCAAGGTCTAGCTTGATATTCTGCTCTTCGATGGTTTCCATCGACTCCTGCAGCTCACTGGTGGCCTGCTCAATCTGGCTCTGCATATCCCGCTGGGCCTGCTGGAAATGTTCGGCTAAACGGTTGATATGATCGGCCAGCTGCTTTAGCTCGGTGGGCTTGGCCGATGATATTAGCAAGCTGTAGTCGCCACGCGACAGGCGATAAAGTGCCTGGTTAGCCTCTTCGATTGGACGGGTAGCATAGCGGCTAATGGCAAATGCGATTAAAAATAGCAGTAACCCCAGCAACATACCGCCAAGGCTCAGGCTTGCAATAAGCTTATAGCGCTCAAGCGTTAGGGTGCGGGTATCCATCTCAGCCTCTAACCACCCGTTCGTCATGCGCAGGGTGTCGCTGCTGCCCAGCGGCACCCGCAGCCGCCAGGCGTCCTCTTCCATGGTGATGGCCGTTGCCATTGGCGCATCCAGTCTAGGCGGTGGCATAGAGCTACCTAGCACCAGCAGACGGTTGCCCTGTTCATCAAACAGCGTCACGGCTCGCAGCCCGCGATGCTCCAACAGCTGCCTAGCGAGCTTTTCAAGGCGCTGTAAATCCCCGTCGGCCATGGCATCGCCTAAGCTGGGAGCCATCAACTCACCAGCGCTGATTAAGCGCTCTTTAAGCTCGTCGCGTCCTCCCAGGTCGCTCTGGATAACAAGCAATATTGCCATAACGGCGTAGACCAACAGTGGGAAACCAAGCAGAGCAAACAGCAGGCGCGTGTTTAATGACATGAAAGAAGCTCGTTGAATCTAGTAGGTTGCCTGTCCAGTCACAGGCAGCACCGATATAATGCAGCATAACGGTTACGATAAGGAATGTTCGATGAATTATCCCACGCTTGAAGATGTGGTCGGCAATACGCCCTTGGTTCGCTTGAAGCGAATTACCGCTGGGAAGAACAATACGCTGCTTGCCAAACTCGAAGGCAATAACCCCGCGGGCTCGGTGAAAGATCGTCCCGCGCTCTCTATGCTGAGTGAAGCGGAAGCTCGTGGGGAAATTTCCCCAGGGGATACGTTAATTGAGGCGACTTCCGGCAATACCGGCATTGCGCTTGCTATGGCGGCGGCTCTAAAAGGGTACAACATGACCCTGATTATGCCGGAAAATGCTTCCGCCGAGCGCAAGCAGGCCATGGCGGCCTACGGCGCTAAGCTGATTACGGCCAGTAAAGAAGGCGGTATGGAAGAGGCTCGTGACATCGCAGATGCCATGATTGCCCGGGGTGAAGGCAAGCCGCTCAACCAGTTTGCCAATCCGGATAACCCGCTGGCCCACTACCGCACCACCGGCCCGGAAATATGGCGGCAAACGGGTGGCGAAGTCACCCACTTTGTCAGCTCCATGGGTACCACCGGTACCATTATGGGCGTATCGCGCTATCTTAAAGAGCAGAACGACGCCATTCAGATCGTAGGCCTGCAGCCCGCTGATGGGGCCAGTATCCCCGGCATTCGTCGCTGGCCTAAAGAGTATCTGCCAGCGATTTTTGAAGCGCCGCGCGTGGATACCACCCTGGATATCGGCCAGCAAGAAGCGGAAGCGCATATGCGCCGCCTGGCCCGAGAAGAGGGCATTCTGGCAGGCGTTTCATCTGGCGGAAGCCTAGCGGGTGCGCTGCGCATTGCTGAACAAACCGAAAATGCGGTCATCGTGTTTATTGTCTGTGACCGTGGTGATCGCTATCTCTCCACGGGCTTATTTGCCCCGGAGGTATAGATGGCTATGTTGGGTAAGCGGCGGCCGCCGCGTCCCGCCTCCGGCCACTCCGGGCTGGCGCGCCAGCCAAGCGGCAACGGCAAGGCGGCCAAGAGTGCGGCTACCACTAGCGACTTCTCGGCGCCGCTGGTGATTGAACGGTTAGCCCACGATGGCCGTGGCGTTAGCCATAACCCGGCGGGTAAAACCGTGTTTGTCGACCAAGCGCTACCGGGCGAACAGGTTGAGGTGGCGGTGCACATCACCCGCAAGCGCTTTGATGAAGCGCATGTGAAAGCGCTGATGACTACCTCGCCCCAGCGGGTGACGCCGCCTTGCAGCCACTTCGGACACTGCGGCGGGTGTGATTTGCAGCATCTGGCGGTGGATGCCCAGCGCGCCCACAAGCGTGAAGTCGTTAGCGAATTAATGGCGCGCCAAGGCATACCGCTTGGCGAGGTGGCGGCGATTTCTGGGCACCAGGAAGGTTACCGCCGACGGGCGCGGCTAGGTGTTAAAGTCGACGCTCAGGGAAGTGTTCGGCTAGGTTTTCGTGCCGCCAACAGCCACCGACTAGTGGATATTGACCACTGCCATGTATTGGTACCTGCCCTTCAAGCACTGATAGTCCCACTAAAGCAACTGCTTACTGAACTGGATGCACCCCGCGCGGTAGGGCATATTGAACTGCTGGCGACGCCCCAGGCTACGGTGGTGCTGGTCAGGCAGTTAAAAGAGCAGCCGCAGGATTGGCAGCGCTGGCAAGGGTTTGCTGACCAGCACCAAGTGAGATTAGGCGCATGGTTAGGGCGTAAGTCACCGTCCTTGCACTGGCATGGTGCAGAGCCTGCGCTGGAAGAGCGCTTTTCGCTGAGTGCGCTTGGTGTGTCGCCCGCGCAGGAAGACGTTGGTCCTGAACTGGTACTGCAGTTTGCGCCAGGTGACTTTTTGCAGGTAAATGCCGAGGTCAATCAAAAGATGGTGTCTCAGGTGGTAGCATGGTTAACGCCAGCACCTGGGATGCAGCTACTCGACCTGTTTGCCGGGATGGGGAACTTCAGCCTTCCTCTGGCCGCTGCAGGCGCCAGCGTGCACGCGGTAGAAGGTAACACCGCCATGGTAGAGCGCCTTGGCACTAACGCAGCGCTGAACCAGCTCAATGTGAGCGTTCAACAGGCAGATCTAAACGATGCAATAGCGGTAAAAACACTGCTTCGCGAGCGTTCGGTGGATGCGTTGGTATTAGATCCCCCACGCAGCGGGGCGGAAGCTATCTGCCAAGCGGTTGGCCGCCACCGGATACCCAAGGTGGCCTATGTTTCCTGCGACCCGGCCACGCTAGCCCGGGATGCGGCACACCTTGTGCATGCGGGATATCGTGTTAAGCAAGTCGCAGTAGCGGATATGTTTCTGCACACTGCCCACATGGAAACGTTAATGCTGTTTGAATACGCGGGCTAGTTTGCCCTTTGCAGCGAGCCTTGGTGGTAGCGGTAGGTAACGCTGCCACCCTGAAAGGAAGAGTCATAGTCATGGTGAAAGTGCGTGAAGACCAGCCGCTAACAGAAAGCGGAAAGGTGGACATACAACAATGGTTAACGCGCCTTCAAGAAGATGTGCGCCTACGTGAACCCGAGCGTTTGCAGGAAGCCTGCGAGCTTGCCGAGCAGTTAGATCGGGAAGCGCCTCGAACCCATCGCGTGTGGCTGTCGCCCGGCTCCAGCTTCCGCATGGGGCTTGAGATGGCGGACATCCTCGCCGACCTGAAGCTCGACCAGCCAGCGCTAGAGGCGGCCGTGCTTTACCGCGCCGTGCGGGAAGGGCTGCTGAGCCTGGAGGCGGTGACCAAACGCTTTGGGGATGAAGTCGCCAAGCTCATCGATGGCGTTCTGCAAATGGCCGCCATTAGCTACCCGTTGGCACCCAACCATGGCATGAGCCAGCACAACCAGCAGGAAAACCTGCGCAAAATGCTGGTGAATATGGTGGGCGACGTGCGCGTTGCCCTGATCAAAATTGCCGAGCGCACCTGTGCGCTGCGCCAAGTCAAAGACGCTCCCCGTGAGAAATGCTTACAGGTCGCCAGGGAAGTGGCGGATATTTACGCGCCTCTGGCCCACCGCCTGGGTATTGGCCAGATCAAATGGGAACTGGAAGATCTCTCGTTTCGCTATCTCCACGAGGACGAGTACAAGGCGATTGCCAAGCTGCTGGCAGAGAAGCGCCTGGACCGCGACCGCTATATTCACGATGTGGTCGAAACCCTCAAAGGCCTGATGGAAGCCCAGCATATTCACCGTTACGACGTGAGTGGTCGAGCCAAGCACATCTACTCCATCTGGCGCAAAATGAAACGCAAACGGATCGACTTCTCGCAAGTGCACGATGTACGCGCCGTGCGTATTCTGGTGCCGGAAGTCACCGACTGCTACACCGTACTGGGGATTGTCCACTCCCGCTGGCACCACGTTCCCAACGAGTTTGACGACTACATTGCCAACCCCAAGAAAAACGGCTACCAGTCGCTGCATACGGCGGTACTCGGGCCGGAAAACAAGGTGCTGGAGATTCAGATCCGCACTTTTGCCATGCACGACGAGGCAGAGCTTGGGGTGTGTGCCCACTGGCGCTATAAAGGCCACGATACCAACGCCAAGAGCCGCAGCTACGAAGAGAAAATCGCCTGGCTGCGCCAAGTATTGGAGTGGCAGGACGAAGTGGGCGGCTTTGGCGACCTGCGTGAAGGCCTCTCCAGCGATGTCGCCCCAGACCGCATCTACGTCTTTACCCCGGATGGGCACGTTATCGACCTGCCGCGTATCGCCACGCCGATCGATTTTGCTTACCGGGTGCATACCGAAATTGGCCATCGCTGCCGAGGTGCCAAGGTTAACGGTCGCATCGTCCCGTTGACCTACAAGCTGAAAACCGGCCAGCAAATCGAGATTCTCACTGCCACCAAAGGCGGCCCCAGCCGCGACTGGCTCAACCCCAGCTTAGGCTACGTGCGCACCTCCCGGGCGCGGGCAAAAATTCAGGCGTGGTTTAAGCATCAGGCCCGCGACCAGAACCTGGACGAAGGGCGCACGCTGTTTGAGCGTGAAATGCGCCGCCTGGATGTGGAAGGGCTGGACCTTGCTAAGCTCGCCAAAGCCGTCAACTACCAAAACGCCGACGATATGTACGCGGCGCTGGGGGCGGGCGACCTGCGAATTGGTCAAGTGCTGCACCAGGCCCAGCAACTGTTTGGTGAAACCGACGACCAAGAGCAGCTCGATCGCCTGCTAGCCAAACCCCGCCGCCAGCCCAGCAAGGCGACCCAAAGCGACATCACCGTGCTGGGCGTGGGCAACCTGAAAACCAGCATGGCCAACTGCTGCCGCCCGGTACCCGGCGAGCCGATTGTCGGCTTTATTACCCAGGGGCGCGGCGTGACCGTTCATCGCCAGGACTGTCCCAACATTCTCCAATTGCGCATGGAAGAGCCCCAGCGCATTATCGAGGTGGAGTGGGGCGAGCGGGCCCACACCCGTTACCCGGTGACCATCGAGATTCAAGCCTGGGACCGCTCCGGCCTGCTGCGCGATGTGACTGGTCTCTTGGGTAATGAAAGGGTCAATGTGCTAGCGGTCAACACGCTTACGGATACCGACGAGGGCATCGCCCGACTGAGGATTACCCTGGAAGTCGATGGCCTTGAATCCCTGGGCAGGCTGTTCTCGCGTATTCAGCAGTTGCCCAACGTGACCGAAGTGCGTCGCCTGCGTAACGCCGATCCCGAGAAAAGTGCCCGTAAAGGAGGGGCCTGATGCGTCATACCCTGGAGGATTTGCTCACCCTAATGGCCGTGCTGCGCGACCGAGAGCAGGGCTGTCCATGGGACATCAAGCAGGATTGGGACAGCATCGTGCCCCACACGCTGGAAGAGGCTTACGAAGTGGCCGACGCCATCGAGCGTCGCGCCTTCGATGAACTGCCCGGCGAGCTCGGCGACCTGCTTTTTCAAGTGGTCTATTACGCCCAATTTGGCGCAGAAGAGCAGCGCTTCGATTTTCACGATATCGTCGATACGCTGACCGCCAAGATGCTGCGCCGTCATCCCCATGTGTTCCCAGACGGAACGCTGGCGTCCCGTCGCCCGCCCGGCGTCAGTGCCGAAGAAGTCAAAACCCAACAGGTGAATAGCCGCTGGGAAGCGCTCAAAGCGGACGAACGCGCCGAGCGGGCTACCGAAGCCCCGTCGGTGCTAGATGATGTGCCTAGGGCGCTGCCCGCCCTAAGCCGCGCGGCCAAACTCTCCAAACGCGCTGCCCGAGTGGGCTTTGATTGGCCGGATGCCCGTGGCGTGCTGGACAAAATCCGCGAAGAGCTGGATGAAGTCGAAGAGGCGCTGGCGGCAGGCGATAGGCTGCACGCCCAGGAAGAGGTCGGTGACCTGCTGTTTGCCGTCACCAATTTAGCCCGCACCCTCGGGGCCGACCCCGAACAGTGCCTGCGTAACACCAATACAAAATTTGAGCGCCGCTTTCGCTATGTGGAACGCGCGCTTGCCGAGGCAGAGCGCCCGCTAAGCGAGGCCTCGCTGGACGAAATGGAAGGCCACTGGCAAGCCGCTAAAGCCCAAGAACAACGCTAATTTCAAAATCATCAACGCGACCCCGCAAGGAGGCCACGCCCATGAGTCATGATTTACACGAATCCCTGCGCGACAACGTGCGTATCCTAGGCGATAGCCTGGGAAGAACCATTGCCGACGATTTAGGCCAGTCGTTTGTCGATAAAATCGAAACCATTCGTGCCCATGCCAAGCGGGGTCGCCAGGGCGACTCACTGCAGCAGCGCCAGTTGATAGAGTACCTGCGCCAGCTTCCCGAGCGCGACCTCTTACCCGTTACCCGCGCCTTTAACCAGTTTTTGAACCTGGCTAACATTGCCGAGCAGCACTACCGGGCACGGTTCCGTCGGGTGGAGGATTACAAACCCGGTTCGCAGCCCGCGCTAGGGGAGCTCTTGGGGCGCGCTCAGCAGGCCGGTAACTCGCCCCGCAAACTGGTGGAAACCCTGGCTAATATGCGCGTCGAGCTCGTACTGACCGCCCACCCCACCGAAGTTATTCGCCGCACGCTGATCCAAAAATACGATGCGATCGATGAGTGCTTGACTGCGATCGAAAGCTCCGAGGATTACCCCGAGCGTGGTGCCCGCGCCCAAGGCCGCTTGGAAGAGCTGATCAGCCAGGCGTGGCATACCGACGAGATTCGCCACGAACGCCCCACGCCGGTAGACGAAGCGAAGTGGGGCTTTGCCGTCATCGAGAACTCACTGTGGCAGGCGGTGCCGGATTTTCATCGCGATCTGGATAACCTGCTGCTGGACACCGCAGGCGAACGCCTGCCGCTGGATGCCGCGCCAATCCGCTACGCTTCCTGGATGGGCGGCGACCGTGACGGCAATCCGAATGTCACCGCCAAAGTGACCCAGGAAGTGCTGCTGCTGGGCCGCTGGATGGCGGCGGACCTTTATCTGCGCGATTTAGAGCAGCTCAAGACTGAGCTCTCCATGTGGAAAGCCAACAGCGCCCTCAAAGCCGAAGTGGGCGATGTGGCGGAACCCTACCGGGAGCTGCTTAAGCGGCTGCTGACTAAAATGGAAGCCACCCGCGACTGGGCGAAAGCGCAGTTGGATGGCCGCAACTACGACGGCGGGCCGATCATTGAAACCCGCGACCAAATCTACGCGCCGCTGCTGGCCTGCTACCGCTCGCTGTGCGATGTGGGGCTGGACACCATCGCCAACGGCGCGCTGCTGGATACCCTGCGCCGCGTAGCTGTGTTCGGCGTTACGCTGACCAAGCTCGACCTTCGCCAGGAAGCCAGCCGCCACGCCCAAGTGATGGAAGAACTCACCAGCTCCTTAGGCCTAGGCCACTACCAAGAGTGGAGCGAAACCCAGCGTCAGGAGTTTTTGCTCGCGGAGCTTGAGTCTCGCCGCCCGCTGATTCCCCGCCGCTGGGAGTGTTCGGCAGAGTCCCGGGAAGTCATCGATACCTTCAAGGTGATCGCCCAGGAGCACGCGGAAGCGCTGGGTACTTACATTATCTCCATGGCCGCCGAGCCCTCTGATGTGCTCACCGTGGCACTGTTGATGAAGGAAGTGGGTGGGCAAGTAACGCTGCCCATCGCGCCGCTGTTCGAGACCCTCAACGACCTGGACCACGCGGGGGATGTGGTTGATCAGCTGCTGGCGCTGCCGGGCTACCGCGCCCTGACGAAAGACCGCCAAGAAGTGATGATCGGCTACTCCGACTCCGCCAAAGATGCCGGTCAGCTCGCCGCCGCTTGGGCACAGTACCGCGCCCAGGAAGCGCTGGTGAACGTGTGTGAGAAACATGGTGTGGACCTAACGCTGTTCCACGGCCGTGGCGGCACCGTTGGCCGTGGTGGCGGCCCGGCTCACGCGGCGATTCTGTCTCAGCCGCCTGGCTCCGTGAACGGCAGCCTGCGGGTGACCGAGCAGGGCGAGATGATTCGCTTCAAGTTCGGCCAGCCGGATATCGCGCTGCGCTCCATGGAGATCTACGCCTGTGCGGTGCTGGAAGCCACGCTATTGCCACCGCCCGCGCCGGAACCCCACTGGCGCGAAGAGATGGATCAACTGGCCAAGGTGGCCCATGCGGCTTACGTGGGTGTTGTACGGGAAGATCCCGACTTCGTCCCCTATTTCCGTGCGGTGACGCCGGAGGGCGCGCTGGGTAGGCTGCCGCTAGGCTCGCGGCCGACCAAGCGTCGCCAGGATGGTGGTGTGGAAACCCTGAGGGCGATCCCCTGGATTTTCGCCTGGACACAAATCCGCCTGATGCTGCCCGCTTGGCTTGGCAGCGGCGAAGCCTTCTCCCTCCGCCTGGAACAGCCCGGCGGCCGTGAAGTGCTGCAAGAAATGCGCACCCAGTGGCCCTTCTTTGGCACCTACCTTGATATGTTAGAGATGCTGCTGGCCAAAGCAGACGTGGCGATTGCCGCCTACTATGAGCACCGCTTGGTGGACGAACCCTCGCTAAAAGCGCTGGGCAAAAAGCTCCGCGAGCGCTTCGAGCGGCTGGAAGACGTGGTGTTAGATATTCTTCAGCAGGAGAAATTGCTGGAGAACACGCCACTGATTCGTCAGGCGATTGACGTGCGCAACCCCTACATCGACCCGCTGCATGGCCTGCAAGCCGAGCTTTTGCAGCGTAACCGGGATGCTGATGGGGCGATTAGCCCAGATCTCTCCCGCGCGTTAATGGTCACCATGGCGGGTATTGCGGCTGGCCTGCGTAACACCGGCTAAGCTGAAGACAGCCCACCAGCGCCGCTACCGATGGGTGGCGGCGCTTTTCTTTATGTCCAATGTTGGAGGCAGAAACATGACCACAGACGCTCAGGCCGTGCTGGCATTCTGGTTTCAGGAGTTGTCGCCAGCCCAGTGGTTTAAGAAAGATGCCCAAATCGACCAACAGATTATCGATCGCTTTGGGCGCTACCCGCATCGCAATGCGGTCTTGGGCAGAGCCTCGACTCCGGAAGAGGTCGAGTTCCTCAAGCAGCCCGGCTCCTCTTTTTAACGTTTATTTAGGCTATATGGCGATTTATGTCGTTACGAAAATCTACCCGTATCAATAAATACATCAGCGAAAGCGGCCTCTGCTCCCGCCGGGAGGCGGACCGCTTTGTCGAGCAGGGCAATGTGTGGATCAACGGCCGCCGGGCAACCACTGGTGACCAAGTGGTCGCGGGGGATCGGGTAAAGGTCAACGGCCAGGAGATTGAGCCGCAGGAAGAGGAGGATTTAGTACTGATCGCGCTCAACAAACCGGTGGGGATTGTCAGCACCACGGAGTCGGCAGAAAAAGACAATATCGTTGAGTTTGTGAAGCACGGCACGCGTATTTTCCCCATTGGGCGCTTAGATAAAGACTCCCAGGGGTTGATCTTTCTCACCAACAACGGCGACTTGGTCAACAAAATCCTGCGCGCCAACAACAACCACGAAAAAGAGTACGTGGTGACGGTCGATAAACCGATCACCAACGAGTTTATTGCCGGTATGCAGGGCGGCGTGCCGATCCTTGGGCAGATGACCAAAAAGTGTCAGGTGGTTAAAGAGTCCACCTTTGTGTTCAATATCACGCTAGTGCAGGGGCTCAACCGCCAAATTCGCCGTATGTGCGAATACTTTGGCTACGAAGTGACGCAACTGGTACGTACGCGCATCATGAACGTCTCGCTGAAAGGGCTGGCGCTGGGGGATTGGCGTGACCTGACGCCCAAAGAGATCGAGACCATTGTTGCCCTCACCGAAACCTCAGATGTAGCGCCTGAGAAGAAAGCACCTGAGAAGAAAAAAATCGCCCGACCCAACTACAGCGGCGGTAGAAGTAGCGCGCAGGATAAAAAGACGGCAGCAAAACGGGCCTCTTCAGGTGCCGGCGCGGGTAACAAAGCCCGCAAGGATCCTAAGGCAAAAGGGGCCGCTGCTGGTAAGCGAGGCGGCAAAGGAGCAGCGTCAGCGGGAAGACCGGCCACTAAAGGAAAGGGGAGGCCCGGGAGCCACTCTAGCGGCAGACCGGGCGCGAGTAAGGGCGCGATAAAGGGCGGCCGCCCCAGTGGGGGTAAAGCCGCCTCCGGTAAGCCGCCTTCCCGGCGCAAGTAGTTCTCCATGACAGAGATGCCAACTTATATGAGTTACCTACTGGCGTGGTATGCGACGGCCAGCGTGATTACCTACGTTCTCTATGCGT
>Ga0105217_100457_pt1 | contig 14086 bp, 10 predicted proteins | sample Virmet3651_4511_FD_89710 | JGI IMG/M metagenome (GOLD analysis project Ga0105217, IMG submission 89710) | Marine viral communities from the Southern Atlantic ocean transect to study dissolved organic matter and carbon cycling - metaG 3651_4511 | ecosystem: Environmental > Aquatic > Marine >... | reverse complement strand
GGTGACGAGGAAGCTCACACCGTCGATTCCGCCCCGGCTGTGGGGCTGCCTGCCGGTGCCAAGCTGCGTCGCTACGTCGTCACAGACCTGGTGACCGTGCAGATCCCGGTGCGCCGTGAGGTGGTGTGCTGGGAGGATTCCGAGGGCAATATCCACGACTTCGACAAGGTTGAGGCGCCTGAGGAAGCTAAGAGGGCTGGGGTTCCGGGTCAAGCGACCTGGTGGTTCAACGACGGCCCGGAGGCTCCGGCTGGTTGATGCCTTAGAAGTATTGAAACTAGCGTCGGCCCCCCGATCCACCAGGGATCGGGGGGCCGACGCTGTCACAATCTGCTGCGATGGTATTCGGTCAGGAGACCTTCGCATAGGTCACGTCGGCAACGCCAGCGCTGAGCGACGAGATCCGAGAGAAGGCGGCCGAGGAGAGGTCTAGGCAGCGACCAGAGACGTAGGGTCCACGGTCGTTGACGCGCACCACGACTGATTGTCCATTGGCTTTGTTAGTGACCTTGAGGCGAGTGCCGAAAGAGTAGGTCTTGGAGGCAGCCGTCAGGGCTGACGAGCTGAAGGATTCACCGGAGGCGGTCTGGGAATCGTCGTAGAAGGAAGCCTGGCAGCTTCCAGCTATACCACTCGTGGAAACGTCGGGGGACGTGTTGCGCGCTGGACGGGCAGTCGAGCGGGAGGTGCTCGAGGAGTGCTCGGAGTGATGCTCCGCGTGCTTGTACGTGGAGCTCTTCTCGGCCGCTGCGGCTCGCTGGTAGTCGGCCTTCGATTTGAGCAGTCCCAGGGTGACGGCGTCGGTCACGCCAGTCTGCTTGAGAGCGTTGGCCCTCTGGAACACCTTGACGGCGTTGGTAGTGATCGGGCCATAGGGCAAGCCGACCCACTTGGCCGGGAAGTAGTTGAGGGTCGATAGGTCGCGCTGGACAGCCTTCGAGCGGGCATTGTGATCGCCACGCTGGGCGTAGATACCGACCGGACGGTTCATCTTAGTGATGTAACGGGTGGCCACCCAGGCAGTCTTGCCGCGGTAGTTGACAGGAGTCCAGCCCCGGACATCCTCGCCGATAATAAGGAGCTTGTCGCCGGGACGGAGGAGCCCGTAGCGTCGATACTCAGTGCTGTGTCCAGAACGGACGTTGAGGTGGACGCGAGTAAGCGCGAACCGAGCGGTGTACGTCGTGGCGCGTTTGGCCTGTTCAGCCGGTGCCTTCTTGGTGTGCTGGGTGGGAGCCTTCTCGGCATGAGCCCCAAGGTTGCCGGCAGGGGCGGCGTGAGCCTCCTCGGCGATGGTGCCCATGACGGCGAGACTCGCCGCAGCGGCCAGAGCGACGGTGCGCTTGAGAGTCGTCCCGGCGTTGGTCGAGGTGTTGGTCATGTGATGTTCCTTCCGAGCGTTGCCGCAGGTTTAAAGGGCTTGATGAACTGTACGTGTTCCTGAGAGATTCTCAAAATTTGCTCAGTATAGGTGAGTGGGTGTCACGCGGTAGTTTCAAGTGAAGACGCCGCTGAGCCCTTGCGACAAGGCGCGATGGTAGGTGGAGCAAGACTGGACTAGGGCAGAAAACTGAGAAAATACTGAAGGGACGGTCTCGCTCCTTCAACTCCGCGATAGTGACGACGATGGCCTTGGGAGAGGGAACGAACGCTAGAACCGACGTGAGGGCGTCGGGACCTCATAGGCTGATCCCATGACGTGGAACCGCAACATTCCTGGCCTGCTGACCGATGACGTTCGTCTGAGGGTCCCGCTGAATCGCAGCAATCCTGACGATTTGCGCACTATTGAGGTGTACGCGCGTCTGGTGGCCACCCCCAACGGAACCGACAAGCCCTACCTGGTCTTCCTGCAAGGCGGTCCGGGGTGTGAGTCTCCCCGCCCGACTTTGCGTGACCCCGGGTTTCCCGGTTGGCTGTCGCGCGCGTTGGAGGACTACCAGCTTGTTTTGCTCGATCAGCGCGGCACGGGATTGTCGTCTCCGGTGAGTGAGCCAGTGGGGGATGCGCCTAGTCAGGCCGAGTACCTCACCCATCTTCGTGCCGACGAGATCGTTGAGGACTGTGAGGATATTCGTCGACACCTCGGGATCCAGAAGTGGGCGGCTCTGGGCCAGTCCTTCGGTGGATTCACGTTGCTCAGGTATTTGTCTACCTACCCGGAGTCGTTGTCGGCTGGGTACTTCACTGGTGGTCTGTCGGCGGTCGGGCGATCCGCTGACGATATCTACGCAGCCTGCTACGAGCAGCTGCGTGCCAAGTCGCTGGAGTATTACAAGCGCTTCCCCGGGGACAGGGTGCGGTTCGCTGAGTTGGCGGCGTTGGCGAAGAAAGGCGAGATCGCCACCCCGAGCGGTGACGTCGTGTGTCCATCACGACTGCGGTCGCTGGGGCATGTGTTGGGCGCTTCGGGCGGGGCAGAAAAGCTGCACTACCTGCTGGAGTACCCGCACACTTCGCGGGCGTTCCGTCATGACCTGGCCGAGCTGCTGCCCTACGGCGGACGTAACCCGCTATATGCCGTCATTCATGAATCGTCCTATGCCGACGGTGTGGTCACCGATTGGTCGGCTGCCCGGACGCTACCTGATGACTTCCGGGAGGACCCTACCCTCCTGACGGGTGAACACGTCATGCCGGAATGGTTTGACACTGATCAGGAGTTGCGGCCTTGGAAGGAGGTAGCTGACCTCATTGCGAATCATCCGTGGCCAAAGTTGTACGACCCCGACGTGCTCCGGACTGCTGAGGTGCCGTGTGCTGCGGCGGTGTACCACGACGATGCATATGTGCCGCGCAAGTTCTCTCTCGAGACGGCAGCCCTGCTGCCGCAGATGCACGCCTGGGTGACGACCGAATACGAGCATAACGGGTCGAACGCCTCAGGTGGGGCGGTGCTTGACCGTCTCATTAAGCTCGCGAAGGGTGAGATCGTGAGGTGAGATCGGGTTGGCTGGTGGGGTCGGCGGCGATCCGGCATACTCCATCAACCTCGGCCTACGACAGGAAAGATGAATGACCATGAACGACATTCCACAGGCTCCTACCACTTGGTGTGACCCCGACGATGTCGGTGCCCCGCTCCCCGAGACCGACGAGGTGGAGGCTGATCCGCAGACCGTGCAGATACCGCCCGCAGAGTCCTTCGAGGTGTTGCGTCGCGCCAGCGAGGAGGAGCTGCGAGCGCAAGAGCGAGGTGAGCAGCTCAATCCGTTGGAGTCCGGACGAGCCGCGATCACCATTGCCTTGACCCCGCTATGTCAGCTTGAGGGTGCCGTCATGCTCGGCGTCAGCTTGCTAGAGGCCGTCGCCAAGCGGGTTGAGCAGGTCGACGAGGATGCGGTGGAGGCTTATCTACCAGACTGGCTTTTTGACCACGACAACCTCACCGCCGCCGACGTTCCTGGGCTGCTTGTCGAGCGAGTACGTCGTGACTTGGCTGACCCGATTGTCGTCTCCACCATGGGGGAGGAGGCCGTCGAACAATTGCGCAGCGGCTTGTCGGCAATCCTCGCAGCCCAGCGTCATGACGCCGCCGAGTTCTCCCGCCACGTCAATCCTGACGTCGACCCCGAGTGGCTCATTGACGGCTGTCAGGAGATCTGTGTCGCTCTGGCCGCCCATGCCGCGACCATCGGCTGGCAGCGCCCTGAGGTCGATGTCTCCAACGTCTTTGCCAGCCTTGACATGGTTAGCGAGCCCGACCTCGTCCGTACCCTGCTGAGGCAAGCCCAACAATGACCGGGGAACAGCTCGCGCATTGGATCGAGGAGTCGACGTCGACAGTGTTTTTCGGCGGCGCCGGAATGTCCACCGAATCAGGTATTCCGGACTTTAGCTCGGCTGGCGGGCTTTACACCACTCAGCATGACCTGCCCTTCCCCGCGGAGTACATGCTCAGTCACAGCTGTTTAGTTGAGCATCCCGCGGAGTTCTTCGACTTCTACCGCACCTACCTCGTCCATCCTCAGGCCAGGCCCAATGCTGGTCACCGTGCCCTGGCTGCCCTGGAACGAGCCGGGCAAGTCTCAACAATCATCACCCAGAATATCGACGGTCTACACCAAGAAGCTGGGTCTCGTCAGGTGATCGAGTTGCACGGGTCGGTGCACCGCAACCGCTGCCTGGCTTGTGGGCGGGCCCATCCACTTTCGGTGATCATGGACGCTCCTGGAGTCCCGCGGTGCTCGTGTGGGGGGATGGTGCGTCCCGAGGTCGTTCTTTATGAGGAATCCCTGCGGAGCCAGGATCTCGACAACGCCACTACCGCGATCAGTACTGCCGATCTGCTTATCGTTGGAGGCACTTCGCTCAACGTTTACCCGGCCGCAGCCTTGTTGAGGTTCTTCCGCGGCCGGCACCTGGTTTTTATTAACCGTGAGGCCACCGGCTACGACCGGGCCGCCGACCTTGTCATCCACGATGGCTTAGGTAAGACGTTGTCTGCGGTTCAGCGTGCCGTGATGCCCTGACGGGTGGCCCTCGTGTGTGGCTTCGGCCTACCCCCGCATAGGCGGGGAATACACCAGCCGACTACGACTGATGCAGGAGCAGTTACCAGATACGAGTGTACTCGGTCTAACGTGTCGAAGCTCTGCGGCGCCGCGCAGCTGAACTCCACCCTGGCCGGAGTGTTGAGGTCTGACCTCGATTGTTTGGCCTCCGCATGAGCTTCAGCCCGTCGAAGTCGACCACTTCCCAGTCATGGCGGTGCACCCGGAACTCGAAGTGTTGTTCACCGCGAACCGTATACACCAAGATCGCGCGGCCATCCCGGCGCATCTCGATGACCCTGTCCCACAGTGCATCCCTGACGCGAGCCGGAACGTGACCGACGAAAACTCCTGGGCTGATCTCGAGCAGCCATCGGGTGAGATGTCCGCGTAGATCCGCTGGACATGCGGTGAGGACAAGTACGGTCATGATTAGCCCCAGGACCTTCCACCGGCCACTACGCCTTCCCGGTCGTCCCACAAGTCGACGATGTCCCAGCCGTATCCCTCGTCAGGATCACCGGGGGCGTCCAGGAGGACGTGGATGTCCTGCACACACTTGGTCAGTAGTTTCGACTCGTGGAAGGCATCGCGCATGGCTCGTCGAGTGACCCCAGCAAGGTCATCGATGTCGCCAGTCGCCGCACCTGACTCGGTCAGGAGTACCATCGCCTGATGGGTGACATTGGTTCCTGGGCCGAGTAGCAGCGCTCCGATGATCGACGCCGGGACATGTACCGTCCCCCCGCTGGTTTGATGCCGTGATGGCATTGGAATCCCGGTTGACAATGCAGTGCTCGATGTAGATGAATCACAGCTCGCCGCCGACCCCCGCAGCGGCGGGGAGGACACTCGAGATGCGGACGACACGCAACTCAACTGGCTCACCTCTGCATGGGCAGAGCACGCCCCAGGCTACCGGAGCCATGTACACGAATCGTGCGTGGTTAACTCACTTCCACGCTCTGACGGGCGACCTCGAGGAGCTCGCCGGAGGCCACCAGGCGGTGGGCTTCGTCGATTTCGGGGGCGAGGAAGCGGTCTGGCCCGGGGCCAGGAATGGTCTGGCGCATTCGTTCGATGACGTCGGCCACCAGCTTCGAGGGCTCCAAACCGCGCATTTGGATGGCTTTGGCGGCGGTCAGGATCTCGATACCAATGACTGCTCCCATACCGTCGATGGCGCGGCGCAGTTTGCGGGCAGCCGACCATCCCATCGAGACGTGGTCTTCCTGCATGGCTGAGGTTGGAATGGAGTCCACTGAGGCCGGTACGGCCAGTCGCTTCATGTCCGAGACGATGCCGGCCTGAGTGTACTGAGCGATCATATGCCCGGAGTCGACGCCGGGATCGTCGGCCAGGAAGGGATGTAGGTCACGGTTGCGGGCCGGGTCGAGCATGCGGTCGGTGCGGCGCTCACTCATCGACGCGAGGTCGGCTGCAGCAATCGCCAAGAAGTCAAGCACATACGCCACGGGGGCGCCGTGGAAGTTGCCATTGGACTCTACCCTCATGTCGTCGGTGATGACTGGGTTGTCGACAGCCGAGGCCAACTCGACCTTCGCTACCTGCAGGGCATGGGCCATCGTGTCGCGGACGGCGCCGTGGACCTGTGGGGCACAGCGCAAGGAGTAGGCGTCTTGGACTCGCTTGGCGGCACCTTCACGACCGGCCTGGATGAGGTCAGAACCTTCTAGCAAAGCGAGAATGTTGGCGGCCGAGGTGGCCTGGCCTGGATGGGGCCGCAGGGCCTGAAGGTCAGGGGCGAAGACCCGATCAATGCCGCACAGCGCCTGGACGGTCATTGCGGTCGCCAGATCAGCCGTCGGAACGAGAACGTCGAGGTCAGCTAGGGCCATGATGAGCTGGCTGAGCATGCCGTCAGTGCCGTTAATGAGGGCCAGCCCCTCCTTCTCGCGCAGGGACACAGGCTTCAGCCCGGCCTGGGCCAGGCCGGTAGCCGCATCGACTTCGTCACCGTCAGGGGTGAGGACGGTCCCTTCGCCGGTCAGGACGAGGGCACAGTGGGCTAGCGGGGCGAGGTCGCCCGAACAGCCAAGAGACCCATATTCCCCCACGACTGGGACGAGCCCGGAGTTAAGCAGATCGGCGTAGGCAGTGACGACCTTCGGACGTACGCCGGTGTGGCCAGATGCCATCGTCTTGAGGCGCAGGGTCATCATGGCGCGGATGACCTCGCTCTCGACCCGCGGTCCGGTCGACGCGGCGTGAGAACGGATGAGTGAATGCTGCAGAGCCACGCGGTAGTCACGCGGCACCCGGGTCGAGGCCAGCGCACCGAAGCCGGTGGAGATGCCGTAATGAGGGGTGGGGTCGTCGGCCAGGCTCTCGACGAGGTCAGAGGCCCGTTTGACCCGCTCTATCGCGTCCTCTCCCACGGTCACTTGGGCTCCCAGCCGAGCGACTGCGACGACGTCGCGGGGAGTGAGCGGGGCACCGGCGTCAACGGTGGTTGGGTTCATGGTCATCCTTTCTTGGAGCCACGTCGTCGTGGCGATTGTGTCTGTGATGGTCAGGGCCCGTCGTCTCCGATGCAACCAACGTGGCCGATCCGCTGCCGAACGGCGCCGGGCCGAGGGTAAGCGACGATTCTGATGTCAGCCGTCGAGTCGTAGCCTTGGTTGGTCCAGCCTAAGGAACCGGCCCGCTTTGCAAACCCGGTCGATGAGGGGGACACCTGGGCGATACATGAGGTGCAGCCACGACGGGGCGGCCAAGCTCACCAGATCGGCGCGGGCGCCAGGTTTCACCACGCCCACGTCATCGCGGTGAAGTGCCGCGGCACCGCCTGCAGTCGCTGACCAGAGGGCCTGCTCTGGCGTCATACCCATCTCGCGTACCGCGATGGCAAGGCAGAATGGTATCGACGAGGTGAATGCGGTGCCGGGATTACAGTCGGTAGCCAACGCGACCGTCACACCTGCGTCAAAGAGGCGACGGGCGTCAGGGTAGGGCTGTTTGGTGCTGAACTCTGCGGCCGGAAGCAGGGTCGCCACAGTTCCGGTGGCCTTGAGAGCGTCAATGTCTTCATCGGACAAGAAGGTGCAGTGATCGACGGCTGCCAGACCCAACTCGCAAGCTTGTGGGATGACCTCGGAGGGGCCTAGCTGGGCTGCATGGAGGCGCAAGCCCAGCCCGGCATCCGTGCCAGCGCGCAGGATCTCGAGAGTCTGGTCGGGGTCGAAGGCGCCGGTCTCGCAGAACACATCAATCCAGCGCACATAGGGGCGCACGGCGTGCAGCATCTCGCCACACACCAGACGGACATACTCATCAGGCTGGCACTCAGGTGCGACGACGTGAGCGCCCAAGAAGGTGACCTCGTCAGTGTGAGAACTGGCCACACGCGCCAGCTTGACCTCCGTCTCGACATCGAGCCCGTACCCCGTCTTGGCCTCAACGGTCGTCGTCCCGCTGCGTGCCATTTCGTCGAGGATCCCGGTCATGACGGCGTCGAGGAACCCCATGGGAGCCTCCCGAGTGCGCCGAACAGTGCGCAAAATCCCGCCAGCCTCGTACCTCTGCCCGTTCATCCGCGCGTCGAACTCATCGCTCCGGTCACCGGCGAAAACCGGGTGGCTGTGAGAGTCGACGAAACCTGGTATGACGCAGGCTCCGGCCATATCGGACTGGTGATCGGCCGCCGGAGCCTGTGCTGACGGACCTACCCAAGCGATCCGATCCCCGCAGATCACGACGGCTGCATTGCGGATTTGTCCGAGCTCGTCAGTACCGACAGATGGATCGTTGGTAACAAGCAGACCGATGTTATTGATGACGATGCTCACGAGTCACGGCCTCTCAGTTCGTCTAATACGTGGCGCAGGTCCTCGGCGACTGCGGCATCAAGCCGGTTCCACTCCCCAGCGACGATAGTGGCCGCTACGTCATTGGCTGTTGCCACTAGGGGCCAGCGCGTCGGGTCCACCCCGGCCAGGCGTGCTGATGACGGCTCGACGACGACAATATCGGCGGGGTCCCCGGCGGCCAGCCCAGCGGATCCAGGCCCGGGTGTGGAAGTCTGGCGTGGAAGCGGCTCAGCTGCCGGACGGAGACTCTCAACCCCGTTTCGTGTACCGATTTTCCACAGCGCCTCACAACCAATGACACCGCGCGTCCCGGTGACCAAGCGAGCAGTGGATTCCAGCATCCGCAATTCGGTAAAGGGGTCGGTAATGACGTCCTCGTCAGTCCCAATTGCCATGCGCACCCCGGCATCCTGCAGGTCCTTGACCCGCGCGATGCCGTCACCCAGATCGGCCTCGGTGGTTGGACACAGTGAGACGACGGTATCCGAAGCCGCGATCATGGCGATGTCGCCGCCGGTCAGATGGGTGGCATGGATGATGGTAGTGCGGTCGGAGAGCACCCCAGCTCGGTCCAGCACTGCTGTCGGCGTCAGGCCATGTGCAGCCAAGCATTCGGTGTTCTCGCGGGGCTGCTCGGAGACGTGGATGTGAATGGGTACACGTTCCGGTAGTCCACTTACAGCTGTGGCCATCTCGTCGGGGCTGACGGCCCGCACCGAATGTAGAGCTGCGCCCACCGTCACCAAGGGGGAGTCGGGCAGAGCATCACGCAGCGCGCGCCAACGCTCCAACCACCCCTCGACGCTACCGTCACCAAACCTCTTCTGGTCTACGCCAAGGGACGCTCCCGGTCCGGCGTGCAGGTAGCAGGTGTCGAGGACAGTGATGCGAATCCCGGCTTCAATGGCGGCGTTGACAAGGGCTAATTCCATCGCATGATCGCGATAGGGCGTCCCGTCAGGCTGGTGATGGACGTAGTGGAACTCACCTACGCTGGTGTATCCGGCCGCCACCATCTCAGCAAAGGCAGCTCGCGCCAGTCGGTAGTAGGAGTCTGGGTCGAGACGGTTGGCTAGTCGATACATTTCGGTGCGCCAGGACCAGAAATCTTCGCCCTCCCCGGCCCCGCGCAGCCCGCGGTGGAAAATATGGGAGTGAGTATTGGCGAATCCCGGCACAGCGACCCCATCGAAGGTGTGTCGATGAGGTTCGGCCCCTATCGTCACCGCAGTGATGACGCCGTTCTGGCTTTGGACGCGCACGTTGTGCGCAATCCGCCCCTCTACCAGGGCGCTCGGGAAAAACCATGTGCTCATTTGACGAGCTCCTCTAGCACGGTTTGCAGCGCTTCGGCCCCGGCTTCGCAGTCGGCGTCACTCGCTGATTCTGCGGGGCAGTGAGAAGCCCCGGTGGGATTGCGGACGAAGAGCATCCCGGTAGGCATCGTCGTCGCTAACGTTGCGGCGTCATGGCCAGCCCCGGTGGATAGCTGGGGGATGTCCTCGCCGAGGATCTGTAGCATCCGCGCGCGCAGGTCGAATGCGGTGCGATCGGTCCACGACTCGCGGGTCCAGACAACCTGGCACCCCTGCTTGTCAGCGGCAGTTTCTGAGGCCTGCTGGATGTCCTCGACGACTTTGGTGACGGTCTGTGATTCCTCGGCTCGGCAGTCCAGCCACATCGTCGCGGCCGAGGCAATGACGTTGGTACCACCTGGCTCGACGTTGATCCGCCCGACCGTCGTCACGCAACCCTCGCGTTCTGCTGCCTCCCGGGCTGCCAGTATGGTCTGCGCCATCGGGACGACCGGGTCATGACGATCGGGTATGAGGGTCGTTCCGGCGTGGTTTCCCTGGCCGGTGAACTCGGCACGCCAACGTCCATGTGGTCGTACCGCGGTGGCAATTGCGACCGGGTGTCCCACATCCGCCAGACCTCGCCCTTGCTCAACGTGCAATTCAACAAAGCAGGATGCCTCAAGCAGAACGTCGTCGGGACCCATGAGATCGGGGTTCAAGCCGGCCTCTCGCCACGCGTCCGGCAAGGACTGCCCATCTCGAGCGACGAGCGTGTGGGCCTCAGCTTTGCTGAGCTTGCCCGACGCCAGCCGCGACCCCAAACAGGGCATTCCGAACCGGGCGCCCTCTTCGTCAGCCATGGCGACGACTGCGAAAGGTTTCGCCGGCATGATCCCGGCTTCTTGCATCTTCGCCACAGCCACCAATGACGAGACGACGCCGAGAGGCCCGTCGTAGGCTCCACCGCCGGGCACAGAATCCAGGTGGGACCCCGTCAGGACGGCGTCGGGACCCGGAGTTCCCCACCACGCCCAGATGTTAGCGTTCGCGTCCGTGACGATCGCCAGCCCCAACTCGGTGGCCTTTGCGACGAACCATTCCCGCAGCGCCACCTCCTCGGGACGTAGGCAAAACCGCGAATAAGAGCCGTCCTCGTTGCGTCCAATCGCGGCGATTTCAGCCAGCAGACTGGCAGCAGTCCAGGTCGTCATCACTTCACCAATCCGTCAATAAGGGCGTCATCTACCAGGTAGGGCAGGGTGATTTGGGCGTCGTTGTGCTCGTGGTTGAACTCGGTGGCCGTCTCGATGGAGTGAGCGTTGCGGGCCCAGCCGCGTCGCGCCACCCCGCACATGACATCCCACAGCAGAGAACTGCGAATGACGTTGTCGACCCGCTCAGAGCCGTCCAGGACGAGCCCGAACCCGCCGTTGATGGCGTTACCAATGCCGGTTCCGCCGCCGTTATGTAGGGTCACCAGACTCATGCCGCGGGCGGCATTGCCGGCGAAGCACTGGGTAGCCATATCAGCCATGACGTTAGAGCCGTCCTTGATGTTGGCGGTCTCACGGAAGGGAGAGTCAGTCCCGGAGACATCGTGGTGATCACGTCCCAGCATGACCGGTCCGATCTCGCCATCGCGGACCATCTTGTTGAATCGCAAGGCGATGTCCATACGGCCTTGAGCATCTTGGTAGAGGATGCGCGCCTGGGTGCCCACGACCAGGTTGTTAGCCTCGGCGTCACGGATCCAGATGTAGTTATCGCGATCCTGGCCGCGGCGATTCGGGTCGATGCAATCCATCGCGGCATGGTCGGTGGCAATGAGGTCCTCGCGCTTGCCGGACAGGCACACCCACCGGAACGGCCCGTAGCCGTAGTCGAAGAGTTCCGGGCCCATGATGTCCTCAACGTAGGACGGCCAGATGAACCCGTTGCGGGCGTCCCCGTCCTTGGCGATCTCGGTCACCCCGGACTCAAAGACGGTGGCCATGAAGGCGTTGCCGTAATCGAAGAAATAGGTGCCGCGGTCGGTGAGGGTGCGGATGAGCTCGTAGTGCGTGCGCAAGGATTCGTTGACGCGGCGGGCGTATTCGTCACGATCGCGGGCCAACAGTTCGGTGCGCTGCTCGAAGGTCAGCCCCTGCGGGCAGTAACCGCCGTCATAAGCGGCATGACAGGAGGTCTGGTCCGATAGCAGCGGGATGTTGATGTTGTTGTCGACGGCGTACTTCAACAGATCGACGATGTTGCCGTGGTAGGCGATGGAGATTGGGGTGTGTTCGTCAATGTGTTTTTTGGCTAGCGCGAAAACTTCGTCAAGGTCGTCAGAGACGTGACCCACCCAACCCTGATCCAGTCGGGTCTGGATGCGCGACATGTCGACCTCGGCAATGATCCCGACGGCGTGGGCGATCTCGGCGGCCTTGGGCTGGGCCCCGGACATGCCACCGAGACCTGACGAGACAAAAAGCACCCCGGAGAGATCCCCGTCAGCGGGAATTCCCAGCCGGATTCTTCCGGCGTTGAGAATGGTGTTGAAGGTGCCATGGACGATGCCCTGCGGGCCAATATACATCCAGCCGCCGGCGGTCATCTGTCCATAGTTCGCCACCCCCATCTCCTCACAGATCTCCCAGTCCTTCTGGTTGTCGAAATGGCCGACCATGAGGGAGTTGGTGATGATGACACGCGGGGATTCTGGGCGCGACGGGAAAAGCCCCAGCGGGTGACCGCTCATGACGACCAAGGTGGTGTCCTCGGTGAGCTGGGAGAGGTATTTCTTGATGAGCCGGTACTGCAGCCAATTCTGGCAGACGCTACCGGTCTCGCCATAGGTGACGAGTTCGTAGGGATAGAGGGCGACGTCGAAGTCGAGGTTATTGTCAATCTGCACCTGGAAGGCCTTGCCCTCGGTACAACGACCCTCGTAATCGTCGATTGGGCGTCCCTTGATATGCCCGGCTGGACGCCACCGGTAAGCGTAGATGCGGCCATACGTACGCAATTCCTCGAGGAACTCCGGAACAGCCTTCTCGTGCAACTCCGGGGGTAGATAACGCAGAGCATTGCGCAGCGCGATCTTGGTCTGATCGGGGGTGAGGTGGAATCCACGCGATGGGGCTCGACGGATACCGGGTTCGAAAACCGGGTCAGGGGGGAACTCGGCGTCGAGTTTGATCGTCATAGCTGCGGTAGTGCTGCTGTTGTCGTACATCGTTTGCTTCCCCCAATACATTCTTGGTGTCGTTGTGGCGTGACGATCCTGGCGAGGTCGCACACACAATTGCCATGGGCGAATCGCGTCGGTGTGATCGCCGGAGGTTGTCTCGTCAGGGAGACACCATTGACCGTATCACTACGGGTGGAGATGTCATGCGAACCGACCTGCTTAGACTGGTCAGCCTCAGCCGTTGGCACAACTCCAGACGAGAACACAACATGAGGAGAAGTACCGTGAAACGACGCACTGTCATGGCCGCCGCGGCTGGAGCCTTTGCGGCATCAGCCCTTCCGCTGTCGCGAGCGGCAGCGGATGACACCCGGTCTCAGCTCGCCTCCATGACCTTGGACCAGAAGATCGGTCAAGTGCTATGGACCCATGTCTTCGGTGCCAGCGCTGACGACGCTTCAATGGCGAGGAAGAATCAGCTGGCCTTTGGCGATGACGTCCGCACTCCGGCCCAGGCCGTGCAGAAGTACCACCTTGGCGGGGTGCTGTACTTCAACTGGTCCGGTAACATCTCGACGCCCACGAATCCGGCCGCCGTCGCCCACCTTTCCAACGGCCTGCAAGAGGCGGCGAGGACGTCGTCGACGGCGCCGTTGGCCATCGCTGTCGATCAGGAGGGCGGTATCGTCGCGCGGATTACCTCCCCGGCCACCGAATTTCCAGGGAATATGGCGCTGGGTGCTGTCAATGACCCGCGCGCTGCGCGTGCCCAAGGCGCGGTGCTCGGTCGCGAGCTGGCTGCCCTGGGCATTAACGTGGACTTCGCCCCGGACGTTGACGTCAACACTAACCCAGCCAATCCCGTAATCGGGGTGAGGTCCATGGGGGACGATCCGGTGCGCGTCGGGGTACTCGGCGTCGAGCAGATTCGCGGCATTCAATCCAGAGGGGTTGCGGCCACCGCCAAGCATTTCCCAGGTCATGGTGATACCCAGATCGACTCCCATCTTGGTCTTCCGGTCGTGGAGTACGGTCGCACTACCCTGGAGCGTCACCTGGTGCCCTTCCGCATGGCGATCAGCGCGGAAGTGGACATGATCATGACAGCCCACATCATCGTTAAGACCTTGGACCCGACGATGCCGGCCACCCTGTCGAAGAAAGTGCTTACTGGCCTGCTGCGCGAACAGATGGGGTATCGCGGCATCATCACCACCGACGCCCTGGACATGGAGGGCGCCCAGCTTGCGGTCATGACCGAGGACGAGAAGGGCACGTATACCAGGCTCAAGG
>Ga0105217_100441_pt1 | contig 14515 bp, 9 predicted proteins | sample Virmet3651_4511_FD_89710 | JGI IMG/M metagenome (GOLD analysis project Ga0105217, IMG submission 89710) | Marine viral communities from the Southern Atlantic ocean transect to study dissolved organic matter and carbon cycling - metaG 3651_4511 | ecosystem: Environmental > Aquatic > Marine >... | reverse complement strand
GCCGGGCAAAGCCCTCATCCGCCAGCAGCGGCGGCACCAGTTCAGCAGCCAGATGATTGACGCTCCAGGGCGGTTGCTGCGCCTGAAGCTGAGCGATACGCCCCACATCGGCCAGCACGTAGCCCAGCCGCAGGCCCGGCAGGGTAAAGAATTTGGTCATGGAGCGCAGCAGAATCAACGCCGGGTAGCGTTGGAGCAGCGGAGTCAGCGGTGCAGCCTCCAATGCCAGGTCGATGAAGGCTTCATCCACCACCAGCGAGGCCCCCGGTTTCAAGGCGTCCAGCAGCGCCTCGATAAGCGCCACGGGCAGCAGCGTGCCGGTGGGGTTGTTGGGGCGGCAGACGAACACAACATCAGCGCTGGCTGCCGCCTGCAGCAACGCGGCCGCGGGCGGGTCGAAGGTGCCCGGCAACAGGCCAAGCTCGCTGATGCGCACACCGTGGGCGTTGCAGGCCCGGGCATACTCGCCAAAGGTAGGAGTGACGATCAGCGCCTGCTGGCCAGCGTGGTGCGCCGCCGCCAGAAAGATGGCTTCCGCACCGCCGTTGGTGAGCAGTACCTGCCCCGGCTCCACGCCTGCGTGTTCGGCAATCGCCTGCCTGGCGGCGCGGTAGTCCGGTTCGGGGTAGCGGCCCAGCCCAGCCAGGCGCTGGGCCAGGTAGCCGGTTACCCAGCCGGGCGGGCCCAGCGGGTTCAGGTTGGCGCTGATATCTTCCAGCGGGTGGTCGGCAGGCAGGCCAAAGCGCTGCAGCAGCGCGGCGGCCTGGCCACCGTGGCTTGGCCAATGGTCGAGGGGTAGGTTGCCGGGCTGGCCGCGCATCACCCGGCCCCCGTAGCCATCACGAGGCACAGCTGCAGGAAGAGCAGCAGCAGGAAGAACATCAACCAGGCCCCGTGCATCAGCCAAATCGTGGTAGTGATGTGGCTGGCTTTCAGTAAATCATGGGCGGTGCCCAGCGTGGCCCGGTGTGATACTTGCCCCTGGTAGACGTTGGTGCCGCCCAACTGGACGCCCAGCAAATTCGCCACCATCGCCTCGGGCCAACCCGCGTTGGGGCTTGGATGGCGGGGCGCTTCGCGCCAGGTGGCCGCCAGGGCGCCCCGCCAGCGCAGAGGTGAGCGGTGAAACACCCCATACAGCACGCCCGCCAGCCACAGGCACAGGGCGGTCAGCCGGGCAGGCAGCCAGTTGGCAAGGTCGTCCAGCCTGGCCGAGGCGTAGCCGAAGTCGCCGTAGCGCTCGTTCCGGTAGCCCACCATGGAGTCCAGCGTATTGATGGCCTTGTAGGCCAGCGCCAGCGGCGCGCCCCCCAGCAGCGCAAACAGCAGCGGCGAGGTAATGCCATCGACGGTGTTTTCCGCCACAGTTTCCACCGCGCCCCGGGTAATCTCGGCTTCATCCAGAGCCTGGGTATCACGCCCCACCACTCTGGACAGCGCCTGCCGCGCGCCGGGCAAATCGCCCTGCCGCAACGGGGCGGCAATGGCCCGCCCGGCATCCGCCAGCCCCTTGATGGCCAGCGTGGTGGCCAGCAGCCACAGCTCGGCGGCCAGCCCCAGCCAGGGGTGCACCCACGACAACAGCGCAAGCCCCAGCCAGGCCACCGACAAGGTGCCCAGCACCACCACCAGGGTAAGGCACCCGCCCAACAGGCGCCGCCGCTGGGGGCTGCCTTTGTTCCAGCGGTGCTCCAGGGCGCTAATCGCCTTGCCGATGATCACCACCGGGTGGGGCAGCGCGCGCGGGTCCCCCACGATCAAATCGATGACGATGGCCAGCGCGACCCATCCGGCCAGAGCGGGCAGGCTCAGCAAGTCGAGGCTCATGGTGCCTTGCCACTCACCCCCGCCTGGGAGAACGTGGCCATGTCACTGAGCATAGCGGCGGCAGCCTGTAGCAGCGGGTAAGCCAGCGCCGCCCCACTGCCCTCGCCCAGGCGCATTTCCAGGGCCAGCAGCGGCTGCGCCGCCAGGGCTTCCAGCGCCAGGACGTGGCCCGGCTCCGCCGAACGGTGGCCAAACACCAGGTAGTCGCACAGTGCCGGGGCCATGCGGCAGGCGGTCAGGGCCGCCACCGTGGCAATGAAGCCATCCACCACCGCAGGCACGCGGTGGGCCGCCGCCGCCAGGTACGCACCCGCCATGGCGGCAATTTCCAGGCCGCCCAGCTTGCACAACACCTCCAGCGGGTCGTCAGGATTCGCCTGGCGATTGGCCAGCGCCCGCTCGATAACCGCCGCCTTGTGGGCCTGCTGGGTGCTGTCGATACCGGTGCCCGCCCCCACCATCTGGGCGGCAGGCACCCCTAGCAAGGCCGCCAGCATGGCGCTGCTGGCGGTGGTGTTGGCGATACCCATTTCGCCCACGATGAGCCCATTGGCCCCCGCCTGTACGGCCCGCTCGACCGCTGCCATGCCGGCCTGCATGGCCTGGCGCGCGTCGTCCAGCGGCATGGCGTCGTGGTGCAGCATGTTGGCCGTGCCCGAACGCACGCGGGCATCGGTGGCTCCCGGCAGCGGTCGCGGCGACGCCACACCGACATCCACCACGTCCACCCGAGCTCCCAGCTGGCGGGCAAACACGTTGATGGCCGCGCCCTGCTGAACGAAGTTGGCGACCATCTGCGCGGTCACCTCCTGTGGAAACGCCGACACGCCTTCAGCGGCCACGCCATGGTCGGCGGCAAACACCACCACGGCAGGGCTATCCACCCGAGGGCGGGCGCTGCCCGTGATGGCGCTGAGCTGAATCGCCAGCGCTTCGAGCCTGCCCAGGCTGCCGGGCGGCTTGGTCAAGGTATCGAGGTAGGCACGAGTGCGCTCAGCGGCGGCGGCATCGACGGGGCCGATATCAGGCAGCCAGGGGTAAGCGGCAAGGGAGTCAGAAGCGGCAGCAGAGGACGCGCAGGGAGGCATGGCAGCTCCAGTGGCAGCAAAACCAGAGATGAAGTGATCGCAAGCGCAGCATGGTAACAGATGCGGGCGGCCAGCGGAGCCGCCCGGGCTGTGGTTACCGTACCGGCAATCAGTAAACGGGGGTTTCCTGCCAGCCACCCCCCAGCGCCTTGAACAGCGTGGCCGTGGCCGCCAGCTGTTCACGGCGCGCACCGGCCTGGGCCAAACGGGCCGAGAGCAGGTTGCGTTCGGCGTCCAGGCGCTCCAGCTGGCTCACCTGCCCCTGGTCGTACATCAGCACGGCCAGCTCCCGGGTACGGGCAACGGCCTCCAGCTGTTCGTCGATGGCGGCCAGCCGTCGCTCGCTGAAGTCGTAGCTGTAGAGTGCATCGCGCACTTCGTTGAAAGCGGTCAGCACGGTCAGGCGATACTGCGCTTCGGCCTGTTCGGCCAGCGCTTCGGCGCTTTCCACCCCGGACTGGCTACGACCGAAGTCGAACAGCGGCCCCATCACCGAGGCCCCGACGCCCCAGGTGCGGGCCACATCGCTGAACAGATCACTGGTGCTGGCGGCCGCAGTGCCCAAAAAGGAGCTGAGATTGAGCGACGGCAGGCGGTTGGCCTCGGCCACGCCGATCTGGGCGGTGGCCGCGATCAGCGCCGCTTCTGCCGAGCGAATGTCGGGCCTGCGCTGGAGCATCGCCGACGGCATCACGGCAGGTATGCCCACCGGCTGGGCCAGGTCATCCAGCCGCGACGTGCCGGTGTCCAGGGTAGTCAGCAGCTCATCAGGGGACATGCCCACCAGCGTGCCCAGGGCCCCGCGCAGGGTTTCCACCTGCTGCTTGAGCGACGGCAGCTCTGCCTGCAGGTTGCGCCACTCGGCTTCGGCCTGGCGCAGTTCCAGTTCGCTGATGTCGCCATGCTCGAAGCGCAGCGCCTGAAGGCGATAGGTCTCCTGGTACGCGGCCAGGGTCTCCTCCATCAGCGCTTGCTGGGCTTCGGCACTTTTCAGGCTGACGTAGGTGGTGACCACGTCACCGATCACGCCCAGCTCGGCGGCGTCTCTGGCAAACAGGCTCTCCTGCAGGGCGGCCATGGCCGCAGCGCGCTGGTTGGCCAGCCGCCCCCACAGGTCGATTTCATACTCCAGGCTAGCGGCCAGGGAGTACTGGTTGTTGGTGGAGGTCAGCAGCTCCTGCACGGACTGAACATCGATGGGCAGCAGCTCCTGCACGGGCTGAACATCGATGGGCAGCGCCGCCCCCGGGGTGCGCTCACGGTTGGCTTCGGCCTGATAGCCCACGGTGGGAAAGCGCTCGGCATCGGCAAACCCCAGCTGGGCCCGGGCCTCGCGAATGCGCGCCAACTGAATCGCCAGTTCGAGATTGTCTTCGCTGGCGCGCTCGACCAGCCGGTTCAGCGCCGGGTCTTCGAAGCGCTGCCACCAGCGGTGCCAGTCGTCACGGGCCTGCTGCTCCAGAGTGATATGGGCAGGCCAACTCTCCGGCAGCTCAATGTCGGGCGTTTGATACTCCGGGCCGACCGCACAGCCTGCCAGCAGCAAGGCCAGCGCCGAGGCAGTGGTGAACGGTTTGAGGCGGGGGCCCCACGGGTGATTCCTGTGCACGCTGATCATCCTTGCAGTTCGGGTGAATACCGATTTAGGGCGGCGTTTAACCAAACACCTGTTCGAAGTGGCTAAGAGTACCTATTATAGGGGGCTGACGAAACAGGGGATACATCACACCACCGTGATCCCCCATTGACTTGCAGGGAGGCATTGAATGAGGTTCATCCGCAAGGGGAAGTGGCTACCCACTCTGGCCGGGTTGCTGGCATGCGTGACGTTATTGGCAGGTTGCAGAGACGCCGAAGAGCCCCCCGAGCCTCCGGCTCAGGTGGTCAAACTGTTTGAGACTGGCCAGCAGCAGGCCTTTTCGGGCCGTCGTTTTGTGGGTCGCGTCGATGCCGTGAGCACCGTCAATCTGGCCTTTCAGGTGGGCGGCCGCCTGACCACCTTTCCAGCCGTACAGGGCACCACGCTGGCCAAAGGCGAGCTGATCGCCCAGCTCGATCAAACCGATTACGCCTTGCAGGTGCGCGCCGCGGAAGCGGAATTGTCCCAGGCCCGCCAGCATCTGCAGCGGCAGGAAAATCTGTATCGCCATAACGCCGTCTCCGCCTCGGTGCTGGAAGCGGCCCGCACTGATGCCGAGCTGGCCGCTACCCAGCTGGAGAGCGCCCGCCAGGAGCTGGCCTACACCTCATTGTACGCGCCCTTTGATGCGCTGATTGCCCGCCGCCTGGTGGAAAACCACACCACGCTGCCGCCCAATGCCGAAGTCGTCCGTATTCAGGACATCTCGGAGCTGCGGATTCGCATCAACGTGCCCGAAGCGCTGATGCAGCATCTCGATGGCGAACACGGTTTCAACGCCGAAGCCGAGATCGCCACGCTGCCCGGCGAGCGCATTGCGCTGGAGTACCGCGAACACATCACCGAGCCCGATGAGGTCGCCCAGACCTATCAGGTGGAGTTCGCGCCCGCCCAAGGCGAGCACCTGGTGGCGCTGCCCGGCACCACGGCCACCGTGTTCATCGAGCCCGCCGAGCGGCTGGTGTCCGGGGTGATGATGATTCCAGCCAGCGCCCTGGACACCACCGAGAGCGGTGATTTTCGCGTGTGGGTCTACGACCCCGACGAGGGCACGGTATCGCCCCGGGAGGTCACCGTGGGTGAGCTGAGCGACGACGCCGTGATGCTGGTGGCAGGCGTTCAGCCTGGCGAGTCGATTGCGGCGGCCGGGGTACACCTGCTGCGCGACGGCATGCGCGTCAAACCGCTGGATAACGCCCTCTAGGAGCCGCCATGAACATCGCCAAGCTGTCCATCGAACGGCCTCTCAATACCTGGCTGATCGTGGTGATCTGCCTGTTGGGCGGTATCTGGGGATTCAATACGGTGGGCAAACTCGAAGACCCCGCCTTCACCATCCCCAACGCCATCATCAACACGCCCTACCCCGGCGCCACCGCCGTTGAAGTGGAAGAAGAGGTCACCGAACGTCTGGAGCGCGCCATCCAGGAGATGGAGCAGATCGACGTCATAGAATCGAAGTCGCTGCCCGGGCGCTCGGAAATCCAGGTGGAAGTCCACTCCAGCTACCGCAGCCACGAACTGCCACAAATCTGGGATGAGCTGCGCCACAAGATCAACGATGCCCAGGGGGCCCTGCCCGAGGGGGTGCTGGGCTCCCAAGTCAACGACGATTTCGGTGAAGTGTACGGCCTCTTCTATGCGGTCACGGCCGATGGGTTCACCACGCGGGAGATCCGCGATATTTCGACGTTTCTTCAGCGCGAGCTGCTGGCAGTACCCGGCGTGGCCAGGGTGACCACCGCAGGCGAGCGGGAAGAGACCATCTACATCGACATCTCCAACGAGCGCCTGACCACCCTGGGCATTCCCATCAATCAGGTCATCAACACCATCCAGACCGAAAACGCCGTGGAAAACGCGGGCAGCCTGCGGGTAGGGGAACGCCAGGTGCGGCTGGTGGCGCGTAGCGACATCGACAGCACCGCGCTGATCGAAGCCATCCGCATCGGCCGCCCCGGCACCACCGAACAGGTGTCGCTGATGGATATCGCCACCGTCTACCGCGAGCCCAGCGACCAGCCCAACCAGCTGATTCGCTATAACGGCGAGGATGCCTTCACGCTCGGCATTGCGGGCGCCGCCAACGACAACATCATCGAAGTGGGCGAAGCCGTCGAAGCCCGCATGGAAGAGCTGAAAAGCCGCCTGCCGCTGGGCGTAGAGCTACATCCTCTCTACGAACAGCACCATGTGGTCAACGATGCCATCAACGACTTCCTGCTCAACCTGGCCATGTCGGTGGCCATCGTGATCGGGGTGCTGTGCCTGGCCATGGGCTGGCGCATCGGCGTGGTGGTCGGCAGTACCCTGCTGCTCACCGTGCTGGGCACCCTGCTGTTCATGGGGCTGTTAAACATCGAGATGGAGCGTATCTCGCTGGGGGCGCTGATCATCGCCATGGGCATGCTGGTGGATAACGCCATCGTGGTCGCCGAAGGCATGGTCACCAACATCAAGCGCGGCCAGCGCGCCAAGGAGGCTGCAGGCAGCGCCGCCAAGCGTGCCCAGCTGCCGCTACTGGGCGCCACGGTGATCGGCATCATGGCCTTTGCCGGTATTGGCCTGTCGGACGATGTCACCGGCGAATTTCTCTACTCGCTGTTCATGGTCATTCTGGTGTCCCTGATGCTGAGCTGGCTGCTGGCGATCACCGTCACCCCGCTGTTTGGCTACTACCTGCTGCGCCAGAAAGGCGACGACGAGGATCAGCCCGCTGACGAGCAGCAAGCAGACGAGCACCAGGACGAAAACGAGAACGACGACGAGCCCAGCAAGCGCGAGCTGTACGGCGGCCTGCTCTATCGCGCCTATCGCCGGGTGCTGCTGCTGGCGCTGGGCATGCGCATCGTCACCGTCAGCGCGCTGGTGCTGATCACCGCCGTGTGCCTGTGGGCCTTCAGCCTGATTCCCCAGTCGTTCTTTCCGGACTCCAACACGCCGCTGTTCTTCGTCAATGTGGAGCTGCCCCAGGGCACCGACATTCGCTCGACCGCCGACTACGCCGCCGATATCGAGGCGTATATCCTGGAGCAGGAGGACGTGGTATCGGTGGCCAGCTTCATCGGCCAGGGCGCTACCCGCTTCATGCTCACCTACGCCCCGGAGCAGCCCAACACCGCCTATGCCCAGTTCATCGTGCGCACCGAAGACCTGGACGCCATTCCCGCGCTGGACCAGCGCTTCTACCGAGAGCTGAACGAAGCGTTTCCCAGCGCGCAGGTACGCACCCAGCGGCTGCAGTTCGGCCCGGGCGATGGCGCGGGCATCGAAGCGCGCTTTCAGGGGCCCTCCCCGGAAGTGCTGCGCTCGCTGGCCGACCAGGCCCAGCGCATCATGGCCGACAGCCCCTACCTGATCGACCAGCGTACCGACTGGCGTCAGCAGGAGTTGGTGGTGCGGCCGCGCATCAACGAGGAGCGCGCCCGCATTGCCGGGGTCAGTCGTGAAGACATCACCCAGACTCTACAGTTTGCCTCGTCGGGCATTCGGGCAGGCACCTACCGTGAAGGCGAGCACCTGCTACCCATCGTTGCCCGCCCACCGGCGGCCGAGCGGGACGATGTGGCACTGCTGGAAAACCGCAACGTGTGGAGCGCCGCGCAGCAGCGCTTCGTGCCCATCAGCCAGGTGGTCTCCTCCTTCGATACCGATAGCGAGGAAGCGCTGATTCAACGCCGCAACCGGGTGCGCACGTTGACCGTCGGGGCCGACCCCGCCGAGGGCTATACCGCCGCCCAGGCCTTCGGCGGCATTCGCGAAGAGATCGAGGCCATGACGCTGCCACCGGGCTACCAGCTGAGCTGGGGAGGTGAACACGAGGATTCCGGCGATGCCCAGGAGGCGCTGGCCCAGCAGTTGCCCATCAGCCTGCTGGTGATGCTGCTGACCTCGATTTTGCTGTTTGGCAAGCTCAAGCAGCCGCTGATCATCTGGCTGGTGGTGCCCATGTCGGTGTGTGGCGTGGTGATTGGCCTGCTGGTGACCGGCCTGCCCTTCTCGTTTACCGCCCTGCTGGGCATGCTCAGCCTGTCGGGCATGCTGATGAAAAACGCCATCGTGCTGGTGGACGAGATCGATGGGCAGATCAAGGAGGGCAAGGCGCGCTTTTCTGCTCTGGTGGACGCCAGCATCAGCCGCTTGCGGCCGGTCTTCCTGGCCGCTGGTACCACCATCCTCGGCATGCTGCCGCTTTTGGCCGACGCCTTCTTCAACAGCATGGCGGTGACCATCATGGGCGGCCTGGCGTTTGCCTCGCTGCTGACGCTGATTGCCGTACCCACCCTGTATGCCATGCTGTTCCATATCAGCAGCGACGAGGTCGACTCCTGAGCAGGCGCGTTCGGCCCATGAGCGCTTTTTGGCTATCATGGGCTGGACGCTGGGATCATCCGACTCATCCTTTCGGGTAATAAAACTACAACTTAATCTATAAATAGCGTTTTTATTGCCGTAAAGTCTCTTATATCGACGCCATAAGATGTAAAATAACTACAAATCTGGATTCACCGTCTCTACACATGCAGAGGTCTCTATGCCTGGTTCAACACCCGCCACACTCAATCCTACGGTTGCTAAGGTTACCCAACGCATTCGTGAACGCTCTGCCGAGCGCCGCGCTCTCTACGAGCGCCGCATGGCCGACCAGCACAAGCGTGGCGTGCATCGTGCCGAGCTCTCCTGCGGCAACCTGGCCCACGGCTTTGCTGCCTGTAGCGCCCAGGAGAAAGACTCCCTGAAGCTGATGAACAGCGCCAACCTAGGGATTATTTCTTCGTACAACGACATGCTCTCGGCCCACCAGCCGTTCGAAACCTTCCCGGAAACCATCAAAGCGGCCGCCCGCGCCATGGGTTCTACCGCGCAGTTTGCCGGTGGCGTACCCGCCATGTGCGATGGCGTAACCCAAGGCCAGCCGGGCATGGAACTCTCGCTGTTCTCCCGCGATGTAATTGCCATGGCCACCGCCGTGGGCCTGTCGCACAACATGTTTGATGCCGCGCTTTACCTCGGCGTATGCGATAAAATCGTTCCCGGACTATTCATTGGCGCGGCGCGCTTTGGTCACTTGCCCGCCATGTTCGTACCCGCAGGCCCGATGCCGAGCGGCTTGCCGAACAAGGAGAAAGCGCGCATTCGCCAGCTCTACGCCGAAGGCAAGGTGGGCCGCGAGGAGCTGCTGCAGGCGGAGTCCGACTCTTACCACAGCCCCGGCACCTGCACCTTCTACGGCACCGCCAACTCCAATCAGCTGATGATGGAAGTGATGGGCCTGCACCTGCCGGGCACCTCGTTCGTCAACCCAGGCACCGAGATGCGCGAAGCGCTCACCCGCTACGCCACCGAGCAGGCCATTCGCAACACCGAACCCGGCGGCGAGTACCGTCCGTTCTATAAGCAGATCGACGAGCGCGCCATCGTCAACGCCGTGGTCGGCCTGCTGGCCTCCGGTGGTTCGACCAACCATACCATGCACCTGATTGCTATGGCGGCCGCGGCGGGCATTACCCTTAACTGGGATGACTTCACCGATCTGTCAGCGGTCACCCCCAGCCTGATGAAGGTGTACCCGAACGGCCAAGCAGACATCAACCACTTCCAGGCCGCGGGCGGCATGAGCTACCTGTTCCGCGAACTGCTGGGCGCGGGCCTGCTCCACGGCGATATTCCCACGGTGTTTGGCACCGACCTGACCGCTTACACCCAAGAGCCCTTCCTGGAAGATGGCAAAGTGGTATGGCGCGAAGGCCCGGAAAACAGCCTGGACGAAGAAGTGCTGCGCCCGGTCGCTACACCCTTCGCCCCCACCGGCGGCCTGACCGTGATGAAAGGCAACCTGGGACGTGGCGTCATCAAAGTCTCGGCGGTAGCCGAAGAGCACCGTGTAGTAGAAGCGCCGGTGAAGATCTTCGAGGATCAGAACGAAATGAAAGCGGCGTTTGAGTCGGGCGACCTGGACCGCGACGTCATTGTGGTGGTTCGCTTCCAAGGCCCCAAAGCCAACGGCATGCCCGAACTGCACAAACTCACCCCCTTCCTGGGCGTACTCCAGGACCGTGGCTTCAAAGTTGCCCTCGTCACCGATGGCCGCATGTCCGGCGCATCGGGCAAAGTACCCGCCTCCATCCACATGAGCCCGGAAGCGCTGGACGGCGGCCCGCTGGCCAAGCTGCGCGATGGTGACGTGGTACGCCTGGATGCCAACGCCGGCACGTTGGAAGCCAAAGTAGACGCCGCCACCTGGGCCGAGCGTGAACTCGCCGTTGCCAATCTAGACCACTACCATGTGGGCCTAGGCCGCGAGCTGTTCTCGGGCTTCCGCCACTTGGCAATGCGCGGCGAAGAAGGCGCAGGCTCGTTGGGCGGCTTCGAAGCCGACGATCTCGCTCGTCAAGAAGGTCAGATTTTTCAAGAGGACGCCTGATGCGACCGGCATTAATCGGGGACATTGGCGGCACGAATGCTCGCCTAGCGTTGGTCACGCCGGGCGAGGTCACGCCCCACGACATTCTTAACCTACCCTGCGCCGATTACCCCGGCGTGATCGAAGCGATTCAGGACTATCTCGCTCGGGTAGGCGCAACGGGCGATAACGCCCCGCAAGAAGCCTGCTTGGCGTTCGCCTGCCCGGTGCACGCCGAGCGGGTAAAGATGACCAACAACCATTGGGACTTTATGAAAAGCGACGTTCAGCAGGCGCTGAATCTGTCGCTGTTCAAAGTCATCAATGACTTCACCGCCCAGGCGTTGGGCGTACCCCACGTAGGGGAAGATAACCTGGTGGAAGTGCAGCCTGGGGAAGCCCAGTCGCACTCTACCCGCTTGGTCATCGGCCCCGGTACGGGCCTGGGCGTTGCCGGGGTGTTCCCCGGCCAACACGCCTGGATTCCGCTGCCGACCGAGGGCGGCCACGTTACCTTTGCGCCTACCGACACCACCGAACGCGCGCTGCTGGACGTGTTCTTACAGCGCCACCAGCGGGTGAGCGTCGAGCGCATTCTGTGCGGCCAGGGGCTGCTAGAGCTATACCAAGCCCACTGCACCCTGGAAGGCCAAACGCCGCGCTGCGAGACCCCCGCCGAAGTGACCCAAGCGGCCAACCAGGGCGATGCCCTGGCCACGGCTACCCTGCTGCGCTTTTTGAAAATTCTCGGCGACGTGTGCGGCGATGCCACCCTGACCATGGGTGCGCGCGGCGGCGTGTATCTCTGCGGCGGTATTCTGCCCCGCCTGTTGGACTGGCTGCCCAAGTGCGAGCTGCGCGCAAGTTTCGTCAATAAAGGGCGCATGGGCGCTTACAACGCCGACATCCCGGTGAGGATTGTGACTCACCCGTGGACCGGCCTGCTGGGTGCCGCCGAAGCGCTGCATAACGAAGAAGTCTTTTAAACTGACGGAAATACGCCATGGCTGCTGTGACCTTTGACGTGCCGTTCGTACTCGGCATGATGCGCCTGCATGAAGCGCAAGAGATGCACCAGGCGAGCCATTTGGCCGACTGGATCGAAGCTCGCTCAGAGCAGGGCTTGCACTGGTTCGACCATGCCGACATTTACGGCAACGGAGCTTGCGAAACGCTATTCGGCCAGGCGCTGCGTGCCCGCCCGGCCCTGGCCAAGCGGCTCCACGTGGTGACCAAAGCCAGCATTGCCAACGACAACCCGGCCCCCGGTTCCGGCAAGGTCAAGCACTACAATGCCAGCCCGGACTACTTGGGCCGCGCCATTGACGATGCGCTGGGCCGCTTGGGTGTCGAGCGTCTGGATCACTTTCTGATTCACCGCCCGGACCTGCTGATGGACGCCGCCGCAACAGGCCGTGCGCTGGATGACGCCATAGAGGCAGGCAAAATCGGCGCGGCGGGGATTTCCAACCATCTGCCCAGTCAGTGGCGCCGACTGCAACGCCATATGCATCACCCGCTACGCGCCAACCAAATCGAGCTTTCGATTGCCCATAGCGCGCCGCTGTTCGACGGCAGCTTCGACGACCTGAACGCCGATGGCCATGCGCCCATGGCGTGGTCTCCGCTGGCGGGCGGCCAACTGATGCAGGGTGAAGTGAGCCGCGTATTGAACCGTTTAGCAGGCGAGCTGAACAGCACCCCCGGCGCGCTGGCGCTGGCCTGGCTGCGCACCCTGCCCGGCCGCCCAGTACCGGTGGTAGGCAGCGTGAAACCGGAGCGTATTGCCAATATGCTGAACGGCCCGGAAACGCTGCCCAGAGAAGCCTGGTACGAACTGCTGGAGGCCGCCCGCGGCCACTGCGTCGCTTAGTACGCTCACTCAACATTGATGCCAATAATGACAAGGAAAGACCTATGACACCGGTGATTGCTTTCGGTGAAGCCTTGATTGATATGCTCTCTAGCCGGTTAGGCGATAACACAGGGCAGGAAACCTTTACCCCCTACGCTGGCGGCGCGCCCGCCAACGTGGCGGTGGCCTGCGCGCGGCTCAACGTTCCCAGCCAGTTTTTGGGCATGGTGGGTGACGATACCTTTGGGCACTTTCTCATCCGTGAGCTGAAAAGCCACGGCGTGGATACCCAGGGCGTCGTGCTTACCAAAGAAGCCCGCACGGCGCTGGCGTTTGTCTCCCGCGACAGCAGCGGCGAGCGCACTTTCGATTTCTACCGCCCACCGGCCGCCGACCTGCTCTACCGCTTGGAACACCTTCCCCACGGCGTGTTCGAGCAGCCCGCCATCGTTCACCTATGCAGCAACAGCCTGACCGACCCCGAAATTGCTGAGACCACTCTCGCGATTGCCGCCATGGCCAAGCGCGCAGGCTGCCTTGTGAGCGTGGATGCCAACCTGCGCCACAACCTGTGGGCAGAGGGTGCGGCAGATCCTTGGCTGGTCACCGAGCTGGTCGATAGCGCCGAGCTGGTCAAAGTCTCTCTCGAAGAGCTGGACTACCTGCGTGGCGACCACCCACCTGAGGCGTGGTTAGCCGAGCGCATGGCCGCAGGGGTGAAGGTGATTGTGATTACCGACGGCCCCAATAATGTGGTACTCAAAGGCATCGGCATTGACCAAACCGTGACGCCACCCAGCGTCACGGCCGTCGACACCACCGCCGGTGGCGATGCCTTTATTGGCGGCCTGCTCGCGGAGCTTTCAAGCTACGGCATCAGCGAGAGCTGGCACCAGGACAGCGCGTTGCTCACCCGCGCAGTGGACATTGCCTGCCGCTGCGGCGCCCACGCGGTCACCCGCCCCGGCGCCTATGCCGCGCTGCCCACCCACGCTGATATTGAAGCCCTGCGCAGCTCGGCAGGCTAGCACTGAGCGTCGTCGAGGCTGCTACTCGACGGCGCTTTGGATGCCCCCTTCTGCCACCTCCACCCGCCCGCTGACGACTTCCAACGTCACCGGCTGACGGCGATGATCGACAAAGCTAACCTGAGTGATGCTGCGCTGTTCAGTGGCCCCGTCGACCAACATTTCCAGCGTGCCGTGATCGCACCACCACGTTACCGTCACCGTTAACCCATCGACGCTGCCCGCCGCGTGGTCGCAGGCAAAGTGCTCATCAAAGGCGGCCTGACCGTTACTCCCTTGACGCTCATAGTGTAGCGACGTTGTTGATTCACCTGCGGTCAGCCATAGCCGCTGCTGATAGCCCTGCTGCAGCGACAGCGCCAGCCTTGTGCCTGCTTTAAGCACCAGCGTCAGCTGGCCGTAAACCGCCGCGCCCTCTGGCAAAGCAATGCAGTGCTCCCCTGCCGTTTGAAGCGAACGAGGCGATATGTGGCTTGGGGCGCTGAGCGCTTGAGCTGCTTCGCGAGCAAAGCGCTGTCGTAACCGCACCCCACGACAAGTCGCACGCAGCGTCAGCTCTCGCGGCAAGCTCATGGTGCCCCGCCAGCCCGTTTCGGGGGCATGGTTGGCGTACTGCCAGTTGTTCAACCACGCCAGCGCAAGCTGCCGCCCGGGGGTATTCGACCAGCTCTGCAT
>Ga0105217_100426_pt1 | contig 14878 bp, 12 predicted proteins | sample Virmet3651_4511_FD_89710 | JGI IMG/M metagenome (GOLD analysis project Ga0105217, IMG submission 89710) | Marine viral communities from the Southern Atlantic ocean transect to study dissolved organic matter and carbon cycling - metaG 3651_4511 | ecosystem: Environmental > Aquatic > Marine >... | reverse complement strand
CTTCCTTCAGACCCCACCGTTGGCCAGTGACGCCCTTGCCAGTCGGATTGTCTTCCCCTCAGTCGGGGTGACGCCATCTTCTTTCAGATGGCCGGGTTTGCCGGCTTCGCCGGGCAAACAAAAGACACCGCCCGAAGGCGGTGTCGAAGGGCGTTCACGTCCACTTATCTCGACGGCGTGACTCAGCTTGGCTTGGCTGCTGAAGTCTCACCGCTGCCGCCCGCTTTACGCGCGGCCAGCTCCTCTTCACTAACGGTCTGATCTTTAACCGCTTCATACCACAGGTTGTGGTGTTCTTTAGCCCAGGTTTCATCCACGTAGCCGGTGGTCATGCCTTCCAGCGCGCCTTCCGTACCTAATGTGCCGATGTAGATATGGCCCAGCGAGACGGCGGTCAAGCCCAGCGCGCCCACGGCGTGGATGATGTTGGCCCACTGCATGGTGTCGCGGCCCTGGTCAAAGTTGGGGAAGTCGAGCACGAAGCCACTCGCCACCACCAAAATGCCTACCGACGCTAGCAGCCAGTACCAGGCTTTTTCGCCACCGTTGGCAAAACCAGCATCTACATGGCCTTTGCCAATCATACCGCCGCCCTTTTTGAACCATACCCAGTCGTGCTTCTTGGGAATGTTCTCTTTGATCAGGCTAATCAGCATGATGACCAGCAGCACGCCAAAAATCGGCCCCAAGTAGTTGTGTAACACCTTGGACGCCGCGACCATCCAGCCCCAGACGGCATCGCCGAACAGCGTACGGAACACGAACTTGCCCAGCAGCAGGTTCAGCCCGGTCAGCGCCAGCGTGATGAACAGCGTCGCCACGGTCCAGTGCAGCGCGCGCATTAGCAGCGACCAGCGCAAGAGCTTGCGGCCCGTGCGCGGCTCTTCCAGGTATTTACGGCCAACGATGAAGTAAAACAGCGCAATCATCGCGGCCATGCCGCCGATGGCGATCAAGCCAAACGGCGATACCCAGCGATTGCGCAGTATCCGCCACGTTTCGCCGCTGGCGTTGATCAGGTTGTAGTTACTCTCGTGCCGGGAGTCACGGTAGTTCGGTCCCGTCTCGCCACTGCGTACTTGGCGCCACTGATCCGCCGTGATGCCGGGGGCGGCGGTGGTCATTTCGCGATCCGGGTCGGCTTGCGCCACGGCCATGTGGGTGACCCCCAAACTCGCAACCAACAGCACCAGCATTAGGCATAGACGCCAGCCACGCTGTAGCCAGCTAGCGGTGCCGCTAGGTGCCCGTGAGGGCACCTTTGTCATGGTCAACGTTGTCATGACACGCCTCCTTACCCTTTGCGGGCAGCATCATAGGCAAGGTTGTCAGTGCTAGCCTGAGGATTGTTCGACCACGCACCATCTTTATGGCCACGGTGTACCACGCGCTGGCGGAAGATATCGGCAACATCTTGAGCATCACCAGCCAGTAGCGCTTTAGTGGAGCACATCTCAGCACATAGCGGCAGTTTGCCTTCCGCGATGCGGTTGGAGCCGTACTTCTGGTACTCCTCTTCTTTGGTTTCCGCAGGGCCACCGGCACAGAAGGTGCACTTGTCCATCTTGCCGCGCTCGCCAAAGGCGTTCTGCTGGGGGAACTGCGGCGCGCCGAAGGGGCAGGCGTATAGGCAGTAACCACAGCCGATGCAGAGGTCTTTATCGTGCAGCACGATGCCATCGTCGGTTTTGTAGAAGCAGTCGGTAGGGCAAACCGCCATACAAGGGGCATCATCACAGTGCATACAGGCAACGGAAATGGACATTTCATCCGCTTCGCCGTCGTTCAGAGTCACTACTCGGCGGCGCTGGATGCCCCACTCGACGTCGTTGGCGTTCTTACAGGCGGTGACGCAGCCGTTGCACTCGATGCAGCGCTCGGCGTCACACATAAATTTCATTTGAGCCATGGTGTTCTCCTCTTGCCGGTGCGGACATTGCCGCATCGGCCTGCTATCTGGTCGGGTCGCGCGTTATCGATCAAGCGCGCTCAATACGACAAATGGTGCACTTGGTCTCTTGCATCAGTGTCACCGGGTCGTAGCCGTAAGTGGTCGCCGTGTTGGCTGCCTCGCCCTGAACATAGGGCGCCGTGCCTTCCGGGTAGCGATCATGCAGGTTCTCGCCCTGGAAGATGCCGCCAAAGTGGAACGGCATGAAGGCCACCTTGCGATCCACCCTGGGGGTGACCAGGGCTTTCACCTTGACGCGGCCGCCCTCGGCGCCTTCGACCCAGACATCGTCACCGTCACGTACGCCGATATCGTTGGCGTCGGCAGGGTTCATCTCGACGAACATTTCCTGTTGCAGCTCCGCCAGCCACGACATGGAGCGGGTTTCTTCGCCGCCGCCTTCGTACTCGACCAAACGACCTGAGGTCAGAATGATCGGGTAGTCCGCGCTGTTGTCGCGCTCCTGGATGGTTCGATAGAGCGTGGGCAGACGCATGATGGAGTCAAAGTCGTCCCATGTGGGGTAACGCTCCACCAAATCACGGCGGGTGGTGTAGAGCGGCTCGCGGTGCTTCGGCACCGCATCTGGGAAAGTCCACACCACGGCGCGGGCTTTGGCATTACCGTAGGGCGCACAGCCATGCTCAATGGCGACGCGCTGGATACCACCGGAGAGGTCAGTCTTCCAGTTCTGCCCTTCTGCGGCGGCTTTCTCTTCCGGGGTAAGGTCATCCCACCAGCCCAGGTCTTTCAGCAACTGGTCGTTGAACTCCGGATAACCGTCGTCGATGTCGCCGCCTACCGGGGCCGAGCCTTCGGCCAGCAGGTTGACGCCGTTACGCTCGATGCCAAAGCGGGCGCGGAAGCCCATGCCGCCCTCCATCACGGGCACGCTGGTATCGTAGAGGTTCGGGGAGCCCGGGTGACGGAATTCCGGGGTGCCCCAGCAAGGCCACGGCAAACCGTAGTAGTCGCCATCGGCAGGGCCGCCCTGGGCACGCAGGTTCTCAAAACTGAAGGTGTGCCAGTTTTGCTGGTGCTCTTTCAAGCGCTCTGGGCTTTGGCCGGTGTAACCGACGGTCCACATACCTCTGTTAATTTCACGCAGAATATCTTCGATCAGCGGCTCGTCGCCGTTCATTTCATAGTTCTTGACCAGCTCATTACCGAAGCCCAGCTTGCGGGCAAACAGGTACATGATTTCATGGTCGGGCTTGGACTCGAACAGCGGTTCGATGACTTGGTCACGCCACTGGATCGAGCGATTGGTGGCAGTCACACTACCGGTGGTTTCAAACTGCGTGGCAGCGGGCAGCAGGTAGACGCCGTCGGTGCGGTCGTGCATGACGGACGCGACAGTGGGATAAGGGTCGACGATGACCATCATCTCCAGTTTCTGCATCGCCTTTTGCATTTCAACGCCGCGGGTTTGCGAGTTGACCGCGTGGCCCCAGTAGAACATCGCTTTCAGCGCGGTGCGCTGGGAGATGTTTTCGTCCTCTTCCAGCACGCCATCTACCCAACGCGATACGGTAATACCGTTGGAGTACATGGGCTTGCCGTCGGCGTACTCGGTGTCGTCGAAGCGGCCTTTCAGCCACTCGTAGTCTACGTCCCACACATTGGCCCAGTGCTGCCAAGCGCCTTCTGCTAAGCCGTAGTAGCCCGGCAGTGAATCAGACCCCAGGCCCAAATCGGTGGCACCCTGTACGTTGTCGTGACCACGCAGGATGTTGGCACCGCCGCCAGACTTGCCGATGTTGCCCAGTGCCAGCTCCAGGATGCAGTAGGCGCGGGTGTTGTTGTTGCCGGTGGTGTGCTGAGTACCGCCCATACACCACACCACGCAGCCAGGACGATTGTCGGCCAGACGCTTGGCCACGTCGAACATCTCTGCTTCGGGCACGCCGGTAATGTCTTCGACGACGCTGGGTGGGAACTGGGCGACTTCGGCCCGCACGTCGTCCATGCCGTACACGCGCTGATTGATGTACTCGCTATCTTCCCAGCCGTTTTCGAAGATGTGCCACAGCAAGCCCCAGATGTAGGCCACGTCAGAACCGGGGCGAATGCGCACGTACTTGTTGGCTTTAGCAGCGGTGCGGGTAAAGCGCGGGTCCGCGACGATGATGTCGCAGTTGTTGCGCTCCTTGGCGATCAAAATGTGCTGCATGGCCACCGGGTGGGCTTCACTGGGGTTGGAGCCAATGAAGAGCATCGATTTGCTGTTATGCATATCGTTGAGCGAGTTGGTCATCGCTCCGTAACCCCAGGTATTCGCAACGCCCGCCACAGTGGTGGAGTGGCAAATACGCGCCTGGTGATCGGTGTTGTTGGTGCCCCACATGGAGGCGAGCTTGCGCATCAGGTACGCCTGCTCGTTACTGAACTTGGCCGACCCCAGCCAGTAAACGCTGTCGGGGCCGTGGGCGTCGCGCAGTTCCAGCAGCTTGTCGCCAATCTCATTGACGGCGTCGTCCCAGCTCAGGCGCTGCCATTCACCGGCGACCAGTTTCATCGGGTACTTCAGGCGGCGAGTGGAGTGGCCGTGCTGGCGGAGCGACGCACCTTTGGCACAGTGAGCGCCACGGTTGATCGGGTGGTCGAAGGCGGGCTCTTGCTTGGTCCAGATGCCCTCTTGAACCTCGGCATACACACCGCAGCCCACCGAGCAGTGGGAGCAGATGGTGCGCTTCGTTTCTACCGGGGAGTCGAGCACCGGCGTTTTATCAGCCGCTTCAGTGCGCTGCATCATCGGCGCGCCCATAAAGCCTGCCGCAGCCACCCCACCGGTGGCTACACCCGTGCGCTTTAGGAACTGACGACGGGAAATACCCAACCCAGTGGTAGCGGGGGTGTTCGTTTTGCGAGTTAGACGCATGGCAAATCTCCTGGCAGTTCGCCGTCAGTCACGCAGCGAGGCGTAATAAGCACGAATATGGTCGGTCTCGCGGTAGTTCACCGCCTGCTTGTCGCGCTCAACCGGACTTTTATCATCTGCCTGTGCCAGCGTGACGTGGCCTACCGCAACGGCTGCGCCCGCAGCGGCGGTGCCTAAACCAACGGTTTTCATAAACCGGCGGCGCTCAGGGTTATGTGACTGGTGCATGGGGTTCTCCTCTTTCATGCCCTTTTTATGCGTGGCCCGTAGGCCCTGTTGTTCGCTTACCGCTGCGCACGGTCACGTCACGGTGTGGCTTTGCGCGCTGCACCGGCATCATAGGAAGCAGGCTCCACTATGCGCACCGGTTGATAGGCCGCTTGATCGCTCAAACGTGCCTGTTCGCTCTCCATAAAAGCACTACCCAACTGCCCCAGCGCTGAATAGAAAGCGGTGTCTACTTTTGCAAGGTCATCCCAACAGCGGCTAGCCCAGGGGGTAAGGTGCTGTTGGAAAAAGGTGAACTGTTCACTACTTTGCGCGGCGATGAGCATGGCCATCACTTCGCACATCGCCGCCAGGTGGTCTTCTGGGTCCCGGGTATGCTCGCTGCGCTCAAAGCCTAGCGCCCGGAGATCTTGGCGTAGCGCGACCAGCGCGGCTTCCATCAGCTCGCCGTTGCGGTACCAGGATGCATAGGGCACAACGTCGCCTTGAATGACGCCTACTAAGTGGCGGAAATGCGCACGCTTCAGGCTGTCCACATCGCTTTGGCCTGCCGCTTCTGACAACGCGGCCCAGCATTCAGCAATGCGGCTGCCATCTTGCTCAATATCGAGACTTTCCAACCACGCCAGTAGCTCGCTGTCGGGGGCCTGACGCAGCAGGCTAGCGAACAGCTGGTAGATATCCATTCGCAGCGCATCGGTTTCACTTAGCGTCGGCATTGCATCGCTCATTGCTTTACACCTTTAGTTGCGCTTCAGGGTCACGAGCCATGGTTTTCCACACGTCTTTCACCCGACAGTCTTCACACATTTCTAAGCGCGTCATGGCATCACCGGCAAAGTAAGGGTGGTTGGCCAGCTTGGCTTTAATGGTGGCAACGGTGCTGGCGGTGGCAAACGGCTTACCGCAGCTAATACATTCGAAAGCCGCCTCTTCGTGGCAAATATGCCGCGTTTCGCGCGCAGGTGCCGCGAGGAAGCCTGGCTCCAGCGTGATGGCGTCTTCAGGGCAGGCCTGTTCGCAGAGCCCGCACTGTACACAATCGGCTTCCAGGAAGCTAAGCGCGGGGGTATTACCGCCGGATTTAAGCGCAGGCGTTGGGCAATTGCTGACACAGGCGTGGCACAGCGTACAGGCCGCGCTATCGACATTAATGCCGCCGTAAGCCGCCCCTTGAGGCATGGCGTGGCGCTCACCGCTGGGAGCCCCCAGTTCAGCCAACCGCGCTAGCACAACGTTTAGGCGAGCACGCTTATTAGGCTCATTAAAGCTCAATGGCGTCTCGGTGAGCGGTGTTAGGCTGGGCAGCGCATCTCGCTCGCCCTCGGCATCTACCGACAGTAGCTTAATACGCGCGGCGTCGTGGCCTAGCGCGGCCAGCAGACTATGAGCCTGAGTGATTTGATGCTCTAAAAATGCGCTGAGCCGATTCGGCATGTCGTCGTGAAGCTGAATGCGCACTTCAGAAGCGCCGCTGGCGAGCGCCGTCAGCCACTGGTCGTGGCCCGCCGCGCCCAGCTCTTCCAAGGGGGCATCAATGATGTGACCCGGCGTGGTAATGCCTGCAACACGCTCAGCTTCCAGCGAGTCATGGGTAATAAAGCGCAGCACCGGCACCTCGCCACCGGCTTCCCGATAGGCGGTTAGCCAGTTGGCCAGAGTATCCTGCTGACGGCGGGTTTCCGGCAGGCGAAACTCGATGGCACCCGTAGGGCACGCACTGGTGCAACTGCCTACGCCTTGGCAAAGGAAAGGATCAATCTCAATGCGCGACTCAATGCGGCCTTGGATGCTAGAAATCGCATCCGCCGGGCAGACGTCGAGGCAGCGAGTGCAACCGACGTTACCACTGGAAGAGTGGGCGCAAAGATCGGTATTGACCTGGAAATAGCGCGGTTTATCGAACTCACCGACCAGTTCCGTCACGCTCTCTAACACGTCGGCACGCTCAGCTTCCTGGCGCTCCCATGCGAGGCGCAGGTAGCCCGGCGGGGGCAGTTCCCAAGAAGCGACGTTAAGTACTCCCTCCGAAAGGTCCAGCACTACGTCAAACACGTCCCGCTCAATCAGCGCTTGGGCAAGATTGAGAGAGTCGCCATCGTCTTGGCTCAGAGTGGCACGAAAACCACCCAAATGACCCGCGATGTTAAGCTGTGACTGTTGATGCGCACTCAGCACTTGAGCGATCAGCGGCTCGCTGGCGACGGGAAGATCAACGGCCTCATCTGTGGTCAGCATCGTGAGGGACGCTAATCCTCGCCCCTGAAGCACTCGTGCCGCTTGAGTCACTGACGGCGCACTACCGAGCAGCAGCACATGACCGCGGCTGTGGTAGGTCACGTTGGCAGGCGTTAAATTCACCGGCCATGAGATACGCCGACGCACCGCTTCACGAGCGGCGACGTTGCGCTGGTCGTCAATCGACGCCAGTTGGATTCGTTGGTTCATGCATTCTCACGGTCAAGAGGTCGTTTTTGTTATAATTAGAGATTAGATTTTGTCATCTCACCACGGATGACTTTCGGCGTTATAACGACATAGCTTCTTGTATCAGCGTATGGCGAAAACAGCTTTTTTGCCACTTTCTTTGGTCGTACCGCTGTCAACGAAAGCCCGCCATACTTGCCATAACCCACTGATTCAAAAACTAACTGTCTTTTTTTCGCTCTCCTGGAGCGTGATCAGGATAATCAGACTGGTCGTCTGGCGAGGCACTTTGTACAAAACTGTCATCACTTGTGCAAGCGCTCACCTGCTCAGGCGGGCTCTCAGCCGCTACTTTTTCGCTGTGTTCAGCGTCTTTTTGTGCCGAATCTTCCAGCTTCTCTAAGGTCTCTTCCGCCTTATTGGCCCAACGCCGCAGCTTGCCCGCTAGCTCGCTGGCCATGGGCTTTAACTGTTGAGTGAAGTCGGCGTCGTAATCATCCAAACCATCGCGCACATTGTAGTTACCGGTGGCCCAGAGCCTACGCAGGGCACGGCGGCGCAGCGCAGCACTGACGCCAGGCACCATAAAGGCGCTGAAGTCGCTGCCTGCAGGCAAGGTGTCTGGGTCGGGCAACGTGTGGTCCAGGCTGCCCGGCAGGGGCGGAGCTGCGGCCTCTTGCTCGCCTACCGCTGAGGAGGAGGCATCTATGCCCTCAGACTCAAGCGCGTGCGTCTCCACTTCCAACTGAGGTTCTACCGGCTCCGCCGGCTGACTGTCATCACTCTCATGTTCAATGCCGCGCTTTTTACGCGACCAGCGCTCCAAACGGCTCACTGTGGCTGCTCCTTGGTCGGGGTCTCTTTACTGCGCCCGGCCCCTTTGCGTTTTTTCTTGCGGGTTTCCATCGGCGCTTCACCGTGGCGCGCGAGATAGTGCTCTATCCACACCTGAATCGCCATCGGCATCGCAGCTTCTAATACTTGCTGCTCGCCATCCAGCCAGCCTGCGGCCACATCCTGGCTGGCGGTGATGGCATCGGGCTTCGGGGTTTGCCCGGTGAACCCGGCACGCACGAACAGGCGCGGCGTCGGCGCGGTGAGGTTAAATCGATAGGCGGCTCGCTCGGTCATATAGAGCTGCAGGTTGAGTACGCACTCCCCTTGGTCCCCCGGCACTAGCTCGGCAATGCGCCACTGGGTCAGCGTGAAACTGCGCACCTGCTTGGGCTCGGCGACTAAGGTAACGCTTAATGCGCGTAAACTATCACTCATGGGTTTCACCACCTTAGACCTTGAACGGGTAGACAAGTAAGCCTTTTGAGCGCCATCATCGTCAACTCAGACTATTTTACTCAACTATTATGATCTTGTGCGCCGTGTTTGCGTCAGCCACACAGCGTTTTGGTATCAGTGAGGATTGCGGATGCCCGCCCTTCAGTTAAGCCGAGCCCGCTTACCGGCCACGACCACCATTGATGTCATGGATGCCTACGGCGACACTCGCCCCCAGGCCATTGCCGCCGAGCGTGCGCTTACGGTGTATCTTAACAAGCGTGAAATTGTCACCCTGATGACGCTAGGCGATGACCCCGAGGCACTAGTGGTAGGCTACCTGCGCAACCAGGGGCTATTAAGAAGCGCCGAGGACTTAACCGCGGTTCAAGTCGATTGGGAAGTAGAGGCTGCGGTGATCGTTACCCGCCACCTGCCGGATGACTTGGAAGCGCGCCTTAGCACGCGCACCGTCACAACGGGCTGCGGCCAGGGCACGGTGTTTGGTAAACTGTTGGAGCAAACTTCTCTCACAACGCTGCCTGAGACACCGCTGGCCCAATCGACGCTCTATCAACTGTTGACCAATTTGAACACCTATAACGACACCTACCGCAGCGCGGGCGCGGTACACGGCTGCGCACTGTGCCACCAAGCTCAGGTGCTGGATTTCGTCGAAGACGTGGGCCGCCACAACGCCGTGGACACACTGGCGGGTCGCCAGTGGCTTAACCAAGCCGATAGCCGTAGCGCCGATATTTTTTACACCACCGGCCGTTTAACGTCTGAAATGGTGCTGAAAGTCGCGCAAATGGGCATTAGCGTACTGGTATCGCGTTCAGGCGTGACACAGAAAGGCGTAGAGCTGGCCGAGCGTTTCGGCGTGATGCTGATTGCCCGTGCGAAGGGCAAAGGCTTCCAAGCTATTAACGCCGCTGGCCGCTTGACGCTGGACGCGATTCCCCCCAAGCCGCCGAGCGCGCGCTCGTCCAAGGAGGCAGGCATATGATCACCAAGCACGAACTGACTGGCATGATCCTCGCGGGCGGAGAAGGCCGTCGCATGGGTGGCCGTGATAAGGGCCTAGAGCCATTTGCCGGACTGCCGCTGGTGGCACACACCGTCAAGCGTTTCGAAGGCCAGGTACATGAGCTGGTGATTAACGCCAACCGTAATAGCGATGCGTATGCGCTGTTTGCCGACCGTGTGATTGAAGATGCCGAAGGCGGCTTTAAAGGCCCGCTGATGGGTATTTACAGCGGCCTGAGTGCGGCTCAAACGCCGTGGCTGCTGGTCGCCCCCTGCGACTCCCCTGCGCTGCCCCACGATTTGGTGGCGCGCATGGTCGCAGGTATTACCCAGGAGGGTGTCGAGCACGATATCGCCGTGGCGTTCGATGGCGAGCGCCTGCACCCCGTCGTCGCGCTGCTACGTACGTCGCTGGCTGACGACTTAGCGGCCACCCTGGCCGAAGGCGAGCGTAAAATCGATCGCTGGTACGCGCGCCACGCATGGTGCCGGGTGGATATGTCTGACTGCCCTGAAGCGTTCGCCAACCTCAATACTGAAGAGGAGAAAGCCCGCTTGGAGCTGGCACTGACAACGCCTTCCCAGGAGACGCCATGAGCCTGTCGTGTTTTGAACTGGGCGAGCAGATGCTCAGCGTCGATGCCGCCCGCGATGCGCTGATGACGCTGGTTGAGAAATCGGTAGCGGTAGAACAGGTGGCACTAGGCAGCGCCTACGGACGCAGGCTGGCGACTGATATCACTGCGCCTATTAACGTGCCACAGAATACCAATGCGGCGATGGATGGCGTTGCCTTATCCTGGCCAAAGCAGCCGCCCTTTCAAACCCAATGGCCTGTTGCGGGCGATGCCTTCGCCGGGCAAGCGTTTGAGGGTGAGGTGCCCTCTGGCCAGTGCGTACGCATCACCACCGGCGCGCCGCTGCCCAGCGGCACCGATACGGTGATTATGCGTGAGCAGCTCATTGAGGGCGCCGACAGCGTCACTATCGATGCGCCAGAGCGGGTCAGTGTTGGGCAGCACGTTCGCCAAGCCGGAGAAGATATTGCCAAAGGGGCCGTTGCATTGACGGCGGGCACACGGCTGGATGCTGCCAGCATGGGGCTGGTGGCCTCGTTAGGCTATGCCGAGGTCGACGTATACCAGCGCCCTAAGGTCGCGATTTTTTCTACCGGCAACGAAGTCACGCCACCGGGAGAGCCGCTCCCCAGCGCCGGGATCTACGACACCAACCGCTTTACCCTGATCGGCATGCTTAGCGAGCAAGGAGCCGAGGTGGTGGATTTAGGTATTCTGCCCGACGACCCGCGCGCCATTGAGCAAGCGCTTGCGGAAGCAGCAGCGCAGTGTGACCTTGTGATTACCAGCGGCGGCGTATCCGTGGGCCACGCGGACTATACCCGCGCTGCGCTGGAAAAGCTCGGACGGCTGGCCTTTTGGCGGGTGGCACTACGTCCTGGCCGCCCGATGGCCTGCGGCCAACTGAGCGACTCCCGCACACCGTTTGTGGGGCTACCCGGTAATCCGGTGGCGGTGATGGTTACTTTCAGCCAGTTTGTGGTGCCGCTTTTGCAACGGCTGCAGGGGCAGCTGCCTTCTCCGCCCTTACGACTCACAGCGATTGTCCAAACACCGCTAAAAAGCCGCCTGAAGCGCACCGACTTTCTGCGTGGCATTTATACTTGTGATGAGCAGGGCGTGCTACATGTGCGCAGCACAGGTGCCCAGGGTTCGGGTATTTTGACTTCCATGGTGATGGCCAACTGCTTAATTGAACTTGGCGATGACCAAGCAGACGCTCAACCAGGCGAGGCGGTCTGCATTCAACCCATAACGAGCTGGCAATGACCGAACAACTGATTGACGATTTTGGCCGCCGGGTACGCTACGTGCGCATCTCCGTGACGGACCGCTGCGACTTCCGCTGCGTGTACTGCATGAGCGAGGAGATGACATTTCTTCCCCGTGCGCAGGTGCTCACGCTGGAAGAGCTCGCCATGGTGGCGCGCGCCTTCACCGAGCTTGGCGTCGAGAAGATCCGCCTGACCGGCGGCGAACCGCTAGTGCGCAAAGGGATTGAGCAACTGGTGGACGAGATTGGCGCCCTACCGGGGCTGGACGATTTCACCATGACCACCAACGGCGCCAGCCTGCGCAAGCACGCCAAGCGGCTGTATGACGGCGGCCTGCGTAGGCTCAATATCAGCCTGGACTCCCTCAACCCCGAGCGCTTTAAGCAGCTGACGCGCACCGGCGACTTAGCCAAGGTGATCGACGGTATCCACGCCGCCAAAGAAGCGGGCTTCAAGCGCATCAAGCTGAATGCGGTGATCTTGAAAGGGCGTAACGAAGACGAAGTGCTCGACTTGGTCACCTTTGCCCGCCAGGAGGGCCTCGATATCAGCTTTATCGAGGAGATGCCGCTGGGCGATGTGTCCGACCACTCCCGGGCAGAGACCTTCTACTCCAGCGACGACGTTCAGGCATTGATCGAAACACGCTACCCGCTGACGCCCACGACGGAGAGCACACCAGGGCCGTCGCGCTACTTCAAAATGGCCGATAGCGACAGTCGGGTGGGCTTTATCTCACCCCATAGCCATAATTTCTGCGATAGCTGCAACCGGGTACGGGTCACCGTAGAAGGTCGCCTGCTGCTCTGCCTAGGGAATGAGCACTCAGTGGACCTGCGCGCCGTACTGCGCCGCCACCCTGGCGACATGCAGGCGCTCAAAACCGCCATTATCAATGCGCTGCCGCTCAAGCCCGAACGCCACCACTTCACCACCGATGGCGACGTGCAGGTGGTGCGTTTTATGAACATGACCGGAGGTTAACCGTTGGCAGCCGCTTCACGCGTTCCCGTTCACATCGTCACCGGCTTTTTAGGTAGCGGCAAAACCACGCTTATCCACAGCCTGATCGAACAAAAGCCTGTGGATGAGAAGTGGGCGATTTTGGTCAACGAATTTGGTCAGATCGGCATTGATCAGGCGATGTTTGATACGCGCGATGATGTGGTAGTGAAAGGGTTGCCCGGCGGCTGCCTATGCTGCCAACTAGCGTTCGTGCTCCAGGCGGCGCTGGTCAATTTATTAGCGCGTAGCAAGCCCGACCGGGTGATTATCGAGCCATCGGGCCTTGGTCATCCAGCGGGGTTATTAGATTTACTGCGCGGCGAGGCGTTTCAAGACGTGGTGGCGGTGCAGGATATCATCGCCACGCTTGACCCACGCCGATTGGATGAAGCCCGCGTGCGCGAGCACGACACGTTTCAGGACCAGCTCCACATGGCCGACGCCATCGCCATCACCATGGGCGAGCAGGCAAGCAGCGCCCAGCATCAACAAGCGCAGCAGTTTATCGGCACGCTATGGCCGGCCCGTAAATGGGTGTACACCGTTGAGGAAGGGGTGCTGCCGGTGTCGCTCATCTTGGACAGCGGCCAGGCGCGCCAACAAGATCAGCCTGCGATGCCTGCCGAGCATCAGGCTCTGGCAGCCGGCCCTAGCCTAGAGGGGGCTTTTTTCGATTTTCCGCCCCCTCCTGGCCAGCCCCAACAGCAAACCGCCACTGCCCTGGGTTACACCAGTACGGGCCTGCGCTGGCACCCTACCGAGCGATTCGACCTCGACCATCTCGCCCATTGTGTTGGCGAGCTGCCCGCGACGGCGCGGGTAAAGGGAGTGTTCCACACCACCGACGGCTGGAAACGGTTCAACCGCGCAGACGGCGCGCTCAGCGTTGCCAGCAGCGCCTGGCGGCAGGACTCACGGCTTGAGGTCATTACCCCCGACGCCATTGAGCACCAGCCACTCATCGCGTCACTGCACGCACAGCTGGCCAGCTCACGGGCGTGAGTGCGCTGACACCATCGCCTCAATCTCGCCGACCGGGGCCGGACGGCCAAACAGATAGCCCTGAAAGGCGTGACAGCCATGGGCCATCAGCCACGCCTGCTGCGCTTCCACTTCCACCCCCTCGGCAATCACATCCAGGTTTAAGCTCTTCGCCAGGGCAATGGTACTTTCCACAATCGCCGCGTTTGCTTTGCTCTCGAGCACTTGCTGCACAAAGGATTGGTCAATTTTCAGCTGGTCCAACGGCAGTTGGGCCAAGTAAGCCAGCGACGAGTAGCCGGTGCCGAAGTCGTCCAGCGAGAAACGAACGCCCAAGGCTTTTAGACTGAGCATTTTATCGCGTGCATCGTCACGCGCCTCTACAAACAGCGTTTCAGTGACTTCTAATTTCAGCTGCTCTAGCGGCGCTTGAGTACGCTGAAATACCTGCTCGACCCGCTGTAGAAAGTTGTTCTCGCGGAATTGTAATGGGCTGATGTTCACCGAAATCGTGAGCCTATCCAGCAGCGGCGAACCTGCCCACTGGGCTAACTGCTGGCAAGCCTCTTCCAGCACCCACTCCCCGACATCATTAATCAGCCCTGTGCTCTCTAGCAGCGGTATAAACTCGCCCGGCGAGACTAACCCACGCTCAGGGTGCTGCCAGCGCAGTAGGGCTTCAACGCCTATTAATCTACCCCGACGATCAACCTGAGGTTGGTAATGCAGCCGCCATTGCTGATGCTCAAGCGCTTGGCGAAGCTCCGACTCTAGTTTTACCTTAGCTAGCAGTTTTGCCTGCATGGAAGGGTCAAAAAAGCGCACTGCTCGTCGGCCGCTGGCTTTCGCTTGAGAAAGTGCCATATCTCCCTGTTGAAGATAGTCGTCTGCGCTGCGCTGGCTATCTGCGATGATCGTAATACCTACGCTAGCGGTGACTAACGCACTCTCCTCCCCCACGCTGATCGGCTCATCCAGCGCCACCAGCAGCTTATACGCGATATGTTTAGCCAGTTGCTGAGTTTGCCGTGGGCTACCATCAATCCCTTCAATCAGCACCGCAAACTCGTCGCTTCCCAACCTTGCCAAGGTGTCGGTATCTCGCAGCATTCGCCCAAAGCGCCGGGATATACTTTGCAACAGCTGGTCGCCCGCATGGTGGCCTAGGGTATCGTTAACATGATTAAAGTTATCAATATCGATCAGGATTAACGCGCCGCAGCGCTGATGGCGGTTCAGCTCTTTTAGCGCT
>Ga0105217_100421_pt1 | contig 14957 bp, 14 predicted proteins | sample Virmet3651_4511_FD_89710 | JGI IMG/M metagenome (GOLD analysis project Ga0105217, IMG submission 89710) | Marine viral communities from the Southern Atlantic ocean transect to study dissolved organic matter and carbon cycling - metaG 3651_4511 | ecosystem: Environmental > Aquatic > Marine >... | reverse complement strand
TTCATACAGAGCGCGCTGCTCATCGGTGAAACCTAACTGCTCAATGCCTAGCTGAGCCGCCGTAGGGTCTAAAATCCGCAGCACCAGCTTTTCACCGTATACCGTAGGTAGCGAATTAACCCGAAAATCGAGAGAGCGCGTTCGCGAGAGCTTGAGTTTTATCGCGCCATCCTGGGGTAGGCGGCGCTCCGAAATATCCAGCCGAGCCATAATTTTAAGGCGAGCCGCAATACGGTGGCGCATGGCAAAGGGCGGTCTAGCAACTTCAATCAGCATGCCATCAACGCGAAAACGGACGCGGTAGAGCGTTTCATAAGGCTCGAAATGAATATCAGAGGCCCTTTGGCGAATGGCGTCTAATAAAATTTTATTCACAAACTTAACGATGGGCGCATCTTCGCTACTCTGCGACGCTTCCTCAAGAGGAACTTCGTTGCCGTCACTGTTCTGTACAATGTTTAACGAACTCACCGCGTCGTCAATGCCATCCAGCTCATCCAGCATGCCGCGTTCGTTCTGAGCGAGATAGTTATTGAGTGCAACGGTGATTTGATCCACCGGGGCAAGCACGCCTTCTATGCTTAATCCTGTGGCAAACTGGAGCTCATCTAACTGGGTAAGCGTTGCTGGATAAGGTACCGCGACGGTTAGGCGGTGGCCATGACGGGCCAGGGGCAGCACGTTAAGGTTTTGTAATACTTTAACGGGGTAGTCGGCGGCGGGTGGCAGCGTAGTAAGGCGCAGTGCCTCAAGGTCGATAACCGGAAGACCATACTCCCATCCCGCTGCTACTGTAGCTGCAACAGGGTCGGCCAGCCCGCTTTCAATAACGTGTTGAAGCAGCGAAATTTCGAGATCAGAGGCCGTCGACTGTGCAGTGGCCGCTTGTGCATCGCTTAACACACCGTGTTTAACCAACCGCTGGGCAATGCCGCGCAGGCCGCCGTGAGCTGCCGCGTGGCTAAGTGTCGATTCAAAAGAGGGTTTAGACATGCACGACCTGTGGTAGCAAAGTAGTCAGAATGCGCATACTTGTACCATACTAAGGGTACTGGCGGCACCACGCTTTTCTAAGCGCACGCGTTCGTACAAACGAATGAAGTAGTGGGCTAAATGTAGTTGAAAAATCACTGTGCGTAAGCTAGTGTAACTAACATACATTAATTTGCTTGGTAATACCTACCAAGCAATATCTCCAAGGAGATTTTTAGATGCAGACAACTGCAAAAAACGCGTTTCGCAACCTCAAGCAGGGCGGTTTCACGCTGATTGAGCTAATGATCGTCGTCGCGATCATCGGTGTGTTGGCATCCATCGCCGTGCCGCAGTACCAGAACTACACCGCCCGCGCTCAAGCAAGTGAAGGGCTTTCTGTGACGGCTGGTCTTCGTGCGGATATTGCTGAGCAGTATTCGCTTCGCGGAAAGATGCCAGAATCAATTGATACAACAGATATTTCTGGTCGTTACGTAGATAATGTTAACTATCAAGACGAGCAGTTAGAAGTGCTTTTCGAGGGAACGAGCGCAGTAGGTGCTATTACAATGATTATTGCCCCTGATGGAGAAGCAGGCACAGAAAATGGTGACTCAACACGGAATCCTGGAAACGGCTGGACATGTTCTTGGGAGGGTACTTCTGGCCAAAATAATTGGTTGCCAGCAGGTTGTCGCGGCGAAGTGGCTGGTGGTGATTCAGGCGTTAATGGCGAAGGTTAATAATCTAGCTTTATTCCAAAGCTTTGTATTTAAAAGGGGCCCTTGGCCCCTTTTTAATAGATAATCAAGAGGCTGAGAAGATGAAAGGAACTCAACGCGGTTTTACTTTAATTGAATTAATGATTGTAGTGGCTATTATTGGCGTATTGGCCTCTATCGCTATTCCGCAATATCAAAACTACACCGCACGTGCGCAAGTATCAGAAGCCTTCAATTTGGCCTCCGCTTACAAAACCGCCATAAGTGAATACTATTCGGTGAGAGGTCAGTTTCCTGAAAGTAATGCAGATATAGGTATGCCAACTGATGGCAATATAAGTGGCAATAGTGGTGAAACTAGTGATGACCGCTACGTCGGCTACATCGGTGTTTGGCCGGCTGCTGATGATTATACTGCACGCGTTGTGATGGAAATGAGCGATAACGCGAATAGCGCGATAGCCGGAAAATGGGTTGTGATGGAGTCTCAGTTCTCTGAAGGAGCAATTCAGTGGAGTTGCCGGACGACCACAGGAGCAGGTAATGCCATGGATGAAAAATACCTACCTGGCTCGTGCCGCGATCAACGGGATTAAGAGCAATGTGGAAAGGAACTCAACGTGGCTTTACCCTAATCGAGCTGATGATTGTGGTGGCTATTATTGGCGTGTTGGCTTCTATCGCGATACCTCAATATCAGAACTATACGGCACGCGCTCAGGTATCTGAGGCATTGAATGTATTGAGCGGCGTAAAGTCTGAGCTAGCAGAGCGTTACGCGTTCTCTGGCAACTTCGGTACGGGGCAAGATACTGGTATGGAGGAGCTGGTTTCGCAAACTCGTTATATCCAGGATGTGGACTACTTTTATCGGGAAGATAAGGTAGCTATCGGCATTCGGATGAGTACCGACGGGCATGTGTCCAAAGATATTCGTGGTCGACGGTTACGTATTGAGCTTGTGGCAGATGAAGGATCAATTAAATGGTCCTGTATGTCGGCTCAACAAAATGGTATTGACGAGAAGTATCTCCCCGGAAGCTGTCGAGATAGCGCCTCGGAGGAATTTTAATCTTCACCATTTCCTGCGCATTGTTGTTCTAAACTAAAGCTCCCTGATCACAGTGGAGCTTTTTTATGAGCCGTTTACTACATCAACTCTTGATCGGCGCTAGCGCGCTGTTGCTAAGCAGTACCGCGTTGGCCCAACCCGCCCATGCGCCAGCCCACGGCGCTCGGGATAACGCTTCCCAGGCAGAGCGCTACCGAGGCGGTGAGGGCGGCCGCCATGAAAGCGGCTCCCGTCGTTCCCATAGCGGTGGCTATGTGGATTTACCGCGTATTAACGAGCGCGAACTGTTGCGCTTGCTGCGCCGCCACGATGCCCCCCGTGCGGAATCGCTGCCCCCTGGCATTCAGCGCAATTTAGAGCGGGGTAAACCTTTGCCGCCCGGCATTGCCAAGCGTTTTGACGGCCCCATTGCCCATGAGCTGCCCCGTTACCCGGGATACGAGTGGGAGCGTGTTGGCGCTGATGTGGTGTTAATTGAAGCCGCGACCCGTGTGGTGGTCGATGTGTTGGTGGATGCTTTGCGCTAACCCGTTCTCATGTGTTGGGGCGTTATGGTAATGCCATGGATCAACGCTTATGCTGAGAAACAACAAACACCCCACTGAGGAGCGAACATGGCGGTTTATACCCTGGAAGCGCGGCTGGCACTGGCCATAGAGATTGCCGAAGAGGCTGGGCAGATGATTCGTAATGCCCGAGAGCAGCAAGGGTTTAGTCAGCGGCTGAAAGGAGGGGTCGAGCTAGTTACTGATGTGGACGTTGCCGTCGACACGCTCATTAGTCGGCGCCTGGAGGAGCACTTCCCAGAGGAAGCAAGGTTAAGCGAGGAGCTAAGCCCGGAGCATGCGCTGCATACCCCCACCGAGCAGCTCTGGGTTGTGGATCCGATTGATGGTACCGTCAATTTTGCCCAGGGCCTGCGCCATGTAGCGGTATCAATCGGCTGGATGGAGCAGGGGGTAGGTAAAGTAGGCGTGATACATGCGCCGTTTTTAGGTGAAACCTTTAGTGCAGCAGAGGGCCTAGGCGCATTCTGCAATCAGCAGCCGATTCAGCCGAGCGGCGCTGAGACCCTTGAAAGCACGCTGGTAGGTACCGGCTTTCCCTATCAAAAAGAGCAGCGTAAAAAACTTCTGCCACGCTTAGAAGCAGTACTCACAGGCTGTCAGGATGTCCGGCGTAATGGTTCAGCGGCGCTGGATTTGTGTGATGTGGCCTGCGGCCGTTTAGATGCCTACTACGAAAGCGTATCGCCCTGGGATTTTGTGGCGGGTTGGGTCATTGCTCGTGAAGCAGGCGCGCGGGTGGGGCATTTAAGCGAGGTGCCTGACGGTGTACCGGCAGACCTCTACCCGGAGCAGTTGCTAGTAACTACCCCTAAGGTTTACGACGCCATGGCGTCCTTATTAAAAGCAGCCGACCACGCTTAGTGGCAAGCGATTGAAAAGAAAGCGCAAAAAGTGCTTTTCATTTGGCGTATAAAACGCTAGTATACGCACCGTCTTGAGGCAAATGCCAAACAGACATCGGAGTGTGGCGCAGCTTGGTAGCGCGTTGCAATGGGGTTGCAAAGGTCGCAGGTTCGAATCCTGTCACTCCGACCAATACTAAAACGGTCGCTTGCGTTTATCGCAGCGGCCGTTTTTTTATGCCTGTTATTTCGGCTCAAAAATTGGCCCCCAGCGATAGGGGCCAAGGCGTGTTTGGGACTGTCGTACTAATTACTCCCAGTTACCTCGCTCGAGGAATGCTGTTTACCCATGTGCTCCGTTGGGGAAGGGCCATTAACCTTGCGCTTTATGGTCGGCGAGTGCTGTAGCCACCGCTTCTTCCCATTGGCCTGCGGTAATTCCCCAATGCTCCATTTCCGCTTGGTCGGGTGAACCTTCCGCAGCGCTATTGAGCTCTTCTGCGGAGTAGCGCTCAAAACAGTGCTTCGCAAAAGCTTTGGTTTTGCCATCTTGCAACTGGTTAATCATTTCCATGTATGACTCCTTTCCTTGATAAGAATCTGCCAATAATCGCGAGTGACTGCGCGGTTATTGCAGGCTTCAGTGTAGCGGCTCTCGCATCATTGTGCAGAGTGTTAACGCAATGATGTTATGTCAGCAGGGCATCCAAGATGATTTTCAGTGCGATGCTCGCCAACAAACACATAATGAGATTATCAAACCAGCGGTGGGGTAATCGCCTGCCAAGTTGTGCACCAATAGGCATGGCGGCGAGTATCACAAGTAATGCGCCCAGGCTGTAGAGCGTGCGCTCACCCGTAAGAATGCCAGCACTGAGTAGTGCAGGTATTTGTACCAGGGTAATGGCAACGAAAAATACCGAAATTGAGCCAATAAAAACGCGACGCTCAAGCTGCATGGCATTCAAAAAAGTGACTGAGGCAGGGGCTGACATGCCCGCAGCGCCTTGAAGCACACCCGCCAACAAACCGACGGGGAGTACAATTCGCTTTGCGACCGTAAAGGGTAGCGTTGCGGTACGCTTGGCCAGCTTGATGATGAGATACAAAAGGATTGCTGCAGCGACGCCTAGCGATAGCAGTGTTGGTGAGAGCACTACTAGCCCCCAGGTGCCAAGTACAATGCCAGCGCCACCGGCTACGGCAAATGAGAGTAGAAAGCGCAGGGGGAGAAGGTGCTGGCGGTACTGCCATACCTGAAGCGCATTGCTAAAAAGATTGGGGGCTACCAACACTGCAATGGCCAGCTTAACGTCATAAAGCATGGTCAATACAGGTACAACGACCACCGGCACTCCCGAGCCAATTGCTCCCTTAATAATCCCCGCAATGACGAAAGTGAGCAGTGTAATAATCACAGCGAGTTTCCTTGAGCAGGCATCATGGGCGATACCTGCTATGGGTGAAGCGCTAAGGGCCTATCTAAGCACGTAGCAGGGCGTATAGGGTTGTCCATCAAGCTTCATGCGCCCTTGGGCAACAAAGGAGCTAAGCAACGCGTCTAAACGCTGCATCAATTCTGGCTCAGCGGTGAGCTCGAAGGGGCCATGAGCTTCAATGGCGCGAATGCCCGGCTCTTTCACGTTACCCGCCACAATGCCGGAGAAAGCGCGCCTTAGGTTGGCGGCCAGCTCGTGGGTGGGCTGCTGGCGGTGAAGGGCCAGGCCGCGCATCGCTTCGTGGGTGGGCTCAAAGGGTGCTTGAAACTCACGGGCGATGGTTAAGCGCCAGTTGTAGTAGAAGGCGTCTTGATGTTGGCGGCGGAAATCGGCAATTTGGTCAATGCCTTCGCGCATTGTGCGAGCAACGGCCACCGGGTCGCCCGTAATAATGGTGTAGTAGCGGCGAATCTCTTCACCGAGGGTGTATACCAGGAATTCATCGATTTTCTGAAAGTAAGCCGCGGAGTTGGCAGGGCCGGTAAAGATGAGGGGGAAGGGGATCTCCCGGTTGCTGGGGTGCAACAGAATACCCAGCAAATAGAGAATCTCTTCTGCGGTGCCCACGCCACCGGGGAAGACAATAATGCCGTGGCCTAGACGCACAAACGCTTCTAGGCGTTTCTCGATATCCGGCATGACGACGAGTTCGTTAACGATGGGGTTAGGTGCTTCGGCAGCGATAATACCGGGCTCCGAGATGCCCAGGTAACGGCCATCTTTACGGCGCTGTTTGGCATGCGCTACGTTGGCTCCTTTCATCGGGCCTTTCATAGCCCCAGGCCCACAGCCGGTGCAGATATCTAAATCGCGCAAGCCCAAGTGGTAGCCCACATCCTTGGTGTACTCGTACTCTTCGCGGGAAATAGAGTGCCCGCCCCAGCACACCACTAAACTAGGGTCACGACCAGGTTTAAGAGTGCCCGCCTTGCGCAGGATATGAAACACCGCATTGGTGGTGCCTTCGCCCGTACTGAGATCAAAGCGCTTGTGGTGCTGAATTTCGTTATAAACATACACAATGTCGCGAATGATGGATGAGAGATGTTCGCGAATACCGCGAATCATGCGTCCATCTACAAACGCTTCTGCGGGCGCGTTAGTCAGCTTTAGGCGAATGCCGCGATCTTGCTGCAGTACTTCAATGTCGAAATCTTTATAGGCTTCGAGAATGGCCAAGCTGTCATCAGTAGCGCTACCGCAATTAAGTACGGCAAGCGCGCAGCGGCGCAGTAAATCGTGCAAACCACTTTTAGACGTGCTCTTGAGCCGATTAACCTCATGCTGCGAGAGGACTTCAAGGCTTCCTTCAGGAGAAATAATGCTGGAAATCGTGGCACGAGGCGCTGGGGTTTGCGTCATTAGTCTGGCTGTCCCTAAGAGTGTTAGTAACGAACCTGCATACTAGCACGGCGCTTGGCGCTGTTCAGCAATGCGGCTAAGCGCCCGTCTTAGCAGCGTTTGTGCTACGCTAGGAGCCTGCAAGCGCACGCGGCAGCGGGTGCGATAGCACGTCACAATAGTGCTTCACGTCAGCGCCTTACGATGATGGATAATGAGGATGTTGCTTAAACCCTATGTTTAATGCCCAATACTTTCGGACGTTTATAACGTTAGTGGAAACCGGTAGTTTCACACGAACGGCGCGTCGTTTAGAGATGACGCAGCCTGGGGTTAGCCAGCATATTCGTAAGTTGGAGAGCTATCTTGGCAAAACGCTGTTAGAGCGCCGTGGCAGAAGTTTTACCCTGACCGAATCGGGCCGCCGTGCCTATGATTACGCACTTAAGCTGTTTGCCGAACATGAGCAGTTCCGGCATGGCTTGGATGATGACTCGCTGGATAGCGGCGAATGCCGGATTGCATCCCCAGGCAGCGTAGGGCTGATGTTTTACCCGTATATTCTCGGTCAACAGCAGATGCACCCTAACCTGACCGTTAACTATAGCTTTGCGTTTAACCATGAGATCGTCAACGACCTGCTTGAAGGCCGCTACGATATCGGTATCGTGACCGAGCAGGTCAATCACCCTGAGCTCACTTGCACGGTATGGCATAAAGAGCCGCTCTGCTTGGTCGTGCCTGCCGATTTCGCAGGCAGTACGCTGTCAGAGTTAATGGGTATCGGTTTTATCAACTACTACGATGGGATTAACCACGCCAACGCGCTGCTGCGGGCGAACTATCCCGATGAATTTCGCTCCATGACTCATTTCCGTCATCAAGGGTTCACCAATGAAGTGAGCATGGTGCTGGACGCAGTGGCGAGGGGGCTTGGCTTTACGGTGGTCTCGCGCTTAGTGCTCGAAACATCGCCGTGGCAGCGGCAGGTGAAGGCGTTAGCGCTTCCCCAAGCGATTAACGAAGTGCTCTATCTTCTTCGTCGGCAAGATTCTGTCCTACCTAAACGCTATGAAAAGCTGTTGAACGGCTTTCATGATCAGCGTCTCCAAGAAAAAACGCCCCTGATACCCGAGTAAACGGGCCAGAGGCGTTTCCTATCGCGCTATGGGTTCTGCTTAACGGCGATACTCGTCAATGCTGGGGCAGGAGCAGATCAACTGCCGATCACCAAAGACGTTATCGACGCGATTCACTGAGGGCCAGTATTTCGACGCCATCACTGCTTCGGTGGGGAAGGCACCTAGCTGGCGGTCATAAGGCCGCTCCCATGCGCTATCCATTAGGTCGGCTTGTGTGTGTGGCGCATTCACCAGCGGGTTATTATCCAGCGGCCACTCGCCGCTCTCTACTCGTGCAATCTCTTCACGAATTGCAATCATCGCATCGCAGAAGCGGTCAATTTCGTAGAGTGATTCAGATTCCGTGGGCTCAATCATCAGCGTACCCGGTACTGGGAACGACATGGTGGGGGCATGGAAGCCGTAATCCATCAAACGTTTGGCGATATCTTCTTCACTAATACCAGACGCGCTCTTCAGCGGACGAATATCAATGATGCACTCATGGGCGACATTGCCGTTCTGGCCGCGATAGAGAATCGGATAGGACGCTTCTAAACGCTTGGCAATATAGTTGGCGTTAAGAATGGCCAGCTCGGTGGCTTCACGCAGGCCACGGGCACCCATCATCTTAATGTACGCCCACGAGATCGGCAGAATGGAAGCGCTGCCAAAGGCTGCCGCCGACACCGCGCCGCTCTCTGGGTTAACGCCGTTGATGGGCGTCACCACATGGTTAGGCACAAACGGGGCAAGGTGCGCTTTAACGCCGATCGGGCCCATACCTGGACCACCGCCTCCGTGGGGGATGCAGAATGTTTTGTGCAAGTTCAGGTGAGACACGTCGCCGCCGAAGTCACCAGGGCGAGTGAGGCCAACCTGAGCATTCATGTTAGCGCCATCGACGTAAACTTGGCCGCCATGCTGGTGCACCACTTCGCATACTTTGCGAACGTGCGACTCAAAGACGCCGTGGGTGGACGGGTAGGTAATCATCACCGCTGAAAGCCGCTCGCTGTGCTGCTCAGCTTTGCGGGTCAAATCCTCTAAATCTATGTTGCCGTTGGCATCGCACTCCACCACCACCACTTCCATGCTCAGCATGGCGGCAGAGGCCGGGTTAGTGCCGTGGGCGGAGCTTGGAATCAAGCACACATCACGGTGAGCTTCACCTTGCGCTGCCTGATAGCGGCGAATCGCCAGCAAGCCCGCGTATTCACCCTGCGCGCCTGAGTTAGGCTGCATCGAGATATGGTCATAGCCGGTGACTTCGACTAAGAACGCTGCCAGCTCATCAATCATCTGATGGTAGCCCGCCACCTGATCACGCGGCGCAAATGGGTGCAGGTTGGAAAACGCAGGCCATGAGACAGGAATCATCTCGCTAGTCGCGTTGAGCTTCATGGTGCAGGAACCTAGCGGGATCATGGCATGGGCCAGCGACAGGTCTTTGTTCTCAAGACGCTTTAGGTAGCGCAGCATTTCGGTTTCGCTGCGGTAGCGATTGAAGGTCGGATGTTCAAGAAAATCGCTTTCCCGCTGGTAGGCGGCCGGAATACCGCTCAGCTTATCGGTCACTACCTGGTCATCCAACACTGCCACGGCCAGACCATGCTCATCGCCCAGCAGGACGTCGAATAGGGCGGCGACATCGTGAGCGGTGGTCGTTTCATCCAGGCTGATACCCACATCGCCATTGGCGAAGTAGTGCAGGTTGATGTCGTGGGTCATGGCGCGGCCGTGAATTTTGCCCGCGTCTACCTGGGTTAGGCGTAGCGTATCGAACCAGGTGTTATTCGCTAGTTGCACGCCGGCTTGCTGTAGGCCAGTAGCCAACACAGTAGTCAGGCGGTGAACGCGACCGGCAATTTTGCGTAGGCCTTCTGCGCCATGATAGGTGGCGTAGAAACCGGCAATATTGGCTAGTAGCGCTTGTGCGGTACAGATATTCGACGTCGCTTTCTCACGGCGGATGTGCTGCTCGCGGGTTTGCATGGCCATGCGCAGCGCGGTTTTGCCACGGCTGTCTTTAGAGACGCCGATAATCCGTCCTGGGATCGAACGCTTGAGTTTGTCGGAGGTAGCGAAGAACGCCGCATGCGGGCCGCCAAAGCCCATGGGCACACCAAAGCGCTGCGAGTTACCTACGACAATATCCGCACCCATCGCGCCCGGCTCTTTCAGCAGCACCAGGCTAAGCAGGTCGGTGGCCACGCAGGTCATAATGCCGCGCTCTTGAGCCGCCTTTAGCATCGGGGCTAAGTCGCTGACGCTGCCGCTGGCAGAGGGGTACTGAACCAGAGCGCCAAACACATCGTGTTCGGCAAGGCTTTCGGCGGGGCCGGTGATCAGCTCAAAGCCAAAGAACTCGGCACGGGTTTTGACGACATCTAACGTTTGCGGAAAGAGGTCGTCAGCCACGAAGAACGCGTTCGACTTGCTCTTTTTATTGCCGCGCTTACACAGCGCCATGGCTTCTGCGGCGGCGGTGGCCTCATCCAGCAGGGAAGCGTTGGCAAGCTCCATGCCGGTTAAATCCATAATCACCTGCTGGAAGTTTAGCAAGCCCTCCAGACGGCCCTGGGAAATTTCGGGCTGGTAAGGCGTGTAAGCGGTATACCAACCGGGGTTTTCCAGCACGTTGCGCTGAATCACTGCGGGCATGTGGGTGTTGTAGTAACCCTGGCCAATATAGCTTTTGCTGACGCGGTTCTGGCGCGCTAACTGGCTCAAATATTCAAGGGCTTCCGCTTCACTGCGGGGGTCGTCAAGGGCAAGTTCGCGACCTAGGCGAATATCGCTAGGCACGGTTTGCTCAATCAGGTCTTCCATGCGCTGCATATTGAGCGCTTTTAACATGGTGGCGACATCATCGGGGCTGGGCCCGTTATGGCGTTTGATAAAAGCATCGTGGTCGGCCAGTTCGGCCAAACGGCGTGATTCAAAAGGCATGGGGGGAGATTCCGGACGTAATGAGAAAACCGTGCAGAGGCGATAATAAAGCGCCTGCCGCAGGGGCAGGCGCTTTGGCTACATGACTTAGGCGTCGGCGCTCAGCGTCGCTTGATACGCATCGGCGTCTAAGAGATCTTCAAAGGCTTGGTCGGTAACACGCACTTTCATAATCCAGCCGCCTTCATAGGGGGCGTCGTTCACCGTTTCGGGAGCGTCTTCGAGGGCTTCGTTCACTTCAATTACTTCGCCATTGACCGGCGAGTAAAGGTCAGAGGCCGCTTTCACGGATTCAATGACGCCAAACTCTTTCCCTTTGCTTAGGGATTGGCCAACTTCGGGCAGTTCAACAAATACCACATCGCCTAGCGCTTCTTGCGCGTGGTCGGTGATGCCGATGGTGACGGTGCCATCTTGATGATCAAGCACCCATTCATGGCTGGCAGCGTAACGAAGATTGGCAGGAAGATTGCTCATAGTGATTCCTTATAAAATCAGTGGACAGAACGAAAGCATACTAGCGCTTGTCGTTCGCCTTGGCGACTGTGGCCAGCTCGCAGTGAGCGTAAGTGGGTATATGGTACCGTGTTTCTTATCGGAAACAAATTTCTTCATTGCCTCCAAAAGGCTAAAAATGGATGCTAGTTTTCTGTTGTTTCAGTGCGCCAGCCAGTTTCAAAAAGAGCAGCTTTCTCTATCAGCAGGCGACATTGGCATGGAAGCGCACTAAGAAAATAGTGTAAAACATACCCATCATCCGTTTTTCCAGCGTTAATTAAGCGCTATGGTGGGAACGCTTGGTGATTCCATCTGCTATCGGATGGAGCGGGTGAACAACCTAACCTTCATAACAAATGCATTAATCAATTGGGTAAGGAGAGTCGTGTGGAAACGTTAACAAGCCTATTAGGGGCCATTAACGGCGTGGTGTGGGGCCCGTTAATGCTGATCCTGCTATTGGGGGTGGGTATCTACCTGCAGATTGGCTTGAAACTGATGCCGATACGTAAACTCGGCATGGGTTTCAAGCTAATGTGGCAAGGCCGCGATGCCAAGCCATCCGATAAAACCTCTGCAAAACCCAGCGATGAGGGGGAAATTTCTCCCTTTAACGCGTTGATGACAGCACTGTCTGCGACGATTGGTACCGGTAATATTGCCGGTGTGGCAACGGCCATCGCATTAGGTGGCCCAGGTGCTGTGTTCTGGATGTGGATTACCGCACTGGTGGGTATGGCGACCAAGTTTGCCGAGGCAGTGCTGGCAGTACGCTACCGGGAAACCGATAGCACCGGCTATCACGTGGGTGGGCCGATGTTCTACATCAAAAATGGTCTGGGCCGTAAGTGGCTGTGGCTGGGCGGTCTGTTCTCGTTCTTTGGTGCTGTTGCCGCGTTCGGGATTGGTAATACCGTGCAGTCTAACTCTGTGGCTGACGCCATGGATGCCACCTTTGGTGTTCCTCACTGGTTAACCGGCGTTATCATCATGGTACTGGCCGGTGCAGTGATATTGGGTGGCATCAAGCGCATTGCCAAGGTGGCTGGTAAGCTGGTACCGGTGATGGGCATTGCTTATGTGATTGCGGGCTTGCTGGTGCTGATCGTTAATGCGGGCCAAATCGGTGACGCCTTTGGGCTGATCTTCTACTACGCCTTCAACCCCATGGCAGCAGCCGGTGGCTTTGCCGGTGCTGCGGTAATGGCCGCCATCCGCTTTGGCGTGGCGCGGGGTATTTTCTCCAATGAAGCAGGTCTGGGCAGTGCACCGATTGCTCACGCTGCTGCGCAGACGAAAAACCCGGTTCGTCAGGGCTTGATTGCCATGCTGGGTACGTTCATTGATACCATCATCGTGTGTACCATCACGGCGCTGGTGATCTTGACCTCTACCGTGTGGATGGAAGGCGAAGCGGGCGCTTCGCTCACCGCGCTCTCCTTTGATGCGGCGCTGCCTGGCTTTGGTAATCAGATCGTGGCCATTGCGCTAGCAATCTTTGCTTTTACCACCATTCTTGGCTGGTCGTTTTACGGTGAGAAATGCTGCCAGTTCCTGTTCGGTACGCGCTCTATTATGCTGTACCGAGTGCTGTTCGTACTGGCTATTCCGCTGGGTGCAGTTGCGCAATTGGGCTTTATCTGGCTGATGGCAGACACCTTCAACGCGATGATGGCGATTCCTAACCTCATTGCCCTGGCGCTGCTGTCTCCGGTTGTCTTTAAGCTCACTCGGGATTATTTCGCTGGTAAGGACGTGCTGCCGGGTGAAGCCCTGGATCATGATAAATAAGGCCTGCCTGTAAGCAGGTAATGCACGATGTAATAGAGCCGGGAAGCCTAGTAAGGCTTCCCGTTTCTCTTTTTTGACAGAGGAAATGCCATGACTGATCTGAAACACACGCCACTTCATGCGCTTCACACGCAGCTAGGGGCCAAGATGGTCCCTTTTGCCGGGTATGATATGCCGGTGCAATACCCGCTGGGTGTTAAAAAAGAGCATGAGCATACCCGCGAGCGGTGTGGCTTGTTCGATGTGTCGCATATGGGACAGATTCTGGTCTCCGGAGAAAAGGTCGCTGAAGCGCTGGAAAGTCTTATCCCAGCGGACTTGGTAGGCTTGCAAAAAGGCCAGCAGCGTTATGGCCTTTTTACCAGCACCGATGGCGGTATTATTGATGATTTGATGGTGGTGAATGCTGGCGATCACTTCTATCTGGTGGTGAACGCGGCATGCAAAGACCAAGATATTGCCCATTTGCGCGCTAATCTTGGTAACACTCATCAAATCGATGTGCTTGATCGCGGTCTGCTGGCGCTTCAAGGGCCACAGGCCCGCGATGTGATGCAGCGGCTCTGCCCGCAAGCCTGTGAGCTAACGTTTATGCAACATGGTCGTTACACGCTGGCAGGATGTGACGTGTGGATCAGCCGCAGTGGTTATACCGGCGAAGATGGCTTTGAAATCTCTGTCGCGGCTGACGAGTGTCAGGCGCTTGCCGAAGCGCTGCTGGCCGAGCCTGAAGTAGAAGCGATTGGCTTGGGCGCGCGTGATTCACTGCGCTTAGAAGCGGGCTTGTGCCTATATGGTCACGATATGGATATGCAAACCACGCCTGTCGAGGCCGGCTTGATCTGGGCCATTGGCAAGCCGCGTCGCCATGGCGGCGAGCGAGCAGCGGGTTTCCCCGGAGCCGATGTGATTTTGCACCAAGTGGATACCAAAGATCATACCCGCAAGCGGGTTGGGCTGGTAGCAGAAGGGCGCGCGCCGGTGCGAGAAGGCAGTCTGCTGGTAGATGAAGCGGGCAATGAAATTGGCGTAGTGACTTCCGGAGGTTTTGGGCCAAGCGTCGGTAAACCTATTGCCATGGGGTACCTCGCCCGTGAGTGGGAAGCGCCCGGTACTACCGTCTACGCGTTAGTACGCGGCAAGCAGCTACCCATGAGCGTTTCCGCGATGCCATTTGTGGCCCCTGGTTACTATCGCGGTTAATTAGCGAGCGCAGTTAATTCAAAAAAGATGCAAAAGCCCCTCGCGGGGCTTTTGCATGCGGAATATGCTTACCTTAGCACCTGTCGTGGGTCGATGGGTTTCCCCCCCTGACGTAAGTCAAACAGCAGATCATAACGCTGTGTCGCGTTACTTTGTCCTACATCACACAGCTCATCACCTGTACTCACCTGGTCCCCTACGCGGACGAGAATCCGCTCGCAGAGCGCGTAAACGGTTTGCAAGTTATCGGCATGGTGCACAATCACGACATCGCCGAGCTGTCGCATGCTATCTGCAAAGCGTACTTCACCAGGAGCAACGTTGCTCCTGGTGAAGTACGCTTTGCAGATAGCATGCGACAGCTCGGCGATG
>Ga0105217_100405_pt1 | contig 15293 bp, 9 predicted proteins | sample Virmet3651_4511_FD_89710 | JGI IMG/M metagenome (GOLD analysis project Ga0105217, IMG submission 89710) | Marine viral communities from the Southern Atlantic ocean transect to study dissolved organic matter and carbon cycling - metaG 3651_4511 | ecosystem: Environmental > Aquatic > Marine >... | reverse complement strand
GGAAGGCCTTGAGCACCGAGTTGTGGCTTTGCGCCGAGCAATAACCCACCAGCGGCGCCTCACGGCCCTGAAGACCTTGGGTTTTCATACTCGGGCCCACGGCATGCTGACGCGCCACTGCCAGAGCAATCAGCGTCGCCATGGAGGTACCGGAAGTCAGCAGGCCGGAGCTATTGGATGGATAGCCGAACAGCTCGCGGCACCACTGCAGCACTTGGTGCTCGACGTGATGGCCCAGATGGTCACGCCCGCCCAGGTTGCTGTTGAGTAGTGCAGCACACAGCTCGCCTAGGGCACCGTACAGGTTGCCACCACCATGCACCCAGCCGAAAAAGCTGGGATGGATATTGCCATTGCCGTACGGCAACAACTGATCACGAAAGCGATCCACCAGCCCCTCGAGCGGCTGTGGCTCACGTGGCAGGGGTGTGCGGAAAGCCGCCTTCACCGCCTCGGGGGCGGGTCGCCAAACCGGCTGGTCATCCAGAGTCTGGTAATGCGCAACACCCGTCTGCAGGGCCTGGCGAAAGGCCGCATCCAGTTCGGACCAGTCGCTGGGATCAAGGTTGAAAACATCTGCCATTACGCGTCCCCACACACCTCGGTCTGCTCAACGCGCTCAAGGATACGGGTACCGATAGGCGCTTCGCCTGTCCATGCGCTCATCTCCACCGCTTCCACCTTGGCAGGTATCGGACCGTCCTCGCAGCGGGTTTTGAGGTGCTCAATACGTTCCAACGGCCCCACCACCACGGCTTCGATTGCGTCATCGCTTGCCTGGCGCACCCAACCCTGCAACTGATGCATATGCAGCTCATGCCAGAACCACTCGCGATAGCCCACCCCGGTCACCTGGCCGCGAATCAGTAAGTGGCGGTTCTCGTCAAGTGCTGCGGGAGGCTGTTCCAGCAACGTCTTGGCTGGATTGGGCCGTCCAGGCGGCAGCTGATACTCCCACGTGTCGCCATCGGCCCTCTCTACGAACAGATCATGGGCCGCAAGAATAGCTTTGCGCGAGGCGGTGTGGGCCGGGATATCTTGCTCCAGCTGGTCGAGGAAGTTACGCATGGCGGCGTTGGCCTCGAACACGATCAGCTTGCCGGCGTTGCCGGGTTCGGTGGTCACGGCGAAATCGACACCCAAGTAGTCCAGCCCCACGGTCTGCATGGCCTTGCGCAGCGTCTCCCACTGGCCTTTCGGGAGCGTGGCGGCAGGGTCGTTGAAGAAGCGCTCTTCCCATTCATACAGCCAGGGGAAGCGCTTGACGGTGGGCTTGTGCTCGGGCATATGCACGTTCCAGTCGCCATAGCCGAAGCGCACATGGGTGGGATAGAGCTGGCCATTGATCAGGAAGGCACGGTACTTGGGATACAGCGGCTTGTCCGGGGCACGATCGTCATGAACGCTGACATCGTGATATTGGATGACATAGAGCGTCTCGGGTGACTTACGGGTCAAGGCGTCAATCTCGGACAGGTCATGCGACGCAAGGTCGTCGATCTTCTGCATGTACTTGCCGTTCTGGTAGCCCGAGACACGTACCAGAATGGGATAGTTAAAGCCGTGCTCTTGCATGGCTTTTTCGACAAATGGCTTGCAATCGCCCTGCACGCCTTCGAGCTTTACGCTCTTGGGCAGGATAACGTCGGGATTATCCTTGAACCGGGCATAGTTGCCTTCGCGGCTGGCGGCCAGTACCGCTCTCGGTTCGTTGATGACCGGCAGGTCAAGGCGGTCGCAGACCTTCTGCGCCAGGTGCAACGCATGTTCGCAGCGCTCAGGGTCGGTGATGGAGTTGTAGATCACGTCGGCGGCGGGGAGCTTGCGCAGGAGTTCGGGCTGGCTGTCGAGGGTATCGACATGAAAGCGGATCAGCGAGATATGGTCGCTGTCCAGCAGCCCCGAAAGGTTATTGTGGCCTTCGCTGGTGGCAATACCGAAGTTCTCACGATTAACCTTAAGCGAGCCTGAGGTTTGCGTGTATAAGGCGAGGACGGTGAGCTTGGTATCCACCTTCGCTTCACGTACCGCAACAGCCTTACTGGTCACCGCCTTACGGGCCCAATACTGGCTGTGTTCCTCATAGCCGAGTGTCCCATAGAGCCCAGCAAGATAGCGACGCGGGGCATCGTGATTAGGACGCAGCTGCACGCAACGGTGCATGGCCGCCAGTGCCAGGCGGGTCTTGCCGGCTCGAGCCAGCCATCGTGCATACAGGAAAGCATTATCCGCATCATCCGGCTGTTGCAAGAGAGCGTTCTGCATCATGGGGATGGCGATATCAAATTTGCCGTGCTTGGCCATTAGCCGCGCCTGCAAGGCGTGGGCGGCAATGTGCAGAGGATCGAGCTTCAGCGCGGCGGTGAGTGCCTGGATCGCTTCGGCGTCTTTCCCTGCCTGTTGCGCATCGCGTGCCTTGTCGACCAGGGCGTCGGCGTGCTGCTCCGCCTCGAGGCCGCTGCGCAGGGGCTTTGGGCGGGCATTCGCGGCCGTGGGGTGATAACGGTTGGGCTTGGCCATGTCGCGGTTTCCTCACGCGGTCTTCATGTAAAAAACCCCCGACCAAGGCCGGGGGTTCGGTTGCGCGGGGAAGCGGAGCTGCCCCGGCAGGCATAAGCCGAATGGCTTAGGCGATTTCGACAGTCTCAGTCGCTGCAAACTGCACGAAGCCGTCAACCAGCTCCAGATCAGCGGCGTTGACGCCTTCCAGCGTGACCTGCGTCAGGCCATCGGTGGAGAGGTCAGAACCGGCGAAGGTATCGCCTTCCGCTTCGAAGGAGAGCACGGTGTTGGCACCGTCCTGCTGGATGAAGACTTCCAGCTCGCTGGCGCTGCCCAGACGCTCGGTAGCGAGGTCTGCGTCATCGGCCAGGCGCACTTCGGAGAACTCGGTACCAATGAACAGACGGTCTTCGGCTTCGAAGTTAGTCAGTTCAATGTTGGCCGTGTCTTCGGTGAAGAGGTAGACATCACCCGCATCGGCAGTGCCGGCTTCTGCGCTGTCACCCAGCTCGACCAGGTCTTCCACGCCGAACTCTTCAGACAGGGTCTGCTCAGCACCTTCAACGCCATCGATAGCGTCTTTCAGGGCATCAGCCAGGGTAGTGACTTCGGTGACCAGTTCGTTGGCATCGACCACATCCTGCTCAAGGTCAGCCAGGTCTTCGATGGCTTGCTCGATCAGGTTGTATTCAGCACCCAGATCGGTGTCGAAAGCATTGGTTGCATCTTCAAGATCATTGATCTTGTCGCTACGAGTCTCGACAGCGGCCAGCGCGTTAATCAGTTGCTGCTCGGCGGCAGTCGGGACGTACTCGGCATCGTCGCCTTCAGTCCACTCGCCCTGACCTTCGGCAGTGGCTGCGTCAGTGCCGGCCAGTTCGGACTCAAGCTGGTCAGCGCTGTACGCGGCACCAAACTCGTCGCGGATAAACACTTCGACTGCATCGTCTGCATCGGCAGACAGTGCATCGTTGATGTCGACGAGCAGCTGACTGATGGCATCGCTGTTGTCAGTATCGGCTTCCAGTGACAGATCTCCGCCAGCGTCCGCGTAGCTAGAGATAGCAGTACGCAGTTCGGTCAGCAGGTTGGCATCGGCCTTGCTGTTGCGGGCGCTTGCCAGATCAGCCTCGGCAGTGGCCAGGTTTTCTTGAAGACCAGCGATGGTAACGAAGCTTTGCAGATCGCTCGCAGCATCCAACTCATTCGAAGTGATATCGGCATCAGCCGCATAGCCTGCAGCCAATTCTGGAGAATCCAAATACTGTGTAATTGCAGCATATTGAACTTCAGCGGTACCAGCGGCAGTGAGCGCTACTTCGGTCAGCTCAAACGCTTCGCCGTCAGGACCGGTAACGGTAGCGGCGTCTGTTGCATCATCCCAAGCGAAGGTGTAATCAGTCGGCAGTGCAGAATCAAGTGTGAAATCGCCATCACCCGAATCGGCGGTTGCGTCATAGGAGGCGACGTAGGTTTCACCTTCAAGGGTAAAGCTCAGCTCGGCATCATTAGCCGGCGCTTCGGTAAGCTGAACGGTATATTCTTGACCGTCACCGGCCGCCGCAACAACAGAAGCATCAGCGCTGGTGACATATAGAGTCTCCAGCTCAGAATCATTACCATCCCAAACCTGAATTTCATAAATCAGGCTTTCGGATGCTGCGCCCAACTCAATACCATCAGTGATATCAGCGCCACTTTCGGTATACAGCGCATCGTCTTCGTCGATAGCATCCTGAGCTTCAGCCAGGGCAGTCTGAAGATTAGCTTCGGTCAGAGTAGCAGTCGAACCCAAGTACTTTGAGACAGCACCGTTCAGATCGCCATCGGAAACATTATTGGCTTGAGCAACGGTAGTCTCAACGAAATCATCACGCGCGTCTTCAGCGGCTTCAAGTACGCCCTCTGCTTCTTCAATGGCGGCATCGGCGCTTTCGACGGTGGCTTCGTAAGTGCCAGACAGGTCGTCAGACTCTTCGACAAATTCGTTTAGGTCGGTCAGGGCCTCGGCCTGGTCGGCTACGGCAGCTTGGTACTGACCCAATGCTGCAGTGAGCCCTGAAGTTTCACCAGCTTCTTCAGCCGGCTCTGCGGTCAGGCCTTCAGATTCACCATAGGTGTTGAAGTGCTGCAGCGGAGTCAGGTTCGCTGTTTTGAACGCAGCAATAACGTCTTCGACAGTGTACTCAGCGTAGGTGTCGCCGTACTTGGCTGTATCTTTCAGCTCGGCCAGTTTGGCTTCGAGATAAGCAGTGGTGTCGAATTCAGCAGAAGGGTTGATGCCTTCAGCCATACCAGCGTTGAGGTAGTGCTCTTGGGCATCTACGCCGTTTTCTTCAAAGAAAGCAGCCAGGCTGGCTACGTCTGTTAAGCCGAACTCTTCCAGACGACCTGCTTCTTCTAACTGGTTGAATTTGCTTTGCAGATAAAATTCAGTATTAAATTCAATCGCCATCTTGGCATCTCCTTGCACTACATATGCATATGTTGGCGCTTTCGCGCCGTTGTTTGTATTGCTAAGCCACCTTGATCCGGTAGGCCCTTGCCGAGGCTACATAGCAACACTGGCAAACGCTATTTAGTTTCCCTGCACTAAGGTGCATCAAATTCATGGAAAAATCAAGCCGCTTGTTTCAACCTTCTCTACTGCTTTTTGACTTAATACGTCAGGCATATTTAGTTGTTGTGGCTGTTTTTTTTCAAGTTCTTTTCAAGCTCGGTTTGTTTTACCACTGCCAGTGGGTGATTCAATAAGCAGCCGCGGGGATGTCTAGCCTGCCTGTGTTGGGCAGGCCTAGTAACCAACGTGGTTTTCCAGCCATTTTAACTGGGCGCGGCTGGCCCTGCCCTGCCTCGCCCTGCAATGTCTTGCCCTGCAATGTCTCGCCCTGTACTGCCTTAGCTAGCTTTAATTAATCCGAGGTTTTTAGTGTCAGAAGTTTTTAGTGTCAGAAGTTTTTAGTGCTAGCGGGCGGTCTCGTAAGGCGAGTGCGGGCGTTTCAATGAGGCGATAAGCGGCGTAAGCCGCCACTAAACTGATTATCACGTAGCCTAACAGCCGCCAGGGCAACGCCATGTAGGCGGCCACAATAGGTAGCTGCATTAAGGGTAAGGCGAAGGAGAAGTGCGTTAAATAAAGCGAATAGGAGATACGGCTTAGCCAAGTGATGGGCGGCATAAAGCGCACGCGGCGGGGGCGCCATTGGGCCGCCCAGGGTAAGCAGAGTGCCGCGCTGGCCCCCGTTAGGGTAAATAGCCCTACATAGGCCATCAGCGGTTGAAAGCGGTGAGTGACGCCTACGGCTAACCAAATACTGCTCGCCAGTAGCCCGAACACGCCCAGCCAGTAGCACGGGTAGGCGGCGCGCTTGGCTTGCGCTGGGCGATAATGTAGCCAGCAGGCGGCAAGCCCGCCCCAGGCGATGGCATCTAGGCGTAGCAGGGCTATTTTGCGTATGCCGACATCCCATTCTGGCTCCATCAGGTAGGCCACGGCGAAGCGGGCCAGCGCGCCTACTACCACCCAGAGCGCTAGCAACAGGGGAACGGCTTTGCGCGGTTGGGGAAGGAACTTCAAGCTGAGCATCAGCAGCAGTGGCATTAGCAGGTAAAACCACTCTTCTACTGCGAGGCTCCAGGCTTCTGGCATCGCGGAGGGGTGCGGCCAGGCTAGGTTCTGCAGAAAGAGGATGTAGTGGGCACCGGGCGTGGGGGTTTGAAACCAAGCGGCAAACAGCGTGGCATTCAGGCTTAAAAATACGGCGTAGTTGGGCAGCGTGCGCCACCAGCGCCGCTGCCAGAAGGTGATGACAGCGCGGCCATCTAACACGGGGCGGGTGTCCAGTTGGCGTAGCAGCCCGCCTACTATGAGAAAGCCGCTGAGGGCAAAAAATAGCTCTACCCCTGTATACCCACCCAGGTAGAGCAGCTGCGAGCGAAGCGAAAATGAGATGGCCGGAGCGGCCAGCAGCGCACCGTGCGCCACCACCACCAGGGTGATGGCGAGCGCTCTTACTATATCTAGCCCTGGCAGGCGCTGCTCATCCGCCATTTAGCGCACCCATTTTGCCAGCTGGCGTAGCGGTGACGTTAGGCGCCAGCTTTTTGATTGCAGCAGTGCATTAATTTGGGCGTTTTGGGTATCAATTTTTTGCTGCTGCCTTTCGGCTTTCTGGGAAGCGTGGGCTAAGGCTTCCTGTTGCTGCTGTTGCTGTTGCTGCAGCTGGTGGAGTTGGTGTTCTAGTGCGCCTTTTAACGCTACGGCTTCATCGCGTTGGCGCTCTAGCTCGCGGCTGTAGGCGCGTAGCTCAATGCGTTCGCCTAGTTGGGCAAACAGCCGCTGTAAGCTGCTGGGGTCTTGCTGGAACTGGGCGTGCAGCGCGGTAAGTGCGGCGGGCTGTTCGGCGCCAACAAGCAGCACACCGAGGCCGTTACAGTGGGTAAAGTGCAGATGCGGGTAGTGTGGGGTCAGCTCTTCCCAGAAGCGCCAGACGCCAAAATCGCCCTGGCGAACATCGGTATCATGAAATAACACAATGGCGCGGGAGGAGAGCTTGGCTCGCCAGGTGTCGAAGTCGTGTTTTACCGCTTCGTAGGTGTGCAGGCCGTCGATGTGCAGTAGGTCTATGCTGCCGTCGGCAAATTCGGCCACGGCTTGGTCAAAGGTGGTGCGCCGTAGTTGTGAGAAGGCGGTGAAGCGGGCGTCGTGCCAGGCTTTTATATCCTGGTAGATGTGTTCGCCGTAGTAGCCTGAGTGGTCGTCACCTTCCCATGTGTCGATAGCGTAGCAGCGCGTGGCCAGCTGCGCTTCTTGCACCGCTTGGCAAAACGCACTGTAGGAGAACCCGTTATGCGTGCCTAACTCTACTAGCGTGGCCGGTTTTTGGTGGGCGATGAGCCAGGCGGCAAAGGGGACATGGCCTGCCCAGTTGGCTGGCCAGACAATGCGCTCTGGTTCAAACAAAAGTGCTGGTTCAATGGCAATTTGCTGGGCGGTCATGGCGTTCTCATTTTTGAATGGGGCCTGCATCGGCGTTCTCATCCACGCCTTGCAGTGCAATGTGGTGCATGGGAATACCCACCAAGCCGGTGGACTCTGAGCTGGAGTGCGATTCAATCAGCAGCGCATCGTGTATCCATTGGTGTTGGACATGATCTTGCTGGGTGCCTTCGGCAAGTGCTAGGGCGATGCTGTACTGCCCTCGGGGTAGCGTGGGCATAACAAAGTTGAACTCGGCCACAAACGCTTGCCCGGCCTTTAGGGTTAGGTCTTGGCAGGTGAGAAAGGTGTTGTCGCCAAAGAGGGTTTGCCCTAGCCGGTCTTTGAGCAGAAAGCCGACAATGGGCCCTTGCATGGCGCGGTGTGCTACCCCGTCTACGCGCAGCGATACCGGCTCACCGCCAATCACCCACCTGAGCGCCCTGCCCTGTGCATCGCGCAGTATGGCTTGGGTAATACTGCCACCGCCCTGCCCGAAGCTTTCCTGGGTTTCATCGAAGGCAAAGATTTCTAGCTCGTTACGCAATGGGCTGGCGTTGATGAGTGCCTGACGCGGGTCGTAATAGTCTAGTTTAGAGGGCATGTTGGGCAGTTTGGGTGCCCTGTTAGGTGCCTGTTGTTCAGGCATGGTGCTCTCTTCTGCTTCTGCTTTTTCGGCCGTGGCATAGCGTGCGGCGAGATAGTGTTCGGTTAGCTCTTTGGCACTGCCTTGCATGCGTAGCTTCCCTTGCTCCAGCCAGATGGCGCGGTCGCAGAGGTTGGTAACGGCGGCGCTGTCGTGGCTAACGAACAAGACGGTGCCGGTTTGCATGAAGCGGCGCAAAAAGCGCATGCACTTTTGCACAAAAAAGGCGTCGCCGACGGCTAACGCTTCATCAATGATGAGGATATCGGCGTCAACGTGGGCTATCACGGCAAAGGCTAGGCGCACGAGCATACCGCTAGAGTAAGATTTGACCGGCTGTTCGATAAAGTCGCCAATATCGGCAAAGGCGACGATGTCATCGAAACGCTTGCTTGCCTGCTCGCGGCTTAGCCCCATGACAGCGGCGTAAATGTAGATGTTTTCGCGGCCGGTAAATTCGGGGTTAAAGCCAGCGCCTAGTTCTAGCAGCGCGGCAATGCGGCCATTGACTTCTATGTTGCCAGCGCTGGGCTCCAGCGTGCCACAGATGAGCTGTAGCAGGGTGGATTTGCCTGAGCCATTGCGGCCAATCACCCCCATGGTGTGGCCTTTGGGCAGCTCGAAGTTGATTTCATCCAGCGCTGTAAAAGAGCGGTAATACGGGGGGGCCGGGCGGCCTAGCCGCCGCTTAAGCGGCCGCCATAACCACTCTTTCAGGCGTGCCTTGGTGGAGGGGTATAGGCGGTAACGCTTGGTAACGCCGTTTACCCGAATGGCAATGTTGCCCTTGCTGGCGGTTTGCGGGGCGGTATGGCTGGTCACTTGGTCAGAGCACATCGGCAAAGCCTCCCCGCGCTTTTTGGAATACCATGTAGCCTAGCCAGGCAACACTGCACGAGACAACGCTGTAGCCAATCAGCGCGAGGGCATCTGGCGTTTGCCCCCAAAGCAGTACGCCTCGTGCTTGTTCAATGATCACGGTGAGTGGGTTGAGGTACATGAAGCGCTGGAACGTTTCGCCAAGCGCGTCGGCTGGGAAAAAAATGGGTGATACGAATAGCAATACGGTCACTATCAGTCCAGAAACATGGCTAATATCACGCACATAAACGCCCAGCGCAGACAGTAGCCACGCCAGTCCCGCTAGCATGGGCATCAGCGGCGCAATCACTACCGGTAGCCATAATAGCGTGGCGTGCACCGGGTGGCCTAGTAGTAGGATAACCAGTAGCAGCATGCCAACGCTGATAAAAAAGTGAAACAGTGCGGAGCAGCACGGTACTAGCGGTAGCACTTGCAGGGGGAACACAACCCGCTTGACGTAGTTGCCGTGTTCGTACATTAGCCCTGGGCTTCGGCCGAGCACTTCGGCAATTAGCCCGTGAATAATCAGGCCAACAAACAGTACCAGGGCAAACGTGGCTTGCCCGTGCTCTGCTTCGATGTTCCATCGGGCTTGAAACACAACTGTAAACACGAACGTGTAAATGGCGAGCATTAATAAGGGAGTAATGAACGACCATAGTACGCCTAGCAGCGAACTGCGGTAACGTCCGTTTATTTCTCGCCAAATCATGGTTTTTAGCAGGTAGCGATGCTGGTAGATATCTCGCCCGATGGCTAGCGGCGACACTGCTGGTTTATGAATTGACATCACTGGCCCTCACGGCTTTCTAGCGCTTGGCGGCTCAGTGCAATGAGGCGCTGCTCGCTTGCTTCAATCATGGCGTCGTAGGTTGTGTTTTGAAACTGCCATAGCGTGGAGCGGCTTTCTGCACGGTGCTGGGCTATAAAGGGAAGCGGTACGAGTACGTTCAAGCTCAGGCCTTCCAGGTAGCGGTCAATGGTGTTGCGCTCTACATTGGTGTCGTCAAACGGCCATTCAGCCAGTGCTTGGATGGCTCTGGTGCCATAGCGGTTGCACACCATACTGGTCATACGGTTGACCACGATATAGCGTTCGCCATCGTGCTCTAGGGTTTCCAGTACATTAACGTCTTCTGCCACGTCGGCTACCAGCCCACACAGCACGTCGAGATCTGGCCGCGCGTCAAATAGCTGGGTGGCTTTTTGCCAACGCTCAGAGGCACCACCTTCTAGTCCGGCGTCGTCTTCACGTATTTCCATCGACTTAACCCCGCAGGCGCTCGCCTGTCGCGCCAAATATCGGTAGCTAAGTGCACACCCACGCCATCCTTGTTGGTGGCGCAAACCAGGAAAAACGGGGTAACCAGGGTAGCTTGCTTGAAACGCCAAGCGGCGCTGGTGGGTTTCGGGCAACGACAACCCAACCCCTTCGGCGAGTTGCGAGGCGCGCAGCGGCGAGGGTATGGCGTCTAGCGCTTGGGCGTCCAGTAGGTTGTTGGCGACCAGCAATCGCGCAAAGTAGAAGTGGAAGTGGGCAATGTCGTCGGGTAGCTCGGGGGGCGTGTGTGTTTGGTTTAGACGTTCTCCCACCGCTGCTACCATGGCGTCAATATCGCCGATCGGTGTGAAGGTAATGTATGGCTTGAGCAGTGCGTGTTCGTGAATATCGACGCTGCTTTCTGAGACGATGCTATGGCCAAGGGAGAGGCATTCATACAGCCGGGTGGTTTCAAGCAGTGCGCCTTCGTAGTAATGAATATTAACGATTACTCGCGCACGTGCTAGCTGGGCGTAGAGCGCTTCGCCGAATACTTCACTGATACGTAACACTGAGTAGTGCTGTTCCAGTGCGCTTAGGAATGCCTGGCGCCTTGGCGTATTGGCATCGCCGTAAAAGGCGATATCGTAAGTAGGTTCAGTACCGGTGCTAGTGGGGTCGTCATCCTGCTTGGCCTGGCCAACAGGGTATAGGTAATCACGGGGTAAATTAGAGACAGGTGTATAAAAAATTTGCCGATGGGACAACCCTGCACTGTCTTGCAGATAGGCAATGTTGTGCAGTGAGTAGTCCATGATGGCAACCGAATTTTCCAGCCGGTCGATATAGGCTTGATCAAACCAGCGTGAACTGACCGACTGCTCCATTTGCATGGCAATGTAGTTAGCTGGAAGCTGCGCTACCATTTGCGGGCAGATGACAATGTGCAATTTTGGGGCATAACGTGCAGGCTGGGTATCAAAAATACGCACGGGGCCAATGCCTAGCATTTCTAATGACAGGCGCATACGCAGCGCTACAAAGCGGGTATGGGGGGTGCAAATAATATCTATACCAGGCTCGCAGGCATCTATTTGCCGTTGGCGGCGCGCCCTCTTGCCAAGTCCTAACCGCGTGGCATAGCGAGTTAGGCGCTCGGCAATGCCCTGCCAGTCACCATTTTTCAGCAACGCCAGTAGTGTATACGCTTTTCGCCTAAGTTTATGCGTGCGTTTATTAACGATTGTCGTTCCTTCGACGGAGTTTTCAGGAGAGTGCTTTTTTTCCATTGGTACCTTCGTGTAGCCTGCTCTTAGGCCATCTCAAACGGGTTGCCATTAGCAAAACGGCGGTTGAGCGCTTGGGCGGGCAGCGTCACCAGCGGGTGGGTATAATGCCATAAGACACCCTTTATCCCAACATGCTAAAATTAGAGCTTTAGGTGTTTTTTCGCTGCCTACAGGGGTTCATTTTGCCGTCAATATCTGTATTTAGTCCTTCTGTAGCGGTTTGCGTTCCTACACTAAACCCAGGCGCAGATTTCGCTAGGTGGCTTGGTATTGTTACCGCTAGCTTGCCAGAGGCTACGCTTCTTGTGGTGGACTCTTCTTCAGAAGACGATACGGTGTCGCTTGCTAGGCAAGTGGGGGCCGATACTTTGGTGATCCCTAGGCAGTCATTCAATCATGGTGCTACCCGTGATATGGCGCTTAGGCATTTGGCCACGAGCGATGTGGTGGTTTTTCTCACCCAAGATGCCGTTCCTGCGGATCATCAGGCTTTGGCCACCTTAGTGAAGGCGTTTGAAAACCCGCAGGTGGGTGCCGCTTTTGGCCGTCAGCTTCCCCATGGTGATGCCACTCCTATTGCCGCTCACGCTCGGCTGTTTAATTACCCCCCTGTTTCACGTTTAGTGGATGCTGGGGATATCCCTTCGCTTGGTATTAAGACCGCGTTTTTGTCCAACTCTTTTGCGGCTTACCGTCGGCAGGCATTGATTGAGGCGGGCGGATTTCCTCATGGCACTATTTTAAGTGAGGATATGATTGCCGGTGCGCGGCTATTAAAAGCGGGTTGGGCACTGGCTTATCAGTCTGACGCTTGTGTGTATCATTCCCATAATTATACGCTGCTGGAGGAAGCCAAACGCTATTTTGATATTGGTGTGCTACACTCCCGCGAGCCATTGTTATTGAGGAGTTTGGGCAAACCTGAAGGTGAAGGTTGGCGCTTTGTGAATTCGGAAATACGCTACCTTTGGCGACATGCCCCCTTCTCGTTACCCGAGGCGGCCTTGCGGACACTTGTGAAATACATGGGTTACCGGTTAGGGCGAATGGAGCGCCGCCTACCTGTTTGGCTCAAGCGGCGGCTCTCAATGCATGCTAGCTATTGGTCTCTGTGACTGCTACTGGTTCACTCTTCTCTCTGAACGGCGGAGCGTCATACTGGCAGCGCCAGAGGCTCTGCCTTTCATTTCGTGTGTCTGACCATCTGCTGTAATAAGCCCGATATAAGGCTCGCGAAAAGCCAGTTGTTGCCATTCTAAAAGCGGTGTGTCCTTGAGTAACGCGGCAAACGCGTCGCGACTTTGGCAAAAGGCGGTGTCGTGCACAATCACCGCGAATGCCGAATATACCTCCTGTAACGATGCGATTTGCTCGGCGAAGCCCGTGTCAGGCGTGGATGCTTGGCATGTATCCACATGATTGATTAGCGTTGGCTCACGCTGTGGGTTGACACCTACCAAGGTGACCCCTCGGTGGAATTGTGGAAGCACTTCGGCCGTCATTTCCTGGCTATTTGGGCTTTGGTTGATATGTGTTTGCCCTGCCCCAAACCCTGCTGAACGGATAGTGATAGTTTCTAAGCTATCCCAGTCAGACCATGCAACGTGCTTTTCATACCAACCCCCAGAGGCATTAAAGTTCGCTAGCCTAAGTGCTCGTTGTTGGAGCTGAGAAGGGAGCGTATCAGCTTTGCTTTGGTCTAGGTGGTCAACAATATTACGCTGGGTTAAGTGAATGTCATCGCTATCTAGCGGCTGTATATACACGTCGCCTTCGAGCTGTCCAACCGCTAGGCAAAGCGAGCTATCTGTGCCGCTAGTCGAGAAGTCTGTTTCAAAAAGGCCATCGATATGGCGACACTGGTCACTCCATACGAAATTTTCATCAGGAGCCAGCGCTGCTATTTGCTCAAGTAGGCCACTCTGTTCCGGTGAGGACGGAGTAAAGCTTTCGACATTGGCATCCTCATCCAGCCGCAGTAACGCTGGCACGGGATATGGCTGCCCTTCCATTTGCATTGTGGATGACGTGGCATTAAATCGAATGCCACTATCTAACTGTGGGAAGCGCCATAGCGAAGCAAGGGCTCCTCGCTGTAGGTTCAGGAAGTCATTGATATTGGCTTCACTCTCTCGCAGTGTTGGGGTGTCATTGAGCAGGTTACGGCCAAACCCCCACCCTTCTGTTTCATACCCCATGGCCGTCAGCAGCGTGGGGGCTACATCCAATGTAGAGCCTGGTTTGTTTACTTCCCCAGGCGGTAAGTGAGGTGAGAACATCATCAATAAGTTACGGCGCTCTTGTGTTTCAAGACGCTCCCACACCGTATTACGCATGGCTAGGTGGTCCGACATCACCACCAGCACGGTGTCTTGTGCGGCGGGGCTTTCCATGAAGGCGTCAATAAACTGCCCGACTAGGCGGTCAGCACAGTGGACGGCATTGAGCATTGGGTCTTCACCATCCGCATATTCGATGTTTTCACAGGCGGGAGGAATATGGCCTGCAGGGTGGTGTGTATCCAGCGTTAGGCCAAATAGGCCATAGGGTGTTTGCTGGTTCGCCATTGATGCTAGGCGCTGACGAAAATGCTCAAGTAGGACATCATCGTATATTCCCCAATCCGACATGGGGGGTTGGTTTAGCTGCGTGGTGAGTTCTTTCACGCCGTGTACGTTAGTAAACCCGTGGGTTTGATAAAACTTACCCTTCCCGGCAAAGTCGAGATCAGCTCCGCCAATGAAATCTAGACGATACCCTTGGTCGTTCAAGTAATCGCCTAGACAGTCAGCCAACGGTAGAAAGTCGGGCATTCCTGACATGGCATTACCATGCCCTGGTGTCATTAGGGGTATACCACATTGGCTGGCCACCATACCTCCGATAGTCCAACCCGACCCGGTGACTTGTTGAATATCAGTAAAGTAGGTGCCCTTACTCTCCCAGTGGTTCAGGTTAGGTGTAAGGTCTGGAAACGCATCGTTGTTTAAATATGTGCGCTCTAAGCTCTCTAGGTAAAGCACAACCACGTTCAGCGGTGCTTCTGGCGTTTTGCTTACAGGCTGCCAGTGTGATTCAGGCAACGTTATTTGACGCTGCCCTTGCGCTATTATTTGCCATAGGGAATATAAGTTGTGGGATGCGGGGTTGACTGCCACTGAGCTGCTGAGTAGTGCAGCAGCCAGCACGAGGGCTGGGAGGCTATGCTGTCGCTTGCGCCGAGTAATTTTGGTAAATGCAATGAAAGCTACGATTAGCACAACCGCCAGCACTACCGTTACCACCACCACAAGCCACTTGTAGGCTGCAACGCCAGCGCCTTCTACACCAACCTGTAAATGATACAAGACAGATTCATCGATACCGTTGCCCGTAAAGTAGTCGGCAACCGCATAAAAAGCGCACAATAAGACAACCAGCAAAAATATGCTTAAAGAGCCTGCTACGGGAATTTTGCTGTTAGCATATCGGCCATTTACCATAATTGCCAACGCACTCAACACTAGCGAGAGGACTAACATATATTGATTAATAGCAGCCACCTTAAACGTTAAACTCAACAAATAATCATTGAATATTAATTAAAAAAACCCATCCAGGTGACTTAACAAAGCCACCAAAGATGAGAGCTAAGTGCTTAATCTAATATTTTCGTGTATTATCGATGCAAGGATCTCGGGCACGGATGGAACCATGGCAAGAAGGCGCTTTATTGCTCCACTTTCTGACTCTGAACAGCAGACGCTGACCTCT
>Ga0105217_100396_pt1 | contig 15525 bp, 9 predicted proteins | sample Virmet3651_4511_FD_89710 | JGI IMG/M metagenome (GOLD analysis project Ga0105217, IMG submission 89710) | Marine viral communities from the Southern Atlantic ocean transect to study dissolved organic matter and carbon cycling - metaG 3651_4511 | ecosystem: Environmental > Aquatic > Marine >... | reverse complement strand
TTGAGTGAGCGCCTGGGTGAGGCGCCGGCACTGGCCGAGACATTGCCGGCGCCGCATCAGGTCGAGGAGCGCCAGCTGGATGATGTGGTGCCGCGGCTCAAGGTCACCATGCAGGTAGCCGCAGGTCAGCTGGGCTTTCGTGACGGTGCACCTCTGCCGCGCTGGGTGGAAGTCGGTGCGGCGGTGGTGGGGCTTGACTATGCTGGTATCGAGGTGGTCCCGGAGCCCGGCGACTGGGTGCAGGGGTACCGTGATGGCCAGCGACTCAAGATCAAGCGCGATGCCGAGGCGGAGTTGGCGCTGGTGCGCGGGCTGCCATCGGGCATGATCACCCTGGAGTGGCTGCGCGAGGCCGAGCTGGTGCCGGCCTATCTGAAGCTGCCTGACTGGTCGCTGCTGCTGCCGAATGCCGAGGGTCCTCCGGCCACGATCCTCGAATGGTCGACCCACCTGGCCGGCCCCGATGAGTGGTGGGAGATGATCGCCCGGCTGCGCCAGGCGGGTTGCCTGGTTCACTTCAGCGACGACTTTCCCGAAGAACCCACCTATGTGGAGCCGGACGATTGGTACGGCGAGCTGGAGCCGGCCGGCAACGGCTGGTTCGACCTGGCGCTGGATATCGAGGTGGAGGGCGAACGCCTCAACCTGCTGCCGATCCTGCGCCGCCTGTTTCGGGATCCCGGCTTTCCGCTGGAGCCGGCCGCTGATGAACCAGAGGACGCCAGCTGGACGCTGGCCCTGCCGGAGAATCGCCGCCTGGTGATGCCGCTCTCGCGCCTGCGCTCGCTGATGGCGCCCATCCTCGACTGGTTGAATGATGAGAGCGACCCCGAGGCGGCGGTGCGCCTGCCGGTGACCGCCGCCGAGAAGGTAGCGCCCCTGGCCGAGCACGAGCGCTGGGCGGGACGAGACGACGTGACCAAACTGGCCCGGCGCCTGCGCGAGCTGCCCGCCAGCCTGCCGGCACCGCCGGGCTTAGTTGGCGAGCTGCGTGACTACCAGGCCCGAGGCATCGCCTGGATGCGCTTTCTCTCCGAGCTGGGCACCGGCGGCATCCTGGCCGACGATATGGGCCTGGGCAAGACCGTCCAGGTATTGGCTCATGTGCTCGATGAGCGCGCCCGCGGGGCGCTGACCGGCCCGACCCTGGTGGTGGCGCCCACCAGCCTGGTGGGCAACTGGTGCGCCGAGGCTGAACGCTTCGCCCCCGAGCTCAACGTCGTCGCCCTGCAGGGGGGGAAGGCTCAGCGCGAGCGCCAGTTCGAGGAGGCGCTTCCCGGTGCCGACCTCGCGGTGACCACCTATGCGTTGCTAATCCGCGATCTCGAACGCCTGCGCGAGCACGACTTCGGCCTGCTGGTGCTGGACGAGGCACAGGCGATCAAGAATGCCGCCAGCCAGACTGCGCGGGCGGTGCGCGAGCTCAATGTGGCCCGCGCCATCGCCATGACCGGTACGCCACTGGAAAACCATCTGGGTGAGCTGTGGGCGCAGCTCGATGCGGTGGCACCGGGCGCCCTGGGCAGCCAGCAGTGGTTCGGTCAGCGCTTTCGCACCCCCATCGAGAAAGAGGGCGACGTCGAGCTGCGCCAGCGGCTCTCCCGGCGCATCGCCCCGCTGATGCTGCGCCGGATCAAGCAGCAGGTGCTCGCCGAGCTGCCGGAGAAGACCGAGACCCGTCGCGAGGTCACCCTGAGCGGCGCCCAGCGCGAGCTCTACGAGAGCCTGCGCCTGGCCCAGCACCAGCGGGTGCAGCAGGCGGTGGCCGAGCGCGGCCTGGCCGCTTCCGGCATCGTGATGCTCGATGCGCTGCTCAAGCTGCGCCAGGTGTGCTGCGACCCGCGGTTGGTCAAACTGGAGAGTGTGCGCAAGACCAAGCGCTCGGCCAAGCTGGAGCAACTGCGCGAACTGGTGGGGCCCTTGGTGGAGGAGGGGAGGCGCATCCTGATTTTCTCCCAGTTCACTGAGATGCTCACGCTGATCGGTGAGGCGCTGGAGAAGGACGGCATCCCCTTCACCACCCTGACCGGCGACACGCCGGGCAAGACCCGCACGCAGCGGGTGGCGCTGTTTCAGCAGGGCGAGATCCCGGTATTTCTGATCAGCCTCAAGGCCGGCGGTACGGGCCTGAACCTCACCGCCGCGGACACCGTGATCCACTACGATCCCTGGTGGAATCCGGCGGTGGAGGCCCAGGCCACCGGCCGCGCCCACCGCATGGGCCAGCAGAACCCGGTGTTCGTCTATAAGCTGGTATGCGCCGGCACCGTGGAGGAGCGCATCCTCGACCTGCAGGCGCGCAAGGCCGATCTCGCCGCCTCGATCCTTGAGGGTGGCGCCGAGCACAAGAGCGACGGCCCGCTATTCGACGAGGAGGATCTGGCGCTGCTCTTTGCCCCGGTAGTGTAGTGAGAAGGGTTAAGAAAAAATCCCCTTCTGGTTGTTGGCTGAAGATTTTCCTGCTGAAGTGAACGAAATACCTCGCTTCCTGAGCATGAAGATGAAAAACGTTGGTGATGTGCACCTTCATGGGCACCTGGCGCTGGGCGTCCTGCCGCCGGAGCGAGCGCCTGCCGATGACGATCTCCTCTCGCATCTGTTGTTTGCTCTGAAGCATGAGGGCGTGGGCCTGGCCATTCTTTCCGAGACGCTCCCTTATCTCTCGGTCGAATCGCTAGTTGCGGCACTGGAGGCCTTGACTGGTTTGGTGGCGGTATTGGTCTGGGGAAGAGGTATACGAAGAGGTATACGGAGCACAGCCCCGTTATAGCTATTGCTCGCGGCGGTTCTCGTGCAGCTGCTGAGCTGGTCAATGATGGCGGGGCAGCACACGCCATACCCTGATGTTCTGGGGCCTCGCACTTCTGGGGCTGATGCTGGTGGTCTCGGTGGGTGAGTATGGCATTGCTCACTGGCGTCAGGCTTTCGATAACCCGCGATTTCGGCCCGACTTTGGTGTAATGAATGCCCCGCATCCTGCGATGTTCTTCGGAGCAACAATGTTGGCGGGCGTGAGCTTCGCTGCGCGTTGCTGGCGTTCGGGGAGGTGGGCGTGGACTCGGCACTTGGGCTGGCTGAGTGTCAATGGCTTCCTGACCGAACACGCCAGTATGGCCACCTACACAATACTACACTAGAGGTTCTGGTTGCCTATGGCGTGTTGGGTCTTAGTGTGATGATCGTGCTTGGGGCTTAGGTTGGTCTAGTACTACAGTCGTAACTGAATAAGCTACAATGCATGTGGTTGATATGGAAGCGATTACAGGGTGAAGGATGCAAGAACTGGATCTTTCTGTCTCAGCATTGTTGGATGACCTGGCAGAGCGGTTAGGCCCGCTCTTTCCGCGTTCGGAAACGCGCGCTCGAGCTCTACGTTACATCCAGGGGCTGCTCAGCCAGTGTGAACGTAAGAATAGCTGGCATCTTGCCGAATGGCTCGGCGATGCCACCCCAGATGGGGGCAGTACCTGTTGGATCGTGCCCGCTGGAATGCGGACGTAGCACGCGATATTCTCCGCCAATGGGTCATCGATACGCTGGGCTCGCCTGAGGGTGTCCTAGTCCTGGACGAGACCGGCTTTACCAAGAAAGGCCAGCACTCGGCCGGCGTGCAACGCCAGTACAGTGGCACCGCTGGCCGTATCGAAAATAGTCAGATCGGGGTCTTTCTTCTCTACGCTAGCCCGGCGGGACAGGCCTTCCTGGATCGCGCCCTGTACTTGCCCAAATCCTGGACACAGGACCGCGAGCGTTGTCGGCGTGCGGGCATCCCTGATGACGTCGAATTTGCCAGCAAACCCGAGCTCGCTCGCCGGATGCTGGAGTGCGCGATGGATCAGGACATACCGGCCGCCTGGGTGACGGGGGATAGCGTCTATGGCGGTAACCGCAGCCTGCGTCTGTGGCTGGAGGAGAGCTCACAACCCTTTGTTTTAGAAGTGGCTTGTAACGAGTCCTTGTGGTGGCAGAGCTTCCACTACACGCGAGCGGACGAGATCGCAGCGGCATTGCCGGATGACGCATGGCAGACCCTATCCGCTGGCTCAGGCAGCAAGGGCGAACGCTGGTTTTGCGATAGTCAGAGATGAGGAGGTGAATGTCATAACCCACGTTATGAAAGGAGCCATCCTAGGTTGCAAGCGCAGAAAGGTTAGCTACCCTATCTACTGCGCTGTGTTTCTAAATGAGACACGTTTTAACTGAAGTTTAATCATACAAGGAGTGGATTAGATGACAGTCAGCAATACACCGCTTAACCATGTGACCGCCCACAAAACAGTATAGCGAGATGGCCGACGTGCCCACGGCGGGCAATGCCAGGGTGGTAGACGCTTATCCCACACGCGTGGCCCAAGCCCCTGCATCACTCACACAGCCCCGCCAGGATGGCGTCGTAAAAGGGCGTGCGCTACCGGGACCACTGAGTGAGGCTCAGCTCGATGAGTTCGAACGCAAGGGATATTTGTTCATTCCCAATTTGATCGATGGCGAAGAGCTGGAGGCGCTTCGCAAAGAGATGAACGCCCTGCTGAGCAACGACGCCTATCACGATAAGGCGTTCAGCATCACCGAGCCAGAAAGCCATGAGATTCGCTCACTATTTGCCGTGCATCGCCTTTCTGAGCGATTAGGGGCGCTTGCCAGCGACGAGCGCGTGGCTGGTGCGGCTCGTCAGATCATCGGTGACGACCCCTACGTGCATCAGTCGCGTATCAACTACAAGCCGGGCTTTGCCGGTAAAGGCTTCAATTGGCACTCGGACTTCGAGACCTGGCACGCTGAAGATGGTATGCCCAACATGCACGCGGTCAGCGCCTCGCTGATTTTGACCGACAACCACGAGTTCAATGGCCCGCTGATGTTGATTCCGGGCTCGCATATGGAATTCGTGCCTTGCCTGGGAGAAACGCCGGAAGACAACCACAAGCGCTCGTTGAAAGCGCAGGAAGTGGGCGTGCCGAGCCCAGAGGCGTTGACACACTTGGTCGATAAATACGGCATCGATGCCCCCAAAGGGAAAGCTGGCGGGCTGCTGTTGTTCGATTGCAACACGCTGCATGCGTCCAACGCCAACCTCTCGCCGGATCCGCGCAGCAACGTGTTCTTCGTGTTCAATCGGCCCGATAACCGCTGCGTTGCCCCGTTTGCCGCGCCTAAACAGCGTCCTTCGTTCTTGGCGCATAGGCCTGAGGAGAGCGGGTATCCTGAGGCATAAGCGATCCAGATACTCCTGCAATTCGGAAATACGCGGTCGATACTGTGGAACATGGGCATGGCTGGGGTAGACTAATGCGCCTGTCGTTGCGAATACGGCACGCATAATGAGAAGGAGAAGACCCGCCATGCGTTTTGTTCCACAGTTTACCGATGGTCAGGAGTTTCCCCACGCGCTGGGCAAGGTCATCTGTGTCGGCCGCAACTATGCCGAACATGCCAAAGAGCTGGATAACCCGGTTCCCAGTGAGCCGCTGCTGTTCATCAAGCCCGCCACTAGCGTGGTGGACTTAACCAAGCCTCTCGACCCGCCATTTTCGCGAGGCGATGTTCATTATGAAGTCGAGCTGGCGCTACTGGTAGGGGAGACCCTCACCCACGCCACGCAAGATGAAGCCGAGCGTGCTATTGCAGGCATTGGCCTTGCGATGGATTTAACCCTGCGCGATGTGCAAACCAAGTTAAAAGAGAAAGGCCACCCTTGGGAAATCGCCAAGGCCTTTGATGGTGCCTGCCCGCTGTCGCCTTTCTTGCCGCTGAGCCGCGTGCCTAACTGGAACGCGCTGACCTTCACCCTAGAAATCGACGGTGAAGAGCGCCAGCACGGCGAAGGCGCGGATATGATTTTTGCTATTCCCACGCTGGTGGCAGAAATGAGCCGTCACTTCACCCTGGAGCCAGGCGATGTGATTTTGACCGGCACGCCTGCCGGAGTCGGCGAGCTACCCCGCGGCGCGGCGCTACGCTTAACGCTGACTGGCGGCCTGGAGATTTCGACCAACGTCGTTGAGTAACGACCCGCTCACGGGTTCAGCACGCAAAACAAAGGCCACCGATACGCTCGGTGGCCTTTTTTGTGAAACGCGTTAAGCCGGTGAAGGGTTACTCCAGGTAGGTGTAGCCCTCTAGGCCTTCGGCCAGGCTGGCGGCAAAGTGGGCTTGCTCCTCGGCAGAGAAGCCACTGGTCACCAGCTGCTCGGTGAGTTTTTGCTTCAAAACCCGGGCGTCGAAGTTCACGTAGGCCAATACGTTGGCCACCGAATCCCCCGCCTGCGGGTTAGAGAGCACCCACTCGCCATCTTCACCTAGCGCTGCATCCACCGAATCGGTATCGCCGAACAGGTTGTGCAGGTCGCCAAGAATCTCCTGGTAGGCGCCCACCAGGAAGAAGCCTAACCAGCGCTCGTCGTCATTGGCCCACTCAGGCAGTGGCAGGGTGGTTTCTACCCCTTGGCCATCCACATAGCTATCGATACGGCCATCAGAGTCGCAGGTGATGTCCTGGATCACCGCACGGCGGGTGGGCGCTTTGTCCAGCCCACTGAGTGGTAGCACGGGGAAAATCTGCTCGATGCCCCACACGTCTGGCACTGACTGGAACAGCGAGAAGTTAACGAACAGCTTGTCGGCCAATTTTTCGGCCAGCTCGTCCATGATTTCCCGGTGCGCGCGGTTGCGGGTATCCAGCTTTCCACGCAGGCGCGTGCAGGCGGCCATGTAGAGGCGCTCGCCTTCGGCGCGGGCGTTGATGCTGCTCAGACCCAGAACGAAACGGTCGTGTAGCTCGCTAACTGCCTGCAACAGGTCGTGCCACGCCTCGACCAGCACCCGCGGTTCTTGGGTCTCGGCCAACTGGTCGAACACCCGCCACAGCTCTTCTACCTGTGGATCTTCTTCCTGGGTTGTGCGCTCTGGCGGCGTGTCGTTGACGCGCTCTTCACCAATGACATTGGTGATCAGCACTGCATGGTGGGCGGTGAGCGAACGGCCGGACTCACTGATCAGGTGCGGTTGGGGCAGGTCAGCCTCCTGGCAGAGCTGGGAGAACGCGTTGACCACGTTGCGGGCGTACTCCTGCATGGAGTAGTTCGCCGAGCAGTAGCTGCGCGAGCGGGTGCCTTCGTAGTCGATCCCTAAGCCGCCGCCCACATCGACGGTGTCGATGGGCGCGCCCAGGCTCATCAGGTTTTGATAGAAGCGCGCGCACTCCCGCAGGCCGCGCTGAATATCGCGAATGTTGGCGATCTGCGAGCCTAGATGGAAGTGCACGAGCTGCAGGCTCGCCAGAGCATCCTGGGCGCGTAGGGTTTCGACCACTTCCAGGATCTGGCTGGCGGTGAGACCGAACTTCGACTTCTCACCGCCGGTGTTCTGCCACTTGCCCTTGCCTACCGAGGCCAGCCGCGCGCGCAGGCCAATGCGCGGGGTTACGTCCAGCTCGCGGGCCTCTTCTAAAATCAGCTCCAGCTCGGAGAGCTTCTCCACCACCAGATACACTTTGTGGCCGAGCTTCTCGCCCAGCAGCGCCAGGCGCACGTACTCGCGGTCTTTATAGCCATTGCAGACGATCAGCGACGAACCGCCGTCGGAGAGCGCCAGCACCGCCAGCAGCTCGGGTTTGCTGCCTGCTTCGAGCCCTACGCGACCATTACCACGCTCAGAGGTAGCGAGAATCTCTTCTACCACCCGACGCTGCTGGTTCACCTTAATCGGGTAAACCGCGGTATAGCCGCCCTGGTAGTCCACGTCCTGCATGGCGGCGTCAAAGGCACCGCAGAGCTGTTCGACGCGATCGTGAAGAATATCGCTAAAGCGCACCAGCACCGGTAAGCGTAACCCCGCCGCCTGTAACTGACGGACTAACGCACTGATAGGCAGCGCCGGGCCTTCCGCATCGCTGCCCAGCGGGCGTACCAGGGCTTGGCCATGGTCGTCGACATCAAAGTAGCCGCTGCCCCACTGGTCCATGTTCCAAGTGCGGCGGGCACGCACGGCGGGGCTGCTGGTCGTTGCCATTTCACTCATGAAGATGCCTCTGGAATCGGGAGTGCGCCAAACGCGATGCGTGCTTTAAGAATCATGCGGAAGCGCTCGGGGTCGTGGGGAGTTAAGTCATGGGCCGGTGGGTCGACATACACCACCAGCAGCCGTGACAGCCAATAACGCAGTGCGGTCATGCGCAGCATCGTCGGCCAAAGCGTGCGTTCGGATTCGGTCAGCGGGCGTCGTGCTTGATAGGCGCTTAAAATGGCGTTGTAACGCTCGGCGTTCAGCGAACCGTCCTCATTGGAGGCCCAGTCGTTGATCACGATGGCGAGATCAAACAGCAAGTCACCGGTGCAGCCGTTATAAAAATCGATAATACCGCCTAGGGCGTCGCCCTCGAACAGCGTGTTATCGCGGAACAAATCGCCATGCACTGCTCCTTGGGGAAGCTCGCCATGCTGGCTAAATTCGCTCTCGAAATCATCCACTGCGTTCTTCATCAGTGTTTGATCGTCAGGGCTGATGTAGGTGAGCACCTTATGGTGTACCGCCCGCAGCCAGTGCAGGTCACGGGGGTTGGGGCGATGCCCGGGAAAGTGCTGCGATACTTTATGCATCTGCCCAAGCGTGCTGCCCAGCGCTTGGCACTGGGCAAGGTTGGGGGCGCTGGGGTGCTTGCCCGGCAGGCGCGGGAACAGCAGCGCAGGCTTGCCCGCCAGGCTGTGCAGCGCCACGCCTTCGCGGTCATGAATAGTGCCGGGCACCGGTAAGCGGTGCTCGTCTAAGTAATCGAGCAACTCAACAAAAAACGGCAGCTCTTCGTGTTCGCCTTGCTCAAACAGGGTGAGCACCAGCTCGCGGCGGTCGGTGGTCACGAAAAACGTCGAGTTCTCCGTGCCGCCTGCCACGCCTTGAAGCGCAACAAAGCTGCCAACATCAAATTTTTCCAAAAACGCGGCGACCTGTGCGTCGCTAAGCGGGGTGAATACTGCCATGAGAATCTCGCCCAGGTTGCTAAGCCGATTATTGTAGCGGCTTGCCGCACGAGTTGGCAGCGTTGTGTGGTGAAGAGTAGCGAGTTTTAGGGCTCTTTTCTGCAGGCCCGGCGTTGAACGCGTATCATAGAGAGCAGACATCCTTACCGTTTTGCTGACTATGGAATTTGGTTATGGCCCGTGCCCCAATCGTGCTCGTCGATGGCTCTTCGTACCTCTACCGCGCGTTTCATGCGCTGCCGCCGCTAACGACCTCTAACGGTCAGCCGACCGGAGCCGTGAAGGGCGTGCTGAACATGCTCAAACGGCTGATGAAAGACTACCCCGATAGCCCCATGGCGGTGGTGTTCGACGCGCCGGGTAAAACCTTCCGCGATGAGCTGTACAGCGATTACAAGGCCCACCGCCCACCCATGCCGGATGACCTACGCAGCCAGATCGAACCGCTGCACGCCTGTGTCAAAGCACTCGGCCTGCCGCTGCTGTGCATCGAAGGGGTCGAGGCGGATGACGTGATTGGCACGTTGGCGCACCAAGCCACTCAGGCTGGCCGCGACGCGGTCATCTCCACCGGCGATAAGGACATGGCCCAACTGGTGAACGGCCACATCACGCTGGTCAACACCATGAAAGAGGAAACCCTCGATGAAGCGGGCGTGGAGGAGAAGTTTGGCCTGCCACCCGCACTCATCATCGACTTCCTCGCACTGATGGGCGACAAGGTGGACAACATCCCCGGCGTGCCTGGGGTGGGCGAGAAAACCGCCATTGGCCTGCTGCAAGGTATGGGCGGCGGTTTAGACACGATTTATGGCGATTTAGAGCGCGTGACCACCCTCGGTTTCCGCGGCGCGAAAACGTTACCCAAAAAACTGGAAGAGCACCGCGAGCAAGCGTTTCTTTCCTATCAGTTAGCGACGATCAAAACCGACTGTGATCTGCCGGTAGGGTTGGATGATTTAGACATTGCCCACCCGGATCGCGAAGCGCTGGTCGAGTTATATAAGGAGATGGAGTTCAAGCAGTGGTTAGCAGAGCTGCTGGAAGGTAACGACGAAGGCGTGGACGATGTGGCAGGCGGTGAGCCCGTCTCGGAAACAACCGACAGCGCGACGGAAACGGCGCCGACCGAGCGCCACGACCATGTGATTACCGAGCAGGCCGAGCTGGAGGCGTGGCTCGAACGGCTCAACAAGGCCGAACGTTTCTGCTTCGACTTGGAAACCACCAGCCTCAACTACATGGATGCAGAAATTGTGGGTATTGGCGTGTCGCTGGAAGCCGGGGAAGCTGCCTATATTCCGGTGGCCCATGATTACTTGGATGCTCCCCAGCAGCTTGATCGCAAAGCGGTGCTGGCAGCGTTAAAGCCACTGCTGGAAGACCCGGCCAAAACCAAAATTGGTCAAAACCTCAAATACGATATTTCCGTACTGGCGAACTACGACATTTCTGTCGTTGGCCCGTTTGCCGACACCATGCTAGCGTCGTATGTGCTCAACTCCACCGCCACGCGCCACGATATGGATTCGCTGGCGCTGAAGTACCTGGGCGAGAAAACCATTTCGTTTGAAGAGATCGCGGGCAAAGGCGCCAAGCAGCTGACGTTTAATCAGATTGCCCTAGAGCAAGCGGCTCCCTACGCCTGCGAGGATGTAGATATCACCCTGCGCCTACAGGACACGCTGCGTCCCCAAGTGGAGCGGGAAGGGCGCTTGGCCGAGGTGCTCGACCACCTTGAACTACCGCTAATCAGCGTGCTGTCGCGCATCGAGCGTAACGGCGTGGCCGTGGATGCCGAGCGCCTGTACGAGCAGAGCCAGCAGCTCGAACAGCGCATCCGCGAGTTAGAGAGTGAAGCTTTTGAGCTGGCGGGCCGCGAGTTCAACCTGGGGTCTCCCAAGCAGCTGGGCCAGATTCTGTTCGAAGAGCAGAAGATTCCGGTCATCAAGAAAACCCCCAAGGGCGCGCCTTCCACCGCCGAAGCCGTGCTGGAAGAGCTGGCGCTGGACTACCCCTTGCCCAAGGTGATCATGCAGCACCGTGGCCTGGCCAAGCTGAAATCTACCTATACCGATAAGCTGCCGCGCCTGCTGAACAAGAAAACTGGCCGCGTGCACACCAGCTATCATCAGGCGGTTACGGCCACCGGGCGGCTGTCGTCGTCGGACCCGAACCTGCAGAATATTCCTATCCGTACCGAGGAGGGGCGCAAGATTCGCCAGGCCTTCGTGGCCCGCCCCGGGTATCGCATCGTGGCTGCGGACTACTCGCAGATCGAGCTGCGTATTATGGCGCACCTTTCGGAAGATAAAGGGCTGCTAGAAGCGTTTGCCGAAGGGCGCGATATCCATACCGCCACGGCGGCGGAGGTATTCGGAACCTCACTGGAAAAAGTCACTGCCGACCAGCGGCGTAGCGCCAAGGCGATTAACTTTGGCTTGATTTACGGCATGAGCGCTTGGGGACTGGCTCGTCAGCTGCGTATTGACCGTAGCCAGGCCCAAACCTACATCGACCGCTACTTTGACCGCTACCCAGGCGTCGCCCGCTATATGGACCGCATTCGTACCCAGGCGGCGGAAGATGGCTTTGTCGAAACCGTGATGGGGCGGCGTTTATACCTGCCAGAGATTCACTCGCAAAACCGCAACCGCCGCCAAGGGGCCGAGCGCACGGCCATCAACGCGCCGATGCAGGGCACGGCGGCGGATATTATCAAACAGGCCATGATTGATGTGGATGCGTGGCTAGCGGAAGGGGAGTTCGATGCGCTGATGGTCATGCAGGTACACGATGAATTGGTGTTCGAGGTGGCCGAGGCGCAGGTAGAGCGCTTTATTGAGCAAGTGCAGGCACGCATGCAGGCCGCGGCCTCGCTCAGCGTACCGCTGATTGTGGAAGCGCAAAGCGGCGCGAATTGGGATGAAGCCCACTAACGAACGAGAGAGCACTCGCCAATAACACACAACCCCCACAGCGGTCGCTGCGGGGGTTGTGTTGAGTACGTTACTTAAGCACCGGCTTCAAAAGCGTGTGCCCAAGTCGCGCTTAACGCCAGCCGACGCGGTCGAAGATACGTACCGCTTCCGGGTTGTTCTCACCCAGGATGCTGATGTTGATGTCGTCTTTAGCGAAATCGCCCCAAGACTCCAGCACTGGGTTTTTCTTCACGCCTTCTACCACCGGGAACTCGTAGTTACGCTCGGCCAGCACTTCCTGCGCTTGGTCAGAGGCCAGGAACTCCAGGAAGCGAATGCCGTTTTCCGGGTTTTGCGCGTTGGCGACCAGGCCTGCACCGCCGACGTTCACGTGGGTACCGCGGTCATCCTGATTGGGGAAGATCACGCCCACTTTGCGCGCGGCTTCACGCTCGGCGGCATCGTCAGAGTGCAGCAGACGCACGTAGTAGTAGTGGTTGGCGACGGCGAGGTTACACTCACCGCTGGCAACGCCAAGAATCTGATCGGTATCACCGCCTTCGGGGTCGCGGGCCATGTTATTCACAACGCCTTGAGCCCACTCTTGCGCATCCTCTGCGCCGTGGTGCTCAATCAGCGATGCCAACAGTGACTGGTTGTAGATGTTGTTGGAAGAGCGAATGCATACTTGGCCTTCAAACTGCGGGTCGGCAAGATCTTCGTAAGTAGAGATCTGGCTCGGGTCGAAGTTTTCGCGGTTGTAGTAGATCACACGGGCACGCTGGCTAAAGCCAAACCACATGCCTTCTGGATGACGCATGGATTCCGGCAGGCGCTCGTTGAGAACATCAGAGTCTACGCTTTGAAAAATGCCGTCTTGCTCGGCGCGCCACAGGTTGCCTGCATCTACGGTCAGCATAACGTCGGCGGGGCTAGCCACGCCTTCACGCTGCATACGCTCCATCAGTTGGTTGGCATCGCCTTCCAGCACGTTTACTTCAATGCCTGTCTCTTCAGTGAACGCTTGGTAGAGAATTTCGTCAGAGTCGTAATGGCGTGCGGAGTAGATGTTGACTTCATTAGCGAGTGCGCTGCTGGCGAACGCAGAACCGGCCATGATGGCAGCTACGGAGGCCGTAAGACGTGCTTGTTTCATAACAAATACCCTGAATGTTTATGATAATAAGTTGCATTAACGGCGTGTGCTATTGAAACGCCTTGTTCGAAGAACGTCAAGCGAAATGCTAATGACTCGCATCACTTTTTGTGCCTAGACGTGCATCTCACGCCAATAGAAAATAGAATGCAAATAACTTTCAACCGTGTTCGCAATGGCTGAGCGGTCAGCGCTCTCCCGGCGAACAAACCATGGGTGAACGAATGACGGCAACTGTGTCCCTTTCTGAGGTGGCAGCACCTGCATCGGCGCTGTCGCTACGCGATGTTCAGCATACGTTTGCGGCTAACAAAGTTGTTAAAGGTATTGATCTCGACATTGCTCAGGGCGAAGTGGTCTGCCTGCTTGGCCCTTCCGGCTGCGGTAAAACCACGCTACTGCGCATTGCGGCAGGGCTGGAAGTGGTCCAAGAAGGCACCGTCAGCCTGGAAGGGCAGGCCATTGCCGCCCCCGGCAAACGCCATGTACCGCCGGAAAAGCGCAACGTCGGGCTGGCGTTTCAGGATTCGGCGCTGTTCCCCCACCTTAGCGTGTTGGAAAATGTCACTTTCGGCTTAAAGCATCTGCCCTCCAGCCAGCGCCGTGAACGTGCGCTGGAGCTATTAACCCAGCTTGGCATGGCTGACTACGCCGATACCTACCCGCATATGCTCTCCGGCGGTCAGCAGCAGCGCGTGGCGCTGGCCCGAGCTCTGGCACCTACGCCCAAGCTAATGCTGTTGGATGAACCCTTCTCCAGCCTGGACGCTCGGCTGCGTGACCGGATTCGCGACGATACGCTGCACGTGTTGAAAAAGCTGGGCTCTGCCACGCTGCTGGTGACTCACGACCCGGAAGAAGCGATGTTTATGGCCGACCGTATCGCCTTGATGCGCGATGGCAAAATCGTCCAAACGGGTACCCCGCGGGAGCTTTACTGCGCTCCCGTCGACCCATTTGTGGTGACCTTCTTTGGGGAAGTGAACGAGCTTGAAGGGGTGGTGGAAGGAGGCGTGGTACAAACGCCGGTAGGCGACATAGATGCCAGCTGGCTGCCAGAGGGTAGCCAGGCCCAGGTGATGATCCGCCCGGAGGCGCTGCGTATCAAAGAGCGCGACCTGCCTGCGGAAACCCACAGCCACAGCCACGTGGTGATGGCGAAACTACTGGGCCGCACTAGCTTGATTCACCTATGTGCCCACGGTGCTGATGGCCAAGAAGCGCACCTGCACGCACGGGTACCAGGGGTCTTCCTGCCCCAGGAGGGGCAGCCGATTGATATCGACCTCGACCACACCCAGGTATTTATCTTTCCGCGTTAGTCTTTCCGCGTTAGTTGCGCGTTTTAATTACTCGGCTTGGCTGCCTGGGCGCGCCCGGCGCATCGCCAAGCTGAGTAGAATTACCGGTAGAATCCCCACCACCACAATGGTGAGCGATGCAGTAGACGCCTCCGCCAAGCGCTCATCGGACGCCAAACTGTGAGCGCGCACCGCCAGCGTGTCGAAGTTAAACGGCCGCAAAATAATCGTGGCGGGCAGCTCCTTCATCACATCCACAAACACCAGAATGCCCGCGGCCAATAGGCTGCTGCGCATCAGTGGCGTATGAATGCGCCGCAATGTGCCGCCGGCAGTTTGCCCTAAGGTGCGCGAGGCGGCGTCCATGCTTGGCGTCACTTTGCCCAGGCTCGCCTCTACTGCGTTAAACGACACCGCCAAAAAGCGCACCACATAGGCGTAAATCAAGATGAACGCCGTGCCGCTAAACACCAGCCCGATGATCTTATCGTAATGGGTGTGAAGCCAAGTGTTGAGCGCGTTATCCAGCCAGGCAAACGGAATCAAAATACCCACGGCCACCACCGAGCCAGGAATGGCGTAACCCATCGCCGCAATGCGGGTAAACAGTCGCGCACTGGGGGAGTTGTGCAGCCGCACGCCGTAGCTCAGCAGCACCGCCAGCCCCACCGCAATCAGCGCTGCCACCGTAGCGAGGCTCAGGCTGTTCATGGCAAAGCCGATGAAGCGCGTGCCAAATAGGCTGTCGCCGGTAGTCATCGCCATTTCCAGCAGAATACCGCTGGGCAGCAAGAAGCCAACGGTGATTGGTAACAGGCAGGCCAGCGTCGCCCCGACGGCGTGCCAGCCGTGCAACCTGTACTCAGGCAACTGTTGATAGCGGTTGGTGGTGTGGAAGTAGCGGCGCTTACCCCGCGACCAGCGCTCCAGCAGCACAAAAGCAATCACAAAAGTGAGTAGGCAAGCGGCTAGCTGGGCAGCGGCAATCGGCTCGCCCAGGCCAAACCAGGTGCGGTAACTACCCGTGGTAAAGGTATCCACCCCAAAAACCCGCACCGCGCCAAACTCATGGGGCGTTCCCACCAACACCAGCGACACGCCACCCACCAGCGCTGGGCGCGCCAGCGGCAGCGCCACGCTGGCAAATAAACGCCAGGGGCCGCGCCCAAACG
>Ga0105217_100395_pt1 | contig 15529 bp, 12 predicted proteins | sample Virmet3651_4511_FD_89710 | JGI IMG/M metagenome (GOLD analysis project Ga0105217, IMG submission 89710) | Marine viral communities from the Southern Atlantic ocean transect to study dissolved organic matter and carbon cycling - metaG 3651_4511 | ecosystem: Environmental > Aquatic > Marine >... | reverse complement strand
GAATTTGGACGACGGCCAAGTGGCCTGGGTCTACCAATTCGTTCACCACGACCTGTGGGACATGGATACCCCGGCTCAGCCGGTTCTGATCGACCTAGCAACGGCTAACGGCACCCAGCCCGCCGTGATTCAGCCCACCAAGCAGGGCAGCCTTTACGTGCTCAACCGGGAAACCGGCGCGCCCATCGTGCCAATCGAAGAAGTGCCCGCACCGCAAGGGGCTATCGAAGGCGACTGGACCGCAGAAACGCAGCCACGTTCGGCGCTGAACTTGCTGCCACCACCGCTCACCGAGCGAGATATGTGGGGCGCGTCACCGTTCGATCAGATGATGTGTCGCATCCAGTTCCGCTCGCTGCGCTACGAAGGCCAGTACACGCCGCCCTCCTTGGAAGGCAGCATCGTCTACCCGGGTAATGTGGGGGTAATGAACTGGGGTGGCGTTGCGGTCGACCCTGAACGCCAGGCGCTATTTACCGGTGCGAAGTACCTCGCGTTTGTTTCTACGCTGGTGCCCCGTGATCAAGTGGAAGAGGGCCAAGGCTCCGCCAGTGAACAAGGCCTACAGCCTAACGAAGGCGCACCCTATGCGGTAGAACTAGGCCCGCTGCTTTCCGTGCTGGGCTTACCCTGCCAAGCGCCCTCCTGGGGCGATGTGGCAGGTATCGACTTGCAGGATGCAGAAGTGGTGTGGAAACATCGCAACGGGACCACCCGCGACAGCATGCCCTTTGGCCTGCCGATTGGGTTGAACGTGGGCGTGCCCGCGCTGGGCGGCCCGCTGACCACCGCTGGCGGCGTCTCTTTCTTGAGCGGCACGCTGGACCAGTACTTACGCGGCTACGACATCACCACGGGTGAAGAGCTGTACAAAGCTCGCTTACCCGCCGGTGGTCAGGCCACGCCGATGACCTATACCGGCGCCGATGGCCGCCAGTACGTGGTGGTGACAGCCGGTGGTCACGGTACCTTTGGCACTAAGATGGGTGACTACGTGATTGGCTACGCGTTACCGGAGTAACCGCTAGCTCTACGGAGTCAGCTAGTGCTGGTGGGAGGGAGCTTCAGCTCGCGACTGGTGGCTTAGCCAAGGCGCCTGACGGCGCCATTCGCCCGCTAAAGCGGCCTCCCACAGCAGACTTACCAAGCGTAACTGATAGATCAATACTTTAACTGACTGATATGGCGGCCATAGGCCGCCCTTTTTGCATCTGGCGCTACCTGAACCCTGAGTCAGCCTTAAGCATAGCCAGCGTTAAAAACTCAGCTCGACACCACCATAAACGCTGCGCCCTGGTGCGGGTTCGTAAAAGCGTCCAAAGGTGCCGTTCAAGCGCACATTGGAGTAGTGCTCTTCATCCAGCAGGTTACGCAGGCCCACATAGGCGCTTAGCCGGGTCTGTTGGCTCAGTTGCCAGCCGTCGCCCACCCGTAGGTTCACCAGCCAGTAGCTATCCACCGACGTCTCGTTGGCGTTATCGGCCACCAAGTCACCGACGTATTCGGTCTCTAACGTGGCGAAGCGCTCGTCAAGGTTCTCCCACGTTAGCTGGTTCACCCAGGTTTGTTCCGGCAGGCCGGGAATGCGGTTGCCATCGAAGCGTTCAGAAGGAGTGGCAAACTCGTCGAACTCGTAGCGCGCCAGGGTCAGCGCACTGTCCAAGCGCCACTGGTCGGCCAACTGCCACCCCAGCGCCAGCTCGACACCATCACGGTTGGTATCCCCGGCGTTCTGGTAGAACGTACGGCCGCCTTCGTCGTAGGGTACCAGCTCATCGCGCACGCGGACGGAGAAGAGCGCGACATCGTAATCCAGCGCCAGCGGCTCGATGTAACCACGCAGCCCCACTTCACGGTTCCAGGCTTTTTGCGGCTCTACGCTGGGGTTGAAGCCACCGCCAGCGGGGTTGGCAAACTCAGAGAACGTCGGCGTCTCGAAGGCCGTGCCGGTATTGATATACGCTTGGTGCTGCGGGCGATAGCGGTAGCTCAGCCCGGCAGAGCCGCTCCATTCGTTGAAGGTGCGCTGGCCGCTCTGGTCGCCATCGGCGGCAAAATCGTCGTCGACATCAAGTGCCACCCGGTCAAACCGTGCGCCCAATGAGAGCGAAAGCTGCTCTGACAGCGCTAAGTCCCCCTGGGCAAACACACCAGTGGAAGTCGCGGTTTGGGTTTCATCCGCGAGCGGCTCGCCCACCGCCCCTTGGGGATTCACATCGTTGCGGAAGCGGTCATCTTTCTGGCGTGCGGCATCCACCCCAACGATGTAATTCAGCGGCAGGTTGCCTAGCGTTACCTCGTGGTGATATTCGGCGCTAGCGCCCATGTAATCGCGCTGATAGCCCAAGCGGCTGCTGCCCACAAACGGTAGCTGTTGCTCAAAATCCCGCTGAGCGATAAAGCCTTTCAGGTACAGCTCGCCCTCCCCTGCAGACAAATCCTCGTATTGCAGGCCGATCAACTGCTGGTCGACGGTTTGACCGGCATCTAGCGCCAGCGAGTTCGGTGCGGCTTGGTCGCGCCCTTCGGCCACCTCGCGGGCGTTGAGCGCGCCGGGGTCTTCCGAGCGGGGGTTATCCAGCAAGTTGATGATGGCGGTGAGTGCCCGATCGCTGCCCAGCTCACGGCGCAGCTTGGCATTGAGTAGATACTTCTCGGTGGAACTCTGCTCCCGGTAGCCATCTACGTTCAGCCCGGTGAGGCTGATATGGTGCGACCAATCCCCCTGCACGCCGCCATTTTGCAGCGCCACTTTCTGGTAGCCATCGCTACCGGCACCCATGCGCAGCCGAGTGCCGGGGTTGTCGCGTCCATCGGCGGTGGTGATGTCGATCACGCCACCCGCCGCGTTGCCGTAGAGCACCGAGGACGGCCCACGAATGACCTCAATGCGCTCAGCGCTATCCAAATCAATCGCATCTAGCTGGGCCTGCCCCATCCGGCAGCGTGTAAGGAATACCGTCCACCATCACCGTAATGCCTCGCACCCCAAACGGCGCACGGGCACCAAAGCCGCGAATCGAAATACGCTGCCCCTGGGCAAAATTATCGCGGTTCTGCAGGAAAACGCCCGGCACCCGGTTGAGCGACTCATCCAAACGCACCCGCTGCTGGCCTTGGGCAATGGTGTCTTGATCTATCGTCGAGACCACAGCAGGCGTGGCGTAAATCTCACGCGCCAAGCGCGGTGCGCTGACTTCTACAGTGGGCAGTACGGCTTCTGTATCGGTTTGTGCCCATACGGGGGCGGAAAAAGCGGTGCTGAGTAACAATAATGAAGGAGGGAGATAGCGAGTCATGGCATCCTTTCCAATGAAAAATCCCAATGAATCATCAGTGAGCGCTCAACGTTATGACGTTCATCGGGGAACGGCTACGTAAAATGGTAGTGGTATGATGGAGTGACTAATTAGCCAAGTGTAGGGATTAGTTCTACACTGGCGGCTGGGCAACATTATACTAACGGTGTAAGCAAAGTAGGCTACATGGCGTTTACCGCGACTGACCCGATCAAGATGATTTTTGCGGTTATCTTTCCCCCGCTAGGGGTGTTTTTTGAGGTCGGTTTCAAAGGACACTTTTGGCTCAATATCCTGCTGACGCTCTTTGGCTTCATTCCAGGCATCATTCACGCCTTCTACGTCATATTGAAGCACTAGCCTCTCTCATTGCGTAATCTCTCATTGCGTCATTAGTTTAACAAACGCCGCCTTGCATTGCGCAAGGCGGCGTTTGTTAAACTCTGGTTGAAACGGCTTAGGCGCTGACTAATACGCTGCCAAAGGGTCCATCACCGGCGTTGAGCGCCTCTTCTGCCAGCGCCACGGCGCGTTCTAAGTAGCGATACTCATGATCGTAAACCATGCTGACCTCCCCTATCGTCTGAATACGGATTAGCCGTTCTCCACCGCGTGGCCGCCTTCTTCATCAGGCGCTTCAGCCAGCGTATGCCCTTCACTTCGGGCAATCACGGTCGTGCCGACCAAGTCTCCCGTGACATTCAGCGCCGTTGCCCCCATACCTACCAGGGCATCAATGGCGGTGAGTAGCGCCACGGTTTCGATGGGCAGGCCTACTTGGGCAAACACGGTGGCGATCATGATGATGCCCGCCCCTGGCACCCCGGCCGTGCCTACCGTCACCAGCGTGCCGATCAGCACGATCTGCACCATGCTCATCAAATCCAGAGGAGCGCCAATCACGTTGGCGGCAAACACCGCTGAAATGGCAATACGGATGGCGGCACCGTCCATATTGAGCGTTGCTCCCAGGGGCAGGCTAAAGCCATAAATGCTTTTCGGGATGCCTAAACGCTGCGCGGCGTTAATCGTGACAGGCAGTGTGCCGGAGCTGCTTTGGGTTGCAAACGCGGTGGCCATCGGCGTGCGCGCCTCACCAAAAAAGCTGCGTAACTTCACGCCAAACAGCAGCATCACCGCGCAGTAGATCAACAGCTGTGCGCCGAGTGCGATGTACAGCACCATCACCATGTCACCCAACGAGAGAAGCGTTTCCATCCCCTGCTGGCTCACCGTTTCAGCAACAATGGCAAAGACGCCAATGGGCACAAAATGCAGCACCCCCGACATCACCTTCAGGGTCACCTCGTTTAACCCTTCAATAACTTGATAAAGCTGCTCGCCAAGCGCGTGCTGCTGCTCAGATTGGCGCATTTTCAACAGCGCAATCCCGAACACCAGCGCGGTAAAGATGATGCCCAGCATATTGAGTTCGGCAAAGGCGGCCACGATATTGCCCGGCACAATATTGAGCAGCGCATCGACCACACCGGGATTCTCGGGTACCGAGAAGCTCGCGCTGTCGTTGAGCGTCATGCCGCTGCCTGGGCTAAATAGCGTTGCCACGGTTAAGCCCACCACAATGGCGAATGCAGAAGAGGCCAAATAGTAAATAAACACTTTGCCGCCAACGCGCCCTGCGCTTCCTTCCCGAGACTGATTCACCCCTACCATGAGCGTAAACAGTACAATCGGTACGATGAGGAAAGTCAGGAGACGAAGCAGTAAATCGCCCAGCGGTGCCAGCCAAACGGCCACCCAGTCACCGCCCACAATACCCACCAGAACCCCCATCACCAGCGCAATGGTGACGCGCAAAATGAGCGACGCTTGAAGGTAGCGCTTCCATAAATATGTCATTGAATGCCCTGTTGGTTTAAATCAGGTTGGTATAAATCAATGGAAAACCACGTCATGTAGCATCATCGCGGGTTGCCAAACCAGCGTGGCGTTTGCTTGAGCTCCATTACGCCGACTAAATAGCTTAGCATGGAGTCTCCCGCCACTTTAGCTAGGATAGACGGCGTGCCCCTGCTCAACACTATTGACTGGAGCCATCATGAATACGATCAACGCTAAAAGACGATAGCACCTGGAAAATGGGTTGGAAGTAGCGAACCTACCACTCGCTGCCCTATGAAAATAAATGCAGAAAGGCTTTGACCTAGGCTAAGAAGCATGACACTGTAGCGTCAGTTGGTTAGCAAGCAGCATGGTTTCAGAAGTGTACGATCTTTTTCGGCAGCCTGATATTGTATTCCTTGTTTCACCCGCTACTTCATCTGGGTAATACCAGGAATTTTATTACGGCGCATTAGCGCGAAAGGATTTACACAATGGCAACTGGCACAGTTAAATGGTTTAACGACACCAAAGGCTTCGGTTTCATCGCTCCTTCTGACGGTGGCGACGATCTGTTTGCACACTTCTCCGAAATTCAGTCTGACGGCTTCAAAACCCTTCAGGAAGGCGCTAACGTTTCTTTCGACGTTACCCAGGGTAAAAAAGGCCTTCAGGCTTCTAACATCAAGCAAATCTCCTAAGTCCTATCTTTCTAGATAGCACTGAAAAGTTTGCTAGAACCCTCACCCATTAGGTGAATGGTTCGAACAGAAAGGCCCGCCTCGGCGGGCCTTTTTGCGTTTGGGTATTAAATCCTCTCCCATACGATTAGTTGAGCATCAATAGTCAGCGTTAGCTGCTCCAAGTTAGCTGCTCGCTCGCGCCCCTCCGCACTGGCACGATACAAATGCGGCGTCATGGTCAGCAAATCGCGGATAACGTCTGCCCCTTCTAATGAAATAGCGTAGCGAATCTGCTCGGAAGCTCGGTGGGCAAACCCTTCCGGTACATCAGGCGCTTTCTCACGTGCAGTTTTTAAGGTGGGATAAATAATTTCCCGCAGCTCGCGCAGGTGCTCCGGCCCCGCTTCTACTTGAAGCAGTTGCCCGCCCGGCTTAAGTACACGTGCAAACTCACTATGTACTGGAAAGCCAAACATACACAGCACGCTATCCAGCGTTGCTGACTGCACCGGCAATTGGGCGTTACTGCCCACAACCCAACGACTTATGGGAGCCCGCTTATCGTCTTGCTTCGCCGCCGACTGCACCGCCCACTTCGAGATATCCAACCCCATCAGTGACAGCGCCTGCGACTCGGTCATGTATTGGGACAGTTGGCGCAGGTAGTAACCCTCGCCACAGCCTGCATCCAGGCAGCTGTACGTTTCTGCCTGCTCACAGTGGCGCATCACCGCCTGGCTAAGCGCCTTTGCTATAGGCGCATAGTCACCCGCCGCCAAAAAGCGCTGGCGTGCGGCCACCATGGCTTTGCTGTCGCCGGGATCGGTGGAGCGCTTTTGCTGCACGGGCAGCAGGTTCACGTACCCTTGCTTGGCCACATCGAAACTATGGTTTGAGGCACACCGCCACGTGCCACCTTCCAACTGGAGCGGTTCGCCGTCTAATGGGCAGGCCAGGGCCTGAAAAGGGGTACGATTCATCGGAAGTTTCTCGTGACGGCTTTTTCTGGTGTGAATAGACGGGCAATATGCTGACACATCATCGATGGGCATCAGGCATCTAAACATTAACGATACCGGAAAGCCCATATAACTCAACTTGAACGGTGAGCGTTGCAACACTCACCCCGTTTGCCGACAGTGCGTTAACTTTCGGCGACTAAGGCGACATACCATGCAACCTTTGCTGCGCATCGCGGGTGCTTGGCCCTACTTGATGGCCATCTTTCTCAATGCCTTCGTAGATCTCGGGCACAAAATCGTCATTCAGAATACGATTTTCAAAAGCTACGATGGCGCGACCCAGGTCGTGCTTACCGCTCTGGTGAATGGGCTAATTCTGCTGCCGTTTATTCTCCTCTTCAGCCCGGCAGGCCATATTGCCGACAGCACTCCCAAAGTACGTGTGCTAAGGCTCTCCGCCTGGGCGGCGGTGGCGGTATCGCTGGGGATCACGGCCGCTTATTATCAAGGCTGGTTCTGGCTCGCCTTTGCGATGACGCTACTATTGGCCATTCAGTCGGCGTTCTACTCGCCTGCTAAATACGGCCTGGTAAAAGGGCTGTTTGGTAAGCCCCGGCTAGCCGAAGCCAACGGGCTAGTGCAGGCGGTTACCATTGGTGCGATCCTGGCCGGCACGGTAGCGTTTACCGCCCTGTTTGAACACTGGGTCACCCCCAGCGCCAGTACGCCAAGCGACCTACTGCGCCATATCGCTCCGCTGGGCTGGCTACTGGTGCTTAACAGCGGCCTTCAGGTCGTCGCCCTCTATCGGCTCAAACTGGATGAAGCACAGCCTGCGGCTACCCCGCTCACCTGGGCACGCTACCGCAGCGGCACTGCGCTAAAAAACAATCTGAGTATTCTTGCCCACCAGCCGGTGCTGCGGCTCTCCATCATTGGGTTGGCGACGTTCTGGTCGGTGGGGCAAGTGCTGCTAGCCGCTTTTCCCGCCTATGCCAAAGAGGCGCTCAGCATTGAGAACACGCTGGTGCTGCAAGCCATTCTCGCCGCCAGCGGTATCGGCATTGCTCTCGGCTCGCTGTTAGCCAGCAAGCTCTCCCGCAACCGTATTGAAACCGGGTTAATTCCGCTGGGTGCTGTCGGGGTCGCCGTCGGACTTTGGTGCCTTCCTCTCCTCACCACGCCCACCAGCCAAGCGCTCAACTTTGTGTTCATCGGCATGATGGGCGGGCTATTTATCGTGCCGCTCAACGCGTTGATCCAGTTTCATGCGGCGGATCACGAGCTAGGCACCGTGCTAGCCGCCAATAACTGGATCCAAAACCTTTCGATGCTGGGCTTTTTGGTGCTCACCGCGCTGTTCGCGCTGGCGGGGGTCGATAGCCACTACCTGCTGCTGTTGGTCGCCAGCGTGGCGATGGTGGGCGGCGGCTACACCATTTCCAAACTGCCCCAGAGCTTAGTGCGCTTTATTCTCAGCTTCCTGATTACCCGCCGTTACCGCGTAGACGTTCACGGGCTGGAAAACCTGCCCGCCCAAGGCGGCGTGCTGCTGCTGGGCAACCACATTAGTTGGGTAGACTGGGCGATGGTGCAAATTGCTAGCCCGCGCCCGGTGCGCTTTGTGATGCTGAAAAACATCTACCAGCGCTGGTACCTACGCTGGTTCTTTAAAGCGCTGGGCTGCATTCCCATTGAGCGCGGCGCAGGGGCCGAGAACGCGCTGGCCGCCGTGGCCGAGCAGCTCAACGCAGGGGAAGTGGTTTGCCTGTTTCCCGAAGGAGCGATTAGCCGCAACGGCCAGTTGGGCGAGCTGCGCCGAGGCTACGAGCGCGCCTGCAAACACGCCCACCCAGACGTGCGCATCGTGCCGTTTTACCTGCGTGGCCTGTGGGGCAGCCAATTCTCCCGCTCGTCTAGTAAACTCAAAGAGCTACGCAATGCGCCGCTGCACCGCTCTGTGGTAGTCGCCTTTGGTAAACCGCTGCCCAAAGACACCCCCGCCGACGTACTCAAACGGCGTATCTTCGAGCAGGCGACCCACTCGTGGCAACACGCCATGGAGGAGCTGCCTTCGCTGCCTGAGGCCTGGATCAACAGTGTCAAACGCAGCCCAAGCGCCCCAGCGTTGGCCGACGCCTTGGGTCGCCCACTCAACGCAGGCCAAGCGCTCACCGCTAGCCTGCTGCTCGCCAAGCGCTTTCGCCACCGTAGCCTCAACGAAGCGACGCTTGGCCTTTTGCTGCCTACCAGCACTGCTGGGGTACTGGCCAATATGGCCACGCTGCTCGCGGGTAAAACGCTGGTGAACTTGAACTACACCGCCAGCCAAGCGTCCCTTGCCTCTGCGCTGCAGCAAGCCGATATTCGCACCGTCGTCACCGCGCGCCGCTTTGTGGAAAAGCTGAGCCAGCGGGGGCTGGCAGTAGAATCGCTGCTGGAAGGTAAGCAGGTGATCTATTTGGAAGATCTACAGGCGGGGATCTCCCGGTTTGAGCGCGTCAGTACGTTTCTTGCCGTGCGCCTGCTGCCCGCTTGGTTGTTACAAGCGCTGTTCTGCTATGGACGGAATGCGGACGCCACGGCGGCCATTCTGTTCTCCAGCGGCAGCGAAGGGCAGCCTAAGGGTGTGATGCTGAGCCACCGCAACCTGATGGCGAATATCAAGCAGACCTCCGACGTGCTCAATACCCAGCACGACGATGTGATCATGGCCTCGCTGCCGCTCTTTCACGCGTTCGGCTTTACCGTCACCCAGCTACTGCCATTGATCGAAGGGCTGCCGATGGTCAGTCACGCCGACCCCACCGATGCCCCAGGCGTCGCCAACGCGGTGGCCAAGCATAAAGCCACCATTATGTTCGGAACCTCCAGCATGCTACGGCTATTCAACCGCAGCCCAAAGGTACAGCCCGCCATGCTGGAAAGCCTGCGTGTTGTGGTGGCCGGTGCCGAGAAACTGGATGACAGCGTACGTGAAGGGTTTGCGCACAAATTCAATAAGGCAATTTATGAAGGCTACGGCGCGACAGAAACCGCTCCAGTGGCGGCCGTTAACCTACCCGACGCCGTCGGCGTTCACTACCAGCAGGTTCAAAAAGGCAATAAGCCCGGCACCGTGGGTATGCCGCTCCCCGGCACCAGCATTAAGGTCGTCGATCCAGAGAGCTTCGAGGAGCTACCCACCAACGAGCCAGGCATGATTGTGATTAGCGGGCCGCAGGTGATGCAGGGCTATCTCAACGACCCTCAGCGCACCGAACAGGCCCTCAAAAGCTTCGACGGCCAGCGCTGGTACGTTACCGGCGATAAAGGGTTTATTGATGAAGATGGCTTTTTAACACTGATTGACCGCTACGCCCGTTTTGCCAAAATCGGCGGCGAAATGGTCAGCCTCAGCGCCGTCGAAGCCGCGGTCAGAGCGGTCGTCGACGACCCCAACATACCGCTGATGGCCGTCAGCCTGCCCGATGCAAACAAAGGCGAGCGCATCGTCCTACTGAGCGAAGCAGCGCTGGACGCCAAAACGCTCAAAACCGCCCTGCGTAGCCACGGTACGCCCGCGTTAATGATTCCCAGCGACTGGCTCACCGTGGAAGAGATACCTCGTCTAGGGCCAGGAAAAGCAGACTTTGCTGGCGCGAAACGGCTTGCCGAAGCGCAGCTGGCGGCTGACGTCCGTCTATCACCTTAGTAAACAGGGCAGCGGCATGGCCGCTGCCCTTTCTGGCGAACTTACTCAGCACCGCCGTCCGGTGCGTCATTTGAGTCGTTTGACTCACCGGTTTGTCCAGTCGCACCTTTCTGTTGGCCGCTTGATTGTCTGGCATGCTCACCACGCGCAATATCATGGTGGCTAATCACCACCACGTCGCGGGGCCACCACTCGGGATGTTCGTCGCGGATATAGGCCATTAACTTCTCACGCACGTTCATCTCAGCGGTCCAGCCTGCCATGGGGTCGGACGTCATTAAGTAGCAGGTGACCGTTTGTGCGTGTGCGGTTTGGCCGGTGACGTAACAGAGCAGCTTATGGTGCTCAATCACGCACTCTTCTTCCTTGGCGTACTCTAAAAACTTCTCGCGTACCTGGGAGATATCCGCGCTCAGGTGCAGGGTTAACTCCATAAAGCGGTACATCTTGGTGCTCTTCACCGAGAGATTTTCGAACGGCTTGGAGGTGAAGTACGTGACCGGCACGATCAACCGCCGCTCATCCCAGGAGCGTAGGCGGATGAAGGTGTAGAAAATCCCCTCCACATAGCACCACTGCCCTTCGAAGATCACCAAATCGCCAATGCGGATGGGCTTGGCCAGTGAGAGTTGGAACGACGACAGAATATTGCCCAGCACCGCCTGACCCGCGATACCGACCAGCACGGCCAACACACTGGCCGAGGCCAGAATGGACAGGCCCAACGATTCGAACAGCTGGATTTGCCCCAGCACATACACCGAAACCGCCACCACGGTGATTAAAATAATCACCCGGCGCAGAGCGTAGAGTGAGGTTAGCAGCCGGCGTTTGTCTTTGGGTTTGGTGTCGTCGATTTCCCCCACCAAGCGGCGGGTCATGCGCAGCATGATGGTATCCACTAGTCGCAGCGCAATGGTGCCAGCACCCCAGGCCATGATCGCGATCAGCAGTACTCTAAACGTCGTGGTGGCCACGGCCGAAAACGACACCACGTAATCGAGCAGCATCTGAGTGACCAGCGACATCACGATCAGCGCGACCGGCACGCCGATTTGATCGGCAAAAATGGTGGAAATACCGGGAGGCAGAATGCGCGCAATAAGGCCTACCAAATAGTAAGTAGCGATACCCGTGACGCCAATCGTGATCAGAAAAATAGGGATCGCCAGCCACTCCCAGATTTTCAGCACGCCAAACGACGCTTTGAGCTGCTCGGGAATGTAGCTCTCTAGCATGGAGGGGCCGTACTCTTCGTAGAGCGCGGGAATCGACGAAACGCTCTCCGGCATAATGAGCCATACGGGGTCTTCTTCGCCAACACGGTAGCGGCCTAAGCGCACATCATAGGCTTGGCCTTCTACCTGCAACGCAGCCAGTTCAATGTTGCGCCGTGGCTCGCCAGCCAAAGGGTTTTGGCCAGACGGATCCTCAATAGCAGCGTCTTGGCGGCCAGGCAAATTAGAAGCGTTCAGCCACTCGCCGCGCCTTAGCACTTCCGCCAGCTGTTTGGCCAGCTCGGCTCCCCGCGTGGACTGCTCGCTAGGATCAACGTCTGCTAGGTTCAACAAATGCGCCGCATCGGCGTAATTTTCCTCTTCGGTGAAGTTTAAAAAGCTGCGGATCGTTTCCCGTGGCGACATACGCTTCGCCTCTTCGGGAACTTCACCCAACCCTGTGTTGATCGCATCCATGGTGAACCAACGCGGGTTCTCGCTCTCATCGCCTTGCGTTTGCGCCATGCCAACGCTAGAGAACAGTAGCGTGACGACCAGCACACCCCAAACGGGCCACGAGCTGTAATTTTTCATACTTGCCTTATTCAGTAAAAGTGAGCCAATACCCGCCATCAACCAACAGCTTGTGCCGCCCGCCCATTTAAATCAGTGGGCTATCCGTGTCGATGGTTGGTCAAAGTACAGACCACGTTACCTTATCCGGCAAGCAATCGCGGCTCTAGCGCTTGGTGGCGTAAGGCGAAGGCAAGAAATGGCCGCTTAGTTTTTCACTCAGTTTTCCAAATTTCCTAGGCGATTAAACGCGTCGTCATACAGCGCGGTGAGCAACAGCTCGTCGATGGCATGAGCCACTCCATGGACGACATGAGCATGGAGAACGATCACATGGACTCCACCGACAGCATGAAAGAGTAACGCCCCTTTCGAGAGCCAGGAAGCTATGACGCGAAACGTACTGATCATCGAGGACAACCCAGGTATCGGCGAGCTGGTTCGTATGCACGTGGCCGAGCTGGACAGAGTGCTGAGGCTGGAAATGGAAGCAGAAGACTATCTCACGAAGCCATTCAGCGTGGCAGAGCTTTCCGTCCGGGTAAAAGCGCTGTTTCGGCGAGTGGATGCTATGGCGTCCGCCTCGCTTGAAAAAATCAGGACGTATCTTTCTGCCTGCATCTACCGGCTCATTCACCGTGTAAAGCCTGAGCGCTAAGCGTGGCACAAAAAACGCCCACCGACGTCGGTGGGCGCTTGTGTTGATGCGAGTGTGAATGCTTTAGCAGCGTGGCGAATTAACCAAACACACGGCGCAGGTGCGTACGGTAAGCGGCTTTATCACGCTCTACATTCGGCACCTTTATCACATCATTGGCAATAAAGGTCGGCTGAGCCGCAAGGCCAATAAACTCCTGAGATTTGTGGAACGGGAAGTAAACGCCATCCACCCCACGGCCTTCAAAGAAGTTATCCGGCTCGTCGAACGCTTCAATCGGCGCGTTCCAGGTCAGCGACAGCATGTAATGGCGGCCTTGCAGTAAGCCACCGCTGCCATACTGCTTGGTCGGGTCTTGGCGAGAGCGGCCATCGCTGGCATACAGAGAGCCATGGCCTTCAGTGAAGACTTCATCAATGTAGCGCTTTACGGTCCAGGGGGTGCCCATCCACCAGCCGGGCATTTGATACACAATGCTGTCCGCCCAGAGGAAGTTTTGCACTTCGGTGGCAACCTCATAGCCCTGCTCGATGACCGTTTCGCGCACTTCATGGCCTAGCTCTTTCAGCGTATCCACCGCCACGGCATGCAGGGTATTGTTGAGTTCACCACCAGAGTGGGCAAACGCTTTACCACCATTGATCAACAGTATCTTCATTGCTTCAACCTCACCGAGTATCGTGACCGCCCCGCTTAAAAGAAGTAAGCAGGGCATTAATTGGCCAGCATTGTGCAGTGCAAAGCAACAAAGAAAAACCAAACATCTAGCAAGATACTTTTGCGCTAAAATCAACAATCAACCTTTTATCGAGGCACCCCCAAACCAACAATGAAAAGCACTCTGGAAGAGCAGCAAGCGTTTATCACCGTGGTGGATTGCGGCTCGATTACCGCCGCTGCCGAACGGTTGGGCATTACCGTGTCAGGCGTCAGCCGCGCACTAAACCGCCTGGAGCAGAAGCTCGGCACGACGCTGCTGCGCCGCACGACCCGCCGTTTGGAACTGACCGAAGAAGGGGAAACCTTTCTCGCCCACTGCCGACGCATCCTGGCCGCCGTGGAAGAGGCCGAAGAGGCCCTGCTCGACCGCCACGACCAGCCTAAAGGCCGGCTGCGGGTCAACGCCGCGCCAAGCTTTATGCAGTATGTGATTGTCCCGGTGATTGGTGAATTTCGCGCCCGCTACCCTGGCATTACCCTAGAGCTGGATACTCATGACCGCTTTGTGGATTTGCTGGAGCAGCGGGTCGATCTAGCCATTCGCATTGGCGCATTGGAGGACTCTTCCCTTCACGCCCGCCCCCTTGGCCATAGCGCACTGCGGGTGCTGGCCAGCCCCGCCTATTTAGCCCGCCACGGCACGCCGCAGCAGGTAGAGGAGCTTTGCCGCCATAGCCTGCTCGGTTTTAGCCAGCTCGACCACTTGAACCACTGGCCGCTGACCTGTGCCGATGGTAAGCGCTTACATATCACGCCCACCCTCGCTGCCTCCAGCGGCAGCACGCTGCTGGAGCTCGCACTCAAGGGTGAAGGGATCGTGTGTTTGGCTGACTTCATGACCCGCGCGCCCCGGCAAAACCGCACCTTGGTAGAGGTACTGCCCGACCACACCGAGCTCGTCACGCAGCCGATTAACGCGGTTTACTACCGGCAAGCCACCCTGTCTCAGCGTACACGGCTGTTCATGGATTTTTTAGCCGAGCGTCTCCCCGCGCAGTATGCCCACGGCCCGTGAGAACGCTAAGCGCCGTTTACTTCGCTTTGGGTAAAACTCGGCCCCTGACCTACACTGGGTAGGCAACATAGGAGGTCGTTGCTTAGCGGAACGCTCAGCGACTACGCCTACTCCAACAGCTACCAAATACAGTGGGCGACCTTCGCCTCCTGGCTCAACGCAGGCGGGCTAGTGTTTGTTCTTCATCCCACGCTTGGAAAGGCGAACCGCAAGTTTTCGCTTTTCTTCCTGAGCGGCGGGGTGGAGTGTGCGAGCATCTTCTCTGTTCATGCCAGCATTACAGCATAGCTATTTAGATGCCGGGTTAATAAAAGCCCAGTAAACGGCGACGCACCGGCCGGATAGCTACCAGCGCCAGCACCGCCAACGCTAACCACTCCAACCAGTGGGGCAGCAGCTCTTGCACTTGACTGGCCTGCTCCACTGGGTTCCAACCGGCCAAGGCAACGGCCGCATCGAACAGCCAGCCGACTAGCACGGTCACGGTGAGCACGCAGACAAGGTAGACCGTCAACGCGGTATTACCCAACTCGCGGCGCAAAATGGCCAGCGTTGCTAGGCTGGTAATCGGCCCCGCCAGCAAAAACACTAGCGCCATCCCAGGCGAGATACCCGCTAACAGTAGCCCGGCCGCTACTGGCGTAGCTGCCGCCGCACAGATATAAAGCGGAATACCCACCACTGCCATCAGTATCAGAGCCAAAATACCGCCCGAAAACTGTGCTAGCGTATCCGGCGGTACCAGAGTGACCAGCACACCGGCAAGCAGCAGCCCGGCAAACATCCACGCGCTGATATCATCCAACAGATCGCTAAACGCATAACGCAGCCCCGCTTTCAGACCGCTAGGTTCGACGGTTTCGGCG
>Ga0105217_100394_pt1 | contig 15566 bp, 15 predicted proteins | sample Virmet3651_4511_FD_89710 | JGI IMG/M metagenome (GOLD analysis project Ga0105217, IMG submission 89710) | Marine viral communities from the Southern Atlantic ocean transect to study dissolved organic matter and carbon cycling - metaG 3651_4511 | ecosystem: Environmental > Aquatic > Marine >... | reverse complement strand
TCCTCGCAGTGCGGTAACGTGATCATTATTTAGGGTATTCTCGCTGCTTCGCCGCGCAGCGGCTAATGAAAGATTCCACGGTCGACCTTCAATTCGGCTCATGTTGGCACTACCGCGTCTATCAAGGAGGAGATATGGACTTAGCACCCAGCGCTTTAATGGGCCCGCTGCTCATGCTGTTAGGGTATGTGGGACTGGGCTTTATTGCCGCCCAACGGTTGAAAATAGACCCGCGCCCGATTGCTACCTTGTTGGTGTACCTGATCGCGCCGCTGACAATTTTTCGCGCGCTGATGAATGGCGGCCCCACCTTAGAGTATTTGGTGCTCACCCTGGCGATGTTTCTATTGGTCAGCGCCATGGCACTGGCCGTGCGCTGGGCTACCCAACACCGCTTTGGCCCGCAGGAAGGCGCGCTGCTGGCGTTCTCTTCTGGCACCGGTAATACCGGCTACTTTGGGCTGCCCGTCGCGCTGATTCTGCTACCGCCGGAAGGGGTGACGCTGTATCTCTTCTGCATGCTGGGCATCAATTTATACGAGTTCACGGTGGGGTTTTATTTGAGCGCCCGGGGCCACTTCTCGGTACGCCAGAGCTTGGCCAAGATTATTCGTCTGCCGCTGGTCTATGCGTTTCTCTTAGCGCTGCTGCTAAACGCGCTCAACGCCACGCTGCCGGAATCACTGATGAGTTCATTAGCGGTCTTTCCCGCCACCTATACCCTGCTGGGCATGATGATCATTGGCATGACGTTAAGCCAGGTCACCCTCGCCGCGTGGGATACGCGCTTTGTGGCGACCTGCGTGGGCCTGCGCTATTTGCTCTGGCCGCTGGTGATGCTGGGGGCGGTGCTGGTGCTCCAGCAGTTCACGCCGCTGGCACCAGAGCTGGCGATGGCGCTGCTGCTATTGGGCGTGGTGCCCATGGCCTCTAACGTCGTCGTGGTGGCCATGGAGTTGGGCATTCAGCCGCAGAAAGGTGCTTTAGCGGTACTCACCACTACGCTGCTGGCACCGCTGTTGATCCCGCTTTACCTGGGGCTGATGCTGCGGCTCACCGGGCTCGGTTAAAACCCATCGACGCCCGCCTGCTGCAGTTGGCGGGCCATACGCTCTACGTCCGGGTGACTAAAGAAGGCAACGAGCGCCTCGCTTCGCACCGGGCCAACGCCGGGCACGGCTTGCCAGTCGGTTCGGGAGTAACCCGCGAGGGTGTACCAATCACCTAGCCGGGCATCGCCTCCTGGCGGCATCCCCAGCGCCTTCAGCCATGTTGCATACGGCGCTTGGCGCGCCGCATTGAATTGCGCCATCAGCGCTGCGGCGGTGGTCGCGCCAATACCGTGGGCTTGCTGTAGCTGCTCTGGGGTTAGTGCCAACCAACCCAATAGTTCCGTGACCACACCGGCCTCCATCAGTGCCTGCCAAGTGCCTTCGCCAATCCCTCGCATGCCCAGCTGCTCGCTGAGATAGGTTAAGCGGGCCAGCAATTGGGCGCTGCATTCTGATGTTCGCTCGGGCGTTAGCGTAAAGCAGCTCAACAGATGGTAGCGCCCGGGCGGTGGGGCGCTTAGGGCGGCTCTTTCACGGGTTTGCCACACCACGCTGTCTACCCGAGGAATCGTCAGGCCCGCCAGCGTCACCGCCACGTGGTCCCCAGGGCGCACGTCCCACTCCTGCCAGCGCTCCAATGAACCCAGCGACACGCGGCTGATGCGCCGCCCTTCCAGAGTCACCGGGTAGAGCCACAGCAGCGGCGTTACGCGTCCGGTTCGCCCCACCCGAAACTCGACCCCGCGCACCTGGGCTAGCGCCTGCTGAGACGGATACTTCCAGGCCACCGCCCACTCAGGGGGCGATGACGACCAGTTGCGCACGCCGGGGCGCTCAGCCTGTTTTAACACCACGCCGTCGGTGGCAAACGGCAGCGGGCCGTTAAACCACCGCTCGCGCCACTCGGCGGCCGCCTCCTGGCCGCTGATCGGATGGGTGTAATCGGCCGTCTCGAACCCCAGCGCCGTCAGTTGCGCCAGCCGTTCGGTCATCTGCGTCGGGCCATCCGGCCAGTCCCATACGAATAAACCGATGCGGTTCAGCGTCTCTTGGCTCGGCTCGCGCTGAGCCATGGCACCGGCCACGGCACTTCGGGCACCCGAATCTGGCTGGCGTGCCTGCACGTGATTATCCAGACGCCAGTAAAGCTCGCCCTGCAGCACCGCCGAGACGGGCTCAGGAAGCGTAACGGGCACACCGGGCAGTTGCTGAACCCGCGCCGTCCAATCCTGCCCCCGCTCGCCGTCTCCACGGCTAACCGCCTCGACGAGTTCCCCGCCCTGGTAACGCAGCGTCACCGCCACACCATCCACCTTGGGCTGAATCCATAGATCGTCACGGCGGCTAGTAAAGCGTCGAATGCCGTCCTCATCGGCTTTAGTGAGCCCCGTTTGGGCGGCCGGATGGGTGCGGGTACCGTCGCTGCTGGTCACTCGGGTAAGCGGCTGGTGGGGAGTTGGTGAATCCAAACACGCTTGCCAGTTTTCCAACCGTGCCAGCGCTTGGTCGTACAGCTCATCGGCAATCAGCGATTCGCCGTTATCATGGTAGGCGCGGTCCCATACTTCGATATGTTCGGCTAGCGCCTGGGTTTCCAGCGCCAGCCGCTCGGCGGGCCAGTCGGGGCAGGTGTCTGCCTGTGCGGAAAAAGTGACACTTATTAACCAGGCTGCCGCTAGGTTCGCCATTCCTGTTATTCGCCGACCCGACATACGCATCCTCACGTGGTAAACGGGAAATTTTTCAGCCCTTATTAAAATTAACTTATATGAAACTGACAGAGATGCAATGCGCAGAAAGCCACTCTCGGAGCCGGTTTCGACCCATAAAAAAAGCGCCCCCTGGCGTGAACCAAGGGGCGCTTTTCGCTAACCCATGACGCTCATTGCGCTTACGGGAAGCTTATAGGCCAGCGGCCTGACGCAGCGCGTCTGCTTTGTCAGTTTTTTCCCACGGGAAGGCTGTAAACGTCTCGGTGTGCGTTTCGCCTTTGTCGTCTACCCAGCTGTAGCTGTGCTCGAACGGCTCGCGGCCAAAGTGGCCATAAGCCGCCGTCAGACGGTACATCGGGTGCAGCAGATCCAGCATCTTGGTGATCGCGTAGGGGCGCAGATCGAAGTGCTCGCGCACCAGCTCGACGATTTTCGCGTCGTCGATTTTGCCAGTACCGAAGGTGTCGATAGACACCGAGGTAGGCTCTGCCACGCCAATGGCGTAGGAGACCTGAATCTCGCACTTGTCCGCCAAGCCCGCTGCTACGACGTTTTTCGCCACATAGCGGCCAGCGTACGCGGCGCTGCGGTCTACTTTCGACGGATCTTTGCCTGAGAACGCGCCGCCACCGTGGCGCGCCATGCCGCCGTAGGTATCGACGATGATCTTACGACCGGTCAGGCCACAGTCGCCCACCGGGCCGCCAATCACGAACTTGCCGGTCGGGTTGATGTGGTACTGGGTATTGGCATCCAACCACTCAGCGGGAATCACCTGCTCAATGACTTCACGCTTAATCATTTTGCGCAAGTCTTCCTGGTCGATTTCCGGATCGTGCTGAGTCGACAGAACAATCGCATCGACGCCACACGGTTGGCCTTCAGCGTTATAGCGGAAAGTCACCTGACTTTTGGCATCCGGACGCAGCCACGGCAACAGGCCGTTTTTACGCAGCTCCGCCTGACGCTCGACCAAACGGTGCGAGTAGTGGATCGGCGCAGGCATGAACGAATCGGTTTCGTTCGTGGCGTAGCCAAACATCAGGCCCTGGTCGCCCGCGCCTTGATCTTCCGGCTTGGTACGATCAACGCCCTGAGCAATATCGACACTCTGCTTGCCAATCAGGTTGATGACGCCGCACGTGGCACCGTCGAAGCCCACCTGAGAAGAGGTGTAGCCGATATCGGTAATCACATCACGCACCAGCGTCTCTAGATCCACCCACGCGGAGGTGGTGATCTCACCGGCAATAATGGCAACGCCCGTCTTCACCATCGTTTCACAGGCAACGCGGGCCTGTTTATCCCGGGCGATAATGGCATCTAACACCGCGTCTGAAATCTGGTCGGCAATCTTATCGGGATGGCCTTCGGAAACGGACTCGGAGGTAAACAGGGAATATTCGCTCATCGCGCACTCGACCCTCTGTATGACGGCTGCTCTGTTATGACCGCAGCATCAGCAGGAAATCATGGCAGGAAGTTCCCTGCCCGTATAAAGAAGCGGCACCATCACTTTCACCACCACTTCGGGAGCCAGAGTCTACACGCTGTTGCAAGTTCTTCCCACAACGTGCCTCTGAGAATTTGCCGCCGCCGGGGAAGTCAGCGACAATAGCACCTCTATTCTTTCCGTTTTCAGGCGAGGAGCACCCCCATGCCGTCCCGTTTTGAGCTGGCCAATGCCATTCGCGCCCTTTCCATGGATGCTGTTCAGAAGGCCAAATCCGGCCACCCTGGCGCCCCCATGGGTATGGCTGATATTGCCGAGGTGCTGTGGAATGACTACCTCAAGCACAACCCCGAAGACCCCAAGTGGGCCGATCGCGATCGGTTCGTGCTGTCGAATGGCCACGGCTCCATGCTGCTCTACTCGCTGCTGCACTTGAGCGGCTATGAACTCAGCCTGGAACAGCTGCAAAACTTCCGCCAGCTGCACTCGCCCACCGCTGGCCACCCGGAGTTCGGCTACGCTCCTGGCATCGAAACCACCACTGGCCCGCTGGGCCAAGGCTTTGCCAACGCGGTCGGTTTCGCGATTGCCGAGAAAACCCTGGCCGCGCAGTTCAACCGCCCCGGCCATACCATCGTTGACCACCACACCTGGTGCTTCTTGGGCGATGGCTGCTTGATGGAGGGTATCTCCCACGAAGCGGCGTCCCTGGCAGGCACTCAGCAGCTGGGCAAACTGATTGCTCTTTATGACGACAACGGCATCTCTATCGATGGCGAAGTCGAAGGCTGGTTTACCGACGATACGGCCAAGCGCTTTGAGTCCTACGGCTGGCACGTGGTGCCGAACGTCGACGGCCATAAGCCTGATGAGATCAAGGCGGCCATTGAGCTGGCGAAGAGCCATGATGACAAGCCAAGCCTGATCATCTGCAAAACCATTATCGGTTTTGGTGCCCCCAACAAGCAGGGCAAAGAAGAAGCTCACGGCGCACCGCTGGGTGACGAAGAAGTGGCACTGGCACGTAAGCAGTTGGGCTGGGAGCACGCGCCTTTCCATATCCCCGAGCCGATTTACTCCGCCTGGGATGCCCGTGACGCCGGTAAAACGCGCCAGCAAGAGTGGGAAGGCCGCTTCGCTCGCTACACCGAAGCCTTCCCGGAAGAAGCGCGTGAATTCAAGCGCCGCATGAAAGCGCAGCTGCCCACGGAGTTGACGACTGAAGCGCTGATAGAGCAGGCCCAAGAGAAAGGCGACAGCATTGCCTCGCGTAAAGCGTCGTTTGAAGCGCTGAACGTGATTGGCCCGCAAATGCCGGAACTGCTCGGCGGCAGCGCTGACTTAGCGCCATCTAATCTGACGTTCTGGAAGGGCGCGAAAGCGATCACCCCCGACGATGCCAGCGGCAACTACCTGCACTACGGTGTGCGTGAATTCGGCATGGGCGCGGTGATGAACGGTATCGCCCTGCATGGCGGTTTTGTGCCGTATGGCGCGACCTTCCTGATCTTTATGGAGTACATGCGCAACGCCGTGCGTATGGCGGCGCTGATGGGTCAGCAGGCTATCTACGTGTTTACCCACGACTCTATTGGCCTGGGCGAAGATGGCCCGACGCACCAGCCGATTGAGCAGCTCACTAGCCTGCGCACCACGCCGAATCTCAACACGTGGCGCCCCTGTGACGCCGTGGAGACCGCCGCGTCCTGGGATGCCGCGATTAAGCGCCACTCCGGCCCGACAGCCCTGGTTCTTTCACGCCAGAACCTGCCCCACCAGCAGCGTACCAAGGCCCAGCTCGCGTCTATCCAGCGCGGTGGCTATGTGCTGAAAGATAGCGAAGGCACCCCAGAGCTGATCCTGATCGCCACAGGCTCCGAAGTCTCTCTGGCGATGGACGCCGCGGCCGAACTGGAGCAGCAGGGTAAAGCCGTGCGCGTAGTCTCCATGCCGTCCGCTTACTGTTTTAATGGCCAAGACGCTGACTACCGCGAAAGCGTGCTACCCAAAGCCGTCACCAAGCGTATTGCCATCGAAGCTGGCCATGCCGACTACTGGTACAAATACGTTGGTCTCGATGGCCGCGTGATTGGCATGACCACCTTTGGTGAGTCGGCCCCGGCTGGCGAGCTGTTCAAGCACTTCGGCTTTACCGTCGAGAACATTGTTAAACAAGCCAATGAGCTGCTGGGTTAACCCCCTGTTCACGGGTCACCCAGTGCGGGCATCGCGATGCCCGCGCTAAACGGTCTGCTATGGCTAATTAGCTACTGGTTGATCGGAGAAGTGGTCATTCACTTCTCCGGTTTACCCATCTCTTCTGGGGTGGTGGGCATGCTACTGCTGTGCACTACTCTTGCCGTTATCGGTAGAGTACCTGCTAGCCTTGCCGCTGCCGCCCAACCGCTGATCGCACTTTTGGCTATGCTGATTATGCCGGGCGTGGTGGGTGTATTCTTTATTCTGAATGAGCTGGCAGGCCAATGGCTAGCCATTGTGGCCGCCCTGCTACTCGGCACGCTGCTCAGCGTGTTCACCACCCTATGGTTACTAACGCGTTTGATGGGACGCAGCCATGCTGACTAACCTGCTGCCCACCTTAACCGCAACGCCTTTACTGGCCGTTGGACTAACGCTGGCCGCTTATTTGGTGGGCAGCGCAGTTTTTATACGGCTGGGTAAGCCCTCCTGGCTGCCCGCTATTTTGATCGCGGCACTCCTTTTGGCCGCAATACTGGCGCTGTTAGGGCTGCCTTACGCCACCTACCAGCAGGGCGCTACGTGGCTAACCGTGCTGTTAGGCCCCGCTACGGTGGCGCTGGGTATGCCGCTTTACCAGCAACTGCCGCACATCCATGAACTCTGGCGACCGCTAGCCGCCTGCCTGCCTATTGCTGCTGCTTTGGCGGCTTGCTATGCCTTGGGCATTGCGTGGCTGTTGGGAGCGAGCCCAGACATTTTGGCCTCCATTGCGGCAAAGTCGGTGACCGCGCCTATTGCCATCGGCATCACCGAACAGCTCGGCGGCAACGTGGCGCTGTTAATGGGCTCGCTGCTAGTAACCGGCGTGCTGACCATCCCCTTTGTTAGCTTGGCGGCCCGGCTGCTACGTATCAACGATGAGCGCATCATCGGTTTTGCGCTGGGGCTCAATGGGCACGCCATTGGTACCGTGCGGGCCTTTGATATTAGCCCTACCGCCGGGGCGTTTGCCTCGCTCGGAATGAGCCTAACCGGTATTTTTACCGCGCTGCTGTTGCCGCTGGCGTGGCGGCTAGTGGGCATCGGGGCTGGGTAAGCAACCCCCGGTGAAATACGCTATCATCGGGCCACTTTTTCTAAGAGCCGCATCGCAACATGGCGAACGCTTCCACTAAATATCGCATTGCTATCAATGGTTATGGGCGCATTGGCCAGTGCGTGCTGAGAGCACTGGTGGAACGCCAACACCCAGAACTTGAGGTGGTGGCGATTAATGAGCTTTCTGACCTCGCCACCATCACCTATCTCACCCGTTACGACACCACCCACGGGCGTTTCCCTGGTGAGGTGGACAACGATGGCAGCGCTCTGCTCGTCAACGGCCAGCGCATCCACGTGCTGTGCGAACGCGAACCGCAAGCGCTGCCCTGGGGTGAGTTGGATATCGACCTAGTGTTGGAGTGCTCGGGTAGCTTTAAGGATCGCGCCACCGCCGAGCAGCACTTAACGGCTGGGGCCAAGCGGCTGCTGTTCTCCCAGCCCGCTGAAAACGACGTGGATGCCACCATCGTGTGGGGCATCAACGAGCATGAGCTTACCCCCACCCAGCGCATTCTCTCTGCGGCGTCCTGCACCACGAACTGCTTGGTGCCGCTGCTTACCGTGCTGGATGAAGCATTGGGTCTGGAGCACGGCGTTACCACCACGATTCACTCGGCGATGAACGACCAGCCGGTGATCGATGCGTATCATCAAACCGACCTACGCCTGACCCGCTCCGCCATGCAGTCGATCGTGCCTGTGGATACCGGCTTGGCAGTGGGTATCAGCCGCCTGATGCCGAGCCTGGCCGGGCGTTTTGAGTGCCTGCACGTGCGGGTACCCACCATTAACGTCTCGGCCATGGATGCCGCGCTGACCGTACGTCGAGATACCAGTGCCGTCCAGGTGAACGCGCTGCTACACAGTGCCAGCCAGCAGCGCTTACAAGGGGTGCTAGGCTATACCGAAGCCCCCATGGCATCGATCGATTTTAATCATGACCCCCGCTCTGGCATTCTAGACGCCACCCAAACCAGGGTGGCTGGCACACGCTTGATCAAGCTGCTGTGCTGGTTTGATAACGAGTGGGGCTTTGCCAACCGCATGCTGGATATCAGCCAGCGTTTGGCAACGTTTCGCTAATTGTTGGGTAGCATCACCTAGCGCTCTTACATTCGCTTGAACACGAGGAAACCGCTCACATGAACGTGCAAAAAATGACCGATCTGCCCCTGGAAGGGCAGCGCGTGCTGATTCGTGAAGACCTGAACGTGCCGATCAAAAACGGCCGTGTTTCCAGCGATGCCCGCCTTCGCGCCGCACTGCCGACCATTCAAGCAGCGGCCAAAGCGGGTGCTAAAGTGATGCTGATGAGCCATCTGGGCCGCCCCACGGAAGGCGAGCCTGCCGAGGAGTTCTCCTTAGCTCCCGTGGCCGAACACCTTGGCGAGCTGCTGGGTAGCCCCGTCAAACTGGTCGACGACTACCTCGACACCGCGCCCACGCTCAGCAACGGCGACGTGGTGCTGCTTGAGAACGTGCGCTTCAATAACGGCGAGAAGAAAGACGACGAACAGCTGGCCAAGCAGTACGCCGCGCTGTGCGATATCTTCGTGATGGATGCCTTCGGCACCGCCCACCGTGCTCAAGCTTCTACCCACGGCGTGGCCCGCTTTGCGCCCACCGCTTGTGCCGGCCCGCTGCTGGCTCAAGAGCTAGACGCACTGGAGAAAGCCTTAGCGAACCCGGCGCGCCCGATGGCGGCTATTGTAGGCGGCTCCAAGGTCTCCACGAAGCTCGACGTGCTGACCGCACTCTCTGATAAGTGCGACCAGCTTATCGTCGGCGGCGGGATCGCCAACACCTTTATCGCGGCGGCAGGCTATAATGTGGGCAAATCGCTCTACGAAGCCGACCTGATCGGTCCAGCCAAAGCGCTAATGGAGAAAGTCTCTATTCCGCTGCCCACTGACGTTGTTGTGGCAACGGAGTTCTCTGAATCCGCAGAAGCAGTGGTGAAACCGGTGGACCAGGTCGCTGATAACGAGATGATTCTGGATATCGGCCCGAACACCGCCGCCCACTTGGCCAGCCTGCTCAAAGATGCTGGCACTATTTTGTGGAACGGCCCCGTGGGCGTTTTTGAGATTGATCAGTTTGGCAAAGGCACCGAGGAGCTCTCCCATGCCATTGCTGACAGCCGCGCATTTTCCATTGCCGGTGGCGGTGACACGCTCGCTGCGATTGATAAATACGCCATTGCCGACCGTATTTCCTATATTTCCACCGGTGGCGGGGCGTTTTTAGAGTACGTTGAAGGCAAACAGCTACCGGCTGTTGCTGCACTTGAAGCTGCGGCCAAGCGCGGCTAATACGTAATAATTGAACTTGCACGCTCACTGCACCCGTTCACACTGACAACCTATAAGGTGACCCCATGGCTTTAATTAGCATGCGCCAGATGCTCGACCACGCCGCCGAATATGGCTACGGTATCCCCGCGTTCAACGTCAACAACCTTGAACAAATGCGGGCTATCATGGAAGCCGCCGATGCTACCGACTCTCCGGTGATCGTGCAGGCCTCCGCTGGCGCGCGTAAATACGCGGGCGCCCCCTTCCTGCGCCACCTGATTTTGGCAGCAGTGGAAGAGTTTCCTCATATTCCGGTAGTGATGCACCAGGATCACGGCACCAGCCCTGCGGTATGCCAGCGCTCTATCCAGCTCGGTTTCTCCTCCGTCATGATGGACGGCTCGCTGGGTGAAGACGGCAAGACGCCGATGGATTACGACTACAACGTTGGCGTCACTCGTCGCGCAGTAGAAATGGCCCACGCCTGTGGCGTCTCTGTAGAAGGCGAGCTAGGCTGCCTGGGTAGCCTGGAAACCGGCATGGCCGGTGAAGAGGACGGCATTGGTGCCGAAGGCAAGCTGGATATGGAACAGCTGCTAACCGACCCCGAAGAAGCCGCTGCGTTTGTAAAGGCGACTCAGGTCGACGCGCTGGCGATTGCCATTGGCACCAGCCACGGCGCGTATAAATTCACCAAGCCGCCGACCGGCGACACGCTTTCCATTCAACGTATCAAAGAGATCCACGCGCGCATCCCGGATACCCATCTGGTCATGCACGGCTCCTCTTCGGTGCCTCAGGAGTGGCTGGAAGTGATCAACCGTTACGGTGGTCAAATTCCGGAAACCTACGGCGTACCGGTTGAGGAAATCGTCGAAGGCATCAAGCACGGCGTGCGCAAGGTGAACATCGACACCGATCTGCGCCTAGCGTCCACCGGTGCTGTGCGCCGTTTTATGGCAGAGAATCCGTCAGAGTTTGATCCGCGCAAATTCTTAAAAGAAACGGTCACCGCTATGCGTGACCTGTGTATTGCCCGCTACGAAGCCTTTGGCACTGCTGGCAACGCGAGCAAAATCAAGCCGATTAGCCTGGAAGCGATGTTCCAGCGCTACGAGCGCGGCGAGTTGGCTCCTAAAATCAAGTAAGCAGCTAAGCAATTAGCAACGCTAAGGCGGCCTTCGGGCCGCCTTAGCGTTGCAATGCAGCACCAATAGGCTATTACTAGAGAGCGCCACCCCACATTTATTCACCAGGCAGCTCTCACTATGATGCGCGAAAACCAGCGCATGGTGACCGAAAAAATTGAGGCCAGCATAGAAGCTGGCCTCGTAATGCAAAAAGCGTTTTTCAGCGCGATGAGTGGTCAGTACGCACCCTGGTGGATTACCAGCCAGAAAAGCGATGAAACCCTACCATCTACGCAGTAGAACCAACTCACGACGCCTCTCCCGCTAACGGCGGTAGGTTACTCGTTATCGTCGTTGCTCTGCTCATCTTCACCGCTTTCAATCGCATCTTCAGCGCTGCCGGTACCACCCGTGCCACCTTCAGTATTTTCGCTATCGGCATCAGTACTGCTGCTCTCTGTATCAGTACTGATGCTCTCCGTCTCAGCGCTGCTGCCCTCGGTGTCAGAGCCAGTGTTCTTTGCCTCAGTGCTGCTATCGACTTCGGCCGTGTCAGCGTCCTCTTCAGCACTAGACGCTTCCGAAGCCGACATATCAGAGGAAGGCTGCTCATCGCGCTGAACAGAGCCTGCCTTAATACCGTACTTCTCTTCTAGCGCCGCATCATCCAGCGCTTGGTGCTGCTCGCTATCGGCGTTGGTCTCAGTTTCTGCCAACACGCTAGCCGCAGAGGCCATCAGCGCGGTACCAAATACAAATGAGAGTAACCAAGGGTTGAATCGCATATACATCTCCATTTTATAGTTATTGCGGCGTCGCCTAACCACTATAGCTCTTCTCCTAGCGATTAACATAGATTGCCTTAAAAACCGGGTAGTTAACTTAGTGATGACATGGATAAATGGCACCTAGAGGCGGGCTAACCGTAAAAAATTATAAAACAGCGTTCACAAAGTCCCAAAAATCTCGTTCAATAGCAGTCTAGTCGGCTTAATTAACGCGAGTAGCGCTTGTAACGCTGCAAGGAATTCCCATGCCGCTTCCACTTCTGCTGTTTGATTGTGATGGCACCCTCGTCGATAGCGAACCCCTGCTTGCTGAAGAGATGGCCCGCGGCCTCAATACGGTGGGCCTACCGTTTGCCTCCTCCGATTACCTAGGGGAGTTTCGTGGTGCCCGCTTCCGACGCATTGTGGCAGAACTTCAAACCCGCTACGGTGAAGTAGATGCGGACCGGTTAAACCGCATGGAACAAACCATGCGGGCCAATCTGGCAGACCGGTTAGCCAATGAGTTAACCACCATTCCCGGTGCCCGGGAATCACTTGACGCCCTATCACGCTACCCAAGCGCGGTGGTATCGAACGGGCCAGAAACGAAGATTCGCACCGCACTCAATGCCACAGGGCTTAGCCATTACTTTGCTCACCGTCTATTTAGTGGCTACACCGCTAACTGTTGGAAGCCAGAGCCCTGTTTACATCTTCACGCAGCCAGTATCATGGGGTTTGCGGCAAAAGACTGCATAGCGATCGATGACGCCTTAGTTGGCGTTCAAGCAGCTCTGCAAGCGGGCATGACAGTGATTCATTTGAATCGCTTCCCCGATGCCGAAGCAACACCGGAAGGCGCTATTATGATTAGCAACATGTACCAACTGCCTGCCGTTGTTGAACAACTGACCCACGAGCGATGGCAGGCCGCAATGCTTCATCACTCAACAGAGAAATAGTATGGCTTCATTACGTGATCAGCTAGGTGGCCTTGTTTACTCCACTGAGCATGGCAAAACTTGCCCCGACTGCCGAGCCCCTATTGATAATTGCTGCTGCGAAGACACCAGCGAGCAAGAGCGTCTTGCCGCATTAGATGGCATTGTGCGTATACGCCGTGAAACCAGCGGGCGTAAAGGAAAAGGCGTGACGACTATCAGCGGTCTCCCACTGGCCCACACAGAGCTTAAGACGCTGGCCAAAACGCTTAAACAACGCTGTGGTACGGGTGGTGCAGTTAAAGAGGGCGTGGTTGAAATTCAAGGCGATCATCGCGAAATACTTCGCGATGTCTTAACCTCAATGGGTTATCAGGTAAAATTAGCTGGCGGTTGATGCATCGCCATATAACACGATGCACGACCTTAAGCTCATGGCTAAAGGGCAAGTTACGACAATGGTTTGGTTGGAATACCTACTACCGCTCATCTTCTTGTTCCCCATGGCAGCCATGGGCGGCATTGTATTAGCCTTGCGTAGCCTTCACGATGCCCGCGTACACTCACCCTTTAATGCACCGCTGCGCGAACCTGGTCAGGCCCTTCGTCATAGGCTCGACCAAGCCTTTTCTAGCCTGTTCCTGAATGGCACCCTGGGGCCATTAGTCACGTTAGCGCCGCTAGTATATGGCATGGGCCGTATGCTGTTTGTCGATAAACAAGACTGGGTAGAGTGGGCGCTTTACGGCTTGCTAAGTACCATTTTGGTGCTGGCGTTTTCGCTGCTGCTAATACGTGACTACCAGCGCATTCGACGCTTAAAGCTGGGGCTTGCCTGCGAGTTGGCGGTGGGGCAGGAGCTGGAGCGCCTAGTACGGCCTGAGGCACACCCTTATTACGTTTTTCATGACGTTCCTACTGATAGTTTCACCATTGACCATGTGGTCGTGACCCCCCATGGCGTTTTTGTTGTGGAAACACGGGCTAGAACGCTGGCCATCGGCACCGATGGTAAAGAGCTTAACTGCGTGGCGGTTGAACGTGAGCGTTTGCGGTTCCCCCACTGGCAGGAACGGCGGCCGCTGCATAAAACGCGGCAAGGCGTTAACTGGCTCAGCCAGTGGTTAGAGCGCCGCTGTGGTGTACCGGTGCCGGTCAAAGGGGTACTGGTGCTACCGGGGTGGAAAATTGATACCAGCGAGGCTTCACCGGATATCCTGGTGGTCAGTGGCGAGCAGCTTGCCAAACAGCTCACTGACATCACTCCAGGACAGATGAGCGATGCCATTCACGATAAGGTCATCCACATTCTGCTGGAACGAGCACGGCTGATGGAGCTCAAGCATCTCCGCCAGCCGTCCGTTTAATGGATGGCTCAGTCGCCGCGTAAGCGGCCGCCCATCTCTTGAGCAAGATCGACTGCATAGTGGTCGGTCATCCCGCCAATGAAGTCCAGCATTCGCCGGTAACTGTCATAGAGTGTCCATGAGGGTAGCGGGGTATTCTCACCAATTAACGCCAGCACCCGCTGGTGCTTGAAAGAGCTTTGCCCGGTGTGGTGCAGCTCATGGGCCGCACCGATAAACGCTTCTAACAGGATACCCAGCGTGGTGTAAGCACCAATCTCCAGCTTCGCCTTGCGCTCATTCTGGAAAATACGCTCACGAGCCAGCTGCTTGGCAGACTGCACACCCCAACCTAAATCCGGGTGACACAGCTCTAACAAGTCTTCGCTGAGGGTGCCGCTGAGTAGCGCCTGCTCATGCTGTACAAATACAGCCCCCACATCGTTTACGGCCCGCTCCATAGCAGCGCCTCTGAGTAGGGCGATACGGCGGCGTTGCGAGACATTTTTACGCTGCATCTCGGCATACTCCGGTGGGAACTCTCCGGCAATTTGACGCAGAACCTCAACCACTTCCTCATAGCGAAGAATGCCCATCTCCAGACCGTCTTCCAAGTCTAGCAAGGCGTAGCAAATATCATCTGCCGCTTCGACAAGCCAAGCCAACGGGTGGCGACACCAGCGCTGCTCACCTTGGGGAAGTAACCCAACCGCATCTGCGACCTCTTTTAACAGCGCCTGCTCTGACTGGTAGCAGCCAAACTTACCCGCACGACCGCTATAGCGTACCGTCCAGGGGTATTTCAGCAGCGTGCCAAGCGTAGCCGCCGATAAGCGCATGCCACCGTTAAACTGGTTGTACTCAATCTGGGTAATCACGCGAAAGCCCTGAGCGTTGCCTTCATAGGTCAGCAGGTCTTCGCGCTCAGCCTCTGATAGGCCCTCCAGCAGGCCACTGCCCTGGGCACGGCGAAACCAGTCGCGTATCGCGTACTCACCGGCGTGACCAAAGGGCGGGTTACCGATGTCATGACCCAGACACGCCGTTTGCACAATAACGCCCAAATCAGCGGGGGTAATCCAGTCAGGGAGGCGGTCACGCAGCAGCTCGCCCACAATCATTCCAAGAGAGCGGCCGACACAGCCAACTTCAAGGGAGTGGGTTAAACGTGTGTGAATATGGTCGTTTTCAGTCAGAGGGTGCACTTGGGTTTTACGCCCCAAGCGTCGGAAAGAGCCGGAAAAGACAATGCGATCATGATCTTTATGAAAGGGGCTACGCCCAATTTCCCGGGTGCTATCTGTTCGTTTATCGTGAAGGCGTCGAGGGGAAAGTAACTGATCCCATTGCATTTGTGTCATAGCGCTCCTCCTTGGAGTTCACATTCTGACATAAAAACACGGACATAAAACGACAGATAGAAAAACAAAAAACCCAGCCGTTTGGCTGGGTTTTTTGCAGTATAAGTGCCTGACGATGACCTACTCTCGCATGGGGAGACCCCACACTACCATCGGCGCTAAGCGGTTTCACTGCTGAGTTCGGCATGGGATCAGGTGGTTCAC
>Ga0105217_100388_pt1 | contig 15744 bp, 13 predicted proteins | sample Virmet3651_4511_FD_89710 | JGI IMG/M metagenome (GOLD analysis project Ga0105217, IMG submission 89710) | Marine viral communities from the Southern Atlantic ocean transect to study dissolved organic matter and carbon cycling - metaG 3651_4511 | ecosystem: Environmental > Aquatic > Marine >... | reverse complement strand
GATATGTCGTGCCTGGCGGGTGGAAAGGCATGACAAAACGGGCCGTCAGCACCGATCAGCACGGTGGGTTTTGGCAATAACGGGCTTGCGAAAGCCAACTTGCACGGGGCGAATGATCAAAAAATGCTCGCTGGCGGTGATAGGGAAAGTGTCGGCGCCGGCTTCACGGATTCAGGTTAGGGTAAGAGCTGCTTGCCTGTGGCCTCGCAAAATCAGACCTTCCGTTAGTCATTTGCCATGTGGCTGCACATAGGTTCTATTTTTAATTTATATAGCATCAAAAAACACCGCACAGGAGTCCTCGGCAGTTATTGCTGCTGTGGTTGCCGTTAATACAAGGAGTCGCTTTCATGGTTGGGCAGGATAGAACGCCACAATATAAAGAAAACAGTCTTTCGTTGGTCGGTGCCGTTGCATTAGGCACCGGCGTGATGATTGGGGCCGGTATTTTTGCGCTAACCGGCCAAATGGCCGAAATGACTGGTCGGCTATTTCCTCTAGCCTTTCTGGCCGCTGCCGTCATTGTCTCTTTCAGCGCTTATTCTTACGTTAAAATGTCCAATACCTTCCCATCAGCAGGTGGGATTGGCATGTATTTACAGAAAGCGTATGGCCCGACGCTTCCCACCGCCTTTCATGCCCTCCTGATGTATTTTTCCATGGTGATCGCACAGAGTTTTTTGGCGAGAACGTTTGGTGCCTACACGCTTGAGTTGTTTGACCTGGGGGATCGTTCACTATTTGTGCCCCTACTCGGGGTTGGTTTACTGCTAATAGCCTTTTTGATCAATTTATCCGCCAACCGCTTGATCGAGACCGTCGCCTCGGTGCTCGGATTTATCAAAATAGGTGGCATTATAGTGTTTGGTATTGTCGGCGTGTTTATTGCCGACTCCATCGAAATGGGTGCTGGCAACGATGCACCTACGCCTACGATAACGGGCTTTTTAGGTGCTACGGCGCTCGGCATACTGGCATTTAAAGGCTTCACGACGATTACCAATAGTGGTTCGGAGCTTAAAGATCCTAAGCGGAATCTTGGCAAAGCTATCACGATCTCGATTGCGCTATGCGTGGTGATCTATGCCCTTGTCGGTTTTGCCGTTGCCAGCAACCTATCTTTGCCTGAAATTATCGAAACCCAAGACTACTCCCTGGCCGCCGCTGCCCGTCCCGCACTGGGTGAAGCGGCAGTTGCGTTTACCGTCATTCTCGCCATGTTAGCAACGGCGGGCGGTATCATCGCCAGCGTCTTTGCCGTTTCACGCATGCTCGCCATGCTGACAGAAATGAAGCTGGTTCCTCACCGCCATTTCCACATGCCCGGCAGTGTACAAAAGCATACACTGGTGTACACCATCGTATTTGGCTTAGTGCTCACCGCTTTTTTTGACCTGAGCCGCATCGCAGCATTAGGCATCATTTTCTACCTGATCATGGATATGGCCATCCACTGGGGTGTGCTTCGTCATCTCAAGGACAGAGTGGGGGCTAATCCTGTTATTCCTAGCATTGCCATACTACTAGATGCTGTCGTGTTAATCGGCTTTTTATGGGTAAAAGCCATTTCGGACCCCATGGTGCTCATCGTTGCTGGCGTAGTAATGGCTACTCTTTTACTCGGCGAATGGATTTTCCTATCCAAACGCGACGCTTCAAACGATAGCGAGCACTCTCACACTCATTAACGTTAATAGCGTTATAGGAGGTACCAAATGGACGTTAGAACCTTTGGTGAATTGATCGATTGGACCCGTCAGTTACACGAGCATCTTGCAGCTTGCCTTGCTCATTGCGCCGATATACACGAAGAAGAGCGCGCTCGCATGTTGCTCAATTACTTAGCTGCACAGGAAGCGGAAATGCAGCGCGTTGTGGCGCGCTTTGAACAGACTGTTGACGCGAAAGCATTAAAAACCTACGTTTATGACTATTTGGAGCATAAACCTATCCGTACGCATCGTACCTGCGATGCGCCCTATTCCACGCTAAGTGTTGACGACATTTGCCGAGAGGTTTTTGATTTCCATGAACAAACGATAAACCTTTATCGAACCCTCGTTGGCAAAGCGGAAATTCCTGAGGCTAAAGAGCTCTTAGATTCCCTTTTAGCACTTGAAGAGCACGAAGCCATGCGCCTTGTTCGCCAAACGGGGAGAATGAACGATGTCTGAAGACCATAACGAGACAAAGGTGAAAGTCACTGTTACATGGGATTGACCTCTGTGCAGCACGTAGCCGAATAATGTCAGCAAAGGGCCTGAATGGGCCCAACAGCTCGCTAGGAGAAGGATCATGGAAATTCGCAAGCATACTCTCGCTCTCGGACTCGCCCTGGCACTCGGTGCCAGTGGTAGCGGCATCGCTCTCGCCCAGAGCATGCCGACCAATCAGCCCAATCAGGGTAGCGGCATGACGGGCGGCAGCGGCGGCCAAGGCGGCATGGGCCCTGACATGATGGGCGGAATGATGGGCGGCGGCCAGGGCGACATGGGGCCCGGCATGATGGGGGGAATGATGAGTGGCGGCCAGGGCGGCATGGGGCCCGGCATGATGAAAGGCATGATGGGTGGCGGGATGATGACCTGCCCGATGATGGGAGGCGCCGGCATGGGCATGATGCGGGAGGTGCTCGACCCGGAGCAGCACGACGAGATGCGCGCGCTGATGCAGGAGCATCGCCCCGCCCAGTTCGAGCGCATGGGCCGCCTGATGAACCTACGCGAGGACCTGATGGCGGAGATGCGCGGCGAGCGCCCCGATCCTGAGGAGGTCCAGGCCCTGCACGGTCGGATGGCCGAGCTTCACGGCGAGATGATGGCCGAGAGGGTGCGTCTGGAAAATACCATGAACGACCTGCTCACCGACGAGCAACGCCAGCAGCTTCAGCAGGCCACCCCTGAGAGTGACGTCGACCCCGAGGACCACGAGGCCCATCACTGACCGGGAGTGTCACAGACTCAGGCAACAGGACGGCCATTGTTGGCCGTCCACTCGGCAACGCCCGCAGGAGACAAGCGATGAGCGATTCACCCCCCAACACGATCACCCTGACGGTCCCCGGCATGGGCAGTGACCACTGTGCCGGCATCGTGCGCAAGACGCTGGAACGCCTCGATGGCGTGGGCGAGATCCAGACCAATATCGCCAACCACCATGTCAGCGTGACCATCGAAGCAGGCGGGCCCGACGGCGACACCTTGAAGGAAGCCGTCGAAGGCGCCGGCTATGACGTGGCCGCCGTCAGTGGTGGTACCGGCATGCAACAGGTCCGCCTGACCGTTCCCGGCATGGGCTCGGACCACTGCGCCGGCATCATCCGCAGTACCCTGGAGCGGCTCGAGGGTATCGAATCAATCGACACCAATATCGCCAGCCATCGCGTCTCTGTGAGTATTGCCGCCGATGGCCCCGATGGCGATGCGCTCAAGCGCGCCGTGGAAGGGGCCGGCTATGAGGTGGCCGCCGTGCAGGCCGACGAGGCGGAGGATGCCGACAGCGACGCCGAGATCGAGGAGGCCTATCTTTCCCAGGCCCGCAAGCGGCTGATCATCGCTGCGGTACCCACCACCCTGATCATGCTGCTGATGATGCCGCACATGTTCTGGCAGCCGATTCCCGGCTACCTGGCCATCATCGCCGTGCTGGCCTTCCCGGTGGTGTTTCTCTATGGCGGTATCGCCACCCACAAGTCGACCTGGCGCTCGCTGAAGAACGGCACCTTCAACATGGACGTGCTGATCTCCATGGGCAGCCTGCCGCCCTACTTGATCGGCCTAGTCGGCTTCGTCTACCCCATGACCTCATTCATCGAGATGGCCGCCACCATCATGACCTTCCACCTGCTGGGCCGTTACCTGGAGGCACTCGCCAAGGGACGCGCCTCCCAGGCCATCCGCCGCCTAATGACCCTGGGTGCCAAGACAGCACGCGTCGAGCGCGATGGCGAGGAAGTCGAGGTGGCGGTGAAGGAGCTGGCCCCGGGCGACATCATGGTCGTGCGCCCCGGCGACAAGATCCCCACCGACGGCGAGGTGGTCGAGGGCGAGAGCCATCTCGACGAGTCCATCGCCACCGGCGAGTCGATACCGGTCTACAAGAGCACCGGGGACAGCGTGATCGGTGCCACCATCAACAAGGAGGGACGCTTGCGGGTCAAGGCGACCCGCGTCGGCGGCGATACCTTCCTCTCCCAAGTGGTGCGGCTGATCGACCAGGCTCAGGGCTCGCGGGTACCGATCCAGGAATTCGCCGATCGCATGACCGGCCGCTTCGTACCGGCGGTGCTGGCCATCGCTCTGGCCAGCCTGGTGGCCTGGGCGCTATTCCCGGATGCCCTGCGACCGATACTCGACTGGGGTGCGACCTTCCTGCCCTGGGTGAACCCCGAGGCCGCCACGCCGGTGCTGGCGATTCTCGCCGCCATCGCAGTGCTAGTCATCGCCTGTCCATGCGCGCTGGGCCTGGCCACCCCCACGGCGCTGATGGTCGGCTCCGGCATCGGTGCCGAGCGTGGCATCCTGATCCGCTCCGGCGAAGCGATCCAGACCTTCAAGGACGTCAAAGTGATGGTGCTCGACAAGACCGGCACCATCACCCGCGGCGAACCAAAACTCACCGAGGCCGTCGTCGCCGAAGGCGCCGACGAAAACCGCCTGCTCACCCTGGCGGCGAGCGTGGAGAACGCCTCGGAGCACCCCATCGCCCGGGCTATCGTCGATGGTGCCCGGGAGCGCGATGTGAAACCCGGCGAGGTCAGCGAGTTCCGTTCCACCGGTGCGCGCGGTGTCTCGGGCAAGGTGGGCGACGAAGTGGTGCTGATCGGCAATCGCCGGTTGCTGGAAGAGGAAGGCGTGACCGGCCTCGAGGCCCTGGATGACGCCATGGGCGAGCTCGAGGGCAAGGGCCGCACCGTGGTAATCGTCGCCGCCGACGGCCAGGCACTCGGCCTAGTGGCCGTGGCCGACACCCTCAAGCAGGAGTCGGTGGAGGCCATCCGCGGCATGCATGATCTCGGTCTGCACGTGGTGATGATCACCGGCGACAACGAACGCGCCGCCCGCGCCGTGGCTGAAGAGGTGGGCATCGACGAGGTCCAGGCCGGTGTGCTGCCGGAAGGCAAGGTTGATGCCATCCGCGCGCTGCAGGAACAACACGGCAACCACGTGGCCATGGTCGGCGACGGCATCAACGACGCCGCGGCACTGAAGCAGGCCAACGTGGGCATCGCCATCGGTGCCGGGGCCGACGTGGCCATCGAGGCGGCGGACGTGACCCTGGTACGCGGCGAGCTCACCGCCGTGGTGGACGCCATGCACCTCTCGCGAGCCACCTTCGCCAAGATCGTCCAGAACCTGATCTGGGCCAGCGCCTATAACGTGGCCGCCATCCCCATCGCCGCCATCGGCCTGTTGCACCCGATGATCGGCGTCATCGCCATGACCACCAGCTCCCTCTCGGTGATCGGCAACTCGCTGCTGCTCAAGCGGCGTTACGCCCGTGAGCAGCCCCGCGGAGAGCCTTCCACTGCCACCCCATCGGTCCAAGCCAAAGGCGACCGCTCATGAAACGACCAGAATCCACCAAGCCCCCCTCGGGAGAGGCCGAATCACAGAAAGAGCCGTCTTCCCCTACCGCGGCACTCCATAAATGGATGATGACCGCCTGCGTGGTGCTGATGGGAGGCGCCGTGCTGCTGTTCATGTGGGGCGGGCAATCACTGAGCAGCGGCGCCTGGCTGCTGCTGCCCCTGGCCCTCTGTCTCGGCATGCACTTCCTGATGCACCGTCATGTCGGGCATGATCAGCGCGACCGAGATGAATAGCAGATATAAAAAACAGGACAATCGGCATCGATGCCAGACACGCAATGCCGATGCCGTTCTGGTACGTTACATTAGGAACAGTCAGGACAGATGTTATGCCGAGGGTGGCGATCAGGCAGTTATAACAGATCCAGACATCATTTTCTTACAGATCGTCCATCCTCCCAGTCTGCCGAACAAGGCGCATCGCTTCATGCTGTTCCAGCTCAAGAAGGGATTCAAGCAACTCCCTTGCTTCAGGAATCTCCGCCTTGCCAACCAAGTTACGATAGAGATCTGTCACTTGATCATGGAAGTCGAAAATCTCCCGACAGATTTCATTGAAACCCAGCGCAGCATAGGGTGACGATGCGGCACCAGTTCCATTTCCGTCAGCATTGCCAACATGCGTGAGACCGCAAATATACTGGCAATGATACCACCCGCGGTGGCCAGCATGGCGAGAATGACGGTGAACCAGACGGCGGCCTCCCCCAGCGCAGGACGGGCAGCAGCCGCCAACGAATAATCTTTCGTTTCGATTATCTCGCTCAGCGACAGATTACTGGCGACAGCGAAGCCCACCAGCGCATAGATCACCACACACAGGGCGATCGAGATCATGATCGCCCTGCCGACGTTGCGATGGGGATCTTTTATCTCTGAACCACTATTGGTGATCGTCGTGAACCCCTTGAAGGCCAGGATCCCCAACGCGGTTGCTCCTAGAAAGCCTGACAGAGATCCCTCGGGCGTCGACGCCGAGGTTTCCATGCCGACCGAGTCGGCGATGATGACACCGACGACCCCGAACAAGATGATCCCACCAATTTTTATGAACCCGAGTACTGACGCAACACCCTGAATCAGCTTGTTGGCGGAGAGGTTTAGTAAAAATGCAGATATCAGCAGCGCAACACCCAATAAGGGGACAAGCAGTGACCTATCCCCAAAATCGAAAAGCTCTAGCGTGTAGGACCCAAAGGTTCTCGCCAAAAAGCTTTGTGCTATCACCATGGAGAAATACATTAAAAGCGCATGGAAAGCGGTGGTCAGAGTTGGTCCATAAGCCTTGCTGAGGTACATGCCAATACCACCAGCTGACGGATAGGCATTGGACATTTTCACGTAGGAATAAGCACTGAAAGAGACGATTAGTGCCGCTGACAAGAAGGCTAACGGGAAAAGCACTCCCGTCATCTCGGCCATCTGTCCCGTCAAAGCAAAAATACCAGCGCCAATCATGACCCCGGTCCCTAAGGCAATCGCACCGACCAGTGAGAGGCTATTCTGCTTGTACTGTGGCGTTCTATCCATAGACTCCATCACCTCTCTCCTGGGTGAATGAAACCAGACCCTACCGAAAGCCCTCTTGACGCTCTGAGACTCACCAGATGACAAATGGTAGAGTGTGGTTAGATACATTGAAATCAAAGTGTAGAACCTATGCGCTACCCAATAGTCAATTATTTTCTTTGGATACAACCTCCGAACCTAACCGATGACGACGCGCCATCCACAGCATCAACGGCGGCAAGATCAACCACTGTAGTAACGGCGAGAGGCCCGTGCCCAACCACGGCACACGGGGCATCAGCTGCGCATACTCCCACCGTTGACTGAATAGCGTAGCGTGCCACTCCATCGCCACCGTGATACCGACGCCCACCAGCACGAAGCCCACGCACTCCTTGGCCCCATAGCCCCGAAGCCAGTCATGACGTCGATGCCATACGGCCACCGACCAATACGCCATCAACGTGATCAATACATCGCCAAGGGCTGCCTGGATACAAGCCTGCACAGCTTCCCAATGTGGCATCACAGGCATGCCCGCATACAACGGAACCTGAAGAAACTCCCAGGGAAGATTCAGCAGAAAGGCAAATAACGCTACATGAAGCTCCCTAGCCGAGCGGACCACGCGTAGTTTCCTGCAGCGCTTACCCTGAGGCTAGCCTTGCGTATAGAGGCTAGCCTTGCGTATAGATGTGAATACCATTCAATGGCAGCTCCAAGGCTCCTTCTTTGCATTATCTTTTATGTTTTGGTCAACAAATCGATAATGCTCCTCCTTGAAGCGGTTCCACCAACCACGACTGATTTCGACCGCATATTTGTCGAGAATATCTTCGACGCAGTCGAGGCAGAGACGTGAGGCATCATAGGCCAGGTGAAGCTTTAGTTTCTTCTCATCGAACGAAACACTGTCTAGCCCGTATAGCTCATCAATATCTGCAACAGCCGCTTTCACCGCATCCAGATCGCTGGAATCAAGCTTTAAGTGTCGGTTCACCAAGGTCGTTTCAGAAACTCCCAACCGATGCTCTCTGTGTGCCATGAGAATTCTCCTCGTACTGTAATATCGTTAACGTTCTTCCAATATTATCGACATACCTCATATCACTTGTCTTGCTTATCGGTCCGATGTAGCAACCATGGTTCGCTGACTACGACATGCAGTGGTGACCAGGAACGCACCTGCTGCCAACATTGGTACCGTCAACAACTGTCCCATAGTGAGCCAATCAAAGGCGATGAAGCCCAATTGAGGATCGGGTAAGCGCACAAACTCCACGATGAAACGGAAGGTGCCATACAGAAGCAGGAATAGACCCGAGATAAGCCCTTGAGCTTGCGGTTTCCGTGACAGCCACCACAACACGACAAACAGCACCACACCCTCCAGGGCAAACTCGTAGAGTGCTGATGGATGGCGGGGTTCAGGCCCCAAGCCCAGCATGGGAGGGAAGATCATCGCCCAGGGCACGTCGCTGGCCCTCCCCGGCAACTCGTGATTGATGAAGTTTCCCAAACGCCCTGCCCCCAGACCGATCGGCACCAGCGGGGCGATGAAATCGGTCAGCTGAAGGTAGGCCAGGCGGTGACGGCGAGCGAACAGCCAGGCGGCTACCAGCACGCCGGCAAGACCTCCATGGAAACTCATGCCCCCTTCCCAAATCTTGAAAAGCCATAGGGGGTTGGCTATCAGCTGGTCGAGCCCGTAGAACAGCACATAGCCCAAGCGCCCTCCAATGATGACGCCCAGAGCGCCATAGAAGATCAGGTCGCCGATATCATCATGGGTCAGGCCGAGGCGGTGCGCTCGCCGCCGCCCCAGCCACCATGCGGCCGTCAGCCCCACCACGTACATTAGGCCATACCAATGTAGCTGTACCGGTCCGAGGGAAAATGCCACTGGATCGATCTGTGGGTACGCAATCATGGCAATTTCCTCGCGCCCTTCAGGCTTCTATGAATCGCTCGACGCTACGCCAGCGGGTTAGCAAATAGCCAAGCGTGCTTTCTTATCTACCAGCATAGCCTAATGGCCTGAATACAAACTGAATCTTGACTCACGAAGTGCAAATTCAACCTAATTCCAGGGGGCATCGCTGGTGTACCTCACATCGAGTACCACTGACGATTCGTGTTAGGCTGGGAGCCCTCGAGATACGGCATTCGCGTATCTAGAATGTGCCACCCAGCCTTGTCGATCCTGACGTTATGCATGATTCACATGGCGGCATTTCCACAGGTAGTAGACACAGGGCAACACCAGAAGCGTCAGTATCACTGCGCTCAACATCCCCCCCACCATCGGGGCCGCAATGCGGCTGACCACCTCGGAACCCGTGCCGGAGCTGTACATCAGTGGCAGAAGACCGGCAATGGTCGAGACCGATGTCATCATTACCGGTCTCACCCTGAGAGCAGCACCGTGCAGCACGGCGTGGCGAAGAGTCTCCCGACGGGGTTGTACTCCCTTGTGTTGGCAGCGCTCGAGCATCTGCTGATAGGCCTGGTTGAGATATACGAGCATGATCACTCCGATCTCGACTGCCACCCCGGCCAGAGCGATAAACCCCACTCCCACGGCCACGGAGAAGTTATAGCCCAGCAGGTACATCAACCAGATAGCCCCTACCATGGCCAGCGGCAGCGTGCCCATGATGATGGCTACCTCACTGAAGCGTTTGAAACTCATGTAGAGCAGGATCACTATGATTGCCAATGTGAGAGGCACCACATAGCTCAACTTCTCTTTGGCACGCAACATGTATTCATACTGCCCGGACCACGTCACCGAATAACCGGCGGGCAAATCGAGCTCGTCCGCCACGACGTCCATGGCGCGCTGCACGTAGGTGCCGACATCCACACCCTCGATATCGACGAAGGTCCAACCGTTAGGGCGTGCGTTTTCGCTCTTGATCGCCGGTGGACCGTCCTCCACGTAGATATCCGCCACGTCGGCTAGCGCGATGCGCTGCCCATTGGCGGTGACGATCGGTAGCTCGGCCAGCCGCTCGGGGGAGTCCCGGTAATCCTGTGGGTAGCGCAGGTTGACCGGGTAGCGCTCCAATCCCTCGATGGTCTGAGTAATGTTCTGACCACCGATAGCGGTCGCCACCACTTGTTGCACGTCGGCAATGTTCAGGCCATAGCGCGCCGCCTGAGCGCGGTTGATATCAACCTTGATATAGCGACCTCCGGCCACCCGCTCGGAATAGACCGACGCAGTACCGGGAACATCGGCAAGGATCATCTCCAGCCGCTGTCCGATGGACTGAATCTGCTTGAGATCTTCTCCGCCCACCTTGATGCCCACCGGCGTCTTGATCCCGGTCGCCAGCATATCGATGCGCGTCGAAATCGGCATCACCCAGGCATTGGATACCCCCGGTATCCGCACCAGGCTGTCGAGTTCCTTCTTGAGCTTGTCGGTGGTCATCCCCTCTCGCCACTCTTCCCGCGGTTTGAGCTGAATGAATGTTTCGATCATGGTCAGCGGCGCAGGGTCGGTAGCCGTGTCGGCCCGTCCGATCTTGCCAAACACTGTGTCCACCTCCGGCACGCTGGCAATCAGTTTATCGGTCTGCTGAAGGAGTTCCCGTGCCTTGCCGATGGACAGCCCTGGGTAGGTGGTGGGCATGTACATCAAGTCGCCTTCATCCAGGGGTGGAATAAACTCGCTGCCAATCTTGCTGACCGGCCAGAAACCTACCAGGGTTATCGCTAGCACCAGGGCGATCGTCGTCTTTGGGAATCTCAATACCGCCTTGAGTACCGGCATGTAGACCCCGACCAGCAGTCGATTGACCGGATTCTTGTGCTCAGGAAGTACGCGGCCGCGGATGAAATAGCCCATCAGCACCGGAACCAAGGTGACCGCCAGCCCGGCACTGGCTGCCATGGCATAGGTCTTGGTGAAGGCCAAGGGTGAAAACATTCGCCCCTCTTGGGCCTCGAGGGTAAAGACAGGAACAAAGCTGACAGTGATGATCAGCAAGCTGAAGAAAAGCGCCGGCCCCACCTCCACCGCCGAATCGGCCACCACCTTCCACCGGTTTTCGGACGTCAGCGGTGTACGCTCCATGTGCTTGTGCAAGTTCTCGATCAACACGACGGCACCATCGATCATGGCACCGATCGCAATGGCGATACCCGCAAGCGACATGATGTTGGCGTTGATGCCCTGCCAGTTCATGATGATGAAGGCAGTGAGAATGCCCATCGGTAGGCTGATCATCGCCACTAACGCAGAGCGCAGATGGAACAGGAAGAGCACGCATACCAAGGCTACGATGGCTAACTCCTCGAGCAGGCCACGCAGCAGGTTGTCTACCGCCTTTTCGATCAAGCCTGAACGGTCATAGACCGTCACGACCTCCACCCCCTCCGGCAGGCTGGACTGGAGCTGCTCAAGCTTGGCCTTGACGCCATCGATCGTCTTCTGGGCATTCTCTCCTGTGCGCATGACGACGATGCCGCCGACGGTCTCACCTTCCCCGTTCAGTTCGGCAATGCCACGACGCATCTGGGGCCCCATCCCGATGTCGGCGACATCCTTGAGCAGCAGAGGCGTTCCATTGTCATCCACACCCAGCGGGATACTGGCAAGATCCTCACGACTCTGGATATAACCAGTGGCGCGCACCATGTACTCGGCTTCGGCCATCTCGACGACCGAGGCGCCCACTTCCTGGTTGGCCCGCTGTATAGCGGTCTGGATGTGAGCCAGGGGAATGTCGAAGGCACGCAGTTTCTCCGGATCTACCACGACCTGGTATTGCTTGACCATGCCGCCAAGCGCCGCGACTTCAGAGACGCCCGACACGGTCTGAAGCTCATACTTCAGGAACCAGTCCTGCAAGCTCCGCAACTCACTGAGATCATGTTGGCCAGTCTTGTCGATGAGGGCGTAGAGATAGACCCACCCCACGCCAGTGGCATCTGGGCCAAGCTGTGGGCGCGCACTATCCGGTAGCGTGGGCGCTACCTGAGAAAGGTACTCCAGCACACGAGAGCGTGCCCAGTAGGGATCGGTATCCTCATCAAAAATCACATAGACGTAGGAGTCACCGAAGAAGGAGTATCCGCGTACCGTTGCCGCCCCGGGAACCGACAGCATGGCCGTGGTGAGCGGGTAGGTAACCTGATCTTCAACGACCTGCGGTGCCTGTCCAGGGTAGTTGGTCTTGATGATTACCTGCACATCGGACAGGTCCGGCAGAGCATCAATAGGAGTATTCTTGACTGAGTAGATTCCCGCCCCCGCCAGAATCACGGCAGCAAGAAGCACGAGAAAACGGTTGCTTATTGACCAACGGATCAACGCAGGAATCATTACTTGCTCTCCCCAGTTGCATGGCCTTGATGGCTCATCACGTCTTGCTGGCCGCGTTCCGCATTACTGGTTTCTCCGTGATCCATGCCCTCATCGCTGGGTGCTTTGGTCTTCACATCATCAACATGCACACCGCGTAGAGCGAACTTGTCTTCCGCAATCCGTTCGAGTTCGGCATGGATGTCCATACCGTCTTTCAGCTGTTCAAGGCTAACCGTATCAGCAACCTGGAAATCCATGCTCATGGCCGGCCAGTTCCACGCCGCGATGGGGGCATGGGATAGCGTCACCATGCCATGATCCGGCATGACATCTTCGATGCGTGCTGGCACCCATACGGTCTCAACAAGGGAATTCTCATCGGCCTCTTCAGCACTGTCACTATGGTCCATTCGTCGAAAGTCTGATGTTCGACTTGACTCGGAATCCAGAAGGAACTGAGCCGACGTAACAATGCGATCGCCCTCCTCAAGGCCCGATAATATCTCGACGGTTTCCCAACCCACGCGTCCAACGTCGACTTCGATCGATTTGAATTTTCCATCACCCAATGCAAGAACGACACGCGACTGGCTTCCGGTGCGAATCAAGGCCTCACGGGGTATTTGCAATGCCTCCAACGTCGTGTTTGACATAATGGTCAGCTGAGAAAACATTCCAGGTTTTAGCGCCAGGTCATCGTTAGCGAAACGCACCCTTACACGAGCCGTACGCGTCTCACTATCAATACTTGGATATATATAGTCCACCACCCCTGTCCACTCCCGTTCGGGTAGATAGTCAAGAGTCATGCGAACCTCATCTCCCTCAGCGATCAACGCTGCCTGGCGCTCAAACACCTCTCCGACAGCCCACACATGATCAAGAACGCCAATACTCATCATGCTCATTCCTGGCTGTACGAACATTCCTTCACGCACCTGCAAATTATCCAGGACGCCACTTTGGGGCGCACGCAAGATGATCGCCTGACTCACTTGACGACTGTCCCTTAGCTTCTGGATAGCCTCATTGGGCACCTGTAACGCGCGCAGCCTTTCCAAGGCGGCAGAAATCAGGCGTTGGTTACCGCGGTTCATTGCGAGCAACAGCTCTTCTTGAGCATTAACGAGCGTTGGCGAGTAGAGTGAATAGAGTGGCTGACCCTGGGTAACGGGATCGCCTTCGGACTTGGCAAATAGTTTCTCTATCCATCCCTCGACGCGGGGATGGATATGTACCAGCTTGTCCTCATCGTATTGGACATAGCCAACTGTCCTGACCGTGGCGTCAAATGTATCCTTTTCGACAACGCCCGTTTTAACACCAAAATTGTTGACGACATCAGGAGAAATTTTTACTGTCCCAGGAGTATCCCCTTCGTCCTGATCATCATAAACCGGCACGAGGTCCATCCCCATCGGGGATTTTCCAGGCTTGTCTCGCTTGTAGTTGGGATCCATCGGCGCCACCCAGTAAAGGGGAGTGCGTTCTCCACTTTCTTCCATCCCAGTCTCACTACTATCGTTTCCAATAACAGTTTCTACTGCCTTCAGGATGAATGTCTTGCCTCCCAGGACCATGCTACCGGACACGCCCAGCATGACGCCTAACGATATGACGAAAAAGTACCTACCCATTTGATTCATCGTGATGCCTCATTCCAGACTTGAGAAGTCGTGAGCTAGCGTGAAGACGTGCCTTGGGACAGCAGGTAGTTGATATCCGAGATCACCTTGAGTCGTTGGGCTTTCAGGCCTATGAGCTCCACACTCGCATTGGTTTCATCAATTCGTGCCCGCACGGCTTCTGGAAAATCACCATCGTCATTGTTATAGGCATTCAGGGAAGCTTCGGCCTGTTCGCTCAGCTCTGGCAATAATCGTTGCGTATACAGGGTTAATCGTTCATCGAGGCGCGCCAACTTAACCCAATTGGTTTCCAGCTGGGCAATCAATTCACGAACCAAGGTTTCTCTCTCGTACCGGACCGCTTCATGACGTGATGCCGCTGCTGCGACATTCTTGTCCTGACGATTTTCCGTGAACACAGGTAGATCGAAGGCCACTCCCACAGAGAACAGGTCGGACCGGCGTCCGCCCATAGGGTCGTCCTCGCGGTAGCCGTACTGTGCCGATACACCCCATTCTGGTTTGTACTGCTGCCTCGCTGCATCGACTCCAATTTCCATGGCATCAATCGACTTATCGACTGCCAGCACGGCAGGGTGATACCTCACCCGCTCATACCATGCCTGACGATTGGGACGCTCAACGGCAGTGAAAAGCTTAGGTTCTTCCAATTCCAGCCCGGGGAAATCCGCCACTACCGGCATTATCGCTTCGCTCCCCAGCCATTCAGATAGCTGTCGTTCAACGGCCTCCTGTTGCTGCCTGAGATCGGTCAACCGGTCCTCCAGGCGAGTCAACTCCAACTGAGCACGAACCACATCGTCTTGGCGGGTCATTCCGAAGGCGGACGCATAACTCACCTCGGCGACATCAGCTAGCTGCTCAAACAAGCTACGATCACGCTCTATCCGACTGATGCTCAGCTGAGCACGAGTGGCCTCCAGCCAAAGCTGGCTAACCGTAGCCTCGACTCTGGCTTCCCTATCCTGCCGCAACATCGGCTGTTGGGCGGCAAGCCGCTGCTTTTGTTGCTTGGCAAGCGCCAGGCTATCTCCTCTGGGAAATTTCTGACTGATTCCTACGCTGAACTGGGTCATACCTTCTTGATTCAAGTCAAAGGTATCAACCGGCAGATTTCCCGCTTTCAATGAAATCTGGGGATCAGGGAGCTGGGCCGATGCAATGGCCTCGTTCTCAAGGGCGGTTTCAATGGACGCACTTCCGGTTAACCAGGGGTCCTGATCAATGGCTATCTGTATCGCTCTTTGCAAACTGTCCGTTTCACTTCCGGCAATAGCAATAGCTGGCATCCAGGCAACACCCAAGACACCGCTGAATAACAATGCAGCCTTGATCACAGTGGCCCTCCAAACAAAAGGATTACGCTCAAAAAATACAGAAAATTTAATAAAATAAATAATCAAACATTAAAAACTACGTTTACTAATTACTTTAAAATCATTAAACGAAACATTTAAAGTAATTGTTGGCCAGCATTAGCCGGCCAACTTTAACCTGAATCCGTGAAGCCGGCGCCGACACTTTCCCTATCACCGCCAGCGAGCACTTTTTGATCATTCGCCCGTGCAAGTTGGCTTTCGCAAGCCCGTTATTGCCAAAACCCACCGTGCTGATCGGTGCTGACGGCCCGTTTTGTCATGCCTTTCCACCCGCCAGGCACGACATATCTGGCGATCGCG
>Ga0105217_100380_pt1 | contig 15985 bp, 11 predicted proteins | sample Virmet3651_4511_FD_89710 | JGI IMG/M metagenome (GOLD analysis project Ga0105217, IMG submission 89710) | Marine viral communities from the Southern Atlantic ocean transect to study dissolved organic matter and carbon cycling - metaG 3651_4511 | ecosystem: Environmental > Aquatic > Marine >... | reverse complement strand
TCCCAGAGTGCGGCGGCATGCAGTTCGTATTGCTCGCCACCTTGAGCGGCGCGGGGGTCGGCAGCCCCCGCCGCTTGCGCGGCGGTGGCTCGCTGATAGTGCTTGCGTGCGGGGCTTGTCATCAGCTACTCCTTAAGCGGCGGTCCAGTCACCGAAGACGATGTTTTCGACGAGACAGCCAGCGCCGAAATCTTCGACCACATAGGCGTCGTTTGAGGATTCGTAGTTCTCGACACGCTTACGCTCTGGCTTGTCTTTGATGTAGCGGCGGCGGCTGCCCTGCTGCCAGTAAATCGAGAGGTTTTCAGGCATGGTGATAAACAGACTGCCGTCTGGGTAGTAAGGCACTCGTGCGGCTTGCTGGCCGCCCATGCGCTTCTGGCTAATGACCATGTCCAGCGCCTGGGCCTCTGTGGGCGTTCCTGCGTGCTCTTGAATCAGAGGGAAGTATTTATCGGCCATGATCTTCCGGCCGCAGATCACACGCAGCTCAGTGGACTCGCGGTGCCAAGGATCAATCAGCTCATTCACTACGTCGTAGACAAGGGCGTCGAGGTTTGCGTAATCGCCGCCGGGGCCGACGCGCACTTCTCCGGCTGTGGCTCCTCCGGACATAACGCGGGCGACTGCTTTCTCTCGGTAGTGCTGCAGCCAGCCCTTGTTGACGTCCTGCAGTAACGGGTTGGCAGCTCGGTCGGTGTCGGCAGCGCCTCTGGTGCCGTTGAAGCCGATCATGATTCGATCCAGCGCCTGCTGGCGAACAATGGCGTTGCGTACCCGGGTCTGGAAGTCCGGGAACTTGGCCCAGGCATCGAGCTTTGACCACGGCAAAAATGTATCGAACTCGGTGGAGAGGCACTCGTACTGGTTGGCGTCCAGACTGGTCAGATCGCGCGGGGTGCGATCTTTGGCCGAGACATCAGTACGACCAGCGATCGGGCCGGAAAGGCCGAGGCCGAGCTTTTCGCCTTTGAGTTCGTCAACGCCAACCATGTTGATCATGCTGAGGAACTGGCTTGACTCCTGGATCTTGGATTCCAGCGTCTGCTGGACGCTTGGCTCCACGGCGAAGCTTTCGGCAGCAGAGGGCACGCCGGATAGCGAAGCTACGCGGGAAAGCAGGGCGTTAAAACTTTTACGGGTATCATTACGCATGGGCGCAGTCCTTAGCAGTCTGTGAGCACGGCGTTGTCACCGCCAGTGGCGGGTGGGCGGCTCTTTGTGTCGGGTGTATGGTCGAGTTTGGTGTAGAGCTCATCCAGCTTGTTCTTGGTCGCCTCGTGGGCGTCCTGCAGCTCTTTAAAAGCCGTGCTGCTGGGCAGTTTTTTGAGCTCAGTTTCCAGCGCTTGGTGCTTCTGGACGAACAGCTCAAGGGTCTGTTCAAGCTCGGCGCGGAAGTCGGAAAACCCCTTATCGGTCTTGGCGTCGTGCTTCTTGAAGAGCGCCTTCACGCGCTCGGTGAGGCTAGGCCCTTGCTCTTCTGTTCTGCCTCCAGAGAAGTCCAGCACAGTCTCTACGCCAGCAGTGAAAACGTTGTGCGCCGACTGCTTACGGGCGGCCAACGGCGATGCGCTGCCTTGCTGGGCGCTAAACTTCAGCATGTCGGTGCCAAGGCTGGCAGGGGAGTCAGTGACTGCCAGGCCAACCAAATAAGCCTCGCCTGTATCGGCAAAATCAGGATCTACTTCGATGCTGGTGTAGATCTTTTGCCGCTCACTATTGATCTGTTTCAAACGTTCGGTGGGGTCAATCTCGGCATACAGAGCCAACTTTCCGTCGACTTCGCGTGCCTCAAGCGCTGTGACATCCCCCAGGGCGGGGAAGGGTCCGTCGGAGAACATGCCGCGCATGTGCTCCATCCAGATCCGAGCACCGTAGGTGGCTGGGTTGAAATTTTTGGCCATCTGCTCGATCCACTCTCGTGAGATCGTGCGGCCGTCAGTTGTCGCGCCTTCCGTCGCGATGCGAAACATTGCCATGGCTGCCTCGTGGGTGGTGGTGTGGGGATTCAGGCGTTGCCGTCAGGTTCCCCGCGCAAGGCGTCTGGCTCAACGCCGTGGCGTTGTAGGCGTCTTATCCACAACGCGCCATGCCGCAGGCTATGCGGCGGCGCGGTTAGTCTGGCGACATGACAACGATGCCTGCTGATACCCCAGATTCTTCGCGCGTACACGCCCGCCATCTCTACTGGCAGGGGTGGAGAGTCGCGCGCATTGCTGAACACCTAAATGAGAAGGCTGCGACCGTGCACAGCTGGAAACAGCGCGACGGCTGGGACGATGCCTTGCCAAGCCAGCGTGTAGAGGGTGCGCTCGAGGCGCGCCTGGTGCAGCTGATCAGCAAGGAGGCTAAAGAGGGCAGGGACTTCAAGGAGATCGATTTGCTGGGCAGGCAGATCGAGCGCCTAGCTCGGGTGCACAGGTACCAGCAGACCGGGCGCGAGGCGGACCTCAATCCCAATATCAACGCGCGTAACGAAGCTCCACGTCGCAAGCAGCGGCGTAATGCGCTGGATGATGAGCAAATTGAGCAGCTCCGCGAGGCTTTCCTGGAAACAAGCTTCGACTACCAGCTGAAATGGTACGAGGCTGGCCAGAAGCACCGGATCCGTAACATTCTCAAAAGCCGGCAGATCGGGGCGACGTACTTCTTTGCCCGTGAGGCGATCGTTGACGCCTTCGAGAACGGGCGAAACAAGATATTCCTGTCGGCGAGCAAAGCCCAGGCGCACATCTTTAAGAACTACATCGTCCAGTTCGTCAAGCAAGTGTGTGACGTCGAGCTCAAGGGCGACCCCCTTGTTCTGGATAACGGTGCCGAGTTGCACTTCCTTGGTACCAACTCGAAAACAGCGCAGGGCTATCACGGCGACGTGTACCTCGACGAATACTTCTGGATCGGCCGCTTCGCCGAGTTCCGCAAGGTCACGTCAGGAATGGCGATGCACAAGAAGTGGCGGCAAACCTATTTCTCGACGCCCTCGAGCATCGGCCATGAGGCCTATCCGTTCTGGAACGGCGCTATGTTCAACAAACGGCGTGCTAAGAAGGATCGGGTCGAGTTCGATGTCAGCCACCAGGCGCTTTCTAGTGGCCAGGTGTGCCCTGATGGCCAGTGGCGTCAGATCGTGACGGTCGAGGATGCTATTGCCGGGGGCTGCGACCTGTTCGATCTCGATCAGCTGCGCCTCGAATATAGCGAGGACGAATTCGCCAACCTCCTGATGTGCCAGTTCGTCGACGACAGCCAGAGCGCATTCCCGCTTGCGATGGTCACCCCTTGCATGGTCGACAGCTGGGAAGTATGGGACGACTATCGCCCTTTTGCGCCTCGACCGGTCGGCGACCGCGGGGTATGGATTGGGTACGACCCAACGGGTACCGGCGAAGATGGCGACGGTGCCGGCCTGGTCGTAGTGCTGCCATCGCGCAGTGCCGACGAACCGCACCGGGTGCTGGAGCGTCACCGGCTGAAAGGCCAGGACTATGAAGCGCAGGCCGCTTTCATCCGCAGCTTTGAGACGCGGTACCAGATCGATCACATCGGTATCGATATCAGCGGGCTGGGTGAAGCAGTGGCAGAGCACGTTGAAAAATGGTTCCCGACAGTCGCCCGCTACCAGTACACCGTCGACGTGAAGAACCGAATGGTTATGCAGGCACAGCAGATTATGCGTAAGGGTCGCCTGCAGTTTGATGCTGGCTGGTCTGATCTTGCCCAGTCCTTCATGGCCATCAAGCGAGAGCTGACGGCCTCTGGTCGTCAATTCACCTACAAGTCCGGACGCAACAAACAAACCGGCCATGCCGACCTGGCGTGGGCCGCAATGCATGCGCTTCACCACGAACCAATCGACGGCCCGGCGGAAGAGGCCGGGCGTTCCATGATGGAGATGTTTGAATGAGCGAGACTACCGCCAAGCCCCGAATCCGCGTGCCAGCCTATACCACGGGCGATGCGCCGGCAGCGCCGACAGCCGCTACCGGCGCTTCTGCGGTTAGCAGCCCCCGTGCCGAGGCGTTTTCCTTTGGCGACCCTGAGCCTGTTACCAGCATGCGTGACTTTTTCCACGAGGGGCTTTGGCTCTCGGCAGATGAGTGGTACGAGCCACCGATCCCACTGGATGTGCTGGCTAAGAGTTACCGGGCGACGGCGCACCATGGGTCGGCGCTACAGGTGAAGCGAAACATCTTGCTGCGCACGTTCAAGCCCCACCCCCTGTTAGGGCGTCAGGCGTTCAGCGGCTTGGCACTGGACTACCTGGTGTTTGGCAACGGCTATCTCGAAGAGGTGTTCGGGCTGCTGGGTAAGCGACTGCCGTTCCGCCACCTGCGTGCACGTTATGTGCGGCGCGGCGGCCTGAATGGCGATCGCTACTGGTGGGTGCCCAACTTCGTCGACCGGGTAGAGCTTCCAGCAGGGCGGGTGATTCACTTGCTTGAGCCCGATGTGGACCAGGGCATCTATGGCGTGCCGGACTACATCGGCAGCCTGCAGTCTGCATGGCTCAACGAGAGCGCGACACTGTTCCGCCGGCGCTACTATCTCAACGGTAGCCATGCCGGGTTCATTATGTACGTCAACGATGCCGCCCATAATAAGCAAGACATCGATGCGATGCGCCAAGCACTCAAGGATTCGAAAGGCCCCGGCAATTTCCGCAACCTGTTCCTGTACTCCCCGGGGGGCAAGAAGGATGGGGTACAGGTGATCCCGGTTAGCGAGGTCGCGGCGAAGGATGACTTCTGGAACATCAAGAACATCACCCGGGATGACCAGCTTGCCGGCCACCGGATACCCCCGCAACTAATGGGCATCATTCCGCAGAATACAGGCGGGTTCGGTGACGTTGAGAAAGCAGCCAGGGTATTTGTGGCCAACGAACTCGAGCCGCTTCAAGCGACCATGATGGAGATCAACGAGCGGGTCGGAGAAGAGATCGTGAGCTTTCGCCCCTACTCGCTCGAGGGAGGCGGCGGCGGTTCGGGACTTGATCCATCGCGATAGCCGCAGCGCTACCAGCACCAGTTAAGCAGCCGCCTTCGAGGCGGCTTTTTTGTGCCCACCAAACCTTTCGCCCTGAGCCGATCGGGCAGGCAGGGCCACCCAGGCCCCGGCGCCGACCCCTGGCGCGCGATCGGCACCCCGCCCCGCCTGCGCTCTAAATATTTTATTTTTTATGCACCTTTGCACCACGGCCAAACCCCGCGCCGTTGCTGGGCTCCGCAAGGGTTTTGAGGTTGGTTTCTTTTATGCGGATATCGGCGTTTTTATGCACAAGTATTCACGGTCGCCAGAGACTCCTGGCTGGGTGCCCTGTTTGAGAAGTAGAGGGGGTCTCGGAAAAAGGTAACATCGGTCGCATCAGGAAATTAAGGCTATAAGTTATTGTTTTTATTTACCTATCCTGTAACCGTAAAAAGGTCGCAAAAGGTAACGCAAAAGGTAACGGAAATATAAGCCCATGATTTAAATATATTTTTATTTTTATGCTTGTAACCATACAAAAAGGTAACGCGTTACCTTTGCATCACCTTTTTGTTACCTTTTGAACAACTGTTTTATTTATATAAGTATCAATAGCTTATGCTATGTTTTTAGAAAGCGTTACCTTTGTTACCTTTTCCCGAGACCCCCACGGATTCTGGAAATCCTGCGGCCTTAACGTGTACGCGCACGCGCACCGCGCATAACACTCACAACAATTGGGACTAAGCCGGGACTCTTTGCCAGCATGTAAATTAGCAGCAATGATTAAAAATCAGCATGTTAGGCATGCTGGTAGAGGGGTGCTGAAGTTCGAATCCCTCCCTCTCCGCCACAGAATATAGATTAAGCCGCTGATTTCAGCGGCTTTTTTATATCTGCAATTTAGCCATCCCATACCTCAGCCTATACCTTTTGTTTTGGTTCTTGTTGAGCAAAACTGGACCGTATTGGAAGCCGCCTCTCAGCCTAGATCTCTTGTTGCTGACCTTTAATTTGGTTGTCAGCAAATTCTTCATGCATGCATCTAAATGAGGGATGATAGGGCCTTTTCCTTCAGATACTGTTATCTTAAGAATTATGAGTGAATCGCCCCAGTTATTCCGGAGACCGATTTGTTTGAGTCAGGCAGCTTCCCACGACTCCTCTAGTTGACGATAGTACGTCCTTTCTCTTTCTGCTGGCGGAGTGTTTCCGATGAGTTCCAGCAATCTGCGATTGTTGAGTCAGTCAACCCACTCCAGCGCTCTCAATGGGCCACGATGATGAATCACCTCCGTTTTGAACAAGCCGATGATGGTCTCGGCCAACGCATTGTCTTAGGAGTCGCCGGTGGTGCCAACTGGGGCATTGATACCCTCGTCAGCCATACGTTCGGTGTAGCGGGTCGAGAGGTATTGGCTTCCTCTATCACTATGGTGAATCAGCCCTTGCCTATGTTTTCGTGCTCCCAGAGCTTGTTCCAGAGCGTCCAGTACCAGTGCTGTTTTCATCGACGTCGCTACACGCCAACCTACGATACAGCGTGCATAAACATCGACAACGAACGCAACGTAAACGAAGCCAGACCAGGTAGTGACATAGGTGAAGTCGGCCACCCAAAGCAGATTAGGACGCATGGCCGTAGGTAAAGTCACGTTTCACTAAATCAGGTGCCCCGGATCGCTAATTGTCGTGAAGGGACGTTGGCCTCGCACCACGCCGAGAATTCCCAGACGGCGCATGAGCCGTTCTACGGTGCAACGAGCAACTTCAACGCCCTCACGGCAGAGTTGCCGCCAGACCTTACGAGAACCGTAGACGCAGAAGTTTTCTTTCCATACCCACTGAACCTCAGCCGAACTTACTGGCAATGGAACATATCGCCGCCTACTTGGACGGGTATTCGCTTTGCTGTTCAAGAACTAAACGAACAGCCCGGTCTCGCACTTCCGAGGTATATCATTTTGGTGAGTTCATGACTTCACCCTCTCAAGATATGAAGTCTCTGGTAAAACCGGGGTGGTTCACTCTGTGCTTTTCTATCAATGCAGAGTACAAAAGTTTGATTCGTCCCAAGAGTTTTATAGGAGGAGTGGGGTCGTGTATAAATGGGAGCTAAGATGGCAACTACGTCGGTGTTGGAGGCGTATAACCAATCATTTAAGGAAGCGCTGTATAAATTCCGCCGTAGCTGCTTGGCAACCATTGGGGTGTAGAATTCTGTCCTCCTGCCACTGCCTGATCAGAGCCACCCATTGAAACGTGGCGTGGAGGATCTTTCCCCATCAGAATTAATTACCTGGTGCTCGTGGAGCGCCAGCATAAAAAAGTGAATAGGGTTAAATATGTTCGACTTGATCAGTCATTTGTGGCCACAGTTCGCGTTGGTACTCACGCCAGGTCTGGAAATGGAGGAAATTGCAGTCTGGATCTGGTTGCTTATGATAGTAATCATGGCCGTATCAGTGATGTCTGTAATCCGACATCGTTGGCATTTCTCTCGGCGCTTGAAAAGGGTTCAGCAGCTTATCCAAGGACAGGATCGTAACAGTCTGGCCCATAACCGTTTGGCAACGCTGCAGAAGGCGCTGGAGCAGGATTCGGACGTCACTGGGCCATTGTGGCGAGAGTTTGATGAAAGCCTAGTGTATTCAGCAGACAAGTCCCGACTTTTCAATACGCTGGAGGCCGAGCATTTTTTTAATAATTACACCCTGGCCTATGGTCTGACTTCCAGCCGCTTGCTTGCGGCTGCGCCAGCCTTCCTAACGGCTATCGGGGTGCTAGGCACCTTCCTTGGGCTGACGCTCGGACTCAATGGATTACAGATTAATGCCGGAGATGTCGAGGCTCTGAAAGATGGCATTTCGGTGATGATCAATGGTGCGGCTGTTGCCTTCATGACCTCAATTTGGGGTGTGGCCCTCAGTTTACTGCTTAACCTGTTTGAAAAGCTGGTAGAACGGGGGGCATTGGCAAAAATCCGTAACCTGCAGCAACGTATCGACTTCTTGTATCCGCGATTACCAGCAGAGCACTCGCTGGTCCAGATCGCAGCTGCGACTGATGAAAGCAAGGAAGCTCTGCAGGAGCTGCATGAACGTATCGGCGATCGCTTACAGGAAACTGTATCTGGTATGAGTGACTCCATGCAGCAAGCGTTTACAGATGCGATCAACACCGTGATGGCGCCCGCCATTCAGTCCTTGGTAAACAATACCAATCAGCAGTCTACGGATGTGCTGGAGAAGCTGGTGTCCGGTTTTATGGATGGTATGAAAACGGCAGGTTCAGAGCAGGGTCATCTGATGAAGAATGCTGCTGAAGAAGTCCAGCAGGCTGTGTCGGTTATGGCCGACCGCATGGAGGTATTATTCAAGCAATTAGACGAGCAGCAGAACAGGTCAAGGGAGCAGACCGAGGGCACCACAAGAGAGTTCGCACAACTGCTCGAACAGCAGGGCGCAGATGCTGCACAGCGTCAGCAGCAGATGGAGCTACGTTTCAATCAGCTAATGGAGCAGATGGAACACAAAGTCAGTGCGCAGTTCGACAAGGCGGCCGAGGATGAGCGCAACCGAGCTGCCACCCAAGAGCAATTACAAACGCAGATGGTGGCCGGATTTCAGAGCCAACTTGAGCAGTTCAATAACGCATCGAACGGCCAGATTCAGGCTATTAGCGAAGCCTCGGCTAAACAGCAGAGCGAAATGGGCCAGGCTTTTGAATCGGCACTAGATGGGCTGCAAACACTTATAAGCAATCATACTGCAGCAGCCAGTGAACGGGAAAGCGTTATCGAGTCCCGCTTCAATAGCCAGCTCGAACGGCTTGCGGCAGAACAGCAGCAGTTACTGTCTGCCGTGACTCAGAGTGTCCAGCAGACTCAACAGCAGATGCTTGAACTGACCAAACAGCACCAGCAGTTAATGACTGAAATGGGCGAGGTCAGCCGTTCGGTTGAGGCCAGCAGTCAGCATATGAACAACAGCTCCACCCAGTTGGGTGTGCTGTCAGCTAACCTTAAGCAAGCAGCGGACGTATTGGATGCACGCTTGCAGACTGTAACAGAAGCACTGGCGGGAGCGTCTGATCAGAACCACGAGCTAGCCGAGCAGGTGAGTCTGCAGTCGAATACGCTCAGACAGTTACAGTCAGAACTGATCACGGCGACCCAACATTTCGAGAAGGCTGCAGTGGCTGCCGAGCAAGGCTTTGAAGTGTTTGCCAACCATCAACAGCAGTTCCTGGATGGCATCAATACTGAGTTTCAAGGGCTTGGCCAGGCGCTCAAGGAGCAGGTCGGCGGGATCGAGCAACAGGCTGATGAGTGGCTACGCAGCTACTCCACGGAGGTGCGTACTCAGGTTGGCGAGAGGATGGAGCACTGGAACAAGAATACGCTGGAGTTTTCTGATCAGATGCGGCGCACGGTGAGTGCGATCAGTGGGATAGTGGATGATCTGGAGCAGAAAGTCTGATGCGCTTTTTGAAAAAGAGTCCCGCTAATGTGGATGAGGAAAATCCCTATTGGATGTCCTTTTCCGATGTAATGTCTGCGCTGCTGATCATATTCATCCTAGCGTCGGTTGTGCTGATTATCCAACTGATGGAAATTCAAGAAGAATTAAGAAAACAGCAACAGGAATTCAATCAGGAAATACAGGAGTTACGGCAAGCGGAGCAGGTACGTAGAACTATCCTGCATGAGGCAGCTGATTTGTTGCAACAACGAGGCATACGCGTAACGGTGAGTGAAAATGACACTGTACTGAGTATTCCTAACGATATTCTAGGGTTTGGGACCGGTGCGCATGAGATCGGGACGGACTATCAGGGCACAGCTGTAGAGATTGGCAGGGTGCTTAGTGAAGTCATTAATAAGGATAATCGAGTCGATTACCTAGATACGATTTTTGTTGAGGGCCACACAGACAACCGCCCACTGAACGGCTTTATGGGCAAAGGAAACTGGGGGCTGTCGGCTTTTCGAGCCATTTCGCTCTGGCAGCTATGGGATGAGCTGCTGCCCGAGCAATTCTCTTTGGATGAACTAGAGAATAAAGATAATCAGCCGCTGTTCTCAGTCAGTGGCTATGGGCCAACCCGGCCAGCTACCAGTCGACAGGATACAGAAGAGGAGCTTAGCCAGAACCGACGAATCGATATTCGCTTTACCATCAGGCGGCCGAGCAGTGCAGAGTATCGTCGGGTCAGTGAAAACCTTGAGGAAGCTATACGATGAATTTGCCGCCACCTGAGCTGTTAGTAATAGACTGGCCTGAAGGGTCTCTGGAGAGCTGGCCGAGGCTGACAGAACGTCTGAAGAGGGTGGCAGGAGCTGCTGGCAAAAGCGATTTGTTTTATGAAACATCCGAGCATTTGAGGCGGCTATCAAGGATCATGGATGGCCGTGTACTTGCTGACTTAATGTGCAAACGCATTACAGCGAGGGCCATTACTCAGCTTTGGTTGGAAGATGCCGAGTTTCGCCGCAGAATGCTGAGCCCGAAAATCCTTGATATCTTGGTGAAGCAACAGCTTGGGCAGTTAGGTGTGGTTCCGCTGCAGAACTTGATTGCTTTGTACTTCCGCATGTTCGACGAGCTAGATCAGCATGGGGAAAACCTCAGAGAAGAACTTCAAGACCTCTTAGAGCAACAGCTGTCTAAACGCTTTGCACATAATTCCAGATCCTCTAGTCACCAGCGAGACTTGTTGTCCATTCTGTATTCCGAAGCGAAATGGCTTCTTTCAATCAATGGGCCCAAACACTTGGTGGATTACGTCTATGAGGAAGGTTTAGAGCTTGACCGGGCCTTCTTGCACTTCGAGCTACGAGGGCTCGATGATGGCCGGTATGCGAGTATCTGTCGGGCGCATTATTATTTGAATACCTTGAGAGAGCTGCCGGTTGGTCAGTATCACGAGGTACTGGCTGAGTTGCTCAAGCCAGCGGTCAGCCAAGCTCCCTTTGAGGACGGCAAGCGTATCGGCCATGTGGCTCTGGAAATTCTTATTGATCGGGCAGGTGATGCACCGGGTGATGAGTGGCAGAATTTCATTATGGATCTGGCGGGTGATCCACGTATCACAAGTACTGCACAGAGCTACCGTGAATGGTGGCAGCCGCTGGGCGAAGATCGAATTGAAAAGGTGAGACGCTGGCTTTACAAGGAGGATTTGCGTTTATTTCTTAGCGCGTTGGAGCAGTTTGGCAAGGAAAGCGGTGATGCTGCCATGCAGCGCATGTTTCCGGCTCGTAAGCGGTTTATTGAGGGGCTCGATAGACTCAAGTTGGTACGCAAAACCCGCCTGATGCTTGGAGCCAAAGCCGCGTCCGCAGTGAAGAATATTCTTGGTGATGAATTAAGAACAAACTTCGTAAGACTTTCCAATGCCAACGGCATGTCTGACAAAGCGGTTATCTATATTGATTGCGGTGATTTTTGTCTGATTGAAGGCTCCCATAACTTCAAACTGTGGGTATACCTGCGGCCACCGTGGGAGAGATTGTATAGTTACAATACTAAACAACTATCACATTCCGAACTGACGATACGTGCCCCAAGTGGATATAAGGGACTTTACGGTGTAGATGCGCCATACGAAGCCATCACCCATAGTCCTTCGACGTGGCACAACCGTTTTTTCAGCTTTTTGGCCGACCATGGGGTGTCTATTGATATTGAACAGTTGATGTTCCCTGATGACTACAGAAACTATTTAAGGCGGTTTGGTATTCCCTATGTAAAGCCGCTGAAAACGCGGCTTGAACCGTTGTCAGCTTTCAGCCCAAGAAACGATCACGCAGGCGGTGGACGTAACCAAGGTTAAATTAAGGCGAGGAGTGGCCTGAACATATGAAGAACCACCTCAGGGATCTGTTCAATTCGTTAATGTTCGGTCGGCAAGACCGAGACAGTGACATTGAGAGTACGTCGCTGCAGGTGCAAGCAGACTCAAGTGGACTAATATTTTTTGAATCTCTCCAGACCATTACCGAACTCAAGATAGGCAAAGGCTCGCCTGTTGCACAGTTGCAAATGGTTGTGCTGCAAATGTTGCTTGAGCAAGGCGATGCGGAGCCCTTGCCTAACGGCTATCGAGTGAGTTCGCGTGTTGCTGCCGCGCTTGATGATGAACAAGCAGATTTACTCCACTTACCTAGTCGCTTTACCCATGGTTTTGTCGCTCATGTGAAAGGGCATACCCGCAACTCTGGTTTCAGAGTACAGATTTTTGCCTCCATTGATGGTCAGGAGCACCCCGTCCTCATCAAGGGGCCTTATCTCTATATTGGCCAAAGTCAGCCGTACCGTTTGACTCCAGCTGAATTGTCCGCATTTTCGGCGCTTGAAGTACATGGCAACCTGCCTTCTGATGAGGCTGGAGAAGCGGCTAACTTACGTTTGATGGCGCAACTGCAAGCAGCACGGCGCAGTGGCATGGATCTTGAGCTTGGCGCATTTAGTAATCTCAATGTGGTTGTGCCTGAAGGTATTGGTGTTGTGGCAACGCGGATGCCGGATGGCAGCCTTGAGCTTTGTCCTTCTCTGGGTGATGGTTCGACCCCGGATCAACTCGATAAGCGCTGGAGCCAGTTGGACCTAACCCGTGATGGTGGCGTGCTGCGAATAGAGGAAAGGTTGGTTCTATTAGAACCTGAAAAGATCGCTGCGGTACGTGAGGTGTTGGGTAGCCGGCGCATACCGGCTGGCAAGGTGGAAGAGTTTATCAAGACACCCTCTGCCTTTATTGATGCGTCTCTGGTCAACCTGGATTTGGGGTTTTCAGTTCGCGTACTGGGCATTGGTAAAATGCAGCATATGGACTTCGGCCCGCTGGATGATAAAAAACGGGATTGGTTTGCGACCTCAACGCGCCCTCAGCCTCCTGAAGCGTTGCATAAACATATTACTTGTACGGAAGATCTCGATGCCTTTCAGGAACGTTTACACGCAGCCCAGCAACAAGGTGCCCAGAGCGTTGAGTTTGAAGGGGAGCAGTTTGATATCAGTGAGCCTGCCAATGTCATCAGTGTCCTTAGGAGCATAGAAGCAGGCTTTGAGCATAAACCTGTAAAACAGGAACAGGGAGGTGACGACCAGCCCGAAACCGAGAGGGTCACGCTCCTGTTAAGAGATGCGGACGAACTCAACCGTGAACTGTTGACCAAGGCGCAGCAGCAGGGCAGAACGCCGATAGTCGATGCTTCCAAGCTGCGTCGCTCTCCCTACCCGCATCAGGCTGAAGGGATCAGTTGGATGCTTGATCTGTTGCTTAAAGCTTTGGCTGACGATCATAACAATATGTATCGATTGCAAGGAGCTTTGCTGGCTGACGATATGGGCCTGGGCAAAACCTTCATGACTCTCGTGATGGCCGCAGAGTATTTGGCTATTCAGGCGGCGGCGGGCAGAACACAGAAGCCTATACTGGTGGTAGCGCCGCTCAGTTTGCTAGAAAACTGGGAAGACGAGATAGGCAAAACCTTCAAGTCCTCTCCGTTCCGGGATGTAAAGGTATTGCAAGCCGGTAGGGATCTGTCGGAGTTCCAAATCAAAGATGCCCCACGAGAGTCGCTTCAATTGGCTGATTTGCTAGATGAAAGCGATGCGATGAGCGAGGCGGATATCCGTTACTCACTGCAGATTGGACGGGAAGCAGGTATTCATCGGCTCGATATGGATAGCCGGGTAGTGTTGACTACTTACCAGACTTTGCGCGATTACCAGTTTTCGCTCTGTGTCATTGATTGGGGTGTTGTGATTTTTGATGAAGCGCAGAATATCAAGAATCCTAATACGTTGCAGACCCGGGCAGCCAAAGGGCTCAAGTCGGATTTCAAGTTGCTTGCAACCGGCACCCCAGTTGAAAACAGTCTGGGTGATTTCTGGTGTCTGATGGATACGGCACAGCCGGGTTTGCTCGGCAACTGGGCAGAGTTCCGGAGTAAATGGATTACTCCGATTTTCAAGGCTACGGACGAAGCCCGGGACCAGATGCGCATTGAGATCGGCTCGTCCCTGCGCGAAGCGGTTGGCCCATTCATGCTGCGGCGGATCAAAGAGCAGCAGCTTAAAGGTTTGCCGAGTAAATACATTCGCTCAGGGCTGCTTCAGAGCGAAGCTGAGAATCTTCAGAGGACGCCCGAATTGGCCGTAGTAATGAAAGGTACTCAGTTACAAGCGTATGACAGTGTGCTGGATAACTACCGATGCCAGCGTGCTGAGGAAGATATGCGTGGGCAGGCGCTTTCAGCGTTGCAGCAGTTGCGCCTTATTTCTCTGCACCCGCGCATGGGTGACAAGGACCTGCTCCGTGTGAGCGGAGCAAAAGCGGCGCGCAAGGCGATTGCAGAGTCAGCGAAATTGTCGGTGGTTCTAGAACAGCTTGATCGCATCAAGGCTAAGGGCGAGAAGGTGATTCTCTTTATGGTCACCAAGCAGCTACAAATAACGCTTAAGCTGTGGCTGAGCCAAATTTACGACCTGGACATTCATATCATTAACGGCGATACCGCAGCTGTGCAAAAAAAGCGGGACGTTCTTACCCGTAAGAAGATGATCGAACAATTCGAAGCAGCTACCGGGTTCAATATTATTATCATGTCACCGGTTGCTGCAGGTGTGGGTTTGACAGTGGTAGGCGCTAACCACGTTATCCATGTTGAGCGGCACTGGAACCCAGCAAAAGAAGCCCAAGCAACTGATCGAGTGTACAGGATCGGGCAGACAAAGGACGTATATGTTCATCTCCCAGCTGCGCTACACCCACAGTTCGATTCCTTCGATGTACATCTTAATCGGCTACTGAGCGGTAAGCTTATGATCAAGGATGCGGTGGTGACCCCGGAACCTGTGGACGAAAAAAGTATGGTTACATCTTTGGGGCTTTGAGCCTTGGAAGCTGAGATGGTTAGTCAAGACAATTAAGGAAGAAAGGAGCATATTGATGAGCGATCATAAAAAAGCAGTCCCTTTTGGACTTGAGAAAGGTGTTAAATTGGATCAGCTGTCTTTTGAAATTGAAGAGATTGGACCATGTGTTTACATGACGGTAAATCCTCCAAAGCCTCATTCAAGTTTTTCTAGTTATATTCTCAGAGTTGCCCCATGCTCTGGGCTGTATTGGATCAAGGGTGTAAGTAATGATATTAATACTGATAGCTTTGGTTCAGTATTGAAGTCAAAGGCTGATAATATGATTGATAGGCTAGAAAGAATTTACGGGGAGGCGGAGAAAGTCTCCTTTTTAAGTATGGGAACTATATGGGATGAGCCTAGAGACTTCATGAATGGCTTGCTTAATAACGAAATTCACTATGGTGCCAGATGGTCTAGTGCCTCTCACGATCTTCCAGAAGGCTTGGAAGGAATTTTTTTAGGAGTAAATGCCAATAGTTCTAATAGTGGGTATATGTTTATTGAATATGAATTTGATAATCATAATCAAGCTGAAAGAGAAATTGAAGAACTTGAGGATGATGCTCTTTGAGTGAGGGTTGTTTGTTTATTTCCTGAATTAAATTAATAGGTGTAGCACCTGCGGTTTCTAATGCTCCTGAATCTTCTTATAGGAATACCTGGGCTGGGGTTCGGTACCCCAGCCCCTTTCTGGGTCTATTGTTCAGCTTGTGAACAAGGCGACGCAGCTCTGTATTAGTCACCTTCTGGACATCTGTACTTTTCAGAAAATATTGCCTGATCAGCCCGTTGGTGTTCTCATTTGTCCCTCGCTGGCCTGAGCATAAGGATCGCATAAATTTTTTAGGATTATAAACTGTGCGCACACAGTAAATTCTTTATACGCTGGCTGACGTGCCATAAACTGTTCCTTATTTAACTTTTTGATGCTCCTTTTTTACCTGAGTACTAGCCTCTAAGTATACACCTGAATCCGTGAAGCCGGCGCCGACACTTTCCCTATCACCGCCAGCGAGCACTTTTTGATCATTCGCCCCGTGCAAGTTGGCTTTCGCAAGCCCGTTATTGCCAAAACCCACCGTGCTGAT